>JGI12269J14319_10000961_pt1 | contig 28498 bp, 27 predicted proteins | sample PeaSoiSIISIP2007_FD_14319 | JGI IMG/M metagenome (IMG submission 14319)
TGGGAGTGCGCGATCGGCTCGACGAATGCCAGCAGCGGCAGACCTGCGACTACTGGCGGTCCGAGCCGTGATCGCCGCAGGTAGGTGACACGCGAAGTCATCCCCGGCACACCAACCTGCCACCCTCGATAGCGCTTCTGGAAGTCTGCCCGGTCGCGAAGGTTTGCGACCACGCATTACCCTGCTATCATGGTGAGCATCACACCATCACGGCAGCACTGAAGGTGCGGACACAGGAGGTAAGCGATGACGACGTCGCGCTGCGGGCCGCTGGCGAACGAAATCTCGCCGCCGGCGAACCACGCCCATCGAATCGGCCTGGGGCATAAGCAATGACCGCGCCTCCCGCCGTCGGCACGGGCAAGCAGCTGCACGCAGGCGGCACCATCTGGCGGCTCCGCTCGCTCATCGCCATGGGACACGACTCCAGCCGGATCGCGCGGGCCATGAACGTCCGCCCTGAGACCATCCGCAAACTCGTCCGGGGTGACGCGGCCACGGTCAGCCCTGAGTTTCGTGAACTGGCTCGCGACGTGTGGAACGTGTGGTGGGACAAGCGCCCGCCCGAGCGGACCCGCAGTGAGCGCCGGGCTGCTAGTGCCGCCCGGCGCCGGGCCGAGCGGCACGGCTGGCCGGCCGCCGCAGCACTGGACGAGGACGAGCTCGACGAGCCCGGCTACAAGCCCTTCAGCCGCTACAGGCCCGCAATGGGCATCGGCATCGCCCCCGACTTTCCGAGCCTGCCGGGCAGGACACGCCAGGGAAGTCGCATGAGTACTGCTGCATCCGCCGCACATGTCCGGTCCGCCAGGTCCCCGGCGAGAACGACCCATCCGGCAGGCAGTGCAGACAGAGTTCCGGCGCAAGGATGGATGAGCGCATGAGCGCGCACCACAAGCCGCAGATGACCTGCCCGGAGTGCGGCGAGAACGCTCAGGAGAAGCCCCCGGCCGAAGGGGTCAACTGGGACGCCCACGGCATCACGCGGCCCCGCTGGTCACACCTAGACGGCAGCAGCCTGTGCCCGGTCATCGCACCGTGGGGCGGATACGAGCCTGCGCAGCCGCAGCCGCTGACGGCTGAGAAGAGCGCTGGCATGCCAGACGCAGACACGGCCAGGCCAGAGCCGCCCGCCACGAGGGAACGGCCGACTGACTTGGACCGTGACCGAGTCGTCGCCGTTCCGCTTGACGGCTCCGCGATCACGCCTGACACCGTCCGCGCGTCCCGTGACCACATGGCCGGGGACCGCCTGGCGACCCTACGCGATCTGGAGGCAGGCCAGTGACTCAGGTACGTGCCTCCGTCCAGGAGATGCCTCCGCAGCTGAGCGATAGGAGAAGAAAGGCATGAAACAGCCACAGGAACGTCAGGCCGAACCCGTACTCGACAGGCCCCAACCCCCGACCTGGGCGGTTGTGACGTGGATGAGTGAGGAGTTGCGCGAGAGGATCCGGCGCCGCGGAGTTGTCCTGGGCGAGATGCACCTGTCCAGGGACACGCCGCTCAGGGACCCGTCGTTCCCCGTCCGGGCAGCAGATCCACAACTTGAGGACCGGGAGGCCGAGCCGTGACCAGCGCAAGGGGACATAAGGCCGAAGCGGTCATGGCCCGGTCGGCGCGGGCGGGCAGAGTCGCGGTCGGGCGGGAGCTGCCGAGCCAGGCGCCGATGCGCGCGGCGGCCGTCGTTGACGTCGATCCAGGCATCAACATCGCCCTGATCGACCAGCGCTCGCAGAGGAACTGAGTTGGCAAGCGCGGATCATGGCACGGGCGCGCCGACACTCTATACAGCGGAGGAAGCCGCCGAGATCCTGCGCGTCAAGAGGAGCTGGCTGGAACGCCAATCCGCGGCCCGGAAGGTCCCGTTCACCATGCTCGGCGGGGCCTACCGGTTCAGCCTCGCCCACCTCGTCGCCATCATCCAGATGCACGAGCAGGCCCCGGACCCGCTGACCGAGATCCGCGGCCTCGAGGGCCGCGCCCCGCGACGCAGAGCGCCACAGCGCTCAAGCAGCCGCGAATCCGCCCCATTGCGCCCCCGGCCCCGGAACGGGCCGTACCGCGCCACCTGAGCAAACGTTGTCCGCCGCTCCGGGCACGGCCCACGAAGGAGAGCAATGGCCTACGCAGAAAAGCGCAGGAACCTCTGGCGCGCACGCTGGCGCGGACCGGATGGCACATTGCAGTCCAAGCCCGATTTCCAGACCCGCAAGGCCGCCGAGAACTACGGCCGGGACCAGGAAGCTGCCATCCGGGGCAACACTTACGTCGATCCTCGCGCGGCACGGATCACGCTCGCTGAATGGGTCAATCAGTGGTACCCGGCTCTCGATCTTGAACTGACGACGCTGTCGAATTACCGCTACCTGATCGAGGTGCATATTCTCCCGGTCTTCGGCGACCGCGCGCTATCTTCGCTCACCGCCGAGGAGATCGCCATCTGGGAGCGGAAGCTCGTGACGGCCGGATACTCGCGGCGGACGGCCCACGACGCCAGGTCCACCCTCACGACAGTCCTCGGCGATGCCATTCCGCGCCACATCCAGGCCAACCCGGCGCAGCGCAGGCGCGGCAAGGGCCGCAAGGGGCAGCGGCGGATCGAGCGCAACGAGAGTGCCGAGAAGGCATGGGCAACGCCCCTGCAGGCACTGCTGATCGCCGAGCGCTGCGCTGCGCTGTCCGGATGCGACACCGACTTCATCATGATCATCACCGTGGCGTACACCGGCATGCGGTGGAGCGAGATCATCGGCCTGACCCCGGAGTGCGTCAAGGGCAGCGAGATCGACATCGCCTGGAAGCTCTATGAGCTGAACGGCCGGTTCTACCGCGGCCGGCCGAAGGACGGGTCGATCCGCACCGCCGACGCACCGCCGTTCCTAGCTGAGCTGCTCACTGGCTACCTGGCCGGCGGTGCCCCGCGCACGTGCACCTGCCGCAACGTCGAAAAGCCCTGGTGCCCAGGCGACGGCTACGTCTTCCTCGGCCCTGGTGGCGGCCACTTCCGCCGGTCCAACTACAGTGAGCGATTCCTCCGCCCGGCTGCCGACGGCTGGCACCCAGCGCGCGGCCAGCGGCCGGCCATGCCGGTCATGGTCGACGCAGGCAGCCTCTTCCCCGGCAAGCCCGTGCCTCCCTGGCCAGCGGCAGTGCCCAGCGAAACGTTCAGCCCGCCATCAGGCCGAGGCGTCATAAGGCTAGTCAGCGACGGCGAGACTGGCCGGTGCCCCGTCTGCGGGCGCGCGTTCCCGCGCCGCCTCGATGGCGCACTGATCGCGCACCAGGCCCGGCCGGCCGCTGCGGGGGATCGGGACGACTGCCCGCTGAGGATGTCGCGCTCGCGTCCTGGCTGCCCGTGCTCACCGGGCTGACCCCGCACGGGCTGCGGCATGGCCATCAGACCTGGATGGACGAGGCCCGGATCGCCGACGTCCTGAAGTCCGAGCGGATGGGGCACGAAGTCCCCGGCATGCACGGGGTCTACGGGCATGTCAGCAGCGCCATGCGGGAGGAGCTGAAGACCGCACTCCAGGAGCGCTGGGAAGTCTCACTCCGTGAGCGGGAGCGGCTCGCGCCGCGTTCGGCCGTAGGCGTGCTTGACGCCTTACTTGCACCGCACCAACCGGACCCCGAACAAGATCCGCTCCCAATCCGCTCCCAGAATCGGACATTCTGAACGAGCGCGAGGCAGCCGGAGCTAGCGTCACCCCGCTGACCTGGTACTTTTGGGTGGAGCTGAGGGGATTTGAACCCCTGACCCCCTCGATGCGAACGAAGCGCTCGCCGGTTCATCTCCGTGCCTGCCCGTGCCGTCGGGTCGGCCCAGATGCTGGCGGGTGTCGTTTCGGCCATGTCCGCGCCCGCTGGCAGGCTGGGCGGCGCGAGCGGCCGGCGCGGTTGCCAGGCGATCACCGGAATGCTCGTCCTTCGCAGAGTGTTGCACAGGAGGTACAGTAGTGTATCACCTGCGCAACACTCAGGAGGGATCATGGCCGACGCGACGATGCTCGACGTGAGCGTGCATGAGCGCCGCCGGGCGGGCCGGATGGAGGACCCGGAGTACCGCCTGGCCTATGAGCGCGCCGCGCGCGAACTTGCCCAGACCGACGCGGTGATCCGGGATCTTGACCTGCTGAGGATTGACCTCGGCATATCCAAAGCCGAACTTGCCCGGCGCGCCAGCCGCAACGCCTCCAGCGTCCGGCGCCTGTTCACGGCGGGCCGGGTGCGCCCGGAGTTCCCGCTCATCGCCGCGCTCGCCGACGCGCTGGGAGCCGACCTGCGCGTCGTCCGCCGGCCGGCGGACGCTCGGCCGGCGATGCGTGAAAGCAGCACGAACGGGCGCGCCGCGGCCATCTCGTAAACTCCGGCCGCCACGGTCAGTCCTATGCCTGCGCGGCGACGTGACCAGCACGCTGCTCGCAGCGCATCCAGCCGGACTCCCGGCGAGCAGCTGCCATGGGCCATCGTCTATTACCGGGCACCTGACGGGACGGCGCCTGCGCTGGAGTTCCTCGATAACTGCCCCGGCAAGATCGACGCTGAGTTCACGGCAGTGCTGGACGCGGTCGCCGCAGCGCCGCCTCCCCGGTTCTCCGGGGGCGGCAAGTGGGAGGCCATGCACGGCGCCATGGGCGGCTGGCATGAAATCCGGCTCACCGGACCCGGGCGGGAGCAGTTCCGGCTCTTCTGCCTGCTGGAGAACGGCACTCACGACGAGCTGGCGAGGCGGGGCTTACAGCAGTGCGCAATCGCGGTCATCACTGGCATGCGCAAGCCCTGGCGCACCACATTTGCCGAGCGGACAACCGGGGGGTTGTCTGGGTGCTACCCTGGTAGCAAGGTGTAGGTAGAAGGGTAGATCGTGAGCCTCAATATTAAGAACGCCGAGACCCACGAGCTGGTGCAGGAACTGGCCGCGCTGACCGGTGAGACGCAGACGATGGCGGTGACGATCGCGGTTCGCGAGCGGCTTGAGCGAGTCCGGCATCTGCGCGAAGCGGGTCTGGCTGACCGGCTGCTGGCTATCGGCGAGGACACCGCCCGTCGGCTTCGCGAGCCGTATCGCAGTGCGGATCACGGTGATCTTCTTTACGACGAGCGCGGGCTCCCTGCGTGATCATCGATACTTCGGCCCTGATCTCGATTCTGCGGGCTGAGGACGACGCCGGGGATATGGCCAGGGCCATCGAGAAGGCGCAGGTCCGGCGGATCTCGGCGGCAAATTTCGTGGAGACCGCGGTGGTGATCGACGCGAGCCGGGATCCGGTCGCCAGCCGCCGCTTCGACGAGCTAGTCGAAGCGGCGGAGCTGAGCGTCGAGGCGGTGACGTTCGATCAGGCTCGGATCGCCAGGGACGCGTACCGGGACTTCGGAAAGGGAAGCGGTCACAAAGCGCGGCTGAACTTCGGGGATTGCTTCGCGTACGCCCTGGCGAAAACGGCTGGAGAGGCCCTGCTGTTCAAGGGAGACGACTTCGGCTACACCGATGTCACTCCCGCCCTCCCCGATTCACGGTCCGGCCAGAGCCCCTGACTACCGCCTAGCCTGGCATGATGGGACTTCGGCGAAGACGCCCGCGCTGTGCCCAGCGTGAATCAGAAGCCAAGAACCGAGCGCCTGGTGCTTGACGACTCGTCGCCCCGGTTGCGGGCTAGCTGGGCTGCGACGTCTATGCCAGCTGGCTCACGACCGAGTTCAAGGGGACCGGCCACCACGTGACCCGCGCGGCCCGCAGGACCCGTCGTGACGCCATAGAGGCTGACCCTTCGTAGTCGCCGGAGGCCGGGGCGGGTCCGACGTTTCCACCGATGGTCCGGCCTCGGTGAGCCAGCGGCTGGAGGTCTCGCTCCGTCCGGCAGGTCGCGCCGGGCTTGTTGGTGGGGTGTCAACCGCCAGGGCGGGTTACGCCTCCTCATCGTGATAGCGGCGGCAGGCTTGGAACCGATGAGCAGACGTCGGATAGTGATGGTTCCTGCGGATGCCGCGGCGGCGTCGTGCGCGCCGCCGGAGGTGGCGGTGGCAGGGCCGGCCGCTGGGTCTGGCTCGTGGGGCAACGCGTTCGGCGAGCATGGTCATCCTTGACCGTCTGGGTTAAGAGAGGCAGGGCCGCTCCTTGCCGGCATGCGCAGCAGCGCCAATCAGGGATTTATCATGATAGGGCCAGGCGTGATTCAGCCGGGCAGTGTTTCCATCTGCCTGGCCAGATGGTCGAATACCCGGGCCAGTACTCCGTCGCACCCGCGCTGTACCAGGCGAACTGATCACGCCAGTCGACGTAGTAGTAATTCGGCCAGGCGCCTCGTGTTGCAGCCACTTCACCAGCCACAGCCAGCGGGACAACTGCCGGTCCAGCGAAGCATCAACCCTGACCGGATACGTGGCAGCGGCGGTTCGGGGTCTGACGGCGGGAGTTCCCCGATGGTCTTGTTCGCCTGGAATCAGCATGCTCAAAGAACGCCGATCTTCTGCGGATGCGAGGTGAGCATGGTGTTACAGGACGATCTTTACCGCGATGTCAGAGCCATTCTGGCGAGCAGGTGCGGGATCGACGAGACACGGGTCACCGAGGAGGCCGACCTTTACGAGCAGCTGGAGATGGATTCCCTCGACTTCCTCGGGGTGGCCCTGTTGTTGCAGAACAGGTACGCCGTGCTGTTCGACAACGAGAGCGTCGCGACGATTCGAACGGTGCGCGACATCCTGACTTTCCTTGAAGAGCAGCTCGCAGCGAGAGACGGCGCGTCGGTGCCCGAGACCGGGGAGAGAGCCTAGTGCCCGCGTACATCACTGCCATGGGCAGGTTCCTGCCCGGCGCGCCGGTGCCCAACGACGAGATCGAGGATTACATCGGCGCGGCGGGTCACGCCACGTCGGGCCTACGCGAGCAGACGCTGCTCAACGCGGGCATCAAGACCCGCTATTACGCGATCGACAAGAAGCAGCAGACGGTCTATTCCAACACCTACATGGCAGCGGAGGCCGTGCGCACCGCGGTGGCGCGCTCTGGGATCGAGCTCGACGACGTGGAGCTGATCGCGGCCGGCAGCACCATGCCTGACCTGATCGCACCTGGCATGGCCAGCATGGTCCACGGCGAACTGGGGAACCGGCCGTGCGAGATCGTCTCCACCCACGGTGTGTGCAACTCAGGCATGATGGCGCTCAAGAACGCCTACCTGCACGTCGTCGCCGGCGAGAAGCGGAACACCGTCGCGGTGGCATGCGAGTCACCTTCGCGGACGTTCAAGAGCCAGCGCATGGCCGGCGTCCGGCCGGTCGACGACAACGGCTCACTCGCCATGGAGATCGCGTTCCTGCGGTACATGCTCTCTGATGGTGCGGGCGCAGCCGTAGTCCAGGACCAACCGGCTGATCGGGGGGTGAGCCTGCGGATCGACTGGATCACGCTCACGTCTTACGCGAACACCGGCGAGACGTGCATGTACTTTGGTCTGCCGCAGAACACGTCGACGCGGTCGTGGTGGGACTACCCCAACCCGGCGGAGGCGCTGGCCGACGGCGCGCTTTCACTCAGGCAGAAGCTGGCGCTCCTTCCCCACCTGGTGGAGGTCGGCATCGACGAGTACGAGCGGCTGCTGGCCGAGGGCAGGTTCGACCCCGACACGCTGCGATGGCTGCCAGCCCACTACTCCAGCGAGCGCATGAAGCGGATGGTGCTGCGGGAGATGGAGCTCCGCGGGACCCACGCACCGCCGGAGGCGGTCTGGTACAGCAACCTGCCCCGGGTGGGGAACATCGGCTGTGCCAGCATCTACGTGATCCTCGAGGAGATACTGGCGCGGGGCCTGGTGGATCCCGGGGACACGCTGCTGTGCATGGTGCCAGAGTCTGGCCGGTTCTCGGTGTCGTTCATGCACCTGACCGCGGTCGCGGGTGCGGACGAGCAAGGCCGAGCGTGAACCGCAGGAGCGACGGTGCTCAGCCCGACGGCGCCATGCCCAGCTTGACCGTGTACGCATACTCGCAGACCGGGCAGCTTCGCGAGGCATTGGCAGCACTGCTGACACCGCTCGAGAAGGCCGGCAGCCATATCACATGGGTAACGGTGACGCCGGAGCATCCGTTTCCGTTTCCCTGGCCGGTCCGACGTTTCTTCGGGATTTTCCCCGATGCGGTTGATCCGGCCTACGTGACCAGGGTGAGCCTCGACCCGGCCGAGCCGCCCGCCGCCGACCTCGTGGTGCTTGGCTTCCAGGTCTGGTATCTGGCGCCGTCGATACCGGTGCGCTCACTGCTGGCGTCCCGGTCGTTCGCCGGCCAGGATGTACTCGGCGTCGTGGCGTGCCGCAACATGTGGTACTCGGCGGCGCTTGACGTGCGGCGCCGCCTGGTCACCAGCGGCGCCAGGTACCTGGGCACCGCCGCGGCGATCGACGCGGCGCCCCAGGCAGTGACGTTCGTGACCACGCTGGCCTGGCTGCTGCGGGGCCGGCGTGCGCCGATCTGGCGGTTCCCCCCAGCTGGGGTCAGCGCGAGCGAACTCGCCCGCCTCGCCGACCTCGGCGGAGCCCTCGCCGCCCGCTTCGCCACACCAGGCCAGTCCTCGTCCGACCCCGGCCTACCGGCCACGACCGCACGCGGGCGGGCGGGGCGGACACTCGGCGACGTGATCGGGAGTGTGCTGGCCGAGCGGGACGCGGCGCCGATCGACGTGCCGACGGCCGCGGGCGATCTGATCGCAAGCCGCGCGTTCCGTGCCTGGGGCCGGGTCATCCGGTCCAGCCGCCCTGGCGCCGGGCGGCTGGCGCTGCAGACCGCGTTCGTCGGCACGCTGGTCACCGCGATCGTGCTCGGCCTGCCAGCACTGGCAATCGCGTCCGTGCTAGGCCGTGACCGGCTCGCAGCGGCGGTTCGGTCCCGGCTGGCACCGGCACTGGCCGCCGGCGCGGCCACGGGCAGGGTCGCTACCCCAGCTACGACGAGGGCGCGGCCATGAGCGCGCCGCATGCGCGCGCGGAGGTCGTCGTGGTTGGCGCCGGCCCAACCGGCCTGGCCGTTGCGCACGCCCTGGCGGTTTACGGCATCAGCGTGGTCGTGCTGGAAACCCGCTCAGCGCCCTCGGCGCACCCGCGGGCAACGATGGTGAACGCCCGCACGATGGAGGTGTTCCGCCGGTTCGGCGTGGCCGACCAGGTACGCGCGGCGGGGGCGCCGATTGAATCGCTGGCGCGCATCACGTTCGTGACCTCGCTAGCCGGCGCCGAGATCGGTGCGATCGACCTGCTGCCGTCCGATGAGGCGCTGATGCGAACGGTGAGCCAGAGCCCGTTGCCGCCAGTGATCTGCGCACAGCACCGGGTTGAGAGCATCCTGTCCGCCGCACTCGCGTCGGGGCCATGCGTGGACGTTCAGTTCGAGCGCACCGCCACCGGCCTTGTCATCGACGACGAGAGCCGGGTCCGGGTCGCGCACGCCGCCGCCGGCGGTCGGGCGGGCCCCGGGGGCAGCCGGCCGGACCCGGCCGACGTTGTCGTCGCGGATTACGCCGTGCTCGCCGAGGGGCTGCACGGGACCCTGCGACAGCAGGCCGGCATCGACGTGGATGCGCCGCCGCCGCTCGGCCGGCTGCTGGACATCCACTTCACCGCCGATCTGAGCCAGTGGACGAGCGACCGCGACAGCGCTCTCTACTGGGTGGCCAACCCGCATGTCAGGGGCGTGATCATCAGCGTGGACCCCGGCGCGGGCGAGTGGCTGCTCGAGATCCCAGCGCTGACAGGCCACGAGGAGGCCGCGTTGTTCGGCCAGGGAACCAATTACACCGAGCTGGTCGCCGCCGCGGTCGGCGCGGATGCGCGGCCGGTCGTGCGATCGGTGCGCACATGGGTGATGGGGACCACGGACGCCCGCCGCTGGCGTGACGGGAGCGGCCGCGTGTTCGTCGCGGGCGACGCCGCGCACACGTTCCCGCCGACTGGCGGCTTCGGCATGAACACCGGTATCCAGGACGCGCAGAACCTGGGCTGGAAGCTTGCGGCCGTGCTGCGGGGGTGGGCCAGTCCGGCGTTGCTCGGTTCCTACGAGGCCGAACGCCGTCCGGTGGCCGACTTCAACGCCCGGCAGAGCGAGCTGAACGCGCTGCGGATGCGCGAGTTCCTTGAACGGGATGTGGTGCCGCACCTCGCCGCGCTCGACCGGGCGGGGCCGACGGCGGAGACGGCACGGCGTGTGCTCGCTCCGCTGGTGGAGACGCACCGGCCGCACTTCGACTTCGCCGGGCAGGCGCTCGGCTTCCGCTACGGCGTGCCGAACCCAGTGCCTGACGTCGTGACGTACCGGCCGGCGGCCGAGGCCGGGACCCGCGCGCCGCACGCCTGGCTTGACGGTCCGGCCGGGCGCACCACCGTCGAGGACTGGACGGCGACCGGGTTCGCCCTGGTTATCGTGGCCGGATCCGATGGCTGGGACGCCGCCGTCGCGGCCACGGCCGACGCTGTGCCGCTGCGACTTGTCCGCGTTGCCGCGCCGGAGACGCCGTGCGGTCGCGGCGTTTCCGACCACACCGTCGCCGCGACTGGCCGGGTTCCTACGCTGCGCGACACCACAGGCGCCTTCACTGCCGCCTACCGGCTCGCGCGGGGCGAGGCCGTGCTTGTTCGCCCCGACGGGCACGTGGCTGCCCGGCTGCCTGGCACTGAGCCGGCACGAGAACTGGCGGCCGCGCTAGCCGCTGCGACGGCTGTGCCGGAAGAGCAGGCCATACCGGAAGAGCCGGCCGTGGGCGCCGCCGTCGCGATGGGAAGGACGCCATGAAGCACATCCACGAGGACGCGGCACTCACCCCGGAGCGGATCGCCGGGCTGCGTTCAGGCCAGCGGGCAGCGGTCCGCGCAGCCATCGCGGGCCTGCCTCGTGCGGACCTCGCGGCCTGGCTGAGCACGCCGCGCGGGCTCAAGGTCCTGGAAGACGCCTTCGCCCGGATGCCCGACTTTTACCTGCCCGGCCACCTGGACAGCGAGGTGCTAGTCCGCTGGCGGGTGACCCGCGCGCCGTCCGAGCCGATCGACCGCGACCTACTGCTCGAACCCGCGCGATGCGTGGTGAACTCACCAGATCCGGCTGCCCGGCCCACGGTGACGCTCACGTTCGACAGCGTGGGCTTCATGGAGATGGCCTGCGCCGCCCGCCGTGGCCTCGATCTGATGCTGCACGGCCAGCTCTACGTGCACGGCGACGTGCGGGTGGCCATGCGCATGGAGAAGCTGTTTGGCCTCGGCGCGGACGGAGCACGATGAACGAGCGGAGCCGGCGGGTCGCACTCACAGGCATCGGCGTGGTCACGCCGATCGGGATCGGCGTCGATGCGATGTGGGCCGGCCTTACGCGAGGCGCGTCCGGGATCGGGCCGATCACTCGTTTCGATGCCTCCCGGCTGCCCGCGCGCATCGCGGGTGAGGTGACCGGCTTCGACCCGCTCGACTGGGTATCGCGTCGCGACGCGATCCGGCTCGACCGGGTGCTTCACTTCGCGCTGGCGGCAGCGGAGCTGGCTGTTGATGACGCCGGCGGCCTGACCGCCCGCGAACGCACCGCGACCGTCGTCGGGACAGCGATCGGCGGGGCAGCCTCGATGGAGCGGGGCGTGCTCACCGGCATCCATGAGCCGCACATGATCTCGCCGTTCTTCGTGCCGAATTCGATCGCGAACATGCCCACCGCCTACGTTGCCCAGCGGTACGGACTCCGCGGGCCGAGCAGCGCCATGGTGACGGCATGCGCCGCCTCGGCCGACGCGGTCGGACACGCCATGCGGCTGGTACGTGACGGCTACGCCGACGCGGCCGTCGCAGGTGGTGCCGAGGCGTGCCTGGTCTCCCCGATCGTGGCCGGGTTCGCGAATATGCGGGCCCTGTCCACCCGCAACGACAACCCGTCGCGCGCATCCCGGCCGTTCGACGCGGACCGGGACGGATTCGTGCTGGCCGAGGGCGCCGCGATGCTGGTGCTCGAGCTACTCGACGCTGCGCTCGAACGCGGCGCCCACATCTACGCGGAGGTCGCCGGGTTCGGACAGAGCAACGACGCGCACCACATGACTGCGCCGGATCCCTCCGGCGCCGGCGCGGCGGCCGCGATGACCCTGGCGCTGACCGACGCGGGCGTGACTGCCGACCGGGTCGGGTACGTGAACGCGCACGCCACCTCGACCCGCCTGGCTGACGTGGCCGAATCGCTGGCCATTGGGCGCGCCTTCGGCGCGCACGCCAAAGCGCTGGCGGTCAGCTCCACCAAGTCGATGACCGGGCACTTGCTCGGCGCGACCGGCGCACTGGAGGCGGCTATCACCGCGCTTGCCGTCGACCGCGCCTGGATACCGCCGACCACCAACCATTCCGTGCCCGACCCCGAGTGCCAGCTCGACTATGTGCCCAACAGCGGGCGGGCGCAGCGGATCGAGGCCGCCATGACCAACTCGTTCGCGTTTGGCGGGCACAACGCCTCCCTGGTGCTCAGGCGCCACTGTCCCGAGGAGTAAGTCACATGGACCTGATATACGAAGGCTCCTGCACCGTGAACCTGCACCCGCCGATGACAGTGGGGGCCGGCCCGCACGGCGTTCGGATGATCTTCGCGGTCGGCGACGGGACGATCAGCGGCCCGCGCATCAACGCGAAGGTGCTGCCCGCTGGCGCCGACTGGGTGCTGATCGGCCCGGACAACTGGGGCCGGATGGACGTGCGCGCACAGTTCGAGACCGGCGACGGCGCGATCATCTACGCCCAATATCACGGCCTGATCGAGATGACCGACCCGGTGGCCCGCGCGCTCGCCGAGGGCAGCGGGACGCAGTTCGAAGACCAGTACTTCCGCATCGCGCCGCGGCTGGAGACCGGCGCACCCGCGTACGAGTGGGTCAACCAGGCCCTGTTCGTCGGCGAGGGCCGGTTCACCCCCGGGCTCGGCATCGAGTACCGCCTGTTCCGGCTCGGCTGAAGCCTGCTGAGGAGACGCCCGATGCCCGAACCCGATCCGATCCTGATCGTGGGGGCCGGCCCGACCGGCCTGGCGCTGGCCTGTGAACTGTACCGGCGGCGAGTGCCTTGTCGTGTTGTTGAGGCGACGGCGGAGCGCGGCAGGCGAAGCAAGGCCGTCGCGATCTGGCCACGCGTGCTGGAGATCCTGGCCGGCCTCGGTGCGGCGGACGCCGCGATCTCGCGCGGTATCCGGCTGGACGGCTCGACCGTCTGGTCAAACGGCCGGCCGGCACTCAGCCTGCGGCTCGCCGATCTGAGCACCCATTTCCCGTTCGCTCTCGCGCTACCGCAGTACGAGACCGAGGCAATCCTGGAGACGCGCCTCGGCGAACTGGGCGGCAAGGTGGAGCACGGCACCCGGTGCACCGGCCTCGTGGCGGACGACCACGGCGTCACCGTACGGCTGCGGCACACTGTCGACGAGGAGACCCGCGTCGCCTGGGTGGTCGGGTGCGACGGCACCGCGGGCGTGGTACGCGCCGCCGCTGACATTCCGCTGCGCCAGCGGCTCGAGCCGGAGGGATGGATCGCGGCCGACGTACGGCTCGTCACCGAGCTGTCGCCCACCGGGGTGAACTACTTTCTCTCGGCCGGGCGGGTGCTGCATGTCGTGCCGCTTCGCCGTGACGACGGCCTGGTCTGGCGGATCACGCTGAATATCGGCCCGCGCCAGCCGGAGCCGGCTGACTGGCCGGTCGAGCGGCTCGCCGCAGCCGCGGCGGAGCGCGCCGCGGTCCGGGTTGAGGTCACGGACGTCGAATGGGTGACCGGGTTCCGGATCCGGCAGGGGCTGGCCGTGCGGTTCAGGTCTGGCCGGGTGCTGCTCGCGGGCGACACGGCGCACGCCCACAGCCCGGCCGGCGCGCAGGGCATCAACGCCGGTCTTCAGGACGCCGCGAACCTGGGATGGAAGCTGGCGCGAGTGGCGTCCGGATCGAGCGGCCCATCGCTGCTAGCGACCTACAACGCGGAGCGCCGACCGGCCGCCCGCGCGACGGTCCGCGCCACCGACCACACAACCAGGCTCGGCACGCTCAGGGCACCGGCCGCGGTGGCGGCGCGCGACGTCTTGTGGCGGGTCGCCACGCGGGGCGGGGTTGTGGATCGCAGGATCGCCCCGGCCGCCGCTGGCCTCGGCCAGCGCCTGTCCCGCTCGTCCGCGAGCCCTCGCCCGTCATTCGCGCCGCCGACGTCTCATGGTGCTGGCACCCTGCTCCCCGACGTACGGCTGGCCGGCCATGGGCCCGGCGAGGCGTGGCTCTCTGACATAGTTTCCGGCGGCGGGTTCACGGTACTGCTTGTGGGGCTCGGCCAGGCTGACTGCGGATCAGCTCTCGTGGGTCGGCTACCGGCCAACGTCGCCGTCGTCCAGGTCATCAGCTGTGCCCAAGCGGGCACGGCCCCGCCCAGCGTGCGGGCCGTGGCCGACCCGGACGAGCGGGTCGCCAGGGCGCTGCGCGTCCGTGCCGCAACCCTGTTCGTCGTGCGGCCCGACCGGCACATCGCTATTCGCCGTCCCGCGCGCCCGCTCGCGACGGCCATCGGACACGCCGTCAGGTATTTCGACGACATAGGTGAGGGAGGGTCATGCCGCGCGCCGGAGACATGATCGAGAACACTATGACGGGCGAGCGGGCCGTGTTTCGCTCTACCCGCCACGAGACCGGGGGAGCGCTGCTCGAGGCCGATTACTACCTCTCTCCCGGCGGCTACGTGGCGTCCGCGCACGTGCACCCGCGTCAGGCGGAGACGTTCGAGGTGCTGGCCGGCCGCGTGACAATCAGCATCGGTGGTGACGAGATCGTGGCCGTGCCGGGCCAGACATACGTGGTGGCGCCCGGCACCTCGCACCGCATCGTCAACCACGGCGGCGCGCAGGCCCACCTGTACAGCACGCTGCGCCCGGCCATGCGGTCCGACGAGTTGCTGCAGACCATGTGGGGCCTGGCATCCGACGGGCGCACCAGCGAGCGCGGCATTCCGAGCCTGCTGCAGGCCGCGGTCAGCGGGGTGTACTTCCGCGGCGAGCTGTACCTGGCCGGGCCGCCGGTATGGCTACAGGACCTCGTCTTCAGGTTGCTGGCCCCGCTCGGTCGCGCGAGGGGTTACCAGGGCGCGTACGTCCCTCGCCAGCCCGTCCACGATCAGGAGTAGTCATGGTTAACACCGTCTCTCGCGCGCCCAGGCTGATGCCTGGGCCCGCCCGGATCCCCATCTCAGCGCTGCCCGACCTGACCCGTCGGCCGCCGTTCTTCTTCGCCCGGATGAGCGAGCAGTACGGTCCTTTCGTCCGGGTGCCCGTACCGGGTCGGGCGCTCCACCTGGTCAGCGATCCCGAGGCGATCCAGGAGGTGCTGGTCACCGCCAGCCGCTTCTACAGCAACGACATCCTGCCCGGCGGCCGCGGACGTCGCCAGACGCCACTGACCATGCTGCTCGGCCAGGGCCTGCTCACCAGCGACGGCGACTTGCACCGGCGGCAGCGACGGCTGATCCAGCCGCTGTTTCACCGGCAGCGCATCGCCTCATATACCGACAGCTTCGTACGGATCTCCCGTGACGTCGCGATGCGCTGGCGGGATGGTGCCGAGGTGGACATGCTGCGCGAGATGGTGCTGCTGACGCTGGCGGTGGTCACGCGCACGATCTTCGACGTCTCGATCGACAGCCGCGTGGCCGACACGATCCGCACGGCCATGCCGCGCAACGACGGCCCGCTGCGGTACGCGCTGATGCCCGCCGGTCAGATGCTGGCACGGCTGCCGCTGCCCTCGAACATTCGGTTCTGGCGCGGCCGCGCGGCCCTCGACGAGGTGGTGTTCCGGCTCATCTCCGAGCGCCGCCTGTCCGGCGCCCGGGGCGGCGACCTGCTGTCACTGTTGCTACAGGCACGGGACGCCGGTACCGGCGAGCCGATGGACGACCGCCAGGTCCGTGATGAGGCGCTGACGCTGCTGATGGCCGGGCACGACACCACTGCTAACGGCCTGGCGTGGTGCTTCTACCTGCTCGCGCGGGACCCGGCCGCCACCGCGAGGCTGCATGAGGAGGTCGACCGCGTGCTCGGCGACCGGGACGCCGACGTGGCCGACGTGCCGCGGTTGCGCTGGACCAACGCGGTATTCCAGGAGGCGCTGCGCATTTACCCGCCGGTGTGGACGGTCGGGCGACGGCCGCTCGAGCCGCGGCCGCTAAGCGACTACTGGCTGCCGGCCGACGCCATGGTGATGATGAGCCCGTGGGTAGTCCACCGCGATCCGCGGTGGTGGCCCGAGCCCGAGCGGTTCGCCCCGCAGCGCTGGGTGGAGCCCGACGAAGCCGACGCCGGCGATCCGCTGGCAGGCTCGGCCCTCGCCGCGGACCGTCCCAGGTTCGTCTACTTCCCGTTCGGCGGAGGCCCACGGCAGTGCATCGGCAATATGTTCGCGCAGATGGAGGCCGTGCTGGCGCTGGCCACAATCTGCCAGACGTGGCGCTTTGAGCTCTCCAGGCAGACGAGCGTGCACCCGCAGGCTCGCATCATCGTCCGGCCAAGGCCGGGCCTATTCATGAAGGTGCACCGCCGTGACTGAGGTCACGCTAGAACAGGTCCCCGCCACGTTGATCGCTGTCACGTTCGGCGCCCATGGCGGAGAAGCGTGAGCCGTGGCCGACACCGCCACCGCGCCCACGCCGCATGTCGATGTGCTGATCGTCGGGGCTGGGTTATCCGGCATCGGCGCCGCCTACCGACTCCAGACCCGTGCCCGCCGCACGACGTACGCGATACTCGAGGCGCGCGACGTGATCGGCGGCACCTGGGACCTATTCCGGTATCCTGGCGTCCGCTCTGACTCCGATGTCTTCACGCTCGGCTACCCGTTCCGGCCGTGGCACGGCTCGGACGCGATCCGGGGCGGGACCGCGATCCTCGCCTACATCCGCGAGACTGCGGCGGCCTACGGTATCGACCGGCATATCCGGTTCGGCCACCGTGTCGTGGCCGCGTCGTGGTCGTCGTCGGAGGCGCGCTGGACGGTGACCGCGCTGACCGAGCCGGGCGGGCGCACCATGACCTACACGTGCTGGTTCCTGTACCTATGCACCGGCTACTACGACTACCGCCGTGGTTACGAGGTGGACTTCCCTGGCCGCGACGAGTTCGCCGGGGAGCTGGTACACCCGCAGCTTTGGCCGGCCGAACTCGACTACCGCGGTCGCCGTGTGGTGGTCATCGGCAGCGGCGCCACCGCCATCACGCTGGTGCCCGCACTGGCGGCCGAGGCCGAGCACGTGACCATGCTGCAGCGGTCGCCGACGTACGTCGTCTCCCGCCCGGCACGTGACCGATTCGCAGGCGCTGCCCAGGCGATCCTGCCGGCCCGGCTCGCGCACCGGGTCAGCCGCGCCAAGTACGTGCTGCTGACCGTGTCCGGCTACCAGTTGCTGCGCCGCTGGCCGCAGGGTAGCGCACGGCTTCTGCTGCGCGGCGTGGCCCGGCAGCTTCCCGCGTCGGTGCCGGTCGACCCGCACTTCACGCCCGACTACGATCCGTGGGACCAGCGGCTGTGCCTGGCGGCAGATGGCGACCTGTTCCGGGTGCTGCGGGACGGCCGGGCCAGCGTCGTCACTGACCGGGTGGACACGCTGACCGCGAAGGGTGTGCGGCTCGGCTCAGGCAAGCACCTGGATGCCGACATCGTGGTCACTGCCACCGGGCTGAGCATGGTCTCGTTCGGCCGGATCCGCCTCATGGTCAACGGCCGCACCGTCGATCCGGCGGCTACGGTCGTGTATCAGGGCATGATGTTCAGCGGCCTGCCGAACCTGGTCTGGAGCGTCGGCTACCCCAACAACTCCTGGACATTGCGGGCGGACCTGACGGCCCGTCGCCTGTGCCGGCTGCTCAACTACATGCGTCGCCGGGGCTACGCCATCTGCGTACCCGATCCAGGCGAGGCCAGCGCGGCGGCTGGGCCTGATGCCGGGCCGACTCGCCCGCTCCTGGACCTGACCAGCGGTTACGTCCGCCGCGCCGCCGACCAGCTGCCGCGGCAGGGCGCGACCCGGCCGTGGCGGATCCGCACGAATTACGTCACTGACCTCATCGCCCTGCGTCTTGGCCGCGTCCGCTCCGCTGGCCTGCGCTTCGGCGCACGTGCCAGGCGGCGAGGGCGATAAGGCCGAATGCGGTGGCGTACATGCCGGCCTCACAGCGAAAGACGATGTCGTTGCCGTAGGCGCTGGCACCGGTGAGGTCGCCGTGGTGGATGCTAATGGCCAGGTAGCCGGCCACCGACGTGACGAAAACCGAGTTCAGAAGCGCCGAGCCCATCGAGGCGCCCATCTGCCCGGTGGCGCTGAGTGCCGCGCTGGCCACCCCGGCGTCCTGCGGGCTGATGCCGGCCAACACGACATTGTTCATCGGGACGAGTGAGAGCGCGACGCCCATGCCCATAACGATCTCGGGCAGCATGACGCGGGTGACGTAGGGCTCGTGGGCACCGAGCGTGCTCAGCGCCAGCAGCGCGAGAGTACTCAGGGCCGCGCCAGTGAGCATCAGCGAGAGCGGGCTGGCTCGCACGAACGGCCGGCCGCTCAGGAAGGCGGTCAGGATGACGGCCAGCGCGAACGGCAGGAACGCGAAGCCTGTCCGCAGCGCGTTGTAGCCGTCGGCGACCTGGAAGTAGTAGGTCAGGAACAGGAACATCGACAGCTGCGCGGCGTCCGCGAGGAACCCGGCTAGGTAGAGCATCGCCCGGTGGAACTCGGCGACGACACGCGGCGGCAGCAGCGGCGAGCGGCTGCGTGACTCGATGACGGCGAAGCACCCGAGCATCACGATCGCGATGGCGAAGGCCGCGAGAGCCGAGGTCGAGCGCCACCCGGCGCTGCCTGCGCTCGTGAAGCCCTGGGCCAGGCCCACGAGGCCGAGAGTGGCTGTCACCGAACCCGCGATGTCGTAGCTTGGCCGTCGGCTGCCGGTGTCCGACCGCAGCACGACCGCGGCCGCGCTGGCGGCGACTATCGCGAGCGGCACGTTGATGAGGAAGCACCAGCGCCACGACGCGTAGTGCGTCAGCAGGCCACCCAGGATGAGACCGAGCGCGGCGCCGCTGGCGGCGATCATGCCGTAGATGGCGAACGCCTTGGGGCGCTCGGTGCGCTCGGTGAACGTCACCGAGACCAGCGACAGGATCGCGGGCGCTACCACCGCAGCCATCGAGCCCTGAATCGCGCGGGCGGCGAAAAGCAGCCCGCCGCTAGGTGCGGCGCCGCCCAGCGCCGACGCGGCACCGAAGGCGATCATGGCCCAGACGAACGTGCGCTTGCGGCCGAAGCCATCGACGAGGCGCCCGCCGAGCAGCAGCAGGCCGCCGAACGGGATCGCGTATGCCGAGATCACCCACTGCCGGTCGGCGGTAGCGATGCCCAGTGACCGCTGGATGCTCGGCAGTGCCACGAAAACCACGGCGAGATCCAGCACAATCATCAATTGCGCGATCCCTACGACGGCCAGTGCCCACCATTTCCTGCGAGCGCTGTCATCAGTGGCCGGTAATACCTGTGCGGGTGAGTTCTGCGAGTCGTCGGCGAAATTCTCGGTCGTGTTCACGCTAAACCTTCCCTGGAACTGTGATTTCCAGGCCATCGACTTGCTATGCAAGCAGCCGAAAGTCGCGCCTGTCAAGCGCGGTGCTCCCTGAACTTTCGCCATCACCCGCATTTCCGCGCGGAATTCGGGGTGTGGGTGCGGGAAATCCCCGATGTTTTAGCCGCTTGGCTATTGCCGACCTGATGACATGCTGGTCCCTGAGGCCGTGGCTGCTGGAGGGATCGTGATCAACGGCGGCCGCGCTCGCCGTCGCGGCCGACGAGCGGTTCGTGCCGATGGAACCGGCACTTGAGCCTGGCTGACCTCGCCAGACCGCCGAATGTTCGCAAGCACAGCCACCGGGCGCGGTTTTCGGGGTACGGAAGCGGGATTCTCCGGATATACCGGCGACCGTCCGCACGGCAGACTCGGTGCCAATGACATGCCGCCGAGTGCCGTCGCCTCACCTCGAATTCCCCGGAACGGTCGATCGAAGGAGTCGTCGTGGCCGCTCAGCTTACCAATGTGACGGCAGTGCCGACGGCGCCGCATTACGTGACTTAATCGAATCATTGCGGCACCGCTACCCGCAGCCGTTCCGCGGCCCGCTGCGGCTCGGCCCCGACCGTATTCTGCCAGGCGCCGCGTACGGAAAGGGAAGGGACTGTCGTGCGAACTACGGCACACCCCGTCGGTTCGCGACTTCTCGGCTTAGGCACCTACCGGCCGCGTCGCGTAGTCGGGAACGAAGAGCTGGCCGCGGCAGTCGGCCACGACGACGCGTGGATCCGCAGACGCACCGGCATCGTCACCCGGCGGTACGCGGACGAGGACGAGACCATCTCGGCGATGGCGACCCACGCCGCAGCTGACGCGCTCGCCGGGGCCGGCGTCCGGCCCGGGTCGGTCGACGCGGTGCTGGTGGCGTCGATGTCCGACCTGCGGCAGAGCCCGCCGGCCGCCCCAGAGGTCGCGTACCTGGCGGGCGCTCGGAGCGCGGCCGCGCTCGACATCGACGCCGCTTGCGCCGGCTTCGCGTATGGCGTGGGCCTGGCCGACGCGCTGGTGCGGGCGGGGTCCGCACGCTACGTGCTAGTCGTTGGCGTGGACCGGATGCATGACATCGTGTCGCCGGAGGGCTCGTCGGCGGCACTGTTCGGCGACGGCGCCGGCGCCGCGGTCGTGGGGCCAGGCGAGCATGGCGACATCGGCCCCACCGTCTGGGGCTCGGACGGCGGCCAGCGTCACCTGATCGGCCATGAGGCAAGCTGGTTGGATTACCGGGACCGGTCCGGCCAGCCGTGGCCCACGATGCTTATGTCGGGCATGGAGGTCTTCCGCTGGGCAATCGACCTCGTGCCTGAAATTGGCCGGCGCGCGATCGACGCGGCGGGACTCTCTCCCTGCGACATCGACGCCTTCGTCCCCCACCAGGCGAATCTCCGCATCACTGAACTGGCCGCAGCGCGGCTCGACCTCAAGCCCGGCACGGCGGTGGCCAGGGATGTCGTCGACGTCGGCAACACCTCTGCCGCGTCGATCCCGTTGGCCCTTGCGGCGCTGCGGGAGCGAGGCCAGATCCCGGCCGGCGGACGGGCGCTGCTGGTCGGATTCGGCGCGGGACTCGCCTACGCCGCCCAGGTCGTCCGCACCCCATAGTTGTCCGTTTCCTCCGATCATGCCCGAGAGGGGCACGCGCGACAATCAGCACGGATCATGGAGGTAAGGGACGATGCACGCGGGAACGGATGAGCATGACGATCGCGCCGTGGAGCGTTGGCACGACGTCTACCGACTCAAGCGGTTGTGGGAGCGCACCGACCAAGGCACGACCTGGGCGTTCGTTACCGGCGAGCCGGGTATCGGCAAGACCTGGCTGCTACGGGAGGCTGTCGCCGAGGCCCATGCAAGTGGTCTGATGGTGATACGCGGTTGCGGCAGCGAGTTCGAGCGTCACGTGCCGTTCGGCCTGTTGGTTCATGCGCTCGACGACTACCTCGACGACCTTGACCACGAACGGCTGCGCGCGCTCGGCGGGGCTGGTCTAGGCGACCTCGCGCGAGTGTTCCCGGCCTTGTCAGGGCTCGATGACAGCGCGCCGACCTCGCTGCAGGACACCACCTACCGTGCGCACCGGGCCATCCGGGCGCTGCTCGAGCGGCTCGCCGAACCTGGCGGCCTCGTGCTCGTGCTTGACGATCTGCACTGGGCCGACCCCGAGTCAGCCGCACTACTCGCGCACCTGCTTGAACGCCCGCCGCGGCGCCGGCTGACCATCTTCGGGGCGTGGCGCTCAGGCTCAAGCACCGACGTGCTGGCCGACCTGCCGCTGCGGTCCATGCCGCCGGGCACCATGATCCAGCTCGGCCCGCTCTGCGACGCCGATGCGGCGGTCATGCTCGCGGATGTGCCAGGGCCGTGGCGCCGCGCCGAGCTGCTGCGCCTAAGCGGCGGCAACCCGTTCTACCTCAGTGCGCTGGTCGGCGATCCGGAGTCGGTCGGCGCGTCCGCGGACGCGGACGGCCGTGTACCCGCGCTGATCACCGATGCGGTGCAGCGCGACATGGCCACGCTCAGCACGGCCGCACGGGAGCTGCTCACCGCTGGCGCGGTGCTTGGCGACCCGTTCGACCTCGCGATGGTCCGGGCGGTCGCCGGAATCGAGGATGATGCACTGACGGCGGCCGTGGACGAGCTGGCAGCGGCGGGTTTCATTAGCGAGACCGCCGTGCCGCGCACGTTCGCGTTCCGGCGGCCCTTAGTACGCCGGGCCGTCTACCATCTCATGCCGCCTGGGGGCCGCATCAGCGGCCATCGCAAGGCCGCCGCCGCGCTGACCGATGCGGCGGCCACGGCCCGCGCTGCACACTTGGCTCGCTCGGCGGCGGCGCCCGACCCGGACGTGGTATCGGCGCTGCTCCGCGCCGGTCACGAGCTGACCGGCGAGCGCCCTGCGGAAGCCGCGTCGATGTTCCTCGCCGCCGTCGAGCTGACCAGGGACGAGTCGGCCGCGCACGCCGAAGCGCTGCTGGGGCACGGTGACGCGGCCCTGCGGGCGGGCCGGCTCCGCGACAGCCGGGCAACCTACGAGCGGCTGCTCAAACTGTGCAGCGAGCTGCCGGCCAACTCGCTGGAAGTGGTGGGTCGGCTCGCGATCGCCGAGCAGCTCACCGGCCACGCCGAGATCTCGGCCGGTCGGCTGCGGGCCGCGCTCGCCCGGCCGGGAAGCGCGCCGGACTCGACGACCGCGTGGCTGTTCGTGCTGGCCGCCGCTGCGTCTGCCCAGGCGCGCGATAACCAGCAGTTGCACTACCTAGCCGGCGAGGCGCTGCGTTACGCCGACAGCGCCAAGGATCCGGCGATCCGGGTAGCGTCCCTCTGCCTGGTCGGCGTGGCCGAGGTCGGTTGGGGCCACGTCGACGCCGCTCGGCAGATGCGTCGGTCGGCTTGGTCGGCAGTGTTGACAGCGGCGCGGACACCCCGTGCGCCCGATACCTTCGAGCAGGACCTGGCTGGCCATCCGCACACCGGGCTGGCGGTGAGCTACCTGGCACTGGGCTACCTGGCACTGCTGCTCGAGGACTACTCGGACGTCGCGGCCGCGCTCGATCTGCTGCCACCGAGCACGCCCGGCACGGCCTGGGCCTGGTGGTCGGCTCCGTCGGAGCTGCTGTACGCCCGCGCGCGCTTCGCGCAGGGTCGGCTGCGGGAGGCCGCCGAGGCTGTCCGGTCGGCGGTGGAGACGGCACGAGCTGGCGGCGCCCGGCCGCTGCTGGCCCACGGCCTGGCGACGCACGCCGCGATCCTGGTAGCCGTTGACGATGCTGAAGGCGCGGCTGATGCGGCGCGGGAGGCAGTGCGGGCCGCCCGCGATGGCGCAGCGTTGACCGGCGCTGTTGAGCGGGCGTGCGGCGCGATCCGGCTGGACATCGGCGAGGAGGCCACAAGCCTGGAAACCATACACCGGCTGTACCAGCGGGCGCCGTTCACCACCCCGGCCGAGGAGAGTGCCTGGCGGTACCGGCTCGTGCTGGCCGCGCTGGACGACGACCGGCTGGACGAAGCCCTGGCGGCGGTCCCGGCCGCCGAGAACGTGGCCGATGGCGCCGGTCTCGCGATGGCGACCGCTTTCACGGCACGCTCGCTGGCGGCCGTACAACTGGCACGCGGTCAGTTCGCCGACGCCGCCGAAAGCGCGGCGCTGGCGGCCGAGACGGCCGCGCGACCGGGATGCCGGATCGAGGCGGCGCGGTGCCGGCTGGCGGAGGCGTCCGCGCTGACGCTTGCCGGTCACCGTGACCGCGCGGCGACCGTGCTCCGCGTGGCGCTTGAGGAGTTCCGCGCCTGCGGCGCTGTCCGGTACGAGAAGGAAGCAGGGCGGCAGTTACGCCGACTGGGCCGACGGACCCCGGCCGCGCCGGCGACTGTCTCCGACGACGCACCGCTGCCGCTCTCCGAGCGCGAGTGGCAGGTCGCCGAGCTAGTCGCGGCCGGCCGGACGAATCGTCAGATCGCTGCCCAGCTGCTGCTGAGCGACAAGACGATCGAGACGCATCTGACGCGCATCTTCGCGCGGCTCGGCATTTCGTCGCGCACGCTGCTGGCCCGCATGGTCGAGCGTGAGCGGGCGCGCTCGTCGCTGTACCGCCGCGCGGCCAGCTGAGAGGGATTCCCGCGGAGTGGTTCAGGGTCTGACGGCGGGAGTTCCCCGATGGTCATGTTCGCCTGGAATCAGCATGCTGAAAGAGCGCGGGATCGGAGGCTAGACATGGCGGCGGATTCAACTTCCCGTCCGGGCACGTACCTGGACGTGGTGCTCGGCCTGCTCGCGTCGGGGGGCGACCGTGAGGCAATGGTGTACCGCGGGCGAAGGGTCAGTTGCCGAGAGGCGCACGAATCCGTGCTGCGAACCGCGAACGCGCTCCGGCAGCGAGGGCTTGACAAGGGTAATGCCGTGGCGATTCTTGTCGGCAACCGACCCGAATCGATCACAGTGCATTTCGCAGCGCACCTAATCGGCTGCCGGCTTGTGTTCGTGCCATTTGAGCTGGGCATAGCTCCGCTAGCGGAGTTTGTGAAGCAAGCGGAGCCCGACGCGTTCATCTTCGATGCCGAATTCGATTCGTGCGCTGAAGAACTCGCCCGCCAGGGACCATCATCCGTGGTGCTCTCACTCGGGCCATCCGAAGTCGGCGAGGATCTGCTCGCGCTTGCCGCCGCTGCTCCGGCCACACGGCCCGATGTGGCGATTTCCCCAGACGACGTCGTCACGCTGTTGTACTCCGGCGGGACAACCGGGATACCCAAATCGGTCACCCACGGCCACAATATCTACGAGACCCTCACCTCTGCCGCCGCTGGTTTTCGTGCCCTGCTGCCGGGCACGCCTCGGACGCTGGTATGCACGTTAACCACGCACACCAGTGGCTTCGTCTCCTCCCTCATGACGTTGCTCGCCCAGGGAACCCTGGTGCTCGCTGACTCCGTTTTCGACGCGGGCGAGGTGATCCGGCTCATTGATGAGGAGCAGATAACATTTCTTGTGCTGATCCCGCCAATGCTCTACGAGATCCTCGATCATCCGGCGTGTCCCCTGAATGGCTTTCCTAGCCTCAAGCGCATCTTCTACGGCGGCGCCCCGATCGCACCGAGTCGGCTGCTGTCGGCCATCGAACGGTTCGGCCCAGTTATGCGGCAGGGATACGGGCTGGCTGAGGTTCCGTTCGTTGCCGCCATGGAGCCCGAGGAGCACGACATAACGCGGCCGGAACGATTGCGTAGCTGCGGGCGTCCGTCTCCAGGGACCCTGATCGAGGTACGCGGCAGCGACGGCAAGCCGGTAGCCGTCCGCGAGGTCGGCGACGTGTACGTCCGCAGCCCCATGGTCACCCGTGGTTACTGGGGCGACCGAGAGCAGACCGATGAGCAGATTGACCACGGCTGGCTGCGGACCGGTGACCTGGGCTATCTCGACGAGGACAGCTACTTGTATCTCGTTGACCGCTCCAAAGATGTCATCGTCCCAGGGACCCTACCTGAAAACGTCTACTCGCGGCTTCTTGACGACTTTCTCACGGGGCTGCCCGGAGTCAAGCAGGCGGTCGCCGTGGGCTCACCAGACTGCGGCCATGGCGAGGCCGTTCACGTCTTCCTGGTTCCGGAGCCTGGCGCGGCTCTCGACTTGGCCGATCTGCGGCAGCAAGCGGTAGATTCCCTCGGAAGGTCCTACTGGCCTGAGAGCTTCATCTTCGTCGAGGCACTGCCACTAACCCAGATGGGCAAGATCGACAAGAAAGCACTCCGGGCACGGCTGGCCAGTCCCGCTGACGGACCAGTGTCGTAGGACGTGGGAAGACCTTCTCGCTCTCGCTCAACCTGCACCTTCTCAACGCCTTCGCTCCACCGGTCGCGGAAGCCATGCGCCAAGTCCGGCTGTCTGTCCTATGACAGCGAACCTTAGCCGATTGCCATCGACGCCTCACCGGCTCGACCGCTCAAGGCCGGGATCGCGTGACCGCACTGAGCGCCGGCGACGCCGGACGTTTTCAGCCTGGCGGTCCTGCCAGGGCCTTGAAGACCGGGCGGAGCAGCGCGGCGATGCGGTCCGCTGGGGCGTCACGAGGATAGGCCAGGCCGAAGAGTTGGTGGCCGGTGGCGACGCCCAGGGGCGCCGCGGAGGCGGCGGCTCACGGCTCGTCCGGGGTGAATACGCCCTCGCCGTCGGTGGCACCGAGGAGGAACCTGAACCGGGCGATGTCCTCGCGCACTGAGGCCGCGGTCACACGGAACGTAGACGACCGCCAGGGTGCGGCCAGCGACTCGCAAGGTAATCCCGGACATCGCAAGGTGACTCGCAACCTACGTCCGGACATCGCAGCCTTCGGCTGGGCGAGACATCAGCCACCAGGCACCTCACGATCGATATTGATCACTAGGTGCCTCAACTTACGGGCAGCGGTCCGCCCGATGCCTCAGACACGCCGGCAATGCCTCAGCTTCTCTGGCACAGGACATGACTGTTCAATTTGCGCCGCCGCCCGGGCCGGATGATCTGTCATCGAGAGCCAGTCAGTACCGCGCGCTGCCAGCGATCCACGGCTACCACGACGGTCAAACGACGGTCAAACGATCTTGAAACCAGTCCTACGAACTCCAGAAATCCACTCTGACCTGCAATTCCTAGTGGAGCTGAGGGGATTTGAACCCCTGACCCCCTCGATGCGAATGTGGATGTGCCATTCATATGGGCTCAGGCCATTCCCGGCTTCTCATGTAAAATGCCAGGTAGAGTGCCAGCTAAGCATGCTGAATAGTGTCGCTCGTTAATGGTCACTGACGCGCAGTGCCGGTGACAAATGAGTGACAAGGATTCGCCGGACAGGGGAGCGTGATCATGGGCTTTACCCGACCCCGCGCCGGGCGCAACGGCGAGACGCGTTACCAGGCCCTGTATGACGACGTCAAAGGCCACCGCCGGTCTGCGGGCACCTTCGCGACGCAGAAGGCCGCGGACAAGGCCTGGCAGCGGGCGGAAGCCCGGATGTCGGAGGGCCGTATGGGCAACCCTTCCCGCGGGCGGCAGAGATTCCACACATACGTCATGGAGGAATGGCTGCCCAACCACCAGATGGAGGCCAGGACCCGGGAGAACTACAGCTACTACCTCGACCGCCACATCCTGCCGTGGTTCGGGGCGATGCGCATGATCGAGATCATGCCGGCCGACGTCCGTGCATGGATCACTCACCTGCAGAACGAGAACGTATCGGCGCACGTGATCCGATATTGCAAGACGATCCTCGGGGCGATCTTCACGACGGCACTCAACGACGTCATCCACCTGCATCCGGTACGGGGAGTGAAATCACCACCGGTCGCGAAAAAGTCACGGGTCATCGTGACCCCGGAGCATTTCGAGAAGGTCTACCTCGCGTTGCCCACGGACACCATGAAGCTGCTGGTCGAAACAGACATCGAAAGCGGGCTGCGCTGGGGCGAGCTGACCGAACTCCGGCCCAGGGACATCGACTTCGGCACCGGGATCCTGACAGTGAGCCGTGTGGTGGTGGAGCTGTCCCCGAGATTCCACCCGGACGGCGGCCGGTTCCTCATCAAGGACTACCCCAAGGACCAAGAACACCGGCGGCTCAAGCTCGGCGCCCCGATCGTCGCCAAGATCAGGGCACACATCGAGGAACACGAACTCGGCGACGACGACCTGCTGTTCACCATCCCCGGACAACCCCAGGAGCCAGTACCACGAGTGCTTGCCGACCCCGCCCAAATCGGTCTGACCAAGCCGAACGCGGCCGGGCGCCGCTACCTTCACGGGACGCTCAGCGGCTATGCCGCGGGGACCTGCCGGTGTGAGCACTGCCGGGGTGCCTACGCCTGCTACCGGGCTCAGCGCCGCGCGGCTGGCCAGGACCAGCCACGCCGTCCACGTTCGGTGGAGTCGGACGGGCATATCCCGCGCTGGTGGTTCCGCAACCACATCTGGCTTCCTGCGGTGAATGCCGCCCAGCTGCCCACGGCAGTCAAGGTGCACGGGCTACGGCATGCGCACGCTTCGTGGCTTCTGGCCGGGGGAGCGGACCTGCAAGTTGTCAGGGAGCGCCTTGGTCACTCAAGTATCGTGACCACCCAGAAGTACCTCGGCACCCTCGATGAGACCGACGAAACAGCTATCGACGCGCTCAGCAGGATTCGCAACCGCGGGAGCACGCCTGGCACTAGGAGCCCGAGGAGATCGGCGTGAACCCGCGGACGCGCCGGGCGGCGCTGTATGCGATCGGGGCCATCGCGATCCTGGCGAGCGCGAACGCGCTGGCGCACAGTTATGCGGGGCTGTATGACTGGGCGGTCCACCACCGGCTGACTGGCTGGCAGGCGATGTCCTGGCCGGCCGAGATCGACGTGTTCC
>JGI12269J14319_10000965_pt1 | contig 28473 bp, 23 predicted proteins | sample PeaSoiSIISIP2007_FD_14319 | JGI IMG/M metagenome (IMG submission 14319)
GGAATCGCAACCGCGATCAGGATTCCCAGCACCGACCCGAATCCGCTGATCATGAATGCCTCCAGCAAGAACTGATACAAAATTTCCTGATGCTTTGCCCCGATGGCCTTCCGAATCCCGATCTCCCGCGTCCTTTCCTGAACGGTCACCAGCATAATGTTCATGATTCCAATGCCGCTGACCAGGAGCGCGATGAACCCGATGAGCACCAGAACGATGGTGAGGGCCAACGCGATTCTGCGCGCCGCTTCCAGGATGGAACTGAGATTCTGCACCGAATAACGCGCGCGCGTCGGATGGCGGCTCTTCAACAGGGCCTCCAGTTGACGGGTCACGGGGATCACGCCCTCGGGCGTGCTGGCCTGCACGTACAGCATCTCAAGGGAGGAGTCTCCCAGGTAATACTTCATCAACGGAAACGGTACGAGGACCGAGTAATCCTGAATTTCGGAAAGTCCGAACGTTTCCACGCGCTCTCGAAAAACTCCGATGACCGTAAAACTGAGTTCGCCGACGCGCAAACTTTGCCCGACCGGGTCCATAAACGGAAACGCAAAATTTGCGAGCTGCGCCGTGATCAGACAAACCCGGCTTCGTTGGGAAATATCATCTGCGTCCAGAAACCGGCCCTGCAAAATCAGCAAATTGCGAATCTGCTGGAAACCCTCGGTCACACCCACGAGATTCACGTTTCGCTCAACGGATCCGACATTCACAGTGGCCGGATCGCCGCGCGTTCCCGCCACGGTTACCACTCCCGGAATCCCCGCTTTCGCGGCGTTCATGTCCTCAATCGACAATTCGTCCTGCAGCATGATCGGCCGGTTCGGGTCGATATCGAGCCGCGCGTAGACCAGATTGGATCCTACGCCTTCGATTTGCTGAATGACGTAGCGCCGCCCGCTGAGCGCCACAGTCACGACCAGAACGATGCAGGCGCTGCCGATAATCACGCCCAGCGTGGTTAAAAACGCGCGCACTTTGTTCGCCCAAAGAGCGTCCAGCGCGACCATCCAGGTCTCGTTGCGTAGCATCATGGAAATTCCCGCGGACTAAAACAAACTTCGTTGAAAAACCGTCTGCACGCCGAGTCGACCTTCCTCTGGTTCCCCTACTTCCTCTACTTCCCCTATTTCCTTTGCACCTTCTTCAATTCCTCTTCCACACCCTTGTTGTGCGGATCGAGCGAAAGCGAGAGCTTGTACTGTTCCGCCGCCTCGGAAAGCCGTCCCTGGGATTCGTACAGTTTACCCAGCCATTCGAGCGCGGTCGCATGCGGGGGGAGATCGGAATTTTCGGGGACGGTCGCCATATAGGATTTCAACAGCATTTCGGCTTCGCTGGGGCTTTTTCCTTTCATCACGAGGAGAACCCCTTTATAAAACTTCAGCCGGCGGTCGTCGGGATCGATATGCTCGGCCTTCTCGACGGCCTCGCCCATTTTTTCGGCGTTCAGGCGGTCCCGGTAATAATCGCATACCTCGAAATAAACGCCCGCCCGGTCAGAGTTCGATTCCAAAATCTTGCCGAACACCGCGTCCGCCTCGGGCATCCGCTTTTTCGTCGCGAAGAACTCTCCTCGGGCCAGCTGCCCCTGAATGAGATCGATCTTCTCAAGGGCATCGATATTTTTCGTCGCTTTATCGTCGCCGCCCCCGATCATGCTGGGAGCGTTCATTTCGTACCGGATCAGATCGCGCCGCGCCTCGAAATTCGCTGGATCCAGTTCGACCGCAATTTCAAATTCCCGGTGCGTTTTTCGCGCCCAACTCATCGCGCCCAGGAACTTGCTCTCCTCGGCCCTCCGGCCGTAAGACTTGGCGAGCCAGTCGCGATATACGGAATCTTTAGGAGAAAGTTGGACGGCGCGCTCAAAGCCCGCCACGGCGCGCGGGAAATCCCCAAGTTGATAATAGCTTTGGCCCAAGAGGAAATGCAGGGACGCATCATCAGGAGACTTGGCGATCGCGCTGTTCAACGCGTCGATGGCGCGATTGTAGCGTCCGGCGTTGTAGTCGTGTTGCGCATCGGCAAGAGAAGACTGTCCCGCAAGGGCTGGCGCCCCGCTCCATCCACAGGCCAGAAACACCACTAAGGCTGCGAATAAGGATCGCCGAATCATTCCGGGCGCACCGGTATGATGCGCAAATTTTCTTTGAGGGAGACTTCACCGGGCAGCGCCACCACGTCACCTTCGCTCAGCCCGGAAAGAACTTCGATCTTGGTCGGATTCGCGATGCCCACTTTGATAAAGCGGCGGTGAAGGCGGTTATCCTCCACTCGAAACACGAATCGCCTGTCACCCTCGATATAAACGGCTCCGCGCGGAACCACCAGGGCCGCCGGCCGTTCACTGATATGAATTCGCACGTCGACCGTCGTGTTAGGAAGCAGGTCCAGCCGGTCATTCGTTACCGAGCAGAGCAATTCGCCGACGCTGCGCGTGCCGCGGGTGACCACTTGCTTCGGCAATACTTCCGTTCGCCCATTCCAGACACGGTCAGGATGCGCGTCCCAGAGAATCTCGACGGACTGGTTGACGTCAATCTGCCCGAGCTCGGGCTCATCGATGAACGCCCTGATCCGCACCTGGTGCAAATCCGCAAGCTCGGCCAGAAGGTCGCCGGCCTTCACGAAATCGCCCTGACGCATCGGCAGCGAATACAGCGTCCCGTCGAAGGGAGCAGTCCCGTGAGCCGACTCCAGCCGTTCCTCGAGATCGCGAACGGTCACGCGCGCGTGTTCCACCAGGAGAGCCACGCGCCCCTCATCTAGTTTTGCCTGCTGTTCCAGCGTTTGTTTCGTCTTTTCAAAAGATTGAACGTCGGCTTCCGCCTGGGTCAACTGCAGCCGGTTCTGCTGCAATTCCTCGGGCGTCGCGGCCTTCTCGGCCACCAGTTTCGTCAACATTTCGTTGTCGCGGTGCAATTGATCGCGGCTCGCTTGCGCCTTCTGCAAATCGGCGGCGGCCTTGGCAAGCTGGCTCGCGTGCCCGCCCGCCTTCGCCACGCTGAGCGCTTCTTCCTGGGTCGCAAGATCGGCGCGGGCCTGCGCGAGATCCGCTTGAACCTCCGTATCATCCAGAGCAAAGAGCTTCTGGCCCCGCTTCACCTGCTGCCCCTCGACCGCAAAGACGCGTTCCACAAATGTCGGATAACTCGCGCGAAAGGAACGCGGCATCACCGGTTCAACCTTTCCATTGGTGGACACCACAGAACTCAAATTTTCGCGCACCACGTCCGCAACCGCCACGCGCGCCGTGGATCCTCTCCCGCTGAGGAATACCAGGAGGGCGGTCAGCACCAGCGCGCCGCCCACAAGTATCCACAGTCTTCGGCCGAGCGCCGATGTCATTCCGTCCTCATTCTGCCAGCCTTAACTGGCGGGATTAAAACTTGGCATTCTAACAAAGTTTCTGGCGGCAGACGAATATCCGGCGGCGGCTTGCATGTCTCCGAATGCGTCCGTTAGGATGCGGCCTCCCTTCGTCCGGGATGCCGCAGGCCCGAAGCACACGCACAGCATAGGTGTTGCGATGCCCGCCGGTATGCTAAAATTTGTTTATGACAACCGAACCCGCGCAACCCCAAACCCATGCCCCGAAACACGAATCCCCGACGCCTGGGCAACCAGTGCTTCATCGTGTGTGCATTCAGTGTAACAACATGTTCCGCGTTACGCCTGAGAATTTTGACGCCAAGCAGTGCCCCAATTGCCACAAAGGCTAGGGCCTTCCGTCTGTATCCGATTTGACACTCCATCCCTCTGCATAGGAGTCCGGCGATCAGATACAATCTGCGCCGCGTCCTCGCGAGATGAGATGGAATGATTGAAGCCCGTCATCTGGTAAAACGGTTCCGGGACAAGAAACGCGGCAGCGTCTGCGCCGTCGACGGCGTGAGTTTTTCCTGCCGGCCCGGAGAAATTTACGGACTCCTCGGAGCGAACGGCGCCGGAAAAACCACCACGCTGCGCATGCTCGCCACGATCCTCGCGCCCTCGGAAGGCACCGCCATCGTCGCGGGATACGACGTCGCAAAGGACCCGCAAATGGTCCGCTCGCGCGTGGGATTTCTTTCCACGGCCACCGCTCTCTACGGGCGGCTTTCCGCGCAGGAGATGGTTGAATATTTCGGCCGCCTGCACGGCCTCGATGAATCCAAACTGCGCCGCCGCATCGATGAAATTTTCGCGCGCCTCGAAATGAACGATTTCCGCGACCGCCGCTGCGACAAGCTTTCCACCGGAATGAAACAGAAAGTTTCCATCGCGCGCACTCTGGTGCACAATCCTTCGGTGATGATTTTCGATGAGCCGACGGTGGGCCTGGACGTCATGGCCGCCCGCACGATCGCCGGGTTCATCCGCGAATGCCGCGACCACGGCAAGACGGTGGTTTTTTCCACGCACGTCATGAGCGAAGTGGAAAAGCTCTGCGACCACATTGGAATCATCCATGACGGCAAGCTGCTCGCCGAAGGAACTCTTCCCGACCTTCGCGCGCGATTCGGCATACACGATCTCGAGGACTTATTCGTGAAAGTTGTCGAGTCATGAGCCTCCGCAATATTGGCATCGTTTATCGCAAGGAACTCATCGATTCCCTGCGCGATCGCAGGACGGTGGTCTCGATGATTGTCGTCCCCTTGCTCGTCATGCCCCTGCTTACGATTGGAATGGGCATCCTCTCCTTGACCTTGGTGGGCCTGGCCATGAGAGAAATCCCCAAGGTCATGATCCTGGGCGGCGAGGATTCCCCGCACGTAAGAGAGGAGCTCCAGCAGCTGAAGGATGTGCGCATTGTTCCCGCGAATTCCGACTTCGTCGAGGAAATCTCCAACAAACAAATTCGCGCGGCCGTGGAAATCCCCGTGGGCTTCGAGGCGAAGCTCGCCGCCGGCGAATCGTCGACCGTAAGGATCTACTTGTACCAGGGTGAGCTGAGGTCCGGCTTCGGCGCCGACCGCCTGCAGCGTTTCTTCCGCGAATTGCGCGACCGGACCGTTCGCGAGCATCTCGAGGCGCGCCAGCTTCCGGAAAGCCTGATGCGCCCGTTCGACATCGTGGAGAAAAATGTCGCTCCGCCCGAAAAAGTAGGCGGCGCAATTCTGGGAGGCCTGGTTCCCTACTTCGTCATTCTACTGTGCTTGACCGGGGCGATGTATCCGGCCATGGATCTGACCGCGGGAGAAAAAGAGCGCGGCACCATCGAAACGATTCTGTGCAGCCCGGTCTCCCGCACGCACCTCGTCCTGGGAAAATTCCTGATGGTGCTCACGGCTTCGATCGCGACGGCGGTCCTGGCGATCGCGTCCATGGCGGTTTCCTTTGGCGCGGGCAAGAAGATGCTATTCGGTCTCACGCACGGAGCGGTGGATACATCCTTGCAAATCACCATCACCGGGAAAGCCGTGGTTTCCATCTTCTTCGTCGTGCTCCCGCTGGCCGTCTTCTTTTCCGCGGCCCTGCTGGCCCTATCTCTTTTCGCGAAGAGCTTCAAGGAAGCGCAGAGCTATATTTCTCCGTTGATGATTACCGTGGTCTTGCCGGCGGTGGCCGCGCTTTTGCCCGGCGTGGAGCTGAGCCCGGCGCTGGCGCTCGTCCCAGTGCTGAACACCAGCCTGGTCAGCAAGGAAATCATCACCGGCACGTTTCACTGGGGCTTGATCGCGCTGATCTTCCTGTCCTCGAGCGTCTATGCGGGAGTGGCCATCGCCGTAGCGGTAAAATTATTTCAACGGGAAGACGTGCTGTTCAGAACGTAAGAGATGAATCGGAAGGCAAAGAGGTACGAGACAGGAAAGATGCGCCTAGTTCACTCCCTCGTATTGTTGGTGGCCCCCCCTAACCTAACCCTCAGAAAGAACTGGCTTACCCTTTTTGAGCACGATTCCTGGCAGTGAATAGGCAGCAGCTCCAGCTAGCTTCACTGCGGGATTAGGAACCCCGAAAGTGTGCGTGCGCCCACCCCTGCCACTTTCGGCCCTACTTCCCTCATATTTCCAATCATCCGCGGTCAGGAATATGACATCCACGCGCCAGATAACTACTGGATAGCCGGGCTTGATCGACTCCGTTGTGTCAACCAAATAGCGCCAAATGATGTACCAACCCGGGTGATTGTAATGGGATTGTATCGCCCACGGTCTCGTACTGCCCTTAGACTCCAAGGCCTGTTGCGGTGGAGGATCAAGTCTGCCACCGAAAGACAGATCAGGAAATCGTTGCTGGGCAATATCCGGGTGCTTATGCTTTTTGTAGGGACTGACCGCGTGTAGTGTCTTTACTCCGAAGATCCCGACTATCGCGCTAAAAACGTTCGCTTGCTCCAAATAAAGGTCGATGAGGTCGGCTGTCTGTTTCTCGACGTATTCGACCGCCCGCTCGATGTGAATTGGCTTTAAATCTTTTGGCAGCGGCAAGCGCGCCCCCGGACTTCCCATTAGTCCCATTTGGTATAAACCGAACAAGCGCCGGGATGGACCTCGTTGCGACAGAATAGTACGCTGAATCCTTCTCAATCCCAATACTTGAGTAGCCCACAGCTTCTGCAGCGGCAATCGTGGAGCCCGCACCCATGAACGGGTCCAAAATTACGCCGCGTCCCAACGGCAGCGCTGCGCGAACAACCTGGCGCATGAAGGCTTGCGGCTTGAGCGACGGATGCGGCGCTATCCTTCGTTCTTCTGCACGCGCAGGAGACGACTGGATTACGTCAAGAAATGGATTTGTGTCTGACACGCGACGCAATCCGCCAGTTCCCCATTTACGCAAATTGTCCTGTACCCGGCCTTCGCACGGTTTCCGAAATAATCCCCAGGGTTCCCAACCAGAACGTGGCATGACAGAAACGTCGTGAAACTCTTCATGGGCGTTTTTAGGACGATCTCCGCCACGCAACGTCTGTACGAGACGAATGACCTCTCCGCGCTTCTCAAATCCTGCTTTCATAATCGGGTGGTATACGTAGTGCGAAAGGAGCGGATTTGTCGCAATCATAATATGCCCACCCGGAACGAGTACGCGAATAGCCTGTTCGGCGAATTTCGAGAAGAATGCTTGCAGCGCAGCAATTTCTGCTTTATCCAGGACCGTGAACCTTGGAAGCGGGCTTCTCTTGCAACCGTCGAATGACGGGGGAATGCGCCAGACTCCTCCCCTCCCGTTGCGTAGCTTTGCCTTTTCGATGTCTGTGTATTCTCTAAGTCCGTAAGGTGGGTCTGTCACGATCGCATGAATAGAATTTTCTTCTCGTGCCTCGAGCCATGCGAAAGCATCAGCGAGATAGGTTCTGTACTTCACTGTAGCATCCGACTCTATCAAGCATTCGCTCAATCGTCTATACGTGAACTGCATTTGCACGCTTGGTGGGGACATGTAGGTTTATAATCGCACCCCGACCTCCTTCCCTGCCTTCATACCCTTTTTCTTCCGTTTTTCACGCAGGTCTGGCGGGCTCGTGATTCTCGTCCCATGCATTGGAGAGCCGGCGAACGGTTTCGCGCAATCGTACGGCCAGCCCCGCGATGGTTTCCAGCCGTTCGACGGCGGCGGGCGGCAGCCGGTCGCGCCGCGCCAGCAGAAGTTCGGTATTTCCGAGAATTCCGGTCAGCGGATTGTTCACTTCGTGGCGCAGGATTTCTCCAAAATCGCCCGACAATTCGTCTTTTGGAAATTGGATCATTCCCGCGGCCCGCTCGGCCATCCGCACCCGGCGGTCCAGCATGCCCGCGACAATCGGCAGAAAATTTCCGGTTCGCGCCACAAAATCCACGGCGCCCGAAGTGATCAGAAAGGCCATGCCCGCCTGTTTCTCCGCCGCCGCCGCGACGACGACGGGCGCGGTTTCGGTCAGCATGGCAACCGCGGATTCCACGGTCTCTCCCCCGCGGATGATTTCAATCGCGGATTCGTCCAGAAACACGGCCGCGGGAGCGCTGTGGCCGATCCTCCTCCGTGCCTGCTCCACCGTTCCGACAACGATTGTCCGGTAGCGGCCCCCGAATGCGGCCAGTTCCTCGAAACAGCGCTGCGCCAGGACAGGATCGCCGCTGATGATGAAAATGGTCCGGCTCGTCAAATTCATGGTTCCCTCTTCATTGTTCCCTGGCGGCGCGCGACCGTTCCGCTCCAGGAGCTATTTCCTCGCTCGCCGGGACGGCGGCAAGGGCTTGCCGTACGGCCTCTTTCAACTCCTCCACCAGGAACGGCTTGGCCAGGTACGGCAAGCCGCTTGATTTCAGAAATTCAAGCGTGCGCGGCCCCATGGTGTCTCCCGTTACGAACAGCACGCGATGCTGCATCGGATTCTCCCGGCGCACCAGCGCGCGATAAAGCCCCGGCCCGTCCACGTACGGCATTTTCAAATCGCAGATCACCAGCGAATAGCTCTTCTCTTCCAGCCTGCCGAGCGCCACGCGGCTGTCCAGCAGCGTGTCGACCAAGTGCCCCTCCTCGACGAGCACGTCCGCGATCAGCTCCGCGACGGTCGGCTCGTCTTCCACAATCAAAATGCGCTCTCTCGACGCTGCCCGCTCCAAAACTTGGAGAGGCGCCTCGGCCGCCAATCGAGGCTGTATGACTGGCTCTCCGCCCGCAAAATCAAAGCCGGAAACAGACAGGGCGGGAAGTTCGACGGTCAGAGTAGCGCCACGGCCCGGCAGGCTATCCACGCTGACTTCCCCGCCATGCTCCTGCACAATCCCGTAGACAATCGAAAGCCCCAGTCCCGTCCCAACGCCGGGCGGCTTGGTTGTGAAGAAGGGATCGAAAATACGAGCCGCGATTTCGGGCGGAATCCCCGGGCCATTGTCGGACACTTCCATCGCCAGGCGGTCCCCGGCCAGGCGGCGCGTCCGAATGAGGATTTGCCCTGTGCCGGACTCCTCTCCCCGCGCCAACACGATGGCCTGCTCGGCGTTCACGATCAAGTTCAGCACCACTTGCTGGAGCTGCGCCGCGTCCGCCAGTGTTTGCGGCAGCCCGGGATCCAACACCAGCTCCACGTCGATATTTTCGAGTTTCAGTTCATAGGAGCGCAGGGAAAGTGTCCGCTCGATCACTTCGTTCAGATGCACGGCGCGCCGCTCGGACTTGGCCTCTCGCGAGAAGAGCAGCAGGTTCTTTACGATGCGCCCGGCGCGCTCGGCTTCCTGCGAGATGCGCTGTGCGTCGCTCGCGCGGTCCGTCGCGGAACGCCGGGTCAAAAGAAGCTGCGCGTACCCTTGGATGCTCGTCAGGGGATTGTTCAGTTCGTGGGCGATCCCGGAAACGAGCTGCCCGAGCGCCGCCATTTTTTCCGTCTGAATCAGCTTGGACTGGATCAGCCGCTGCCCGGTAATATCGCGGAAAACTTCGAGCCACCCGAGGCGCGTACCGTCGGGCTTGTAGAGAGGCCGTGCGAACCGTTCCACGATCTTTCGCGACGGGTGGACCAGCTCGAATTCATCCCAGCTGGCCGCGTCCCCCTGGCGCACGTGCTCGCGCCATCGCGCCGCGGTTTCCGCCGGGCGGAGGAAATGGTAAGCCAGACTCCCAATCAGCGCGTCAATGTTGCTGAATTCCTGAAGGCGGAGCGATTCAAATCCAAAGATGGCTGCCAGCCGTTCGCTCGCCATGCGAATCTGCCCGTCGGCGTCAAGCAGCAACACGCCGGAATCGATGGAGTCCAGAAGGCCGGCCATCTCGGCCTCCAGGCGCTCTTCCGCTTCGCGCAGCGTCTCCTGCGCTTCTTGATCCTCAACTTGAATGAGCCACCTCGGCCCATCTCCTCCCATTCCAGCGATCGCACCCCGCAGGTGCATGCGAACGACGCCGCCATGATCGAGCGCCGCCTCGAGCGCAGCTGGAGGCGCCTCTTTCTTCTGCAAAGGCGCGGCGGCAGGCGAATGGAACCGGTTTCGCCACTCGGTGACCGCATCGCGCGCCACGGGAGAAAACAGTTCTTCAAGGAGCGTTCCTTCCATCCGGCCCCAGCGCGCAAACAGAAGCATGGCAGCGGCCCGGCTGGCTTCCAGGATCTTTCCCTCTCCATCGAGAACGATCAGGCATTCACGACTGTCCTCGATGACCGTTCGCAGGTTTTCGTTGGACGCCGTTCGTTCTTTTCGCGCGGCCTCGCGATCCAGCGCCGTGGCGGCCAGCAACGCGTAGGATTCCAGCCTGGAAAAATCCTCGGCGGAATCCTCCGATCGCAAAAGTCCCGCCATCAGAACGCCGCGCGTCACGCCGCGGACCTCAATGGGAACGGCCACAACGCGTTCCAGAGCCAAAGGGGGAGAATCCACCGAAACGCCGGAAAGATTCGCGAGCGCTTCTCCCGGAATTTCGGATTCCCGCCCTTCCGTAAGAACGTTGCGCCAGAGTTGCGAGAGATTTTCCTGATGCAGGACTGTGAGCCACCCGGCCGCGCCGTCCCATCCCTCCCCCGCCATGGGAGGCGCGCTTCCCCGGCCCAAGGCGACGAATTCCGCCTGCGCGTACTGCCGGGCCGCGCGAGCAATTCGCGGAAGGATCGAGTCGGCGGAAACGCCGCACAAAATCGCCCGGGAGAGCCGCAATTGGGCGCGCCGTTCTTCAGCGGCCAGTTCGCTGCGGCGGGAACTGCGGTGGTGCTGAACGGCCAGGGTAATTTCATCCGCCCGGGCGCGCAGGGCGTCCAGGTCCAATCGTCCCGGCGGCCGCGCGTAACCCACCATCGCCAGCCCAAACGTCCGGTCGCGCTCGCGGAGCGGAATCCAAACCGCGCTGTGCATTCCGATCAACGGGCCCAGGCGAGGGGCCTTCTCCCCGGCGATGAATTCCACGTGCAGTGGATCGGGATTTTCCAGCGCCGCCCGCAAAAAAGGCGTCGAGACATCCAGCCGCTTCCATTGCTCCGGAATTGGGCCTGGCACCGCCTCCGCCACACACCCGGTGCCGGCCTCCCCCCTGCGGTCCCCCGAAAGCCATAGCCCCGCGCGATCCGCGTCCGCCACCTCCAGCAGCGCGCGGGCGCACAAATGGAGCAACTGGCTGAGCGGTTCCCCTCTCGCAGCAGCAAGAACCGGAGCATTTGCCCGGTCCACCGCCCCGCGACCGCCCCGCCATCTTCGCATCCACCCAACCGCAGACATTCCCCCCTCCTATAGCCGAGCCCACAGAATCAAATAGCTGAACAACAGCGCCACCCCGATGGTGACCAATGTCGTCACCGCCTCGCTGACCACGCGATAGTGCAAGAACATGGTTCGATGGATCATGGCACCCTCCTGTGATTGATCTGTCTTGCACCACAGTGGCCAATATCCACGACTAGATAACGTGCTCAGAATCAAAGGGATGGTGATCGCACGGAAATCATGCAGGTGCCCCGCGTTCCCATCCCGAAACTCGCGAGGGGCCTGATTCCCGGATCGGAAAATGATCCCGTAGAGGAAAGTTATTATGATTGGGATCAATTCTGTCGTTTTCGCGGGCATGCTTGATCAGTTAGCGAAATCAAGAGAATGCACTTCAGGCCACACGCTCTGTCTCTCCGTGGTCTCTGCGGTCATTCGCCCACATGCGATTTTGGAATATTCGAAGTTCGCGTCTAGTATCGCTGCCTATGATGCGGAAAAGCGTACACACTAAGAATTATGCGGTCTTCTTGGAGTTGCTCATCGCAGTCCGGCATCGAGTCGGCATGACACAATCACAATTAGGTCAACGTCTCCGCATTGGACAACCAGGCATTAGCAAGATCGAAAGAGGCGAGCGTCGTGTTGATGTAATCGAGCTGAGGATGATCTGTGAACGCCTCGGCATGTCGTTAGGTGCTTTTATCGCAGAGCTTGAAACCCAACTGGGGAAAAAAATTGGCTGACAAGCTCTCCCTCGACGCCGCAATGAACATGCTAATGCGTCGGTATCAAACCGAGCCAGAGGCACTGATTGCGGTACTTTGCCCAATTCTTATTCCGATTCATGAGCTCGACAAGAAGATTTTTGTGGCGGAAGGTCAACAACATGCAAGAGCTACATTCACGGTTCGCCTCAAAGACGAGAATGAGGGAGTGCTTGTCCGTGGACGCACGGGAAAGTTCGTCCCGGCCAGTTACGGCAGTGGAGACCCAGGATGGCGCGAGATCGCCAAGGGCAGGATCATTCATGTCGACTCTAAGATGGGCATAGCGGAAGGCGAAGTCTATCTTGGCTTCGGGGGCGACGAGGAGGAATTGCAGGTCGCCATCGATGAGTTAACTCCGAAAGATTTCCTCGAAATCGATCAGTATGGTGCTGCCGCTAAGGTTCTCAGTGGCCTAACCGAATATTATCTCGTAGAGCATCTGAAATCTCGGGGCTTTGCTGTGGTACGTATGCCAGAAGATATGGCTGCTCATCTCGGCACCTACATGAATTTCGATTTCCTGATAAAACGGGACGGAATCGAGAAACGGCTTGAAGTCAAGTCTCTGTGGGGTACGAACACAAAGTTTGCTCGGTTAATCCATAGCACCACCACTCCGCCTAAAGGTGATCCCAAGGACTGGACTGAGGCACAGAAGGCTAACTATTATCCAACGAGCAGTTGTAAATTTGCGACTCAGGACTTTTTCGCCGTGAGTCTGTTTCTTCGTACGGGCAAAATCCAAGAATTTGCCTTCGCTAGATCCGTTCCAAAGGATCTACAGCTTCATGGCCTTCCTCGTTCTCGAAAATATCCCGAGCACGTCGGGCAGAATCCGTCATGCACTATCGGCGACGGCACTTGGTTCACTACCGTCGACGAGGTCTGGGGACTCCCCTAATTCTGTAACATGGCTGAGCCCTGCTTGGTCTAGGGCGCAAACCTCTGCAATCAGCGCCATTCGGGCTTTTTCAAAGCGCTCCTGAGCCCCGGCCAACCCTTCCGCAGCCGCTGAGAGGGAGGCAATAGATTCGCGCCTCGCCGGCAACACAAGCTTCAAGATGGTTTGTTCCGAGATCGCAGGATATGCGATACCGCTGTTATTCCGAATCATCTGTTCTCGTACGACCTCAGTCTTTAGTAACCATACCAGGGCTAGCGGGTGAATACCAAAACACCGGATAACGGCAAAGCCGGTTGAACATACCGCACAGTCCAAGCCCGGCGGCGTGATGCCCACCCCACCCCTTTCTGGGCGAACCGTGGATACCAGCACGTCACCTGCCCGAATCAGTTTCCGTGCTCGACTTGGCGCGTCTGCCGCGAGCAGCTGCTTATGTCCGACGAGGCCTGTGCGGGTGTCCACGTCAGAAATCTCCACATAATTGAATTCACCCGAACTTCGCTGGCGCGGATCGATTCGCTCATCTATAAGTTTGGCCACATCAGATACCTTGAGAAGTGTCATCTCTGGGCGGTCAAGTACGGCAGCGATATTTTCGGGCAAGCCAACATGGTAGGCTGGATCCCAACGCTCCGCTTCATTCGGCAACCTTCGGCGACCGCCGAGGTTTTCCGGCATCTCACGGCGGTATTCCGCCAACAGCGTTGGCAGGTCTGTTCGTGAACTCCGTACTCGACGCCGTTGGCCGCTTCTCGTGATTACATCGAAGCCAACTTCGCTAGCTCCGCCGAAGTACGTTGTTGGCTCCGTCGCCTGCCTCCCGTACTTCCGAAGCACAATGACGGACGTCTTTGTGCTAGTGCCCGCTGCTGCGAACGTCACTGAGGGCAATGAGAATACCGCTTCTATGTAGCATCGCGTCCGAAGCCACGAACGTAACTCAGCAAAGACTCCCCGATTCACCAGGACACTATCCGGCACGACAGTCACCGCGATACCACCTGGCGCGAGCCAATCGACATACCGTTCCAGAAAGAGGACCTCTGACTCAGCCCGCGCACGCCCTCTCCCCATAGCAAAGCTACTGATGTCGGTTCCGGTGTATGTGGCACCGAAAGGCGGATTAGTTAGAATCAATTGCACCTTCTCTTCCAGGTTTGCGGTAAGGCATCCTTCGTGAAGGACACGGTCAAGCGCGTTTGCTATGCAGAGATTGGCTGTTTTCGCTCCAAATAGCCCAAGGTTAATCATGGCTAGGCGGATCATCCGCTCCGATTTATCGATTCCGACAACGTGCTTACTCACGAATCGCAACAGCCAGAGTCCTGCCTCTTGTTCGTTGAGATGCTGCCGCACTTGTCCATGGAAGAAGCGGGTGGATTCTGCTAGGAACGAACCAACCCCGCAAGACGGATCAAGAATCACACCCGCCCGGTCATCCACATTCTCATCAAGAAGTTGCGCACGAACGTCCGGCGAGAGCGCATGAAAACCGACCTCGACCATGAAGCGAGTGATCTCCGGGGGAGTGAGATACTGGCCCATCTCCTTTTCATCTACAAACGAATTCGACATGAACCGGGAGAAGACTTCATTGATGAGGTCGTCGCGTCCCGCTTCATGCAATGCCCGGAAAGCGTTCCCGTCGTGTTCAAAAATCTGTATGAGACGGTAGGCGAAGCGCTCATCTCCCGCGGAGAGACGCGTAAAGAATCGATCAACACCAAGTTTTGTCTCATCCGCTGTCTTCTGTGGCAAATACTGTGCCAAAGCTGCCTGAATGAAATCGTTCAAGGCAGCGACTGCTGTATTACTCTGGGCTAGCAGTCCTTCACCAATTCCCGCGCCTCCACTATCAATAGAAGTGACATGGGCAAACACTAACCCCGCTACTAGGTCTAGACTTTCTTGACGCGTAGAAATGGTTGCAGTGCGGTGAAATTCTTCTCGCAGGGAGTGCAGTGTTGCCGCAATCGCTTCTTCGAGCTGGTCGAGACGGCTCTCTAGCCTTCGGCTGGCCATCGGAGAAAATAGGTCACCCGTTCCGCCGACGATCGCGCGAAGCCGTTCCTCAAGGTGTTTCGCTGGGCGCGAGTGGCCTGATCGCCACTGCGACAGGCTTGATGGTGAAGTTCCAGCTTGTCGAGCCGCTTCCTCGGCATTGCCGGCGTTCATGCTAATCAATCTTTCTACGAGAATAGGAATCGGAATGGGTTGCATAGTTGAATCGTCATTTGCAAGCACAGAATATGGAAGTGCATTTGTTCTTGGGACGTTTCTCTACGCCCTTGCATGAGCAGAAGCATAACGCAACGTAGCGCAGAAAACATCCTTAAAGACTACCGCGTTTTATTCGCCATAGCAGGCGCGCCTGACTTTGTCTCTTGAAAACCTGTTGTAGTCACCGTTTGCGGCTGAAACCCCCAAAGCTACCTCGGAAACGGAGGATTTCTTACGGACCTACAGTTCAAGCGTGCGCGCGTCCCGATTCGTATTGCTTGAGTTTTCGATACAGCGTGGTTTTTCCGATGCCCAGCAGGCGCGCGGCGGCCAGCTTGTCGCCGGACGTTTCCTGGAGCGCGCGGAAGATGGCGCGCCGCTCGAGGATTTCCAGCGGCACAAGTTCGTCCACGTCCGAAAGTTTTTCCGACGTGGTGTACTGGAGGTTCGACGGCAAATCGGTCACGTGCAGAATCGGCCCGGAACCGAGCGCCACGGCGCGCTCGATGGCATTCTCCAGCTCCCGGATATTGCCCGGCCAGTCGTAGGCCATCATCCGGCGCATGGCGTCTTCTGAAATCGTGTGGATCGGGCGCGCGGGGTCGGAAAATTTCTCCAGGAACGTGTTAGCGAGGAGCGGAATGTCCGTCTTGCGTTCCCGAAGCGGCGGCAGCTTGATCTGCACGACGTTCAGGCGGAAATACAGGTCCTGGCGGAATCCTCCGGTGCGAATGGCGGATTCCAGATCCCGGTTGGTCGCGGCGATCACGCGCGCCCGGATGCCGATCCGCTCGTTGGACCCGACGGGCTTGATTTCGCGTTCCTGCAAGGCGCGCAGCAGCTTCGCCTGCAGGTCGATGGGCAGATCGCCGATTTCATCGAGAAAGAGCGTCCCTTCCCCGGCGGCTTCGAACAATCCCTGCTTGGCATGCTGCGCGCCGGTGAACGCGCCCTTGACGTACCCGAACAGCTCGGATTCGATAAGCGTCGGCACGAGCGAGGAACAATCCACCGGAGCGAACGGCTTATTCTTGCGCGGCCCCGAGAAGTGAATCGAGCGCGCGACCAGTTCCTTCCCCGTACCGCTCTCTCCGAGGATCAAGACCGGATAGGTATGCTGGGAAACCTTCTGGATCAGCTTGTATACCCGCTGCATCCGAGGCGACATGCCGATGAGCCCGCCAAAACCGGGCCGGCTGCGCAACTCCTCGCGCAGCAGGCGGTTCTCCTGGTCCACTTCAATGGAATGAATCAGGCGATCGAGCTTGGCGCGCAATTCCTCCACGTGAAACGGTTTCGTCACGTAGTCCGTCGCGCCGAGACGCGTGGCCTCGATGGCCGTCGCGATGGTGCCATATTGCGTCAGCACGATGATGGCGATTTCGGGGTTATTGGCGCGGGTTCGCTTGAGCAGCTCCAGGCCCCCCAGTTGCGGCACCTGCAAATCCGTGACGACGATGTCGACCGGATACTGGTCCAGGATCTCCAGCGCCTCCTCGGTCGTCTGCGCCACGTATACTTGCAGCCCGGCATCGGCCGCGACGTCCCGGCATAAATTTCGTGTGGTCACTTCGTCATCGACGACCAGAAGGCTGAACGTTGTGCTTCGAGGGACAGGGGTATCGGCTTTCGCTTCCGTTCTAGTTTCAGTTTCCATGGCTGGGACCTCTTCTCAAAACAGGAGCAACAACCGTGCCAAATCAGGAGAAAGTCATAAATCAGGCCACTCGTGTCACTTATCATGACAGGCCCGACAAATTGCCGATGATTCTATTGCCGAATCGGGAACTAATGCAAGCCAATTTTGTCCCTGCGCTGGATAATTCCTTTTGTAAGTAGATAAAGCAAGAATGGGAACCGCGTGGGTTTCAGAACGGAACAGTTCTTGAAACAGGCCCGCCTGGCAGTCCTATTCGGTGACCCGTCAATTGCCCGGACTGGCCTCTTCGCGGGCGGTTTCCCTCCGAGCTCGGCCAGGCAAGCCAGCGTTACTGGCCCTGGAACCGGGCCATTCCACCTTGTACAGCCCCTCGGTCGCGGATGCCGCGAAAATCACCCCGGGCTCATTCGACGGAGCTACTGCCGCAAAAAAGCCGTCGGCCAGCACGCCCGGGACGCGATCCCAGGTCCGTCCGAAGTCGGAAGAAACGTACAGCCCGCCGGTGCGCATGGAGGCGACAAAGACGCCACCGGTCGCGGCAAAGTCCTGCACGGGAGTGGATGGCAGGCCCGCAGCCGCTTGCTGCCAAGTTTTTCCCGCATCCCGCGAAATGTAGAGGCCGTCGCGGGCAGTCGCGACGAGCGTATTTTCGTCGCCGGGCTGGGCATCCAAAGTGACAGCGCCACCGGAATTCAAAGGGAGATCATGCCAGGCCCATGTTTTTCCCCCGTCGGTGGAAAATACAAGCCCTCGCAGCGATACCACCCTAATCTGCTCGCCATTCGAAGAAACACGCACCGATTGCACGGGCAACGAGGTCAGCGAACCAACCGGCTTCCGCGTCCAGGTCGCGCCCCGGTCGGTGGAAACCAGCAAGCCGCGGCCCGTCGCGGCATACCATTCGTTCGAACTGAAGGCCAGGTCCGTGACCACATCCAGCAGGGGCCGTGGTCCGCTTGTGGCCTTGCCCGGGGATTTGCGTCCGCTCCTGGAAGCGGGTTCCTTGGCGTCCGCAGCCTCGCCAGCGAACGTTCCGGCCTGCCTCCAGGCCTTATTCCCGGCGTCATAGCGCAAGAGGCCGCCGCGGACCAGGGAAACCCACCAGGCATCATCCGGCGCGGCGTAGACGCGCAGGGCCTGCTCGGCGCGGAGTCCAGGCCCGAGGGGAAACCACGTCCTGCCATCGTTCTCGGTTGCCAGGATGGGTTCGGGAGTGTGCGCCAGGACGGCAAGAATGTGGCCGGGCTGTTTCGAATCCAGCCCCAGAGCGAGAATTTGCCGGTGTTCGAATCCCCGGTTGGCATCCTGGAAATGCTCTCCTCCGTCGTCGCTCGCAAGGACGCCCAACTCCTCGGTGCCGATCAGGACTCGTCCAGGAGTACCCTCGGTGACCACTACCGTATTGACTACCCAGGCCTCGGAAGTTATGCGCCGCCAGGTCATTCCCCCATCCGCGGTCTTCCACAGGCCTTCGGAGGTGGCCGCATACACGCTGGCCGGTTGCTTCGGATCCTGGGCGATCGCGTAGGTGCGCCGCGCGGTGTAGGGAATGCCCTGGATCTTCCTCCACTGGGCGGCGCTGTCATCGCTGCGATAGATGCCCGAACAGGCGCTGGCGTAGATTCGCTTCGGGTCGGCGCCGTCGATGAGCAGGCTCATGACATCCGAATCATCAATCATGCCCACGTGAATGGGCCGCCAGGTGCGCCCGCCATCGGACGTCTTCCAGGGAAGGTGAAACGTCCCGGCGTAGATGATTTGCGGGTCGCGCGGATCGATGGCCAGGGAATCGAGGTTGCGCAATTCCTCATGATGTTCGGGAGAAATACGCTCCCACGATTTGGAGGCGTCGAGCGAACGATAGACGCCGTCCAGAGTTCCGGCCACCAGCACGTTCGGATCAGAAGGCGCATTGGCCAGCGCGCGCACGGCCTGGCCCGCGAGGCCCGCGCCGCTCCAGGTATGTCCGCCGTCGGCGCTGCGAAATACCCCTCCCCCCGCAGCCGAGTCCCGCGTCCAGGAGGATGCAAACAACACGTTCCCGTCTCGCGGGTCCACAACGATGGCGGTGATCACGGCGTCGTGCCGCGAGCTGGCGCGCCCCAGCAGCGTCCAATGCGCGCCGGAATCCTCGGAACCGATAATGTGGCCGTCCGCGGTGCCGAGAAAAATCCGGGCGGGCCGCGCCGGATCGGCGGCGAGGGCGCGGACATCGCCCCCCGGCGGTCCGAGCGGCTTCCACGTCTGCGCTCGTGCCGCCGTGGCTGCAAACAACGACAAACCGATTAGGAAGCCCTTGTGCATGGTTGGCTTATGACTTTCGAGACTCTGCCCCGCAATAACCCCTATTGTACAAGCGATTGCTCCATATCCGGCCACCAAGATTCCCTCGCCGGTCCGGCGACGCCTAGGCCGGTTGTAGTTTCACGGACCGGTTCCAGCGAGAACATGCGCTTCCTTTTCGGCATTTCAGAAGGTCGGATTTCGTATGGAATTGGACCCGCACTATGCGGACTTCGCCCGGACTTCTCACCAAGATTGAACAAGGAGTGCTGATAAAAAATAGAAATGAACCGCTTTTCCGGACAGGACAGCGTTGTCGTGAGACTCGTCCCCCAAACTAGCGCACCCAACTTAATATCTGGAGAGAAATCCACGTTGGATCATGAGTCGCGCGAATTTCCCGCGGATTTTCTTCCAGGCTTTGTGTTCGTCATGGAGCCGAAATGAAACGAAAGTCCTGCAACCTCATGTACTTGCCTGTTTTATTTTGAAACAATTAGCTCGCGTGTTACTTGCTTTTAGGAATTCCCTCGCAGCAATAAGTACTGCCGTACTAGAGCACCGTCCCGTTTTGAAACGTAAAACGGAGATGCTGAGAGCGAGGTCAGTTCAGCGGTATCCAGTTACCGCGCTCCAGGGACCCCGAGGACTGCGATGTCTTCGAGGCTCCAAAAATCTAAACTTTCGGAGGCGGTATGCGTTTTTCTAAAAAGTCGTGGATCGTGCTTTCAGCTTTCTTTTTGGCATTTGTAGTCGTTCCGGCTTCGCGCGCGCAGGTCAATTCCAACGTCGCCAATGTGATCCTCAATGCCCCCCTGGCGGAGTCCGTAACCATCGTCGCGGGTCCAGGAACAGTGAACTTTGCGCTAGTGCCCAACGGCCCGGCCGCCGGCGGCGCGCCCGTCGTGGTTACAACCTCGTGGGCTCTGCTCAAGACGCGGACGAGCGTCAAGCTCTACGGCTACTTCGCGAGCGCAAACGCTTTGAACGACGGCGCGGGCGACAATATCCCGAACACGAGTGTAAAGGCATCCGTGAACGGTGGCGCGTTAACGGCATTCAACACCGGCACGCCGTACGGCGGCAACTTCGGTATGACGTTTTTCAACCAAGCCATTACCGCGGCAAACGCCAATTCCAGCCATGGTCCCGACTCTATTGCCTTGACGATTGACACCACTGGCTTGGCCCTTCCTGCAGGCACCTATACCGGTACGCTGATCATCGAGGCACAGGCGCTCTAAGGTCCAAAGAATCACGCCAGACGGGGCATTTCACCCCGTCTTGCGATCGAAACGGCGGGGAGCCAGGGAATGTCTGGCCACCCCGCTTGGGCTGACCGGTGAGGGCCGTGCGACGACTCTGAGCAGACCCTCCCCCGCGCGTGAAATCGCAATGCTGGGAATCCAAACTTGACCTCTTCGTTCAACCTCGAATCCACCAAGTTCGCTCGTCGCCCACGCGCCGCGCTTCTCTTTGCGCTTCTGGCTGGACTGACTGGCTTCGCAGGCTTTGTACCGGTCGCGCATGCTCAGCAAAATTCGACCATTTCCAACATCAATCTGAACGCCGTTCTCAACACGTCGCTGACAGTGTCCGCGGCGCCCGGAACGGTGAACTTCGCGCTGCCACCAAACGGCGTGGCGAGCGGGAGTTCCGCCATCACCATTACGACCAGCTGGACGCTTTCGCCGAGTACCGGCCGGGTGACGATTTGGGGTTACTTCTCCAGTGCCGCCTCGGCGCTTTCGGACGGGGCTGGCGACAACATTCCATCCGCCAATGTCTCGGGGAGTCCCGACGGGGGAGCCTTCACGCCCTTCACGGGCGCGGGCCCTTTTGGGGCGGCCAGTTCGTTGTCGATTTTTTCGTTTAGGGTTCTTGGGTTCAACAAGAGTGGAACGCGCTCCGACACTCTTGCGATGCAGATCAGTACGGCAGGTCTGGCGCTCCCAGCCGGAACCTATAGCGGAACTCTCAAAATCCAGGCTCAGGCGCTTTAGTGAATCCTGTCGCGCAAGACCGGATCGAAATTTTTCGATCTCTACTGTTGTCGGTGATCGGAGCGGGGCAGCCGGCGGACCGAGTTTCGCCTGCTGTCCCGCATGACCTTTTTGATCAATCGTTTTGCCAGGTGTCGTGATGTCGGGCCCCGTCTCATTGGACTCGAGGGACAGGAAATTGAACTTTCAGAGCGACGAAGCGCGAAGGAAGAGGCTAGCCGGATGCCGGGGATTGGTCCTCGCGTTGGCGGCGGTCTTTTTCTTAATTCCCTCGCGGGCGAACGCTCAACTGAATTCCAATATTGCTAACGTAAGTCTTAACGCGACACTGAACAGTTCCATCACAATTACGGCGGCTCCGGGATTGGTAAATTTCCCACTCCTTCCAAGCGGCGTCACGACGGGCAGCTCGCCCATCACCATTACTACGAAATGGGTGCTTCCCGTCCTTTTCGGAACGGTTAATGAGTATGCCTACTTTTCCAGTCCCGCGTCCGCTCTGACGGATGGGGCAGGAGACAACATTCCATCGGCGAATGTTTCCGGGAGTTACAACGGCGGGGCCTTTACCGCCTTTACGGGCAACAGTCCTTTCGCTGCCGGCAGCAGCGTGAATCTATTCAGTCAGTTTATTTTTATTCTTTTTGGTAATACGAATGCTACCCGCACCGATTCGCTCAATCTGAGGATCAATACGACTGGCTTGAACTTGCCCGCCGGTACCTATACAGGCGTCCTGCATATTCAAGCACAGGAGTTGTAGAGCGGGGCGGGCAACAAGCATTGGGGCCTAGCGGTTTAGAAAATCTTACTGGGGGGATTATGAAGCGCACGTTCTTGGCTGCGGTTTGCTTGCTATTTTTCGCACAGAAAGCACCGGCTCAAACGGTATCACCGGTAATCGTCGAGTATGCCAACAAGGCCGACGGCCGGTTCCAGGTCTACAACGACGCGGATATTCCAATTACAGTTGTTGTCGAGCCGCACAGCTTTACGGTGGACTCCACGGGCAAGGCGGTGTTCCGCAAGCTCGACCCGGGACTACACGTCGAGCTTTCCTCCACAAGCTTCCGTTTGGCGCCCAAGCAGACGTACTACGTTTTTTACAAGGCGACCACGGAATCGTATCCGAACTGGTTTTGCATCTACTCCACCGTCTCCGGCCCCGTCACCGCCACCGGTTTGAAGCTGGCGATCGAGTTGCCGCACACAGTTTATCTGCTCGGACACAAAACGCTGGAGGAATCGAACGTTTCCTGGAACAAGGCGGAACTCACGGTGGTGGGCGGCAAACGCCGGATTATGGCCCAGGTCGAAAATCACGGCACCGAGTATGGCCGCGTCCAGGAAGTAGAAGTCGTCTCCAGTACCGGCAAACAGACTTTCTCCGGATTTCCGCTCTTCCCAGGCCAGCGGCGCGACATTGAGTTCGACTGGGACCAGCCGGGAACTCCCAAAGAAATTGTGCTGAAATTCCCCCACTTCAAAATGGAATCCAGCCTGAAGGAGCATACCGCCGCGCAATGAACGCGACGGCTCCATCCCGGTCCGGGGCTGCGCGGAGATTTCTGAGAGCTTTACCGATCGCGATCGTCTGCGCAATCTGCTTCGCATGGCCGCACCCGGCGGCTGGGCAAGTATTCCAGCTGACCGGAGGATCCTCCTCTCTGCTGAACGCGGAAGGCGGATCGCTCGAGGTTCACGCCAACAATTACAGGGCGAGAATCGATCTGGGTTACCTGGGCCGCCCGAGTCTCGGATTTTTTCTCTCGCGGCCATACAAGACCGCGGTCCTCGGCGCGGGAGACCAGCAGATTCCGTTCGTGCTTCCCACGGATCTATTCGACCACTCCTTCTATTTCCTGGGCCGCGGCGTGAGCCTGACCCGGAATGTGGGCGACAGCCGCCTGTTCGTCTTCGCCGGCACCACAACGGACGGATACTTCGCGCCGTTTTTGAACGTCGCGCGGAACGACACGCCTTCCGGCGCCATTTTCTATGAGAAACAACTTTCTCCCACTCTGCGCTTTTTCTCGCGCAACGTTTTTTCCGGCCGCCAAACCTCGATCCAGGCCATCGATTGGGCGGCCCGAAAAGATATCAAGATGGCCCTCTCCGCCGGGATCGGAAACAACCAGCCGTATGGCTCCTCAAGTTTTGCGATGGATGAGCGCTGGATGGCGCTCGACGCCAGCTATACTCTCTCCGGCCGCAACTTTCAACGCGTCCTGGTCGCAACGCCACAGCTTGCGGAAAATGACCGGGAAAATGTCCGTCTCGAACTGCGCCCGGCGACCAACGTGCGAATCATCATCAGCCGCAACAACTATCTGGCGTCCTTTGCCCCAAATCAGTACGAGCGCGCCACGGTGGAAGGCTTTGGAGCCAGCGCCGCCGCCGGGGGATTCCAATTCAACGGTTCCTACTTCCTATCCGCGACAACAGCCGGAAACTCCACGGCGATGGACCTGGGAGTTCACCGCAATCTGACCCGGCGCCTGGTGGTTGGAACCGATTATCTGCGCAGCGTTTATATGAAAGGCGCCGTCGCCCACTCCGTGATTGGAAACGTTAGAGAGATATTTAGCTCCAGGTTAAGTTTCACTCAAATCATATCGCACAATAACGAGCAAACGACCGTGGACTTCGGCGGAAACTTCATTTCCAACTTCGTCACGTTGAGCGTGGACTACCAGACTCTATTTCTCCCGTTCGCCCAGAGCGCTCCCGGGCAATTGAAACAGGTCATGGTCCTGGGGTTGCACTTCCAACTTCCCCACGGCGTGCAATTCAACATGGATACGGATGTCACGCCGCTCGGCCAGGTGCGTTACACGGCCTACGGGTCCACATACGCATACCGCGGCATGGGGAACCCTTCACCTGGAACGTCCTTCTCAGGCGCGTTCTTCCAAAACGTCGTTCGTGGGCAGGTGCTCGATCCCGAGGGAGAGCCGATCGCGGGCGCGGCGCTACAAATCGGCTCCGAACTTGCCGTCTCCGATTCCGACGGAAATTTCATGGTGCGGGTGAAGAAGGCCGGTGTGTTGAGCCTGAAAGTCGCGTTCGATGAATTTACGTCTCCCGGAAGATACGCGATCGTCCAAGCGCCCCAAACGGTCAAGGCCACGCGCGCGGATTCCGCGGAGGAATATTCGATTGTCTTGCGGCGGCTCCCGAACGGCGTGTCCTCGGCGGATCCGTCGCATCAACCCGACTTGCCGGATCATCCTCCGGGCACGAACTGACACAAATAGTAGGGGCATCCGCCGCGGCGGATCGCGCCCCGACGGCCTACCCACAACCTAGCAGGTTCATGAGCAGCCACGCCTTTGATTTAAGATTTACGTCAATCGTTTGTGAGAAATGCGCTCTAGTAGGTCGCGCCTTCGGGTACCCAGATAACGTCGATGCGCCGGTTGTCGGTTGCGCCGGCCTGGCCGGCGCCGGTTCGAGTGGTGATCCGCGAGGCGTCAATGCCCTTTTCGCCGAGATATTTCACGCCGTTGGTGGCGCGGTCGCCGGCGATTTTCTCGGGCTTGGCCTCCTTGGGATCGGAGTAGCCGATGATCACGGCGCTGCCCCGCGGTTCATTCTGGAGGCGGAGCGCGACGTCATCGAGGATGCGCTTGCAAACGTTGTCAATGCGCGTGCTGAGCGGCTTGCCAAACGCACAATCGCTAATCTTGCTGGCCAGCGGCGGAGGAGGCACCGTCTTCACCTCGACCGTTGACGAGCAATCCGCGGCCCCGCCGCGGCCGTCGTCCACGCGCACCGTCACCGAGTAATTTCCCGGCGCGAGGCCTGAAGTATCGAAGTCTGCTGTGGCGCCACTCCCCACGATCTGGCCTGCGTTGGCGCGCCAGGTATATGCGAGCTTGTCGCCATCAGGATCGTTGGCGTTGGTCGTGATGTGAACTTTCTCACCGGCAAAGACCGACGAGCGGTCGGCCGAGCACGTAATCGTCGGAGGATGATTTGGCTTGGGCTCGACGCTGATTGCCACGCTGGAGCTGGCGGAGCCGCCCCGGCCGTCGTCCACTTTCGCCGTAATTGTGTCCGATCCGAGTGGCGTGCCGGCGGAAAGCCAGCGAACTTGGGATCCGGTGCCGTCCACTTTGCCGCCGGTTGACGTCCACGTGTAAGTCAGCGGATCGTTGTCGGGGTCCGAGCCAGTGCATCTAATCGCAACCGCATCGCCCGAATCCAGATACACCATGCTCTTATCCGCAGTGCACGAAACCGTGGGTGGATGGTTGACTGGCGGAGCCTTCTCAGGCCAGTAAGCGGTCCCAATCTTTACGACGAATCCGGACCGATCGTTGAGGTCCCTCAGATTGAGCATGCGCCGGTAGCCGACGTCAATGCCAATGTTCTTCCAAGGATACATGCGCAGTCCCCAAACTCCGTCGATCGGATCGCGCGCGCCAAAGGACGTGTCCGGCGGGGTATTGGGAGCGGTGACAAAAACCACGCCCGAGTATTCCGCCATTGGCTGGAAGCGGCTCTCGGGGAACATAAGGAACCCTACTCCCATCCTAACCTGATCCGGCATGTCAAAGAGCGGTTGGGCCTGGTTATCACGCGGGGCGCGAACGAACATGTATCCGAAGTTGAACGTTGCAGTCATGCTGTTACTCCATTGCTTGCTCAGTGCGAGGGAAACCATATCACTCAACGGACTCGCTTGCGTTCCGTTGGCAAGCAGTTTGTTCAGGTCCGTTTTTGTTGAAATAATTAAATCATTGCGGACCGAAAAGCTGATCGGAGCGCCTTGCCGCTCGGAGAGGAATGCATACTTGAGTCCCAGAGTTATATTCCCGATGCCGCCGTTGTTGTTCGAGGCAAATGGATAATCCTCCACATAACCGGGAGCGCTGCCGAGGGCGGTGGGAAAGAACGAAGTAGGAGCTGGAATTCCGAGAGCTAACGGCGCGCAAGTATTCAATGGGATCGAACGCAAGGTCAACTGGCCGGGACATCCGACGTGCACGTGGCCATAGGGATCAAAAGCAGCGTAGATATTCAAGGTGTCCGTTATGCCATAGCTAAGATCCGCGCCGAATTTAAGTATGGTGACGCTTCCCGGCATGCGTCCGAATTTATTTCCAAATGCGGAGAATGCAAAGCCATGCTTCGGGAGAGTGTCGGCTGTTTCCAGTGTGAACAGTCCAATGGTCCCCGTCGTTGCCAGCATCGGTGTAAATTTCGGCGCGGGCTTATAGTCATCGTCAGGGCCATTTTTTGCCGGGAGGGAAGGGACAGCCGGCGGAGATGATTCTGCAGCCCCGGTTATTTCGGCCTTTGCGGGTTCGGAAGAGGCAGTTGTGTCCGAAGAGGTTGCAGCCGTGGTGTCAGCGGTCTTTTTGAGTTCCCTTTTGGCCTTCTTCGCCGGATTCTTTGAGAAGCCAGCCGGAACGAGGAGGAAAAGTAACAGCAAAAGTCCCGTACCACGCATGATCAGTCGCAACATGAACGCAGACCTCCAAGATTGTGTTGACCAATATGGGACAGTGATATGCCTGCATAGGACCGTCAAAGTATGATTCCATTAGCGGGCGCAAAGTCCTTCAACACGGAGTCCCCCAGCCAATTCATCCATTGGGACCGCAAACGGTCGCCATTATATCTTGACTGAACACGTCCCTAGAGATTTTTTCCTCCTATGCATCTGGTAAGTAAGGAGTTGAAAAAGCTGTAACCCTGGCGTGGCCCCGCTCGCCCAAGTTGCTCGCAGGCCACCCCGGAGGCCTCTTTGCCATCTGAGTAGCAAAGGCTAAGAAGACCGGAGGGTTGAAACATGCCGAAGACTTTCCCATTTTGGGCTTTTGGAACTGCGGCCATTTTGCTGTTGTGCGGCACATTCGTTTGCCCTGTGCCGACCGGAGCAGGGCAAGGCCGGAGTGCGGCCTCACATGCAGCGGCCGATTCCGTACAGAATGGAACCCATTTTCTTGTCCGCCTCGATCAGGAGATGAATACGGGTAAGGACAAGGTGAACAAAAAGTTCGAGGTGAAAACCATCGAGCCGCTGGAAACTTCGAGCGGGTATGTACTCCCCGCCGGCGCAAGGATACTTGGGCACATCAGCCGGATCGAGCCGGGAGGGTTGACCGGGCATGCCCGGGTTTGGCTGACCTTTGACGATATCGACACGAGGCGCGGAACCTTCCCCATCGTAGCGGAAGTTTCGAGCGTTCCCGGTGAATACAGCGTCCGGCCCGGCGAGAGCGAAGAGGGCGAAATCGAGGCGCGCACCAGTAAGGGAACGCAGGTGGTCGAAGCCACAGCCGCGGGCGCGGCGATGGGCAGCGCTGCCGGAGTTGCCGCTCACAGCGGCAAAGCGGCCGCAATGGGCGCTGCGGCGGGTGGCGCTGCCGCTTTTCTGGCGTCCTCTGGAATCGGCCAAGAAATTGATTTGCCGAAAGGGACGAAGCTCGAACTTGTCCTCGAACGGCCTTTGTATCTGAATCAGTAAAAATATTAAAGGAGGTGGCCCCTGAATTGTGTCACAAGGGTTAGTGCGCTTGCGTGGCCGTGATGGAGAATTTCAATCCCAGCGCCTGCATCACGCGGATGATGGTGCCGAATTCCGGATTGCCTTCCGTGCTCAGGGCTTTGTAGAGGCTTTCGCGGGATAGCCCGGCTTTCTTTGCAATCCGTGACATGCCGCGAGCGCGGGCAATAGTGCCCAGCGCCTTGGCGATGAAAGCCGGATCGTCCATTCCCAGAGCTTCTTCCATGTAGGCGTTGATGGCTTCTTTGCTATCCAGATATTCCGCCGAGTCATAGGGAGAAGTTTTTGTTTTCCTCTTTGCCATCTTTCAATTCTCCAAGTTCGCCGCGAGCATCTTAGCGGTCTTGATGTCTCGCGTTTGCGAGGTCTTATCGCCGCCGCACAACAATACGATTGTCGTCGTACGCCGCCGCACAAAATACACCCGGTAGCCTGGCCCTGAATGGATTCGCAGTTCGCTGACACCTTCCCCCACAGATTGAACGTCACCGGGGTTGCCAAACGCCAACCGGTCAATCCGGGCTGCGATCTTGGCTCTGGCGCGGTGGTCACGAAGGTTCGCCATCCAGTCCGAGAAAGCGGCTGCCTTGCGAACTTCCATCATGGGAGAGTGTATCCTATGGGATACATATTGTCAACATTTGCCTTCAAAAATATCCTGCCTTCGAACACCGCGAAAGGTGGGGCATTCGTCACGCGGAGCGGAGTACGTACAGGCTGAAGCCTTTGCTATTTCTACTTCCACGCGGCATAAACGGGCTTGCCGACTAGGAGTGCGAGATTCGCGCCCTGGCGCGGGCGGAACTTTTGTGCGCGGCCGTTGCCGACTTCGGCGACGTAGAAATTTCCTTCCTGGTCGACGCTCATTCCGTGGGTGTTGAAGAGGCCTCCGGGCCAGTCGGCCAGCGTGCCCCAGGCGTAGAGCAAATGTCCTTCGAGATCGTACTCCACGATTTTCGAGTTTCTGTCGTCGGCGGCCCACAGTTTCCGGTCGGCGGAGATGTATAGGAAATTTAT
>JGI12269J14319_10000968_pt1 | contig 28442 bp, 23 predicted proteins | sample PeaSoiSIISIP2007_FD_14319 | JGI IMG/M metagenome (IMG submission 14319)
TACAACATCGGTGCGGACGACCATCACACCAAGATCGTGCTGGCGATCATCCAACAGCTGCGGCAGCGCTCGATCGCGGCGCGCGCCCGCGCGCTCGAGGCTCCCAAACTCAATGATCCAACGAGGATCGCGGCCGGCGCTGAACACTATGCGGCGCTGTGCGTCGGCTGTCACCTGGCCCCTGGAATGACCAAGTCCGACATCCGCCCAGGCCTCTACCCCCACCCGCCAAACCTCGCGCAGGAAGACATCGATGACGTCCAGCAGGCGTTCTGGACGATCAAACACGGCATCAAAATGAGCGCGATGCCCGCGTGGGGCAAGAGCCTGGATGATGCCGCCATCTGGGACATCGTCGCCTTTGTGCGACAAATGCCTGCCATGACTCCAGAAACCTACCAGCAACTCTCGACGGGCCACGCGGGGTAATCCGGCACCAGGGCGTCACTCAAACAGCAAGTTGTCGTGGGGTCTGGGAAGTACCGGGCCTGGTGCAGGCTCGGATCAAAATGTCGAATTGCCGTCACAGCTCTGTCCAGCTGGGTGGCCCAGGCTTGAGATGTCGCGGAACGGGTCATGACTCGCAAATTATGTCTTCAGAGGACTGTTGGTGAAGCGCCTCCCTGCCCATGCACCCACCCAGTCAACCACGTTCGCCGCGGGCATGGGTCGCGCAATGAAATAGCCCTGGCCGACGTCACATCCCAGTTGAGATAGGAAGTCCCAGTCGTCCTGGTTCTCGATCCCTTCCCCGACCACCTGCATTTGCAGCTGGTGTGCCATTCGTAGACTCGCACTACAGATGGCTCGCCGCGTCCCATTAGATGATCCACCATGCACAAAGCCGCGGTCCACCTTGAGCTCGTCGAATGGCAAGTCGCGCAGCTGTGCCAAGGACGAGTGACCCGTACCGAAATCGTCGATCGCCAGCCGGAAGCGTTTGAGTGATAGCCGACTGAGCACATCGAGGACGGTGCTCAGTTGCCGCATCACTTGTCCCTCAGTCACTTCCAGAGTGAGTAAAGAAGGTTCGACGCCTACCGAGGCAGCGAGGGTTGCCGCGCTATCTGGAAAATCAAGGGCGGTCAGATCATCCATCGATATATTGACCGCCACTGGTAAATGGTGCCCTGCCTGCCTCCAGGCCTTTGCCTGCTTCATGGCCGAGATCAGGACCACCCCGGTCAGTTCCGTGAGGAGGCCATGCTCTGCGGCCAAGCCGAGAAACTCGTCGGGGAATATCAGTCCATCCTCTGGGTGCTGCCAACGCACCAGGCTCTCCATGCCCACGACTTCGCCGGTCGCCAGCGCCACCTTGGGTTGATAGTAGTTGACCAATTCTCGCTCAGCGAGGGCGGTGCGCAGTTGTTCTACATTGTACGTGTGTTGGGTGACGCGCTTGGGGCTACCCTGGCCGATGTTGGGCTTGAGCTGGCGGATCAGACTGGCCAATTCGTCGGGCTTCACGGGTTTTTGCAAGTGGCCTAGGGCGATCAGGCGATGCGCCTCGATCAGTTTCTCGACGCTCTCCAGAATGCGGGTATTTTCGCCGCTGACTAGAATCACGCTGCCACCGTACCGACATTCCACGAGGCGCCGAATGAATTCGACTCCGTCCATCCCGGGCATGTTGATGTCTAGAAAGATCAGGTCAACCACCTCGTGGGTCCCGGTGACTTGCTGCAGAGCGTTTTGTCCGCAGTCGCAGGCGACCACGCGCGTATAACCGAGCTGTGCCAGCATATGGGTAAGAAGCTTGAGCATGAACGGATCATCGTCCAGCAGGACAATCCCAGCGGCTTTTGGATCGAATGGCTTCATGGCGGTTTCAGGCACACTGTTCGGCTGGGTCATCGCGTGCTCGCCATGAGCGCAGATACTCGTCCACCGCGCCCATCTCTTGCTCAAATCTGGGCAATAGGTCGGTCAGCACGGCGAGATCGCCCGCGGCCCCCGCGACCTCGATCGCGGAGCAAAGATCACCGAGCCCTGAGGCGCCCACGGAACGGGCGGAGGACTTCAACTTATGGGCAATCGCAGCGGCGTCCTTCGACCGCTGGGCGGCACACGCCTCGGCGAGCTCCGCGGCCGACCGAGCAGCGCTTACTCCAAATGCTCGCAGGAAGTCCTCTATGACCCGGGGATCGGTTCCAACCAGCGCTTCAAGAGCGCTCACTTCCACCACCGCAGAAGACGAGCCCTGCAAGGTCTTCGTGTGATTGTCGGCAGGAAGCCACCTCTCAAGAGCTGCGGCCAGTGCCGTGAGGGGCGCAGGCTTGCTCAGGTACTCATCCATGCCCACGGCGAGACACCGAGCTGATTCGCCCCGCAATGCATTTGCGGTCAGTGCAATGATCGGCATACGTGTTCGGCCGCGTTCGCCCACGCGGATTTGCAACGTGAGATCGTAGCCGTCCATTTCCGGCATGTGTAGATCTGTCAACAGCAGTGCATAGTTACCACTCTGCCAGCGTCTGAATGCTTCGCGGCCGGTCGTTGCGATATCCGCCGCGTAGCCGAGCAGATGCAGTTGTCGGCGGATGACCTTCTGATTGATCTCATTATCTTCAGCCACCAGGATCAGTCTATGCTGGCGTAGGGCCTCTTCGCGGGATGGAGTTGCAGCTTTGGCCGTTCTGTAGTGACCAGAGGGCGCTTCCGACTCCGCCGACGCACGTCCCGCGGCGACCGCTACCGCCTTAGCCAACGCGTGACGATTGAGCGCGTTGCCGTCGATCATAATGACGCCATCGGCTTCAGCTCGGGGATTGCGCCGCCGGCCGCGCCCGATCACCACCAATAACACGCGCAAGTCGAGGTCCGCCCGCGTCTGACGGGCGGATTGCAGCTCGTCCAAAGCCGGCAGCTCTTCACTGGTATCGACGACCCACACGACCAGTCCGGGTGGGCACTCACGGGTCCACTCGCGAGCCGCCGCGACATCCGGCACTCGCGCCACCGAGGCCGCATCGGCCTCGAGGTAGCTCGCCAGATCGTTGGCCACACCCGCCTGCCCACCTATGACGAGACAGGTCAGTCCCTTGATCTCGGAAACGCTCTCTGCGGTATCGGCCAGCTGTGGCGCCAGCTCGAAGGGCACGCGCACCGTAAACGTGGATCCCATGTCCACCGTCGTCTCTACGGCGACGGCCCCACCCATCAGGCTTGCCAATTGCTTGCAAATGACGAGCCCCAGCCCGCTACCTCCGTACCTCCGGGTCGTCGAGGCGTCGGCCTGTGTGAACAAAGTGAAGACCCTCGCCAAAGTTGCCTCATCCATGCCAATACCATTGTCAGTGACCCGAAACTCCACCACGGCGTTGTCCGGTTGACGCCCGACCAGCACGGCGCGCACCGACACCCGTCCTGGATGGTCACGTCCGCTGGAGAATTTAATGGCGTTGTTGATGAGGTTGATGAGAATCTGCCGAAGGCGTGACGCGTCCCCCAGCAGCAGCGCCGGTATCGTCGGATCCGCGAATACCGTGAGCGTCCCGCCCTTGCGCTCCGCCAGGCGATCGAGCAAATTGCAGCTCTTCTCCACCACTTGGGTCACTGACATGGGGAGGCGCTCAATGTCCAACCGACCCGCCTCGATCTTCGAAAAATCCAGGATATCGTCGATAATTGTGAGCAACGAGTCGGCCGACTCGCGAATCAGATTGACCATTTCCAGTTGCGGACCGATCAGGCTACTTTGATATAAGACGTCGAGCGTGCCAATGATGCCGTTCATGGGCGTGCGTATTTCGTGGCTCATGCTGGCCAGGAAAAGATCCTTTGCACGATTGGCACGTTCCAGTGCGACGTTCTTTTCTCTCAATTCGTTTTCGATGCGCTTGCGGTCCGTGATATCTCGGATCGCGCTCGACACCAGGGTGCCATCCTCCGTCTTGAGCAGGCTGAGACTGATTTCCACAGGAAACTCAGCGCCGTCTTTACGCCGACCGTAAAGCTCGAGCCCAGCTTCCATGGGTCGCACGCACGGGTTGGAAAAAAAGTGGTTACGATGACCGGGATGTTTTTCGCGGAATCGCGCCGGCATGAGCAATTCGATGTTTTGACCGAGCAATTCCGCGCGCGAATAGCCGAACAGCTTCTCGGTTTGTGAATTAACGAGCTGCATCTGGCCAGAGCGATCCACGATGACGATCGAATCCGGTGCAGCCTCGAGCAGTTCGCGAAACCTCGCCTCCTCCTGGCTAGCCCGCCTGCGGAGTTCCGTATTGGCTCGAACTTGCTCAATACCCAGTTGTTTGAGCCGAACGGACTCCGTCACGTCCTCAACGCGATGGATGATATAGGTCACTTCACCGGCGTCGTCTAGAACGGGAGAGTTGACCGGGCTCCAAAAGCGCTCCTCAAATCCACCGCCTGCAGACGCCGGCCGTTGGATGTCGTACTTCTGTACGGGCATTGCATCGGCGATGCGACCCCGCAGAACGCGCCCGAGAGAGGTTCGCAGATTATGGACGCCCGTGGCGGTGGAGTCGTCCGGGTTGTCGGGGAAAACCTCGAATAGTGGCCGGCCCAGAATCTCTTGACGCCGCGTCATGGTGGCGCGCAGGTACGCATCGCTCACCGCAACTATGGTGAGGCCGCGCGTTAGGACGAGATAGAGGTCGGGTGAGGATTCGAACAGCTTACGAAAATCGGGTGTCATGAGAACTTCCAAGTACCTTGTTCTCTTCGCATAACAGACCTTTCATTCGTGGCCTCGCACCATGACGCGCGCAGCGGCCTACACACGGCTGCCGCGGGCGATGGCCAACCTACTTAAAGTGGCTTCGGAGTAATGCTCGCCGAAGGCGCTCGCATAACTGGTAGCGGCAGGCGGGCGCGAAACATTAGATTAGTATCTCGGGCGCCCCGAGAAACCGTGCACATAATTCATGCCTGGTGACGGACGTGTATCAGCCGATACCGCTGCCACAAAGGTTGATCATCGATTGAGGACGGCCGGAGCTGCAGCGCGCCTCTCGTGATTTCACACTGCAGGAATCAAGCAAGAAAACAGATTCTGAAAGAACGCTAACATTCTGATTATTCTAATAAAATGCCTGGTGGAGGCGGCGGGAATTGAACCCGCGTCCGCAAGCCCTAGACTTCAGGATCTACGCGCGTAGCCCGTTCTTTGGTTCTCATCCAGCGCTACCCGAAGGGCAGGGAAGACGCCAGACCAGCGGACGGTAACTCTTAACGCTGCAACCCGTCGCACACGGCAGCGCGATCCTATGAGCGCGTCCCCTGGTTCAGTCGCATAGGCACGAACTGGTCAGAGGTCAGCTGCGATTAGGCAGCTAGAGCGTAGTTGTCGTCGTTGGCAACTAAGTTTTGCAGCAGTTATTAACGAGGGCCACTGCGCCTCGGCACGCCCCTGAAGGTTCGTAACCCACGTCGAAACCGGTCGCCCCCTTCAGGCAGTCGCCGTTAGTCTACCTCCAATGGACCGGGGGCGCGAATGCGCGCCCGCCGGGGGCAGTCGTCCCCGCGCCTTCAGCCCCTGCGCAGCAATCGCGCCCGATCGCGCTGCCAGTCGCGGTCTTTTTCCGTGGCGCGCTTGTCGTGCTGCTTCTTTCCCTTGGCAAGTCCGATCTGCAGCTTGGCGCGACCGTGCTTCCAATACAGCTCCAGCGGCACGATCGTGTAGCCGCGGCGTTCCGTGGCGCCGATCAGGCGGTCGAGCTCACTGCGATGCAAGAGCAGCTTGCGCGTGCGCACGGGATCGGCAAGCTTGTGGGTCGATACGGTCCGTAGCGGCGAGAGGTGCGCGCCGATCAGGAAGGCCTCGCCATCGCGCACATAAACGTAGGCCTCGGCGAGCTGCGCGCGACCGGCCCGCATGGATTTCACCTCCCAACCTTCGAGTGCGAGCCCGGCCTCGAGCCGCTCCTCGATGAAGTAGTCATAACGCGCGCGCCGGTTCTCGGCGATCACGCGTTCGCTGGCTGGGGCTTTGGGCATAGTCGCATTGTACAGAGGCGCCGCCGGCCAGCTTGAGCCGAGAAGCGCGCTCGGCCACACTTGCTCGATGCGAGAAATGACCCGCACGTCGCTGGTGGCGCGTCTGCCCAGTGTCATGTACCGATTGGTCCAAGATATCGAGCGCTATCCGGAGTTCGTGCCAGGGTGCACCGCGGCCGAGGTGCTCGAGCGCGGCGAGCACGAAGTGGTCGCGCGACTGACCGTGCGCCGCGGTCCGCTGCGCACGCGATTCACGACCCGCAATCGGCTCGATCCCGACCGCGGCGTGCAGATGCAGCTGGTCGAGGGACCATTCAAGGTGCTCGAAGGCTCCTGGCAGTTCACGCCCGTGGCGAGCAATGGCTGTCGGGTCGACTTCAAGCTGCGCTTTCAGTTCTCCAATTCGTTGAAGTCAGCCTTGTTCGACCCGCTGTTCGAGGAGACGCAGTCCGAGCTTGTGCGCGCATTCGTGGCGCGTGCGCAAAGCCTGCCGGTTTGACGGGCGCGAGCGCATGCGCAAGAGCTGTGATGTAGTCTGCGACACACCGGATGGCGTGCGCGAGTGCACGCTGCACTTGCCCGCAGAGGCGACGATTGCCGCGGCGCTCGAGGCTGCACGGCCGTTGCTCGGCGAGGCAGCCGCCGATTGGGCTGCGGCCGCCACGGGCATATTTGGACGCGTGTGCCCGCGCGAATACGTGCCCGCGGACGGCGATCGCATCGAAATTTACCGCTCGCTGCTCGTGGATCCGCGCAGCAGCCGGCGAGCGCGAGCCGCTCAGATGGCCACCAGCGGACGGCGAGGGCGGCGCTAGGCCGCGGCGCGGTTTCAGTGTCCGCCGGCCGAGCGCGGTTCGGGCGCTTGTGCGCCGCGGGTGCTGACGGGTGCAAATGGGGCGCTCGTGACGTTGCTGTCGATGCGAGCGACCAGGTTGTCGGTGAAGTAGATGGACACGTGACCGCGGCCCGGGCCTCTGAGGCGCTTGGACTTGAGATAGTAGTCGTAGTCCCAACGCGAGGTGTCGAAGGCGCCTGGCACCATGGGCGTGCCGAGCAGGTAGCGCACCTGGCTGTGCGTCATGCCGGGCTTGACCTGCGCAATGACGGCTGGATCGAGGTAATTGCCCTGCTGGATCGGCATGCGATAGACGCAGGCGCCCAGGGCGCAGGCCGACGCCAGCAGCAGCAGCATGCGTGCCGCCCGGCCGCTGCGAGCGGCTGCGGAAATTCTACAGACGGCTTGCGCCCGATGGCCGCGACGGCTCATTCTCATGCGACAATTATACCGTATCGTCGGCTCGAGGCGGGCCGGATCGAGGTGCATCGTGGAAGGTAAGGACCTGCGCAAAGCGGGACTCAAGGTCACATTGCCGAGGCTCAAAATCCTCGAGATTCTCGAGAGCAGCCCAACGCGGCACATGTCGGCCGAAGAAATCTACAAGAAGCTGCTGGGGCTGAGCGAGGATATCGGGCTTGCGACGGTCTATCGGGTGCTCACGCAATTCGAGGGCGCAGGCCTGGTGACACGGCACCATTTCGAAGATGGCATGGCGGTGTTCGAGATCAACCAAGGTGGGCACCACGATCATATCGTGTGTATGGACTGCGGCGCTGTCGAGGAGTTCGTCGACGCGGACATAGAAACGCGGCAAAACGCCATCGCGCAACGGCTCGGCTTCAAGATAGAAGAGCACTCGCTGGTGCTCTATGGCCGCTGTCAGCGGCCCAATTGCCCGTCCCGCAAGGCATTGCGCGCCCGCTTGCCCAGTTAGCGTTCCTCACCGCGGCGCTGCCCGGTGCGAGGCGGCGCCCGCGCCGCGGTCGGCTCGGCCGCGGCGGATAGCATTTCCAACGCGTGCGCGCGCGCACGCTGCGTGATCTCAATGCCGCCGAGCATGCGCGCGAGCTCCTGCACGCGTTCCTCGCCGGTCAGCGCATTGAGCTGGATATGCGTGCTGGTCCCGCTGCTCAGCTTGGTCACGCGCCAATGCTGATGGCCTTGCGCGGCGACCTGCGGCAAATGCGTCACGCACAGCACCTGCCCGGCGGCACCCAGGGCGCGCAGTTCCCGGCCGACGATCTCGGCGACCGCTCCGCCGATGCCGGCGTCCACCTCATCGAACACCATGCAGCGTGTGGCATCGGCCGCGCAGGAGACCTGAACGGCGAGCGACAGTCGCGCGAGCTCCCCGCCCGAGGCAACCTTGGCCACGGGGCGCGGCGCATGGCCGACGTTGGTACTCACGCGGAACTCGATCCGATCGATGCCGTGCGCGGCAGGTTCGGCGGTCTCGAGTGGTGACACGTCGATCAGAAAGCGCCCGCCGCCCATGCCGAGTTCCTGCAAACGAGCCGAGATGTCTTTGGCAAGGGCGCGGGCGGCGGTCGCGCGCCGGGCCGAGAGTTGCCGCGCGGCTTCCTGGTAACTGGCCAGTGCAGCCGTGAGCTGTGCGCGCAGTGCGCCCCGATCGGCGGCCGCGGCCTCGAGACTCGCGAGCTCGGCGGCAAGCGCGTCGCGTCGCTCGGGCAACGCCTCGCCCGCGACGCGATGCTTGCGGGCCAGTTCCTCGATTGCCGACAGCCGGCGCTCGACCGTCTCGGCACGCTGCGGGTCGATCTCGAGCGCGTCGAGATATTGCAGCAGGCTGTGGCCGGCTTCTTTGATGTGTAGCTCGGCTTCCTCGAGCGGCGCGGTCAGCGAGCCGAGCTGCGCATCGAGCGCGCTGGCGGAACGCAGCGCGGCGAGTGCTCGGGCCAGCAGCGCATAGGCGGTCGGGCCTTCGGCGGATTCGTACAGAGACTCGAGCCCCGCGCGTGCAGCCTGCAGCAGCCGCCCGCGGTTCGCGAGCCGCGCGCGCTCGGCATGCAGCTCGGCGATCTCACCGCTTCGCAGCGCGAGTGCTTCGATCTCGTGCAGCTGATGGCGCAGCAGCTCGAGCCGCGAGCCGCGCTCGTCGGCGGCGCTCTCGATCTCGAGACTGCGGTTGAGCAACGCCAGCCAGACGCTATGGGCGGAGCGCACCTGGCCGGCCAGTGCCTCGAGCCGTCCATAGCTGTCGACGAGCGCACGTTGCGTCGCCGGCCGCACCAGCGATTGAAATTCGTGCTGGCCGTGGATATCGAACAGCAGTTCGGCGGCCTGGCCGAGCACCTGTGCCGGCACTGGTTGGCCGCCGAGCCAGGCGCGGCTGCGGCCATCGCTGCCGATCACGCGCCGGATCACGAGCTCGCCCTCATGGGCGATGGAGTGCTCATCGAGCAGGTGCCGCAGCTCGCCGCCGGTGGCCGAAATATCGATGGTCGCTGCGATGTCGGCCCTGTCGGCGCCGCCGCGTACCACGTCAGCGCCGGCGCGAGCGCCGGCCAGCAGTTCCAGTGCATCGACGATGATCGATTTGCCCGCACCGGTCTCGCCGGTCAGCACCGTCAGGCCGCCGCTGAATTCGATCTCGACCTGGTCGATGATCGCGAAGTCGCGGATTTGCAGGTGGCGCAGCATCGCCGCTAGCGCTCGTGGCTCAAGCCGCCCAGGCCCCAGTGGAGCTTGGAACGCAACAGACGGAAGTAGTCGTAGCCCGGCGGGTGCAGCAGTGTGATTGCGCGGCCCGCCGGCATGATCTCCAGCCGTCCCCCGAGCGCGAGCACCCCGAGCACGCCCGCATCGCAGGTCACTTGCGCGCTGATGTCGTCGCGGCCAATGAGCTCGACATCGATACGCGAATCGCCCGGGAGCAGAATCGGGCGGTCGGAGAGCGTGTGCGGACTGATCGGCGCCACCACCAGCACATTGAGCCGCGGCTCGACGATCGGCCCGCCGCAGGACAGCGCGTAGGCGGTCGAGCCGGTGGCGGTGGCGACGACCAGTCCATCGCCGCCGTGGGAATTCACATAGCGGCCGTCGATGCGCGTCTCGAAATTGAGCATGCGCCCGGTCTCGAGACGATTGAAGACCACGTCGTTCAAAGCGAACCGCTGTACCTCGACACCGCTGGGGGCGATCAGCCGCGCCCGCAGCAGCGGCCGCCGGTCCGGCTCGCACTCGCCGGCCAGCACCGCACTGAGCGACCTCACCATATCCTGGGGCAGCACGTCGGTCAGGAAGCCGAGCCGGCCGCGATTGATGCCGAGCAGCGGAATGTCGTGCTCGGCGACCAGTCCGGCGGCATAGAGCAGGGTGCCATCTCCACCGATGGCAATCACCAAGTCGGCGCGCTCGATGAAATCGGCCAGCGGCATGACGCGCACGCCGCTGGGCGCCGTCACGCTCTCGGAGTCCTGGGGAGCGAACACCTCGAGGCGTCGGGACAGCAGTTCCGGCAGCAGCGCCTGGACGCACTCGGCTACCCGCGGGTCCTGAAACTTGCCGACTAGGACGCAGCTGCGTATCGGCCTGGACATGGGGCGTGTGAACCTTGCGATGTGGAGCGGCGCGCCGTTTTCATACTGTGCGCTGTTGTAGCATGGCTCACGCCGTGCGGCCACGAGCATACTTGCCATATTGTGGACCTAAACGGCAGCGCGTAATGCTTGACGAGGCCGCGCGGCGCTGGTTAGCTGGACTTCAGGCATGACGGCAGACACCAAAGAGGAAGCACTCAACGAACGCGCACAACGTTTGTTGCGTGTGCTGGTGCAAAGCTACATCCGCGATGGCGCACCGGTCGGCTCGCGCTCGCTGTCGCGAGATTCCGGTCTGGCATTGAGTTCGGCCACCGTGCGCAATGTCATGGCCGATCTGGAAGCGCTGGGCTTCGTCACTTCGCCGCACACCTCCGCCGGTCGCGTACCGACCGACAAGGCCTACCGCTTTTTCGTCGATTCCCTGCTGCGATCCCAGTTTCCGGCCGACGAGAGCGGTCGCGAGGAGATTCGTCGCCAGCTCGATGTCCCGGCCGATAGCTCCAAGTCGCTGGTGTCGACCGCCTCGCAGCTGCTGTCCAACATCACGCATCTGGCCGGCGTCGTGACGCTGCCGTTGGCGCAGGCTGCCTCGCTGACGCAGATCGAATTCCTGGCCCTATCCGAGAACCGGATCCTGGTCGTGCTGGTGCTCAACGACCGTGAAGTGCAGAACCGCATCATCCACCTGGAGCGCCGATTTTCGGCCGAGGAGCTGCGGCGTGCGGCCAACTTTCTCAACGAGCATTGCGCCGGGCGTACGCTGCCGCAGATTCACACCGACCTGGTGCAGCAGCTCAAGGACACGCACGAGCACCTGAACCAGGTCATGCTCGATGCCATCGCAGTCGCGCAGCGGCTGTTCGAGCAGGGCAGCGCCACGGCAAGCATCGAGTACGTCATTGCCGGTGAGACTAATCTCATGGAGCTCGGCGAGCTGGCCAGCGTCGATAAGCTCAAGCGGCTGTTCGAAGCCTTCAACGAAAAGCGCGATATCCTGCATCTGCTCGATCAGAGCCTCAAGGCCGAGGGCATACAGATATTCATCGGCCACGAGTCCGGGTACCGCATCCTCGATGACTACAGCGTCGTGACGGCTCCCTACAGCTCGGAGCAGGGTGTCGTCGGTGTGATTGGCGTCATCGGCCCGACGCGTATGGCGTACGAGCGAGTCATTCCGCTGGTCGATCTGACCGCAAAAGTTCTGAGCTCGGCCTTGAATTTGCGGCGCTGAACGCCATTTAGGGATTAGGTGGCGGTCAGAGCTGCGAGAGTTCGCTTTAGCTTTTTATTTTAAATCCTTGTTTTTGCAGGACTATTAACGATGGCCGAGGCGATGGAAACCAGCGTGGCAGCCACGGGCGGGCCGGCGGCAGAGACTGATCCGGCGTCGGCTGGCGCAGCGGGCAAGTCGGGCACCGAGGCTGACGGTCTGCGCACTGCTCTGGCTCAGGCCGAAGAAAACCTCGGGCAGCAGCGTGAGCAGTATTTGCGGGCGGCCGCTGAGCTCGACAATGTGCGCAAGCGCGCGCAGCGCGACATCGAAAGCGCCCATCGCTACGCGCTCGAGCGCTTCGCCAGCGAGCTGCTGCCCGTGCGCGATAGCCTCGAGCTGGGCGTTCGCAACGGCGCCAGCAGCGATCCGCAGAGCGTGATCGCGGGCCAGGAGGCCACGTTGAAGCTGCTCGAGCGTGCGTTCGAGAAATTCTCGATCAAGCAGATCGATCCGAGCGGGCAGCGATTCGATCCGGCTTTGCACGAGGCGGTGCTGATGCAGGCGGCGCCCAGCGCCACGCCCAATTCAGTGCTGCAGGTGGTGCAGTCCGGCTACGAACTCAACGGCCGATTGCTGCGCCCGGCGCGGGTCGTGGTCGCCACGGCCACGGCCACGGCCACGGCCCCGGCGTCGCCGGCGAGCTGACGGCGAGCTTGAGTAGAACGGTTAGCGGGTGGGTGGGAACGGAGCGGTAACGACTTGAAACCAAAGCTCCGAGCCCAATCTAGACGGTCATAGCGCAGAATCATTGGAGTTTGACCCATGAGCAAGGTAATCGGCATCGACCTGGGCACGACCAACTCGTGCGTGGCGATCATGGAAGGCGGCAAGCCGCGCGTGATCGAAAACAGTGAAGGCGATCGCACGACTCCCTCGATCGTCGCTTTCAGCAAGGACGATGAGGTGCTGGTCGGACAGTCGGCCAAGCGGCAGGCGGTCACCAATCCGCAGAACACACTGTTCGCGGTCAAGCGCCTGATCGGTCGCAAGTTCGACGACGACGTGGTGCAGAAGGACATCAAGATGGTGCCCTACAAGGTCGTGCGGGCCGACAACGGTGACGCATGGGTGGATGTGCATGGCAAGAAGATGGCGCCGCCGGAGATTTCGGCGCGCGTCCTCATGAAGATGAAAAAGACCGCTGAGGATTATCTCGGCGAGACCGTGACCGAGGCGGTCATAACGGTACCGGCCTATTTCAATGATTCGCAGCGCCAGGCGACCAAGGATGCCGGCCGCATCGCGGGTCTGACCGTCAAGCGCATCATCAACGAGCCGACCGCAGCCGCACTGGCCTATGGCTTGGACAAGCAGGGTTCGGATCGCAAGATCGCGGTCTATGACCTCGGTGGCGGCACGTTCGATATCTCCATCATCGAAATCGCGGCAGTCGACGGCGAGCGGCAGTTCGAAGTGCTCTCGACCAATGGTGATACCTTTTTGGGCGGTGAGGATTTCGATCTGCGCGTCATCAACTTCCTCGCCGAAGAGTTCCTCAAAGAGTCGGGCGTCGATGTTCGGCGCGATCCGCTGGCGATGCAGCGTTTGAAGGAAGCGGCCGAGAAGGCCAAGATCGAGCTGTCTTCAAGCCAGCAGACCGATGTCAATCTGCCCTACATCACGGCGGATGCCAGTGGTCCGAAGCATCTGAACGTCAAGCTCACACGCGCCAAGCTCGAATCGCTGGTCGAGGATCTGATACAGAAGACCATCGGGCCGTGCCGCGTGGCGCTCAAGGACGCCGGGCTTGAAGCCAAGGACGTGGCCGAAGTCATTCTGGTCGGCGGGCAGACCCGTATGCCCCTGGCGCAAAAATACGTGCGCGAATTCTTCGGCAAGGAGCCGCGCAAGGACGTCAACCCAGACGAGGCGGTGGCCGTGGGCGCTGCAGTCCAGGCCGGCGTGCTCTCGGGCGAGGTCAAGGATGTGCTGTTGCTGGATGTGACGCCGCTATCGCTCGGTATCGAGACGCTCGGCGGAGTCATGACCAAGCTGATCGAGAAGAACACCACGATCCCGACCAAGGCCGCGAATGTGTTCTCGACCGCGGACGACAATCAGACCGCGGTGACCATCCATGTACTGCAGGGCGAGCGCGAACGCGCCCAGGACAATAAGTCGCTGGGCAAGTTCGATTTGACGGATATCCCGCCGGCGCCGCGCGGCATGCCGCAGGTCGAGGTGACCTTCGACATCGATGCCAACGGCATTCTGAACGTCTCGGCCAAGGACAAGGCGACCGGCAAGGAGCAGCGCATCATAATTCGTGCCTCGAGCGGTCTGAATGAGGATGAGATCAAGCGCATGGTCAAGGACGCCGAAGCGCATGCGGCTGAGGATCGCAAGTTCCGCGAGCTGGTCGAGACCCGCAATCGCGCCGATGCGATGGTGCATGCCGTGGAAAAGACGCTCAAGGATCTGGGCGACAAGGTCACGGGCGACGAGCGCGCCAAGGCCGAATCGGCTCTGGGGGATTTGCGCGCGGTGCTCAAATCCGACGACAAGGAAGGGATCGAGAAGAAAACCGAGGCTCTGGCGCAGGCTTCCGCTAGCATCGCGCAGCGCGCCTATGCGGCCAACCAGCCCCCCGGTGGGGGCGCCGCGCCCGGCGGCGGATCGAGCGGTCCGTCGGAGGGTGCGGGTGCTTCGGGCAGCGCCTCGCCCGGCGGTGCCGGCGCCAAACCGGAGGAAAACGTGGTCGATGCCGAGTTCGAGGAAGTGCGCGACAAGGGCCGACGGGCCTCCTGAGGCACGAGCCTTGAGGTGAGGGCCGCCGGGCACTACCAGGTGCCGGGCGGCTTTCGCATTTGCGGTTACAGCAACGGGTTTGACAGGGTCTCATGGCCAAGCGCGACTATTACAAAGTGCTGGACCTGGCTCGCAATGCGAGCGAGGCGGAAATCAAGAAGTCCTATCGCCGCCTGGCCATGAAGTATCACCCCGACCGCAATCCCGGCGATCACGACGCCGAGGAGAGATTCAAGGAGGCCAAGGAGGCCTACGAGGTGCTGTCGGAGACGCAGAAGCGCACGCTCTACGATCAGTATGGTCACGCCGGCGTCGAGGCCAGCCGCAATGCAAATGCGGGCGCGTCGGGCTTCACGGGCGCCGAAGCCTTCAGCGATATATTCGGCGACGTGTTCGGCGACATCTTCGGCGGTGCCCGGCGTGGCGGCAGCAGTGCGCAGGTGTTTCGCGGTGCCGATCTGCGCTACGAGGTGGAGTTGGACCTGTCAGAGGCGGTGTTCGGGCGCACGATCGAGATCGACGTCAACAAATTCTCCGAGTGCGAGGTCTGCCGTGGTACGGGCGCGGCCAAGGGCTCGCAGCCCAGCACCTGCGATACCTGCAGTGGCAGCGGGCAGGTGCGCATATCGCAGGGTTTCTTCACGTTGCAGCAGACCTGTCCGCATTGCCGCGGCACCGGCCGCATCGTGCGCAATCCCTGCGATCAGTGCCTGGGACAGGGGCGCGTGCGACGTTCGAAGAAGCTGTCAGTGAAAATTCCGCCGGGAGTCGATAACGGCGATCGCGTTCGGCTTGCGGGAGAAGGCGAGGCGGGTCGCAACGGCGGGCCGCCCGGGGATTTGTATGCCGAGGTGCGCGTGCGCGAGCACGCGATTTTCGAGCGCGACGGCGTGCACTTGAGCTGCGAGGTGCCGATCGCCTTCACCACGGCGACGCTCGGCGGCAGCGTCGAGGTGCCGACGCTCGATGGCCAAGTAGTGCTCAAGATTCCGCCCGAGACGCAGTCGGGACGCGTGTTCCGACTGCGTGAGAAGGGCGTGAAGTCGGTGCGCGGTCCGACACGCGGGGATTTGTTCTGCCGCGTGGTCGTCGAGACACCGGTGCACCTCTCGAACGAGCAGCGCGCCTTGCTGCGCGAGCTCGACGAATCGCTCAAGCGCGATGGCGCCAAGCATTCGCCGCGACAGAAAACCTTCCTGGAGGGCGTGAAGCGATTCTTCTCGGGCGGCGCGTCGTGAGCGCCGTGGCGGCCGCGGCACCGATTCGTACGGTGCTCGTCGGGGCCAGCGGCCGCATGGGCGTTAACATTTTGCGCCAGTGGCGGCACTTTCCGGCGCTGCAGCTCTGTGGCGCCGTGGCCTCGGAGCGCAGTGCTGCGATCGGCGAGGATGCGGCGGCACACGCCGGCCTGCCGAGCGGCGGCATCCGGATCGGTGCAGCGCTGCCGCCGCTACTGCGCGATGCGCAGCTGGTGATCGATTTCTCCACGCCACAGGCAGCCGCGGCCAATCTTGCGGCCTGCGTTGCCGCGCGCGTGCGGCTGCTGCTCGGCACCACCGGACTTGCACGCGAATTGCACGCGCCTCTCGCCGCTGCCGCCGACAACATCGCCTTGCTCGTGGCCGCCAACACCAGCCCAGGGCTGACGCTGCTGCTCGAGCTGGTTCGGCGTGCCGCTCGTGCGCTGCCGCTCGGCTACGACATCGAGATCCTCGAGGCGCATCATCGTGGCAAGAGCGATGCGCCATCGGGCAGCGCGCTGGCATTGGGCCAGGCGGCGGCCGAAGGGCGTGGCGGGATACTCGAGAACGAGGCGGTCTATGCGCGACACGGCCGCAGCGGGGCGCGAATGCCCGGGCAGATTGGCTTCGCGACGCTACGCGGAGGCGATGTGGTCGGCGAGCACGAGGTGCTGTTCCTCGGCGAAGGCGAGCGGTTGATGCTGCACCACAGCGTAACGGACCGCGCGGTGTTCGCCCGCGGCGCATTGACCGCTGCCCAGTGGCTCGCCGGGAAGCCTCCCGGGCGCTATGCGATGAGCGACGTATTCTCTATATGAAACAAATTGTTACGGGCTATATGAAGCGGTAATTCCGAGCCACGACAGGCACTGACCGTGTTGATTATCCGACCGCAAAAATCCGAGATTGACGTGGACACGGGCGGCGGCGCTCTTTACACTTTTACCCGTAATCCGAGTATCGGGTTAGTCCGCACAAGGCGGGAGGATGTTCCAAAAGAACTCCTCCCGCTTTGTGCATATGCATGTCGTAAAGTGACCCCTGCAGCGGCCGTAGTGAAGGCTCCGGGGCTCCGAAGGAGAGGCATGAAGTGACTGCACCGGCGGTGCTGGCTCTCGCGGATGGGAGCATCTTCAGAGGCCAATCCATTGGCGCGGCCGGCAATACCACTGGTGAGGTCGTATTCAATACCGCCATCACCGGCTATCAGGAAATCCTCACCGATCCCTCCTACGCACGCCAGATCGTCACGCTGACCTACCCGCATATCGGCAACACCGGTGTGACGCCTGAGGACATGGAGTCGGCGCAAATCTTCGCCTCCGGTCTGGTGGTGCGCGATCTGTCGATGGTGGCGAGCAGTTGGCGCGCCTCGGGCTCACTGAGCGAGTTTCTGCAGCGCGGGCGCATTGTTGCGATCGCGGGCATCGATACGCGCCGCCTGACGCGTCTGTTGCGCGAGAAGGGTGCGCAGTCGGGCTGCATCATGACCGGCGAGCGCCTGGAGGAGACCGCCGCGGTGCGCGCCGCGCGCGCCTTTCCCGGGCTCAAGGGCATGGACCTCGCCAAGGTGGTCAGCACGCGAGCGCCCTACCAGTGGAACGATGGCAGCATCGGGCACGAGGCCACGCCGCTGCGCGCGACACAGCGCCTGCACGTGGTCGCTTACGACTACGGCGTCAAACGCAATATTCTGCGGTTGATCGCCGATCAGGGCTGCCGCCTCACGGTGGTGCCGGCGCAGACCGGCGCCGCCGAGGTGCTGTCGATGAATCCTGATGGCGTGTTTCTCTCCAACGGGCCCGGCGATCCCGAGCCGTGCGACTATGCGATCAAAGCGATCGCCGAGCTGCTCGAGACCGACGTGCCGATCTTTGGCATCTGCCTCGGCCATCAACTACTCGGTCTCGCCAGTGGCGCCAGCACCGTGAAGATGAAGTTTGGCCACCACGGCGCGAATCACCCTGTACTGGAGCTCGCGAGCGGCCGCGTGCTGATTTCAAGCCAGAATCATGGCTTCGCAGTCGATGAAGCGACGCTGCCGCCGAATCTGATAGCAACGCATCGCTCGCTGTTCGACGCCACGCTGCAGGGCATGGCGCGCATCGATCGGCCGGCCTTCAGTTTTCAGGGGCACCCGGAAGCCAGCCCGGGGCCGCACGACCTGCGGCCGATGTTCGACAGCTTCGTGCAGTCCATGGTGCGACGGTTGCAGCAGCAATTGCGCAGTTTACGAACGAGCACGCGGCGGCAAAGCGCCGAGCGCTGAGGCGGCGACAGGTAGACGATGCCCAGACGCACGGACATTCAGAGCATCCTGATCATCGGCGCGGGGCCGATCGTGATCGGTCAGGCCTGCGAGTTCGATTACTCCGGCGCGCAGGCCTGCAAGGCGCTGCGCGAGGAGGGCTACCGCGTCATCCTGGTCAACTCCAACCCGGCCACGATCATGACCGATCCGGAAAGCGCCGATGCGGTCTACATCGAGCCGGTGAACTGGCGCACCGTAGCGCGCATCATCGAGCGCGAGCGGCCGGATGCGTTGCTGCCGACCATGGGCGGACAGACCGCGCTCAACACCGCACTCGATCTGGTGCGTGAAGGCGTTCTCAAGCAGTTCAACGTCGAGCTCATCGCCGCCTCGCGCGAGGCCATCGACATGGCGGAGGACCGCGAGCGGTTTCGAAATGCCATGTGCGAGATCGGCCTCGAGGTGCCGCACTCGCAGATCGCTCGCAGTCTCGAGGAGGCCCTCGCGGTACAAAGCAGCATCGGCTATCCGATCGTCATCCGCCCATCCTTCACGCTCGGCGGCAGTGGTGGTGGCATCGCCTACAACCGCGAGGAATTCGAGTTCATCGTGCAGCGTGGTCTGGATGCCTCGCCCACGCGCGAGCTGCTGCTCGAGGAGTCGGTGCTGGGCTGGAAGGAATTCGAGATGGAGGTGGTGCGCGATCGCAAGGACAACTGCATCATCGTCTGTTCGATCGAGAATCTCGATCCGATGGGCGTGCACACCGGCGACTCGATCACGGTCGCCCCGGCGCAGACCCTCACCGACAAGGAATACCAGCGCATGCGCGATGCCTCGATCGCGGTACTGCGCAAGGTCGGGGTCGAGACCGGCGGGTCGAACGTGCAGTTCGCGGTCAATCCTAAGGACGGCCGGCTGCTGGTGATCGAGATGAATCCGCGCGTCTCGCGCTCCTCGGCGCTGGCATCCAAGGCCACGGGCTTTCCGATCGCCAAGGTCGCGGCGAAGCTCGCAATCGGCTACACGCTCGATGAGCTCAAGAATGAAATCACGGGCGGGGCGACTCCGGCCTCGTTCGAACCCACGATCGATTACGTGGTCACGAAGATTCCGCGCTTTACGTTCGAGAAATTTCCGGCCGCCAACAATCGGCTCACCACGCAGATGAAGTCGGTCGGCGAGGTCATGGCAATCGGGCACACCTTCCAGGAATCGCTCCACAAAGCGCTGCGGAGCCTCGAGACCGGCCTCGACGGACTCGACCCGATGCTGAGCCTGCCGCTGTCGGAGGAGTCTGAGAAGGAGCTGATCTACGAGCTGCGCTCACCCGGTGCGGACCGGCTGCTGTATGTGGCCGACGCCTTGCGCGCCGGCTGGGAGATCGCGCACGTCGCGGAGCTCACGAGCATCGACCCATGGTTTCTGGCGCAAATTGCCGATCTGGTCGCCGAGGAGAGCCGGGTGCGGCGCGAAGGTGAAAGTGCGCTCGGCGTCGAGCGGCTGCGTGCGCTCAAGCGCAAGGGGTTTTCCGACCGCCGGCTGGCCGCATTGACTCGCTCGAGCGAAGCCTCGATCCGCGGCAAGCGGCGCGAGTTCGGCATCGCCCCCGTCTACAAACGGGTGGACACCTGCGCCGCGGAATTCGCGACTTCGACCGCGTATCTGTATTCAACCTATGAGGAGGAATGCGAGGCCGAGCCCAGCAAGCGCCAGAAGATCATGATTCTGGGCGGCGGTCCGAACCGCATCGGCCAGGGCATCGAATTCGACTACTGCTGCGTGCATGCGGCGCTGGCGCTGCGCGAGCAGGGTTTCGAGACCATCATGGTCAACTGCAATCCCGAGACGGTCTCGACCGATTACGATACTTCGGATCGGCTCTACTTCGAGCCGCTCACGCTCGAGGACGTGCTGGAGGTCATTGCCAAGGAAAAGCCCGATGGTGTGATCGTGCAGTTCGGCGGCCAGACGCCGCTGAAGTTATCGCGGGCGCTGGAAGCGGCCGGGGCGCCGATCATCGGCACATCGCCCGATTCAATCGATGTCGCCGAGGATCGGGAGCGTTTTCAGCAGCTGGTGCGCCGTCTCGGTCTCAAGCAACCCGCCAATGCCACGGCACGCAACGAGGAGCAGGCCGTGCTGTTGGCGCGCGAGGTCGGCTATCCGCTGGTCATGCGCCCCTCGTATGTGCTCGGCGGCCGTGCGATGGAGATCGTATTCAACGAAGAGGACCTGCGTACCTACATGGGGCATGCGGTGCGGGTCTCCAATGACAGTCCGGTGCTGCTGGACCGCTTCCTCGATGTCGCGATCGAAGTGGACGTCGATGCGGTTTGCGATGGCGAGGATGTGCTGATCGGCGGCATCATGGAGCACGTCGAGCAGGCGGGTGTGCACTCGGGAGATTCGAGCTGCTCGCTACCGCCGAACAGTCTCTCGCCGCAGTTGCAGGATGAGCTGCGCTCGCAGACGCGCAAACTCGCGCGCGCGCTGGATGTGATCGGGCTCATGAACGTTCAGTTTGCGATCCAGAACGGGGTGGTTTACGTGCTGGAGGTCAATCCGCGGGCCTCGCGTACCGTGCCATTCGTCTCGAAGGCGACGGGCGTGCCGATCGCCAAGCTCGCGGCCCGCGTCATGACCGGGCGCAAGCTGCGCGATCTCGGAGTATTGTCCGAGCGGGTGCCGAAGTACTATTCGGTCAAGGAAGCGGTGTTCCCGTTCATGAAATTCCCCGAGGCCGATCCGATCCTCGGCCCGGAAATGAAATCCACCGGCGAGGTCATGGGTACCGGACGCACATTTGGCGAGGCTTACGCGAAGTCGCAGAGCGCTTCCGGCGTCATACTGCCGCGGCTGGGCTGTTGTCTGATCAGCGTGCGTGAACGCGACAAAGTCGGGGCGGTACCGCTGGCGCGTCGGCTGATCGCGCACGGTTTCACGATCGTCGCGACCAGCGGCACGGCGGCGACGCTTGCGTCCGCTGGCATTGACTGTCGCCGGGTCAATAAGGTGCGCGAGGGCAGGCCGCACATCGTCGATATGATCAAGAACGATGAGATCGATCTGATCATCAATACGACCGAGGGCAAGCAGGCGATCCTCGAATCCAACTCGATCCGGCGCGAGGCGGTGCACCGGCACGTCACTTACTACACGACGCTGGCGGCGGCGCTCGCAACCTGCGAGGCGCTCGACCATCTCGATGAGGTCGACGTCAACCGGCTGCAGGATCTGCATGAACAAGTGGCGGCACGCGATGCGCTCGCCGTCAGCGGCGGTGGTGGCGGCGGCGCTGCGAACAATGCGAGCGCCACGGGACTGGTGCGCGAGGTCGGTACGTGAAGCGCTCGCCGATGACGCTGCGCGGTGCCGAGCTGCTGCGAGCCGAGCTCAAGCGGCTCAAGTCGGAAGATCGACCACGGGCCATCAAGTCGATCGCTGAGGCGCGCAGTCACGGCGATCTGTCCGAAAATGCGGAATACCATGCGGCGCGCGAGCAGCAGGGGTTCATCGAGGGGCGCATCATGGAGATCGAGTCGCGGCTCGCGACGGCGGAGATCATCGATGTGGCGCGTCTGCCGGCCAGGGGCCGCGTCGTGTTCGGCGCGACCGTCGAGCTCGAGGATCAGGACGAGGGCTCGGCCGTCACCTACCAGATCGTCGGCGAGGATGAGGCCGATATCCGCTCGGGACGCATTTCGGTGACCTCACCGATTGCGCGCGCGCTGATCGGCAAGAGCTCCGGCGAAGTGGTCGACGTGGCCGCACCCGGCAAGACGAGCAGCTACGAGATCGTATCGGTGAAGTACCTCTGAGCGCTCTCGGGCTAGCTTTCGGGCAACGGGATGCGCGAGAGCGGCCGCCGCGCCTTGAACAATACCGCGATGTGCCCGATGCGATGGATCAGGGCGCTGGCGGTCCGGCCCGCGAGCTCGGCGATGAGGGCCTCGCGCGCAGCCCGATCGGCCGCCTGCACGCGCACCTTGATAAGCTCGTGATCGTGCAGGACGCGCGCGGCTTCCGCGCATACGCCGTCCGTGAGGCCGTGCTGACCGATCTGCAGCACCGGTTTGAGAGCATGGGCACGGCCGCGCAGATAGCGCAGCTGTTTTTCGCTTAGAGTGATGCTCGACATTATGGCGCGCCGATCCAACAGCAGTGACCGCTGGCTGCATGAACATTTTACCGACCCCTATGTCAAACGCGCCAAGGCCGAAGGTTGGCGCTCGCGGGCGGTCTTCAAACTCGAGGCCATGGATCGGGGCGCTCGCCTGCTCAAACCGGGCATGGTCGTGCTCGATCTGGGTGCAGCGCCCGGCGCCTGGAGTCAGTACGCCCGGCGCCAGGTGGGCAGGGGCGGACGGGTCGTGGCGAGCGACATTCTGCCCATGGAGGAGCTGGCCGGGGTCGAATTCGTACAGGGCGACTTCCGGGAGCAAAGCGTGTGCGAGCAGCTCAAACAAACGCTCGGAGCCGCGCGCGTCGATGTGCTGCTGTCCGACATGGCTCCGAACCTCAGCGGCCTGGATGCCATCGACGCGCCGCGCAGCCTGTACCTGGCGGAATTGGCGCTGGAGTTGGCGCAGCTGCTCTTGAAACCCGGGGGGAACGCCCTGATCAAGCTACGGCAGGGAGCCGGATTTCAGGAGTACGTCGCTGCGGCGCGACGCGAATTCAAGCAGATTAAGCTTTTAAAGCCAGAGGCGTCACGTTCTCGCAGTCCTGAAACATACTTACTGGCCTCCGGCAGGCGGATGGTGTAGCGTCGTGATGCAGGGATCCGCCTCCCCGGTGGACTATTTTGCAATCTGGTGATACGAGTTGAATGACCTGACCAAAAACATCCTGCTCTGGGTCGTTATCGTGCTGGTCATGCTGGCGGTGTTCAGCCGCTACATGCCGAGCGGCCCGCAGCGCGAAGAGCTGCATTATTCGGACTTCATGGCCGACGTGCGTTCCGATCGCGTCGACAGCGTCATTTTGCAGGGCGACACCATCCGCGGTGTGCTCAAGGACAAGCAGCAGTTCGAGACCTACAACCCCGAGACCAACTACACGGTGTTGATCGGGGATCTGCTCAAGCACAACGTCAGCATCGAGGGCCAGCCGCCGAAGCAGCCCAATTTCCTGGCGCAGTTGCTGCTGCAACTGGCACCGGCGCTGCTGCTGATGCTGGTGTTCGTGTATCTGCTACGCCAGATGCAGGGCGCCGCGGGCGGGCGTGGTGCCATGTCGTTCGGCAAGAGCCGCGCGCGGCTGCTCAGTGAGGATCAGGTCAACGTGACCTTTGCCGATGTCGCCGGGGTCGATGAGGCCAAGCAGGAAGTCGGCGAGATCGTGGATTTCCTCAAAGATCCCGGCAAGTTTCAGAAGCTCGGCGGCAAGATTCCCAAGGGCGTGCTCATGGTCGGCTCGCCCGGCACCGGCAAGACGCTGCTGGCGCGCGCCATCGCCGGTGAGGCCAAGGTGCCGTTCTTCACGATATCCGGCTCGGATTTCGTCGAAATGTTCGTCGGCGTCGGGGCCTCGCGGGTGCGCGACATGTTCGAGCAGGCCAAGAAGCACGCGCCCTGCATCATCTTCATCGATGAAATCGATGCGGTCGGCCGCCATCGCGGCGCGGGCCTGGGTGGTGGGCATGATGAGCGCGAGCAGACGCTCAATCAGCTGCTGGTCGAGATGGATGGCTTCGAGGGCAACGAGGGCATCATCGTCATCGCCGCAACCAATCGCCCCGACGTGCTCGATCCGGCGCTGCTGCGTCCCGGCCGCTTCGACCGCCAGGTCGTGGTGCCCTTGCCGGATGTGCGCGGCCGCGAGCAGATTCTGCGCGTCCACATGCGGCGCGTGCCGCTGTCAGATGATGTCAAACCTTCGCTGATCGCGCGCGGTACGCCGGGCTTCTCGGGCGCGGATCTGGCCAACCTGGTGAACGAGGCGGCGCTGTTCGCGGCTCGCGCCAATCAGCGCCTGGTGTCGATGGATCAGTTCGAGCGCGCCAAGGACAAGATTCTCATGGGGGCCGAGCGGCGCTCCATGGTCATGACCGATGCCGAGAAGCGCATGACCGCCTATCACGAATCCGGTCATGCCATCGTCGGCATCACGGTGCCCGAGCACGACCCGGTCTACAAGGTGACGATTATTCCGCGCGGCCGTGCCCTCGGGGTCACGCAGTTCCTGCCCGAGCAGGACCGCTACTCCATGAGCCGCCGTCGGCTCGAGAGCTCGATCGCGACGCTGTTCGGTGGCCGCATTGCCGAGGAGATCATCTTCGGCAACGATGCGGTCACGACCGGCGCATCGAATGACATTGAGCGGGCGACCGAGCTGGCGCGCAACATGGTGACCAAGTGGGGTCTGTCCGACCGCCTGGGTCCTCTGACCTACACCGAGGAGGCGGGTGAGGTATTCCTCGGGCGCAGCGTCACGCAGCACAAGCAGGTATCGGATGAGACCGCGCATGCCATCGATGAGGAGGTGCGGCGCGTCATCGAGAACAATTACGAGCGCGCCAAGGAGATCCTCGAGACCAACCTCGATAAGCTCCACGCGATGGCCGAGGCACTCATCAAGTACGAGACCATCGCCGACGCTCAGATCAAGGACATCATGGCCGGACGCACGCCGCGGCCACCCGACGGCTGGGACGACACGCCCAGCCCCGGCCCGGGCGGTGGCAAGGCCGTGGTCACCCCCGTCGGGGGTCCGGCCGAAGCGCCGATCGCACGACCCGCCGGGCAGCACTGAATGGCCGTGCTGCGCCTCCGCGCGCCGCCCGGTAGCAACGCCGGCCGGCGCTGAGCCCCATGGCGGCGCCGGCCCCTCGGCCGCACGCTGCGGCTGCCAGAATGCAACTGCGGTGCGCCGATCGGACTCTGGACCTCGATGCTCCGGTTGTCATGGGGGTGCTCAACGTCACCCCCGACTCCTTCTCGGACGGCGGCCTGTATCTGGCGGGCGAGGCGGCGCTGGCGCGGGCCGAGCGGATAGCCGAGGAGGGCGCGGCGATACTCGATATCGGCGGGGAGTCCACGCGGCCAGGGGCGCAACCGCTCGGCAGCGAGGAGGAGCTGCGGCGGGTGCTGCCGATCGTCGAGCGCCTGGCCGTGCGCTTACCGCTGCTGATCTCGGTCGACACCTCCAATCCGCACCTCATTCGGCGCGCCGCTGCCGCCGGTGCACATATGATCAACGATGTGCGTGCGTTGCGCGTGCCCGGGGCGCTCGAGGCGGCGGCGGAGGGCCGGCTCGGCCTCTGCCTCATGCATATGCGCGGTGAGCCGCCCGACATGCAGCGCGGTCCGCAGTATCGCGACGTCGTGGCCGAGGTGCGCGCTTTCCTGACGGATCGGGCGGCGGCCTGCAGCGCGGCCGGGATCGCACGCGAGCGCCTGTGTGTCGACCCGGGCTTCGGCTTCGGCAAGACCACGGCTCATAATCTCGAGCTGTTGCGGCGGCTGCCGGAATTCGCCGCGCTCGATTGGCCGCTCAGCGTTGGCCTGTCGCGCAAGGCGCTGCTGGCCACATTGACCGGCCGCAAGGTCGCGGATCGGCTCGCCGGCAGCGTCGCCCTCGCGACCATCGCGGCGCTGTACGGTGCCCGGATCGTCCGCGCGCATGACGTTGCCTCGACGGTGGATGCCGTGCGCATCGGCCATGCGCTGCGCGCCACAAGGAGTGTACAGGGTGGCTAAAGTCTATTTTGGTACCGATGGCATCCGCGGCCGCGTCGGAGCCGATCCGATGACCGTGGATTTTGCGCTGCGGCTCGCGAGTGCCGCGGCGCGCGTGCTGATTCCCGACGGCGGCACGGTGCTGATCGGCAAGGACACGCGCCTGTCGGGGTACATGTTCGAATCGGCCCTGGAAGCGGGTTTCGTCGCCGCGGGCGTCAACGTGCTGCTGACCGGCCCCCTGCCGACCCCGGCGGTCGCGCATATGACGCGCCAGCTGCGCTGCAAGCTCGGCGTCGTGATCAGCGCCTCGCACAATCTGTACGAGGACAATGGCATCAAGTTCTTCGACGGCGAGGGCGCGAAGCTCTCGGACGAGCTCGAGGAGCGCATCGAGGCGCAGCTCTCGGCCGTACCGCTCACCTGTGCCTCGCGCGGGCTCGGGCGCGCACGCCGCGCCGAGACCATGCAGCAGCACTATCAGGAGTTCTGCAGCAGCGTGCTGCCGCCGGGCATGGATCTGGCGGGCCTCAAAATAGTGATCGACTGCGCCAACGGCGCAGCCTACAAGGTCGCCCCGCGCATCCTGGCCGATCTCGAAGCCGATATCGTGCCGATCGGCTGTTCTCCGAACGGCCGCAACATCAATGACGGCTGCGGATCGACCTCGCCTGAACTGTTGCAGCTCACGGTGCCGGGCGTGCGGGCGCAGGTGGGCGTTGCCGTGGACGGCGATGGCGACCGCGTGGTGATGGTCGATCATCTGGGGCGGCTCGTGGATGGCGATCAGCTGCTGTACGTGATCGCCGCTGCGGCCAAGGCCGCGGGCCGCCTGCGCGGGCCCGTGGTCGGTACCGTCATGAGCAACTTCGGTCTGGAGCTGGCGTTGCGTCGGCTGGGCATTGATTTCATTCGCGCACCGGTCGGCGATCGGCATGTGCTCGCCAAGCTGCTCGAGAGCGGCGGCATGCTGGGCGGGGAGACCTCCGGCCATATCCTGAGCCTGGACCGCACGACCACCGGCGATGGCCTGATCACGGCGCTGCAGATCCTGAGCATCATGAAGTCCACACGCCGCTCGCTGGCCGAACTGGCCGCCGGCATGGAGAAGCTGCCGCAGGTGCTGCTCAATGTCGAGGTCGAGCGGCGCTTTGATCCATCGACGGTTCCGGCGATCCTGGCCGCACAGCAGCGCGTCGAGCAGTACCTGGGCGGGGAAGGCCGAGTGGTGCTGCGCGCCTCGGGCACCGAGCCGGTCATTCGGGTGATGGTGGAGGGGCGCGAGGAGTCCGAGGTGCGCGGCTGCGCTGATGAACTGGCACAGGCCGTGCGCACCGCCATGCCGCGCAAGACTGCAGCGGTCTGAGCTTTGCATTGCGGAGCCGCGGCGGCGCCGATATCATCCGCGCGCCCGACGTGGGGGTGACAGGCGGGGCGGCAGTGATGCGGCGCAAGCTCGTGGCTGGCAATTGGAAGATGCACGGTTCGCGCGCCGAAAATGCGCCGCTGATCGACGCGATCCTGGCTTCCTCGCAGCTCGAGCGCATCGATTGCCTCATCTGCCCGCCGTTCGTGTACCTCGCGGAGATCGCGGGCCTGCTGCGCGGCTCGGCGGTGAAGCTCGGCGCGCAGGATCTCTGCGCCGAGTCGCAGGGCGCCTACACCGGGGAGGTGTCCGCGGGAATGCTGCGGGATGTGGGTTGCCGTTACGTGATTGTCGGCCATTCCGAGCGGCGCGCTCTGTACGGTGAAGACGATGTGCTCGTGGCGCGAAAATTCGCCGCGGCACTTGCACAGGGCCTGACACCCATTCTGTGCATGGGTGAGTTGCTCGCTGAGCGCGAGGCCGGCCGTACCGAACAGGTGGTAGGGCGGCAGCTCGATGCCGTGGTGGCGCTGACCGGCATCGCAGCCTTCGGGGGCGCCGTGATTGCCTATGAGCCGGTGTGGGCGATCGGTACCGGCCGCACCGCCTCGCCCCAGCAGGCACAGGAGGTGCACGAGTTCATCCGCCAGCGACTGGCGCTGCAGGATGCTAAAATCGCCGACGCCTTGCCGATCCTCTACGGCGGCAGCGTCAAGACGGGCAATGCGCGAGAGTTGTTTGCGCAGCGTGACGTCGATGGCGGCTTGATCGGCGGTGCGTCGCTCAAAGCCGAAGAGTTTTTGAGCATCGTCATGGCCGCTGCGCGCGGCTGAGCGTGGGTTGGTAAATGCTGCACTCAGTCTTAATGATTATTCATTTCTTTTGCGCTGCAGCGATCGTGGCGCTGGTGCTGCTACAACGCGGCAAGGGTGCCGAGGCCGGCGCGGGCTTTGGCGCCGGCGCGTCGGGCACGGTCTTCGGCGCGCGCGGGGCGAGCACGGCGCTGTCGCGCGCCACGGCCATCCTGGCGGCACTGTTCATGATCACGAGCTTGTCGCTTACCTATGTCGGCACGCGCAAGAGCGCGCCCGCGAGCAGCCTGCTGGATCAGCTGTCGCAGCAGCCCGCGGCCCCGGCGCCCGGTGTGCCGCCGCCCGCCGCGCCGCCTGGCGCGCTGGCACCGGCGGCGCCGGCATCGAGCGCGAGCGGCGCTGCGATGGAGCAGGGGGCACCGCAGAGGGGTGCTGCGCCGCCAGCCCCGGACGCCCCGCCCGGCAGCAAGTAGCGCTGCGAATTCACGCCGACGTGGTGGAACTGGTAGACACACTAGCTTGAGGGGCTAGCGCCGCAAGGTGTGGGAGTTCGAATCTCCCCGTCGGCACCAAATTGCGGTGATCGTTTGATATGGATTAACGCATAATGGGGCGTTGCAATATTCGCGCGAGCGAATCATGCCGCCCTTTTTAGTTACCGGTAAGGATATGCTGGCCAACTACCTGCCGATTTTGATTTTTCT
>JGI12269J14319_10000970_pt1 | contig 28431 bp, 26 predicted proteins | sample PeaSoiSIISIP2007_FD_14319 | JGI IMG/M metagenome (IMG submission 14319)
GGCTATATCGCCCGAACGGGGATGCGGCGCGCGCCCTTGGCGAGGGCATAAGCGGTGCCCAACCCGTCGCCGAGCACGTCCTGCAGCGTGTGCCGATCCAGCGTTGCCATGAAATTGCGGCGCGCATCGGCCAGCACCGACTTGAGCGCGCACGCGGGCAACAGCGGGCAATCCTGGTACTCCTCGTTGAAGCACTCGACGATATCGAAGCGCTCTTCCATGTCGCGCACGACCGCACCGACATTGATCAGCTTGGGCGTGCGCGACAGGCGCATGCCGCCCCCCTTGCCGCGAATCGTGTCGATATAGCCCGCGGTCGAGAGCCGGTTGACCACCTTCATCAGGTGGTTCTCCGAAATCCGGTAGGCGTCGGCGATCTCCGAGATCGTGCAGACGCGCTCCGGATATGCGCCCAGATAGACCAGCACGCGCAAGGAATAGTCGGTAAAGCGGGTGAGCTGCATGGCATCTTGGCGGACCGACATCCCGGCCGCTCATGGCGTGCATTCTCGCCGATCTGGAAGGGGTACGCAATAGTTGACAAAAATCATCCCCCTTTCGCTTGACGGATCGCAATGTCCGCGTATAAGATGCTTGCAAAGTACACCTTATACGGAGGCAGGGGCATGAAGGATTTCTCGCACCGCGCGCTCATCGCGCGCCTGGCGCGTGGCGCCGCATCGGTCGTGCTAGCCGCCGGGTTGGTCGGCGCGCACGCGGAGCAGCGCGAATTCAACATGACCATCGACGAGGTCTCGATCAACGTGGCGCCCGGCTTTTATGCCAACGTGTTCGCGTTCAACGGCCAGGTGCCGGGCCCGCTGATCCACGTGCGCGAGGGCGACGACATCACCGTGCACGTCACCAACAACACCACCTTGCCACACTCGATCCACTGGCACGGCGTGAACCAGACCGGTACCTGGCAAAGCGACGGCGTCCCCGACGTCACGCAAAAGGCGATCCAGCCCGGCGAAGCCTTCACCTACCACTTCAAGACCGACCGCCCGGGGAGCCTGTGGTACCACTGCCACGTCAACGTCTGGGAGCACGTCGCGATTCGCGGCATGTGGGGTCCGCTGATCGTCGATTCCAAGAACCCGAGCGCGGTGGAGAAGACGGTCACCAAGGACGCCATCTTGATGATGAACACCTGGGAGTCGCCCTACGGGCCCTCGTACGGCAAGGGCGGGGCTCCCGCCGACGTCGCCGACTACTTTTCCGTCAACGGCCGCTCTTTCCCCCTGACCCAACCCATCCGGGTGCACAAGGGCGACGTGCTGCGCGTGCGCATGTGGGGCGCGGGCGACGAGATCCACGAGATGCACCTGCACGGCCACGACCAGCTGTTCACGCACAAGGACGGGTACGCCCTGCCCAGTCCGTATTACGTCGATACCGTCCCGGTCGGCCCCGGGGAGCGCTACGACACCATCGTGCAGATGAACAACCCCGGCCGTTTCATCTTTCACGACCACGTCGACCGTCATCTGAACATGGGCGGCATGCTCGGCGGCCCGATCACCGTCATCGAGTACGACGAGGTGCCTTCCGACGCCTGGTACGCCTGGAACGGTAAGGAGTACGACCCGGACTTCTTCTACAGCGAATCGATGAAGAAGGGGTACGGCATGTTCTCCAACCCCAATTTCCTCGGCAAACCGCTCGCGCCGGCGCGGCACACCCGCCCGCAATGAGGCGCCTGCTGATCCCCCTGTTGGCCCTCGCCCTGGCGGCCGCGAGCGGCGCGCGCGCCGCCGACCCGGGTGCGGACCTCCTGGCGCAGCGCTGCGCCGGCTGCCACGCCCTGGCGGGCCCGGCGCCGCAGACGCTGGCGCAGCTGTGGGCGCGCAAGGCCCCTGACCTCTTTTATGCCGGCAACAAGTTTCGCGCCGAATGGCTGCGCGCCTGGCTGCAAAAGCCGACCCGATTGCGTCCGGCCGGCGAGTTCTACCCCGACCATGTCCGGCGCGGCGCCAAGGGCGACGAGGTCGACGCCACCACCCTGGCGCCGCACGTGGCGCTCTCGGCCGCGGACGCCGGCGCCGCTGGCGAGGCGCTGATGCGCCTCAAGGCCCACGACGATCTGGTCGCGGCCGAGAAGATCGAGCCCGGCACGATTTCCAAATCGATGGGCGAGATGACCTTCGACAAGTTCCTCGGTTGCATGACCTGCCACGAAATCGAGCCCGGCTTTGGCGGGGCGTCGGGGCCCGAACTCTATACCGCGGGCCAGCGCCTGCAAGCCCAGTTCGTGGCCAGCTACATCCGCAGTCCGCAGGCCTGGGATCCGAAAATCTGGATGCCCAACAAGCAAGTCTCGGACGCCAACATCCTCAAGCTGGTGCGCTACCTGACGGTACTGTCCAAGGAGCCGGGCGATGCCAAGTAAGCGTTCGCGCATCGGCAGTCTTGGCGGGGCCGTGCTGCTGCTCGGTTGCGCCTTCGCGCTAGCGGCGGCGGGCAACGAATCGGCCGCGGACAACTACCGCACCTATTGCACGCAGTGCCACGGCGTGGACGGCAACGGCAAGGGCATCAACATCCGCGACATGTCGGTGCAGCCGCGCGACCACACCGATGCCAAGGCGATGTCGGGGCGCTCGGACGATGCGATCTTCAAGGTCATCAAGGAGGGTGGACCCTCCATCGACAAGTCGGTGCTGATGCCCCCCTGGGGCGGGACCTTCAGCGACGAGGAAATCCGCGATCTGGTCGCGCACCTGCGCAAGCTCTGCAAGTGCTCGTTCGGCGCGGCACCCTGATTGCAGCAGACCGGTGGCGCGGTTCGACGTGCGCGTCCTTCGCGCCCACCAATTTTCTTTACAACATCCGGGCACGGGTCCGGTAAACCATAAGAGGAGTAGTTTATGCATTCGTTCAAATACACTGCAGTTGCCGCGGCAACCTTGGCCGCAATGTTTTGCGCCCACGGCGCAATGGCCAGGACCGTCGAAGTGACCATGACCGCCAAGGAGGTTGACGTCGCCATCGACAACAAGGGCACCAAGATGGCCGCCTGGACCTTCGATGGCTCGATCCCGGGCAAGCCCGTACGGGTCAACGAAGGCGACACCGTCGACTTCACCCTCGTCAATCCGCCGGAGAACAAGAACTCGCACGCGATGGACTTCCACGCCGCGCAGGCCGACGTGCTGGGCGAATTCGCGCCCATCAAGCCTGGCGAGAGCAAGCACTTCAAGTTCGTGGCCACGACCCCCGGGGTCTTCATGTACCACTGCGGCGCCAGCCCGATGGTGCAGCACATCGGGCGCGGCATGTACGGCGTGATCATCGTCGACCCGAAGGACAAGACCAACTATCCCAAGGCCGACCGCGAGTACGTGCTCATCCAGCAGCAGTACTTCCCGGACGTGGAAAACTACGGCGCCATGCTCGAAAACGCCGGCTGGAAGGGCTCGCTGATCAACGGCAAGATTCTGCACTACGACCCCGTGCACGATACCGCCGCCACCCAGGTGCTCGAAGCCAAGCCAGGCGAGCGCGTGCGCATCTTCTTTGTGAACGCCAACATCAACATGCCGGTGGCCTTCCACCCGATCGGCGGGATCTGGGACCGCGTCTACATCAACGGCAACCCGAAGAACACGCTCTACGGCATCCAGACCTATAACGTGGCCGTGGCCGAGGGCGACACCTTCGACCTGGTCTCGCCCAGCGACCGTCCCACCAACAACGCGATCGTCGACCACGACATGGGTGCCGCACTGCGCGGCGCGATCACCGTGATCATGTTCAAGCCCGACGCCGATCCGAAGAAAGGTCATGGCGAACTAATCGTGCAATAAGCTTTCCGTGCCCCGGGTCGGGCCCGGCGGTTTCCCGATTCCCTACGCGGGACTTCGGGAGGCGGCGGCAAACCCGACCCGTTTTTGTTTTCCATTCTGCTATGGAGTTGCCGTTGAAACGACCCGACTGGAAGCGCGCAAGGCCGGCCCTGCTGCTCGTCGTGTTGGCGTGTGCCGCGGGCGCGGTCGCCATCGGTGCGCGAGGCAAGTGGCTTACGCCCCGCACCCAACAGGGTCCGAGCGTCGAAGAGCTGGCAGCGATCGAGCAAGGATACGTCTGCCCCATGCATCCGGAGATCACCGCCGATCACCCGGATAAGTGCCCGATCTGCGGCATGGACCTGGTCAAGTCCGCGCACCAGCACCGCCACGACCTGCAGGTCGAGCCGGGCGCGCTCTCGAGCCTGGGCGTGCGCCTGGTCCCCGTCGAGCGCAAGCAAATCGCGCAGGAGCTGCGCAGCTACGGCACGGTCGTAGCCGACGAGCAGGCGCAATTCAACGTCACTTCGAAGTTCGACGGCTGGCTGCGCAAGGTCTACGTCCACTCCGTTGGCGAGCATGTCGAGCGCGGCCAGGTGCTCTACGAGATCTACTCGCCCGAACTGGTCGCGAAGGAGCGCGAGTACTTCCAGTTTCTCACCCGCCGCAAGCAAATCCTGCAGAGCGTCGGGGACGTGTCGCAGCAGGAAAACGAATACGTCATGGACCTGCTGCGCGAATTGCAAAAGGAGCGCGAGGACCTGCTGCGGCGCGATCTGGACATCGAAACCATCCAGCAGCTCGAGCAAAACGGGATCACGATCGAGGTGGTGAAGGTGCGCGCGCCGCGCAGCGGCGTGGTGACCCAGCTCGGCGCGCGCGAGGGCAGCTTTGTCTCGCCCGCCGCCCCGATCCTGACCATCACCGATCCGTCGACCATGTGGATCGACGTGACGCTGGCCGCGGGCCAGTATGCGCTGGTGCGGCCGGGCGACCCCGCAGCGGTCTGGGCCGGTGGGGCCGAACCGCTCGAGGCAAAAATCGACTTTCTTAACCCGCTGCTCGATACCGGTCGGGCGCACGCGCGCATCGTGCTGCAACGGCCGCAAGCCGATCTGCCGCTGGGCACCCTGGTCGACGTTGCCATCCGCGCCTCGGCCCATACGGCGCGCGTGCTGCCGAGCTCGGCCGTGGTGCGCACCGGGCACGGTGACTTCGTGATGCTGGCGCGCGGTGCCGGCCGCTTCGTGCCGGTCGCGGTGCATACCGGCGTGGAAAGCGACGACATGATCGAGATCCGCGGAGGAATCCAGGAAGGCGCGCAGGTCGCATCCAACGCCCAGTTCCTGCTCGACCCCGCCGCGTCGTGGAGCGATACCCTCGCGCGCCGGGAGGGTGGCAACAGCACGATGGTCTCGGCAGCCGATTTCATGCAATGATTGGCGAGCGCGCGTCGCCGGCGGGCCTTGCCCCGCAGGAGCGCGCCTGCGCGATGCGCTGACTGAGGCGCCGCGCTTAGCACGCCACGGGACGCCGTAAGGGATTTTCTTGGTCGAGCAGGTCATCGCGTGGTCGCTGCGCCACCGCGCCATCGTTTTGCTGTGCGCCGCGGCGATGGCGCTGCTGGGCCTGCAGGGCGTGCGCCAGCTCGCGCTCGACGCCATCCCCGATCTGTCCGAAGTCCAGGTGATCGTGCAAACGAGCTACCCGGGGCAGTCGCCGCAATCGGTCGAGGACCAGGTGAGCTACCCGCTGGCGTCGGCCCTGCTGGCCGTGCCGGCGACCTCGGCCGTGCGCGGTTTCTCGATGTTCGGCGAGTCGTACCTGTACGTGATCTTCCGCGAGGGCACCGACCCGTACTGGGCGCGCTCGCGCGTGCTTGAGTACCTCACGCAGATCGCGCCGCGTCTGCCTGCCGGCATCACGCCGATGCTGGGCCCCGATGCCTCGGGCGTGGGGTGGGTCTTCGAATACGCCCTGGTGGATCGGGAGCACCGCTACGACCCGGACCGGCTGCGTGCCGTGCAGGATTTTTTCCTCAAGCTCGAGCTGCAGAGCGTACCTGGCGTGGCCGAGGTCGCCAGCGTCGGCGGCATGGCCCGGCAGTTTCAGATCGAGGCCGATCCGGTGCGTCTGGCGGGCTACGGCCTGGGACTGGAGCGGGTCGTGCGCGCGGTGCAGGACAGCAATATTGCCAGCGGCGGATCGGCGCTGGAGATGGGGCGCGCCGAATACATGGTGCGCGCGCCGGGCTACCTTGCCAGCCTGGAGGATTTTCGCAATATCCCGCTCGGTGTCGATGCGCACAACCAACCCTTGCGCTTGGCCGACGTGGCGCGCGTGCAGATCGGTGCCGAGCCGCGGCGCGGCATCACCGATCTGGACGGCCGCGGCGAGGCGCCCGGCGGCATTGTCGTCATGCGCCACGGCGAGAATGCGCTGGCCGTTGCCGAGCAGGTCAAGGCACGGCTCGAGGCCCTGCGCCGCAGCTTGCCGCCGGGCGTGGAGATCGTGGTCACGTACGACCGCTCCGGGCTGATCCGCGGCGCCGTCGACACCCTGCAACGGCGCCTGGTCGAGGAGTCGGCGGTGGTGGCGCTGGTCTGCGGCGTGTTCCTGCTGCACCTGCGCTCGGCCCTGGTGATCATCGTCACCTTGCCGCTGGGCATCCTGGCGGCGCTCGCCGTGCTGGCGGTGCAGGGCACGAGCGCCAACCTGATGTCCCTGGGCGGCATCGCGATTGCCATTGGCGCCATGGTCGATGCCGCCATCGTCATGGTGGAGAACCTGCACAAGCGTCTCGAGGACGCCGATCCCGGCGCCGACCGCTGGGAGATCGTCCGGCGCAGCGCCTGCGAGGTCGGCCCGGCACTGTTCTTTTCGCTGCTCGTGATCACCGTCTCCTTCCTGCCCGTGTTTGCGCTGACCGGCCAGGAGGGTCGGCTGTTCCGTCCCCTGGCCAGCACCAAGACCTACGCCATGGCCGCCAGCGCGCTGCTGGCGGTGACCCTCACGCCGGTGCTGATGGGCTATCTGGTGCGCGGCCGGATCGCCCGCGAGCGGGCCAACCCGCTGCATCGCGTATTGCACGCCGCGTACCAGCGCACGCTCACCGGCGCCCTGCGCCGGCCACGCTGGGCGCTCGCCATCGCCGCGCTGGGCCTGGCCAGCGCGGTCTGGCCGCTGTGGCATCTGGGCAGCGAGTTCATGCCGCCGCTGTACGAGGGGAGCATCCTGTACATGCCCTCGACGCTGCCCGCCATCTCGGTGGACGAGGCCGCCCACATGCTGCAGGTGACCGACCGGCTGATCGGCGAGCTGCCGGAGGTTGAACTGGTCTACGGCAAGGCCGGGCGTGCACAGACCGCGACCGATCCGGCCCCGCTCTCGATGTTCGAGACCGTGATCTTGCTCAAGCCGCAGGACCAATGGCCGGCCGGCGAGGGCGTCGGCCAATTGCTCGACAAGCTCGACCGCCAGGTCCCGCTGCCTGGAATCACCAACGGCTGGGGCTACCCGATTCGCACGCGCATCGACATGCTCGCCAGCGGCATCCGCACGCCGCTGGGGCTCAAGGTGAGCGGCCCCGACCTTGCGGTCATCGTTGGCCTGGCACGCCAGGCCGAGGCCGCGCTGCGCGCCGTGCCGGGAACGCGCAGCGCCTTTGCCGAGCGCATCGCCGGCGGACGCTACCTCGACATCGACCTGGACCGGCGGCGGGCCGCGCGCTTCGGCGTGACGATGGCCGACGTGCAACGGGTCGTCCAGGGCGCCATCGGCGGCGAGAGCATCGCCAGCGTGATCAGCGGCCGGGAGCGCTACTCGGTGAACCTACGCTACCCGCGGTCGTGGCGCGACTCGGTCCAGTCCATCGGCGAGATCCCGATGGTCACGCAAGACGGACAAAAGGTGCGCCTGGGCGACATTGCCCATCTGGTGCTGCGCGACGGAGCCACCGAGATCAAGAGCGAAAATGCGCAGCTGGTCGGCTATGTGTACCTGAACCTGGACACCACGGATCTGGGTGGGTACGTCGCGGCGGCCGACCGGGCGCTCGCACGGATCGAGCTGCCGCCGGGCTATACCATCTCCTGGTCGGGGCAATACGAACAGATGCAGCATGCGCGCGAGCGCCTGGCCTGGCTGATCCCGGCCACCATCGCGCTCGCCGCCCTGCTGCTGTACGGCCACTTTCGCAGCTGGGCGCGGGTAGCGCTGGTGCTCCTGTGCCTGCCCTTTTCCCTGATCGGCGGCGTCTGGCTGGTCTACGTGCTCGACTATCGGCTCTCGGTCGCGGTGGCCGTCGGATTCCTCGCATTGGCGGGGGTTGCCACGGAATTTGGCGTCGTCATGCTGCTGTACCTGGACCAGGCACGGGCGCAGGCGAGCCGGGCCGGTGCGCCGCTGAGTCGCTTTGCGCAGTTGCGCGCCCTGATCCGCGGTGCGTCCTCGCGCGTGCGCCCCAAGGCCATGACGGTGGCCGTGATCGTCGGCGGCCTGCTGCCCGTCATGGTGGGCGAGGGGCTGGGCAGCGACGTCATGAAGCGCATCGCCGCGCCGTTGGTCGGCGGAATGCTGACTGCGCCCCTGCTGTCGCTGATCCTAATACCCCTGATCTATGACTGGTGGCAGCGGGAGCGCGCCCGGCGGACCATGGAATAGAATCCGCTACGGTGATCCATGGAGCAAGCAATTGTCCACCCTGAGCGTGCCCCACCTGGCGGAGTCTGCCGGTCCGGTCCTGGAGTTCGAGCGCCGCATACTCGATTCCGTGCCGGAAATCGAACACTGGTTCCGCCTCCAGTGGCAGGAGCACACGCCGCCGTTCTACAGCTCGGTGGACCTGCGCAACGCGGGCTTCAAGCTCGCCCCGGTAGACACCAACCTGTTTCCGGGAGGCTTTAACAACCTCTCCGAGGAGGCGCTACCTTGCGCGGTGCAGGCGGCCCAGGTGGCCATCGAGCGCATCTGCCCCGAGGCCCGGCGCCTGTTGCTCGTGCCCGAGCGCCACACGCGCAACGTCCACTATCTGCTCAACGTCGCGCGCCTGGTGCGGATCCTCTCCGCCACCGGCCTCGAGGTGCGCATCGGCAGCGTCTCGGAGGAGATCACCGCGCCCGCCACGATCTCCCTACCGGGCGCCGAAAGCCTGCTGGTGGAGCCGATCCGCCGCAAGGGGGGGCGCGTCGGCCTGGCCAACTTCGACCCCTGCGTGGTGCTGCTCAACAACGACCTGTCGGCCGGGATCCCGGAGCTCCTGCGCGGACTCGACGGCACGCAGACCCTGCTGCCGCCGGCCCACGCCGGCTGGTCGATACGCCGCAAATCGAACCACTTCGCCTGCTACGACGAAATCGCCGGCGCATTTGCGCGCCTGGTGCAGGTCGATCCGTGGATGATCAACCCGCTGTTTGCCCGCTGCGGCGAGGTCGACTTTCGCGACAGCGCCAGCAACGCGTGCCTGGTGAGCCAGGTCGACACCCTGCTCGCAGCGATACGGGAAAAGTACCGGACCTACGATATCCGGCAAAAACCCTTCGTCATCGTCAAGGCCGACGCCGGCACGTACGGGATGGGGATCATGACGGTCCACGACGCCGCGGAGGTGGCCGCACTCAACCGCAAACAGCGCAACAAGATGGCGATCGTCAAGGAGGGCCTGAGCGTTACCGAGGTCATCATCCAGGAAGGCGTTCCCAGCTACGAAAAGGTCGAGCACGGCGTCGCCGAGCCGGTGGTGTACATGATCGACCGCTATGTGGTCGGCGGCTTCTACCGGGTGCACCCGGATCGGGGCATCGACGAGAATCTCAACGCACCGGGCATGCATTTCGTTCCCCTGGCGTTTCATTGCAGCTGCAACCTTCCCGATCAGCGGGCCGCCCCTGGTTCGAGCGCACTCAACCGCTTCTACATCTACGGCGTCATCGGCCGGCTGGCGCTGCTGGCCGCGGCCCTGGAGCTCGAGCGCTCGGAGCCCGCAGGCGAGGCGGCCCCGGCGGGTGTTGCGCGGGGCACGGGCGCGCCGGCGCTGGCCGGCTAGCGCCCGCGGCCAGCGAACTTCATGGGAATACTGGCAAGCGGCAGGAGCGGCGAGCGCGGCGTGCTGTTTCTGGTCGACCCGCTCCAGGAGCTCAAGGCGCACAAGGACTCGAGCGTCGCGATGATGCGCGAGCTGGCGCGCCGCGGCTACGCGCTGTGGGCCTGCACCCCGCGCGATCTGACCTGGGAGAGCGGCTCCGTTCGTGCGGCCGCGCAGCCGATCACGCTCGACTCCGCCGCCGGCGCCCCGCACTGGTATGTCGCGCAGCCCCGGGCCATGCGCCGCTTGGTCGACTTCGCTGCGGTACTCATGCGCAAGGACCCGCCGTTTGACGCCGAGTACCTCTACGCCACCCACCTTCTCGGGGATGCCGCGCGCGGCGGCGCTCACGTGTTCAACGCGCCCGAGGCGCTGCGGGACCACAACGAGAAGCTGGCAATAACCGAATTTGCGCAGTTCATCGCCCCGACGCTGGTGAGCTGCGACTCGCGCGAGATACTCGACTTCCACGATGCGTACGGCGAAATCGTCATCAAGCCGCTCGACGGCATGGGCGGCAGCGGCGTTTTTCGCATCTCGGCCGGCGATCCCAACACCAACGTCATCCTCGAGACCGCGACGCTCGAGGGCGCGCGCACCGTGATGGCGCAGCGCTTTCTGCCCGAAATTGCGCAGGGCGACAAGCGCATCTTGTTGATCGCCGGACGCCCGGTACCGTTCGCCCTGGCGCGCATACCCAAACCCGGCGAGTCGCGCGGCAACCTCGCTGCCGGCGGAACCGGACGTGCCCAACCGCTGTCGGCCAGGGATCGCCAGATCGCCGAGGCGCTCGGACCAATCCTCGATCAGCGCGGGCTGCTGCTCGTGGGGCTGGACGTGATCGGCGACTACCTCACCGAGATCAATGTCACGAGTCCGACCTGCTTCGTCGAGATTCACCAGCAAAGCGGCTTCGATGTTGCCGGCGCCTTCGTCGATGCGCTGGAACAGCGCCTGGGAGGGTGAGCACCGTGGTTGCCGTCGTCGTCATCGCCCATCGCCCCCTTGCCAGCGCCCTCGTGGCAGCGGCCCAGCACGTGTACAGCCGCGACCCCGGCGGCGCGGCCTCGCGCCAGCTCGCGGGGCTGGACGTGGCACCCGATGCCGAGCTGGGAGCGGCAAGCGCCGAAGCGGCCGACTTGCTGCAGCAGGTCGACCGCGGCCAGGGGGTGCTCGTGCTCACGGACCTGGTCGGCGCCACGCCGGGCAACGTCGCGGCCGGCTTGGCGCGACCTGGGCGTGTCGCCGTCGTTGCCGGCGTCAATATGCCGATGCTGCTGCGGTCGCTGTGTTACTGCGAGTCGCCCCTGGAGGACCTGGTCGCCAAGGCCCTGGCCGGTGGTGCAAGCGGCGTGCAGCAGCTCCCCTCGTCCCTCGATGCCACCACGGCGCCGCCTGCCGGGCCGGCGCGCGTGGCCAAAAGATGATCACCCGCTCCTTTACCATCCGCAATAAACTCGGGCTGCACGCGCGGCCCTCCGCCCAGATAACCCAGACTGCCTCCGGTTTCCAAAGCGAGGTATTCCTCGCCAAAGACGGGCGGCGCGTCAACGCCAAATCCATCATGGGGGTGATGATGCTCGCGGCCGGTTGCGGCTCGGTCGTCACGGTCGAGACCGCGGGCGCCGACGAGGAGCAGGCGATGACGGCGGTGGGCGAGCTGATCGACAGCGGGTTCGGCGAGCGCGCTGCCTGAGTCGGCCGCCCTCCAGGAGGGCGACGCATTGCAGGTCGTTGGGATCGAACAAAAATTTTGCACGGCGGGCGGGACGATGGGCAAGCGGCTGATCGGACAGGGGGTGGCGCGCGGGACCGTGATCGGTCGCGCCCACCTGCTCGCGCCCAGCGAACTCGATATCCGCCAGTACCACATCCAGCGCGGCGACGTACTGCACGAGGTCGCGCGGCTGAACAACGCGTTTTCCCTGGTGCGGGCCGAGCTCGAGCAGCTGCGGGCCGATGTCGCCGACGACGCGCCGCCCGAGGTCCGGGCCTTTCTCGATCTGCACCGGATGATCCTCGACGACTCGCTGCTGTGTGACGCGCCGCGTGATCTGGTCCGCACGCGCCTGATCAACGCGGAGTGGGCGCTGACGATCCAGCTCGAGGAGGTATGCCTGCAGTTCGAAGCGATCGACGACGAGTACTTTCGCAGCCGCTCGCAGGACGTGCGCCAGGTGGTGGAGCGGGTGCTGCGGCGGCTCGCCGGCGGGCGACCCTCGCCGATGGCGCTGGCCCCCAAGCTAGAGGAGGGCGAGCGGCTGGTTCTGGTGGCCCACGACCTGGCGCCGGCCGACATCTTGCATTTCCGGCAGGATGCCAGCAACAGCCTGGCCGGATTCATCACCGAACTGGGCGGCCCGACCTCGCACACCATGATCCTGGCGCGCAGCCTGGGCCTGCCGGCAATCGTCGGCGTCGGCGACGCGCGTACGGCGATCAGCGAAGGCGACCTGGTGGTGGTCGACTCCGATGCCGGCCAGGTGATCATCCTACCCGACGAAGAGGCGCTGGCCGAATTCCGGCGACGGATCCTGGTGCAGGGGCAGGCGCGCTCCGAACTGCGCAAGCTCCGGGGCAGGCTGTCGCGCACCAAGGACGGGATTCCGATCGAACTCTGCGCCAACATCGAAATGCCCGAGGACGTGCGCGATGCCCTCGATGCGGGGGCCGACGGGGTCGGACTGTTCCGCACCGAGTTCCTGTTCATGAATCGGGACCGCTTGCCCAGCGAGGACGAACAGTTCGAATCCTATGCCAGGGTCGCCCGGGCAATGAAGGGCAAGCCGGTTGTCATCCGCACCCTAGATATCGGCGCCGACAAGGTACTCAACGTGTCGGCGCGCCAAAGCCTGGGCCTGACCCATGAGGGCGGCGATGGCCAGGGCCCGGAGCCCAATCCGGCGCTAGGCCTGCGCGCGATCCGCTACTGCCTGGCATATCCGGAACTGTTCCTGACGCAGCTGCGCGCGATCCTGCGGGCCTCGAGCCAGGGCACCGTCCGCATCCTGGTGCCGATGCTCGCCCACGTGCACGAGATCGAGCAGGCGCTGCAGTTCGTCGCGCGGGCCAAGGAGCAGCTCAAGGAGCGCCGCCAGAAGTTCGACGCGCGCGCTCCCGTCGGCGGCATGATCGAGGTGCCGGCGGCGGCCTTGAACCTGGGACCGTTCATCGAGCGCCTGAAATTCCTCTCCCTGGGCACGAACGACCTGATCCAGTATGCGCTGGCGATCGACCGCACCGACAGCGCCGTGGCATACCTGTACGAACCCCTGCACCCGGCGGTGCTGCAACTTATCCATCTGACCATCCGCACGGGTTCGCGCGCGGGCCTGCCGGTGTCCGTGTGCGGCGAGATGGCCGGCGACCTGGGCAGCGTCGAGTTGCTGCTGGGAATGGGCCTGCGCCGCTTCTCGATGAATCCGGCGCAGCTGCTCAGCGTCAAACAGCGCCTCTTCGAACTCGACTCCAAGGCGGCCGGGCGACTGGCGGCGCGCGTCGCGCGGCTGCACGATCCGCAGCAGATCCGCGCCGCACTCGAGCGCTCCCGCCGCAGCGAAGGCGCCGCGGCGACGCGCGCGAGCGGCAAACGCCCCGCGCCAGCGCGTCCCGCCAGCCGGCGCCCCTAATCTGCCGTGGCCACTGGCTCCAGCGCCCAGTCCGTTGGCATTGTCGCGCCACAGACGATGCACTTTGCGGCGCCGCTGACACTCAGTAGCGGTGCGCAGCTGGCCGACTATGAAGTGCGCTACGAGACCTACGGCACGCTCAATGCCCAGCGCAGCAACGCCGTGCTGGTATGCCATGCGCTCAACGCCTCGCACCACGTGGCCGGCACCTACGCCGATCAGCCGCGCAGCACCGGCTGGTGGGACAACATGGTCGGTCCCGGCAAACCGATCGACACGCGCCGCCTGTTCGTGATCGGCGTCAATAACCCCGGATCGTGCTTTGGCTCCACCGGCCCGATGTCGATCAATCCTACGACGGGCAAGCCCTACGGAGCCGCGTTCCCGGTGGTCACGGTCGAGGATTGGGTCAACGTCCAGTCCCGCGTCGCCGATGTGCTGGGGATCGAGCGCCTGGCCGCCGTCATCGGCGGATCGTTGGGTGGCATGCAGGCGCTGTCGTGGGCGATCCAGTACCCCGAGCGCATCGGCCACTGCATCGCGATCGCCACGACACCCAAACTGAGCGCACAGAACATCGCCTTCAACGACGTGGCCCGCAGCGCCATCCAGAGCGACCCGGACTTTCACGGCGGCGACTACTACGCCCACGGCGTCATCCCCCGGCGCGGCCTGCGCGTGGCACGCATGATCGGCCACATCACCTACCTGTCGGGCGACGACATGACCGAGCGCTTCGGCCGCAGCCTGCGCGCGCAGGACTATGCCTTCGGCTATGGCGCCGAGTTCGAGGTCGAGTCCTACCTGCGCTACCAGGGCGAGAAGTTCTCCGAGTATTTCGATGCCAACACCTATCTGCTGATTACGCGGGCGCTCGATTACTTCGATCCCGCGCGCGCGCACAGCGGCGACCTGGTGCGCGCCCTGGCCCCGGCGCAGGCGCGCTTCTTGCTGATTTCGTTCACGACCGACTGGCGCTTTGCTCCCGCGCGGGCCCGCGAGATCGTCGCCGCGCTGATCGCCAACGGCCGCGTCGTGAGCTACGCCGAAATCGATGCGCCCCACGGCCACGACGCCTTCCTGCTCGAGGATCCGCGCTACCACCAGCTGGTGGCGGCGTACGTCGACCGTATCGCCGCGGAGCTTGCCTGATGCTGCGCCAGGACCTGGCCCAGATCGCCAACTGGATCGAGAGCGATTCGCGCATCCTCGACCTGGGTTGCGGCGACGGCGCCCTGCTGGCGCATTTGCGCGATACGCACAACAGTGCCGGGTACGGCATCGAGATCGCCGACGCCCTGGTGCTCGAATGCGTGCGCCGCCGGGTCAACGTGATCCAGGCGGACCTGGAGTCGGGGCTGCGCATGTTCGCCGATGCCATGTTCGACACCGTCGTGCTTTCGCAAACGCTGCAGGCCATGCGCAACGTCGAATCGATCCTGCGCGAGATGGTCCGGGTCGGGCGCCGCGGCGTCGTCAGCTTCCCGAACTTCGGCCACTGGCGCCACGCGGTCTCCCTGCTTGCCGGGCACATGCCGGTGACGCCCGAGATTCCCTACCAGTGGTACGACACGCCCAATATCCACCTGTGCACGCCCAAGGATTTCGAGCTGCTGGCGGCGCGCCTGGGGCTGCGGATCACCGATCGCGCCTTGCTTGCCGGCGGCCAACCAGTGGCGGTGCTGCGCAATCTACGCGCCAGCGTCGCGGTCTACCGTTTCGAGAAGCGCTGACCCGGGACATAGCGCTGCGTGGCCCAGACGAGCGTCAGGGCGATCGTGCCGCTGGCGGCACAGCCACAGAAGAATGCTGCATAGCCGAAGGCGTCGACGGCAATCCCGGAAAATCCGGCAACAAACTTGGGAACCAGCAGCGTCACCGAGGACAGCAGCGCGTACTGCGTGGCCGAATACGCGCGGTTCGTGAGGCCCGAGAGGTAGGCGATAAAGACCGTGCCGGCGATCCCCTCGGCGAAATTGTCGGTCGAGACCGCCACCACCAGCAGCGTCAGGTCGGGGCCACGCGCGGCCAGCCAGGCGTACAGCAGGATCGACGACGACGAAACGAGCGCCGCACCCCACATCATGCGCGGTATGCCGACCCGCAGCGTCAACGCGCCGCCCACGATGCCGCCCAGCAGTGCCATCACCACGCCGTAGACCTTGGAAACGGCCGCGACCTGTTCCTTGGTGAAACCGATGTCGTGATAGAAGGGATTGGCCATCACCCCCATCACGATGTTGGCAAAGCGGTAGCTCGACACCAGGGCCAGCAGCAGCACCGCGTGCCAGCGGTAGCGGCGCAGGAAATCGGCAAACGGCTCGAGCAGCGTCGCGTGCCGCGGCGGCGCGCCCCCCTCCGGCTCCGCCGAGCCGCTCGCCTGTTCCCGCGTCCAGGCGACCGCGAGCATGCCGACCAGCATCGAGGCGGCCATCACCGCATAGGACAGCGCCCAGGCCTCGGGGCGGTAGGCGTCCCCGCCGGCGGCGCGCGCGGCGATCCACAGCGCCCCGGCACCGGCCCAGATCATGCCGAAGCGGTAGCCCGTCTGGTAGGCCGCGGCCAGCGCGGCCTGGCGCTCGACGCCAGCCGATTCGATCCGGTAGGCATCGAGCGCGATGTCCTGGGTAGCTCCCGCCATGGCGGTAAAAAGCGCGCAGGCGGTGAGCAAGGGCAGGTCGCGCTGGGCATCGAGCAGCGCCATCGACAGCAGGCCGAGGATGACCGCGCCTTGCGCCACCAACAGCCAGGCGCGCCGGCGGCCCAGGCGCCGGGTAAGCAGCGGCACCGGCAGACGGTCGAGCAGCGGCGCCCAGACCCACTTGAAGGGATACGCCAGGGCAACCCAGCTCAGAAACCCGATCGCGGGACGACCCACGCCGGCCTCGCGCAGGCGAAAGGAAAGCGTCCCGTAAATCAGCAACAGCGGCAGTCCGGCGGCAAAGCCGAGCACCAGCATGCGCAGCACCGCCGGTTCGGCATACACGCGCCAAGCAGAGCGTTGCGGGGCGACCTCCTCGGGAACCGGGATCACAGGCGCCCGGAATAGTCGACGATCAGCGGCGCGTGGTCGCTGAAGCGCTGCTTCTTGTAGATCTCGACCCGCTGGGCCCGGACCGAGGCCCCCGGCGTCGCGATCTGGTAGTCGATGCGCCACCCGACATTGTTCTCCCAGGCGCGGCCGCGGTTGCTCCACCAGGTGTATTGCTCCGGCCGGGCGTCCAGGCGGCGAAACACGTCCACCCACCCGTGCTCGTCGAACAACCGCCCGAGCCAGGCGCGCTCCTGCGGCAGGAAACCGGAATTCTTCTGGTTGGCACGCCAGTTCTTGAGATCGATCGGCTGATGGGCAATATTGACGTCCCCGCACAAAATCACCTCCCGGCCGCTGGCCCGCAATTGCGCGAGGTGGGGAAAGAAGGCATCGAGAAAGCGAAACTTTGCCTCCTGGCGCTCGGGCGAACTCGAGCCCGACGGGAAGTAGACGCTGATCACCGTCACCTGGGAAAATTGCGCCTCGACGTAGCGGCCCTCGCGGTCGAACTCCGCATCGCCGAAACCGATCCGGACGCTCTGCGGCCGCTTCTTTGTGTAAATCGCCGTGCCGCTATAGCCTTTGGCCTGGGCGCAGTGAAAATAGCCATACCGGGCCGACGGACGCAGCAGTGCCTCGGGCAAGTCGGCCTGGTGGGCCTTGACCTCCTGCAGGCATACCAGGTCCGGGTCATTGCGCCCGATCCAGGCCATCAGGCCCTTGCTCGCCGCCGAGCGCAGGCCGTTGACGTTGAGACTGACAATGCGAAACATGCTATCTCTTGCAATCCCCCGAAGGCCGCATTGCGGTACGCTCGCGCCTCATTGGGTAAATTCGCGTTCTCCGTGACAACCGCCCGTTCGCGCACGTGACCCACAGTTCCGAACACTTCATTGAATTCGCCCTGCAAACGGGTGTCCTCGCCTTCGGCGACTTCACGACCAAGAGCGGTCGCCAGACCCCGTACTTCTTCAACGCGGGGCGCTTCGATCACGGTGCCGCCTTGCGCCGGCTGGCCGGATTCTATGCGCACACGATCCTGGCAAACCGTGCGGCCGGGAAATTGCGCTTCGACATGCTCTTTGGCCCGGCGTACAAGGGCATTGCCCTGGCCGCGGCGACGGCCATCGCCTTGTCCGAACAGGGTGTCGACCTACCCTTTGCCTTCAACCGCAAGGAGGCCAAGGACCACGGCGAGGGCGGGGTGCTGATCGGTGCCCCGCTCGCCGGGCGCGTCCTGATCATCGACGACGTGATTACCGACGGCGCCGCCAAGCGCGAGTCGGTGGCCCTGATTCGCGGGCAGGGCGCGCAGCCCGCCGGCGTGGTGATCATGCTCGACCGCATGGAGCGCATGGGGCCGGAGAGCGAGCTGTCGCGCGAATCGGCCGTGCAGGCATTTGAGCGGGCAACCGGCACCCCCGTTATCGCTATCGCCAACCTCGATCACCTGCTCGGTTTTCTTCGTTCGGACTCGCTCCTGGCCGCCCCCGCACGCCGCCAGCTGCCGGCGCTCGAACAGTATCGCCAACGCTATGGTGCCTGAACCGATGTCGCCGCAGTGCCCAGGCCCGGGCCCGGGCCGCGCACGCTTGCCTTGCCGCGTGCCGGCATGCTGCACGCTGTTGGCCGTGCTCGCGCTGCTGAGCTGCCCTGCGGTCCGGGCGCAGACCCAGATGTACGTCTGCACCGACCGCACCGGACACACCCATGCCGAGCGCTACCCACCGCCGGAATGCAAGGATCGGGACGTGCGCGAGCTCAACCCCGACGGGTCGCTCAAGAGGGTGATCGCGGCGCCGCTGACGAAGGAGCAGCGCAAGAAAAGGGAGGAAGAGGAGGAAGTGCGCCTGCGCGAGGAAGAGCAGGAGCGCGCGCAGTTGCACCGGGACCGGGCGCTGCTCGAGACCTACGGCAGCGTCGACGAGATCGACTCGGCGCGCCGGCGTGACCTGGCCGGGCGCCAGATGCTGATCGATCGGGCCGACCAGCGCATCGCGCAATACGAGCGCGAACGCAAGCGCCTGGAGGACGAGGCCGAGTTCTATCAACACCGGGAGCTGCCAGCCGATCTGCGGGACAAGTTCGCGGCCAACAAGGCGCTGGTGCAGCAGCAGGAGAAAACCCGTGCCGACGCGCAGCTGGAAATGCAGAAGATCAACGAACGCTACGACACCGAGAAGCACCGCTACCAGGAACTCGAGGATATGGCTAGGAAGGCCGCCGAAGAGCGCGAACGCGAGGCGGCCCAGCAGCAGTAGTAGCCGACAAAGAGCCTAGCGCGAAGTTGGCATGGCGAACTGCACGCCCCCGCGCAGGCCGTCGCCCCAGCGCTGCAGGACCGCCTTGTAGCGCGTGTAGAACCGCACGCCTTCCATGCCGTAGATATGCTGGTCGCCGAACAAGCTGCGCTTCCAGCCGCCGAACGAGTAGTACGCCGTCGGCACGGGCAGTGGGACATTGATTCCCACCATGCCGATCCGGACGCGGCGCACAAATTCGCGCGCGCGCGCCCCGTCGGCCGTGAACAGCGCCACGCCGTTGCCGTACTCGTGTCCGTTGACGAGCGCCAGTGCCTGCTCCAGATCCGGTACCCGCACGATCGACAGCACGGGGCCGAAGATCTCCTCGCGATAGACGCGCATTGCCGGGCGCACCTGGTCGAACAGGCAAGGACCAAGAAAAAATCCCCGCTCGTGCCCGGGGACATGCAGGCCACGCCCGTCGACCACCAGCTGCGCCCCTTCGGCAACCCCGGCATGGATGTAATCGAGCACCCGCTCGCGGTGCGCCGCGCTGACCAGCGGCCCCATCTCGCTGGCCGGATCGGCGCCGTCGCCCACGCGCAGTTGCGCCAAGCGCCGTTGCAGGCGCGCGACCAGCGCGTCGGCCGCCTCGCCCACCGCCACGGCAACGGAGATCGCCATGCAGCGCTCGCCGGCGGCCCCGTAGGCGGCACCGATCAGCGCATCTTCCACCTGCTCGAGGTCCGCGTCGGGCATCACCACGAGGTGGTTCTTGGCGCCGCCGAGCGCCTGCACCCGCTTGCCCTGGGCACAGCCCTGCGCGTAGATCGACTCCGCGATCGGCGTCGAGCCGACGAAGCTCAGGGCCTGGACCTCGGGCGCTCGCAGCAGGGCCTCGACGGCGGTCTTGTCGCCCTGGACAACCTGGAACGCGCCGTCGGGCAGGCCGGCTTGCTGCAGCAACTGGGCCAGCAGCAGCGCGGCCGACGGATCGCGCTCCGAGGGCTTGAGCACGAAGGTGTTGCCGCAGGCAAGCGCCAGCGGGAACATCCACATCGGCACCATGACCGGGAAGTTGAACGGCGTGATGCCGGCAACCACGCCAAGAGGCTGGCGCAGGCTGTACTGGTCTATGCCCGTGGCCACCTGGTCGGAAAACTCGCCCTTGAGCAGGTGCGCGATGCCGGTGGCGAATTCGACGATCTCCAGACCGCGCGCCACCTCGCCGCGGGCATCGGCGAGCACCTTGCCCTGCTCCCGGGTAATGATCGCCGCCAGCGCGTCCTGGTGGGCTTCGACCAGTTCCTTGAACCGGAACATGATGCGCGCGCGGCGCACCGGCGGGGTATCGGCCCACGCGGGCCATGCCGTGGCGGCCGAATGCACGGCCGCGGCAACGGTGGCGGCGCTGGCCATCGAAACGGTGGCCGCCTCTGCCCCGGTCGCCGGATTGACGAGGCCCATGCGCCGCTCCGTGGAGGGCGCAAGCACATGCCCGTCAATCCAGTGCCCGGTGTTCACGGGGGTCCGCTGCGCGGCGCCAGCGGCGCCGTCCCGACCCGTCGGTTCCACGAGAGCGGCCGGCTCAGCGCTTGGCCGGCGCCGGGCTCTGCGCGGGTTTTTTCTTCAGCTTGTGCGGCCGCGTCTTGCCATAGCTACCGTTGTAGATCTTGCCGCGCCGCGTGCGCGCATCGCCCTTGCCCATGCCGTTGCTCCTCGAGAAAGCGTGTGCCAGATGCGTGATTCTATGCCGCCGCCGCTGCCGCGAGCGGGCTTGCGCGACATTGCCGCGGTGCGGCACCCACCCGGCGACGCCAACGCGACCGCTGCGCCGCCACTACAATGCAATGGACTAGCTACAAGAACAGGGACCAACCTTTGACGGACCACTCCGGAGATCGCCGATGGCGCTGGTAACCTTTCGCTCGCGGGCGGCGAGCGCAATCATCATGCATGGCGAGACCGCCCAGCGCCTGCTCGACCTCATCGGCAAGCCCATGGGCGAGCGCGGCGTGATCACGAGCGATCAGGTCGACGATGCACTGGCGCGATTGCTGCAAGCGGTGGAGCGGGAAAATGCCGCCGACGCACCCGCCGGCGAAGACGCTCCGGCGCTCGAGCGCCCCGTGAGCCTGCGCCAGCGCGCCTTCCCCCTGATCGAAATGCTGCGCGCCGCGCGCAAGCGCCGCGTAGATGTGACATGGGGAATCTGAGCAATCCGCCCCTCGACCCACCGCGCCTGCCCGGCATCGGGCGCATCATCGTCGTCGGCATCGGTTCGCTGGTGATGGTCGCACTGGCGATCGCGGTTTCGCTGTTCGAATTGCACCATGACCGCGAGGTCCAGCACCAGTACGAGAACACCATGGCGCTGGCACGCCTCGCCTTCGATGCCGAAAGCCTCGCCTCGCGCATGCATGCCTTGCAGGAGCTGGGCGTCCAAGCGGGCGCGGGCGCGACCGCCGCAGCACTGCGCAAGGCGGTGCTGTCGCTCGATATCGACCGCGCCGAGTGGGAGCAGCGCGTCAAAGATGCCATGGGCCGGGACGTTCCGGCCGAGGCAAAGTCCCAGCTGGCGCAGCTGCAAAGCACGATCCACGCCATGCGGGCCGCGCTCGGCCTGCCGGCCGGGGGCGAGGCCGCGGCCCCCGAGGCTGCCGGCGCGCCCGGCGCCGGCGCGAGCGCCGAATCGGACCGTGCGTACCTGGCCGCCGTCGAGGCCGCGCAGGCCGCCCTGCTGGCCTCGATGCACGCCAGCGCCGAGCGCGGCGTCATCGCGGGGTACACCGTCAGCGAGATTGCCGCCACCGCGGTCGTGCTGGCGAGCCTGCTGGCCCTGGTCCTTGGCGCCGTGGTCGCGGCGCTGGTGAACCGGGCGCAGCACGAGAACCGGGCAACGATCGGTGTCATGGGAGAGCTGCTGCGCACCGATCCGCTAACGGGCATCAGCAACCGCCGCAGCCTGGACGAGAACTTGCCCGTCGAGATGGCCCGGGCCAAGCGCACCGCGGCCCCGCTCACCGTGGCAATGCTCGATCTGGACTTCTTCAAGCGCTACAACAGCCGGCGGGGCCACGCCGGGGGCGATTCGCTGCTGCGCATCGCGGCGCAGGCGTGGCGCAAGCAACTGCGCCCGACCGACACCCTGGTGCGCTACGGCGGCGAGGAGTTCACGCTGGTGCTGCCCAGCTGCCATGCCGAGCAGGCCTGCCAGCTGATCGATCGGCTGCGCCCCGTGGTGCCCGACAACCAGACGTTTTCGGCCGGGGTGGCAACCTGGGACTTCCAGGAATCGGGCGAGAGCCTGCTGCGCCGCGCCGACCAGGCACTGCTGCAGGCCAAGAAGCTGGGGCGCAACCGCACGATCGTCTCGGGCCGCGAGGAGCAGATTTCGCTGCCGCTTTCGAGCGGCTAGCGCTGCCCGATGAATCCCGGGGTCGCCTACGCGCTGTCGGCTTACCTGCTCTGGGGCCTGCTGCCGATCTACCTGCACCTGCTCGCGCCCATCGCGACGGCCGAGATTCTGGCCCACCGGATCGTGTGGTCCCTGGTGACCGTGGCACTGCTGCTGGTCGGGTTGCGCCGCCTGGCGTGGATCCGGGCGGCGCTCGCTGCGCCCGCCACCTTGGGGCGCTTTGTCCTGACCGCTTCACTGATCTCCTGCAATTGGCTGCTCTATATCTGGTCGATCAACGCGGGCCACGTGGTCGACTCGAGCCTGGGATACTTCATCAACCCGCTGGTCAACGTGCTGCTGGGGTGGCTGCTGCTGCACGAGCGCCCGCGCCTGGGACAGAAGATCCCGCTGCTGCTCGCGGCGCTGGGGGTCGCATGGCTCACCTGGCTGGCCGGCTCGCCTCCCTGGATCGGCCTGACGCTGGCGCTGAGCTTTTCGCTCTACGGTTTGCTGCGCAAGACCGCCGCGCTGGGCGCCATGGAGGGCTTCGCCGTCGAAGCTGCCGTGCTCACCCCCATCGCGCTCGCCTACCTCTGCTGGCTGGCAGCAAGCGGCGCGCTGGGATTCTCCAACACCTCGACCCAGATCCGCTGGCTGCTGGTCGCCGCCGGGCCGGTCACGACCATCCCCCTGCTGCTCTTTGCCGCCGCTGCGCGCCGGATCTCGTTCTCGCTGCTCGGGGTGCTGCAGTACCTGGCACCGACGCTACAGTGGCTGAGCGGGATTTTCGTGTTTCGCGAGCCCTTCGATCCGCAAAAGGCGATCGGCTTTGGCTTCATCTGGCTGGCGCTCGCGTTGTATGCCGCCGAGGGCGCCTGGTTCGGATGGCAGCGGGGTAGATGCGCGGCCTAGGCCGGGGCGCGGCTGCTCCGCCGTGCCGATGCGCATGGGCGCAAGATGGGCGCAGGGATCCGGGCGCGGCTGGACCGGGGTGCGCATGGCAACGTCGAAGTAGGCCGCCTCGCCGGGAGCCTTGTCGTCGTCCTCGAGCAAACCGATCGTGATCGTGCGTGCGCGGTCCGGCGCGGACAAGTGGCGCGCCACGCCGATGTCGCGACGTGCGTGGCCGTTGCCGGTCAGCAGCACCACACCCCGGTCAAAGTACGGTTCGATGGCCTGCGCCAACGCGGCATCGCGCGCGATCTGCGCCAGCGCCATCGCCGGCAACGCCTCTTGCGGCACGCGCCCGCAGTGGCCCTGCTCGATTTCGCGCTCCTGGGCCCGCTGCACGTCCTGCGGGATGGTGTCCAGGCCTAGGGCCGCGCGCTGCTGCGCGTCGAACACCGCCCCGAGGCCTTCCTGGGCAACCCGCATGGCCTGCGGCCGCGAGAGATTGGCAGCGACAATTGGCAGGTTCTCGTCGAGCGCCAGCGCCAGGTAGGGTCGGTACAGCTCCCACTGCCAGCCGCGCCCGCCGGCCGCCGCGATCAGACGCCTCACCCGGGTAGCCGTGTCGCCCGGCTCGCGGCGCAACCGCTCCACGGCATCTTGCTGCTCGCGGTCGAACTGCTCGAACGCAATCGCCGGCCGCGCCCCCTGCTCGACCATGCGGCGCAGGGCCTGGGCACGCAGCGCATGCTGCGCAGCGTTGTCATGCACTTCGCCCAGCAGCACGATTGGCTGGCGCATCATGGCCTGGGTCAGTGCATCGACGCTGGCCGGCGGCACGGGTGCGCCGGCCGGAGCTGCCGCGCAGGCCGCCAGCGCGCTGGCCACCAGGCATCCGGCGGCAAGGCGCAGCGCATCGACCGTGGCAAGGCGCTTGGCTTCCCGCAGCACGGTAGGCGCGTCCCTCAGGGCAGATTGGGCGCCAGCCAGCGCTCGAGCGTGGCAACGTCCAGGCCTCGACGCCGCGCGTGGTCGGCAAGCTGGTCACGGCCGATCGGCCCGACGTTGAAGTAGCGTGCCTGCGGATGCGAGAAATAAAAGCCGCTTACCGACGAGGCGGGCAGCATGGCCAAGGTATCGGTCAGGCTCATCCCGATGCGCTGGGCCTGCAGCACGTCAAAGAGTTCGCGCTTGACGCTGTGTTCCGGGCAGGCTGGATATCCGGGTGCCGGGCGGATGCCGTGGTACGCCTCGGCCACCAGCTGCTCAGGGGCCAAGTGCTCGTCGGGGGCATACCCCCACAGGTCCCGCCGCACCCGCTCGTGCAGCATCTCCGCGCCCGCCTCGGCCAGCCGATCGGCCAGCGATTTGAGCAAGATGGCGCCGTAGTCATCGTGCAGGCGCGCCAGGATCGCCTCCCGCGCCTCGAGCCCCAGGCCCGACGTGACGGCGAACATGCCCAGATAATCACCCACCCCGGCCGGGCCGACGAAGTCGGACAGCGCCCGATTGGGGCGCGCAATACCGTCGATCACCGGCTTGCGCGTCTGCTGGCGCAGGCCATACCATGTGAAAAGACGCTTATGCCTGTCTTCGTCTGTGAACAGCGCGATATCGTCGCCATCAGCGTTGGCCGCGTAGAACCCTACAACGGCGTTGGCGGTCAACCAGCGCTCGGCGATGATCCGCGCGAGCATTTTTTTCGCGTCCTCGAACACGCGCCGGGCCTGCGGACCGACCAGCGGATCGCCGAGGATTGCCGGATAGGAGCCCGCGAGTTCCCAGGTCTTGAAAAACGGCCCCCAGTCGATGTAGCGCGCAAGCTGCGCCAGGTCCAGTGAGGCGAGTTCGCGCCGGCCCAGAAACTTCGGCCGCGGCGGCGTGTAGCCGTGCCAGTCGATCCTGGCGGGATTGGCGCGCGCCTCGGCCAGCGAAACGAGCTCCGGCCCCTTCTTGGCCGCGTGCAGGCGGCGCACGCGTTCGTATTCGGCGCGCTGCTCGGCAACGAACGAGGCCTTGTGCTGGGGCGAGAGCAGCGCCTGGCACACCGCGACCGAACGGCTGGCATCGGCCACGTGCAGCACCGGTCCGTCGTAGCGTGGCGCGATCTTGACCGCGGTGTGCACGCGCGAGGTGGTGGCGCCGCCGATGAGCAGCGGGATCGTGAATCCCTGCCGCTGCATCTGCGCCGCGACGGCGGCCATCTCCTCGAGCGAGGGCGTGATGAGTCCGCTCAGACCGATCAGGTCGGCCCCTTCGTCGCGCGCGACCTGCAGGATCTTCTCGGCCGGCACCATGACGCCCAGGTTGACGATATCGTAGTTGTTGCACTGGAGCACGACCGCGACGATGTTCTTGCCAATGTCGTGCACGTCGCCCTTGACGGTGGCGATCACGATCTTGCCGTTGGCGCGCGGCGCTTCGCCCGACGCGGCCTTTTGCGCCTCGATAAACGGCACCAGGTAGGCAACGGCCTGCTTCATCACCCGCGCCGACTTGACCACCTGCGGCAGGAACATCTTGCCGCTGCCGAACAGATCACCGACGACGTTCATGCCCTCCATCAGCGGGCCCTCGATGACCTCGATGGGGCGCCCGCCGCGCCGCTCGATCTGGGTGCGAATCTGCTCGGTGTCCTCGATCACGTACTGCGTCACCCCGTGCACCAGGGCGTGCACCAGGCGCTTTTCCACCGGCTCCGCGCGCCAGGCCAGGTCCTCCTCGCGCCGACGCCCCGCGCCCTTGCGCTGCTCGGCCAGTTGCACCAAGCGCTCGCCCGCATCCGGACGACGGTCGAGCACGACGTCCTCGACGCGCTCGCGCAGCTCCGGTTCGATGTCCTGGTACACGCCGAGCTGCCCGGCATTGACGATGCCCATCGACATGCCGGCGCCAATCGCGTGGTACAGGAAGACCGTATGGATCGCCTCGCGCACCAGGTCGTTGCCGCGGAAGGAAAACGAGACGTTGGATACTCCCCCGCTGACGTGGGTGTGCGCAAAGGTGCGGCGAATCCAGCGCGTCGCGTCGAGAAAATCGACGGCGTAGTGGTTGTGCTCCTCGATGCCGGTGGCGATGGCAAAGATATTCGGGTCGAAGATGATGTCCTCGGGCAGGACACCGGCCTGATCGACCAGCAGCCGGTAGCTGCGCTCGATGATCGCCATGCGCCGGTCGTAGGTATCGGCCTGGCCCTTCTCGTCGAAGGCCATCACCACCATCGCGGCCCCGTAGCGGCGCGCCAAGCGCGCCTGGCGCAGGAACTCGGCCTCGCCTTCCTTGAGCGAGATCGAATTGACGACGCACCTGCCCTGCACGCATTGCAGACCGGCCTCGATCACCGACCACTTGGAGCTGTCGATCATGATCGGCACGCGGGCGATATCGGGCTCGGAGGCGATCAGGTTCAGAAAGCGCCGCATGGCAGCCGGCGAGTCGAGCATCGCCTCGTCCATGTTGACATCGATGATCTGCGCGCCGTTTTCCACCTGCTGGCGCGCCACCACCACGGCCTGCTCGAACTGGCCCTCCAGGATCAGCTTGGCGAACTGGCGCGAGCCGGTGACGTTGGCCCGCTCGCCGACATTGGCAAAGAGGGAATCCGCCCCCAGGTTCAGCGGTTCTAGCCCCGACAATCGCAGGCGCGGCTCGATCACCGGAACGGGCCGCGGCGCCAATTCCCGGACCGCCGCCGCAATCGCCTGGATGTGCGCCGGCGTCGTCCCGCAGCAGCCGCCGACGATGTTGACAAAGCCGCTGCGCGCAAAGTCCTGTATCAGGCGCGATGTGATCTGCGGTGTCTCGTCGAACCCCGTGTCGGACATCGGGTTGGGCAGGCCGGCGTTGGGGTAGACGCAGACGAAGGCATCGGCCAGGCGCGCCATCTCCTCGATATACGGGCGCATGAGGGCCGCGCCCAGGGCGCAGTTCAGGCCGATCGCCAGCGGGCGGGCATGGCGCATCGAATTCCAGAACGCCTCGACCGTCTGTCCCGAGAGGATGCGCCCGGACGCGTCGGTCACGGTGCCCGAAATGAAGACCGGCACCCGCAGGCCGCGGCGCTCGAACTCCTCCTCGATGGCAAAGACCGCCGCCTTGGCATTGAGCGTATCGAAGATCGTCTCTACCAGCAGCAGGTCGGCACCGCCATCGAGCAGGCCGCGCGCCTGCTCCCCGTATGCCAGGGCCAGTTCGGCGAACGTGATGTTGCGGGCACCTGGATCGTTGACGTCGGGGGAAATCGACGCGGTCTTGGGCGTCGGTCCCATGGCCCCGGCCACGAAGCGCGGCTGCCCCGCGCCGGCAAAGCGCGCGCACGCACGGCGGGCCACGCGCGCCGCCTCGACGTTCATTTCGTAGGCAAGTTCCGCCAGGCCATAGTCGGCCTGCGCGACGCGCGTCGCGCCGAAGGTATTGGTTTCGACGATATCGGCGCCGGCTTCCAGGTATTGCTCGTGGATCTGCTGGATCACCTCGGGGCGATTGAGCTGGAGCAGCTCGTTGTTGCCCTTGAGGTCAACGGGGTGCGCGGCAAAGCGCTGGGTGCGATCGACGCCGCGGAAGTCCTCCTCCGTCAGGCGATAGCGCTGGATCATCGTCCCCATCGCGCCGTCCAGTATCAGGATGCGACGCGACAGCAGCTCGCGCAGGGCTTGCTCGGCGGGGGACGTGGCGACGGGCGAGGGCATGGGCGACAAGGGCTCCGGTACGGCATCCATTGTACGGAGCCAAGGCGCTGCACCCTTGGGGGCCGGGCACGGCCCCCAGTTAGCGGGCAGGCGATGGCAACCGGCGCCCGCGCCGGTTGGGTAGGCTAGTGCAACGCCACCGGCTGCGTCATCAAGCCCGTGTAGCTGGACAAGAACGCATCGAACTCGTCGGGCGACGGTTCGCTCGATATCAGCCGCGCCACGTCGTCCCGGAAATGCTCGGCCTGCTTGCCGTCGAGAAAGATCTCGCGCCGCAGGCCCTTGTCCATGATCTCGAAACCCCCAGCCGGATGCTCGTCGAGGTCCCCGAAGTCGGAGAACTGGACGACACAGTAGTTCGAGCTGTTGTAGACCATGTTCATGGCAACTGGTTTCCCTGCACGCTGCGGCACCGCACGCCCGCCGCCAGGCCGTCGCGGCGCCGCCTCTTACCCTCTATATCGGTACGAGCGCAGCAATCTCAAGGCCCGCCGGCAATTGCCGGGTTGCTCCGGCGTTCCCCGGGCGATCCTGGGGCCTACCGCGACCCCCGCCCGGGCACAACCGGCCGCGTCGCAGGGGACGGTGGCGGCGCCAAACCGTTCCCCCATCGAGCCGGTGGAACCTTAGCGGGTGCGCCCGGTCTTGTAACTATCGCCGGCTGGAGTCGGCGACGCGG
>JGI12269J14319_10000976_pt1 | contig 28267 bp, 25 predicted proteins | sample PeaSoiSIISIP2007_FD_14319 | JGI IMG/M metagenome (IMG submission 14319)
GTCCGACAGTACTTCCCCTAGAGAACCGACCTGTCGGGCTGTACTCAATCAGAACCTAGCCAGGGCAGTGTTCCGTTCGATTCGACGCTCGCGAACGGCTATAGCCTTTGAGGCTCGCGCAAGTAGGCTCCGCGCTGCTGTTGCGTCGACCCATTGAGACCGCCGCGCTTACCGGAGAAGTGGACCTAGATCGGATACCGTCCGGGTAACGCGCCATTAACGTGCTCCATCTCGACCTGTGATTCAATAGAGCCGGAGATAATCATGGCCGAGTCAGTCCAAGATCAATGTGGAAAATGCGGTGCCGAGATCGACGAGAGCCGTAGAATCGATTACACCCTGAAAGACGGTACGAGGGTTTGCGATTCTTGTTTTGTGAGGGGAACGGCTAGACAAACTTGCCCGGAGTGGTCTACAGAAGAGGGGAAGGTCCGAGGCTGGGACCTTTAGCGACAACACCTCCGACAGCCGAACCCGCCGAAGACTCGGGCCAGCAAGCGCTCAGTTCCCGTGCTGCCCTTCCTACGAAATATGCTGAACGCGCTCCGCAGGCGTTCCACGGGACAACCGCGGACCTGCTAAGGGACCCAGTGCCTGATAAACGCGGCGGTTTCAATGGGTCGACGCAACACTAGCTCGGAGTCTATTTGCAGCAGTCTCAAAGGCTAAAGCCGTTCGCGGGCATTGATTCAAGCAGAACACTGCCCTGGCTAATGCTAATTGAGTACAGCCGGACAGATCGGTTCTCTAGGGTGACCTGATGGAGTTTTTGTACCACGGCGTGTGAGAGAGTTTACATCACAGCCTCAGGTCTTGAAACTGAACCCGGTGAAACCAGGGGGCTATAGGCCGCCGGCGCCGGCGGCCTATAGCCCAGCGCCGAGTGTGGCCGCCGGGTGTTGTACTCCACTCGCCAGTGCTCGATCACCACTTGCGCCTCCTTCAGCGAGTAGAAGATCTCCCCATTCAAGCACTCGTCTCGCAGCTTCCCATTAAAACTTTCGCAGTATCCGTTTTCCCACGGACTTCCGGGTTCAATGTACAGCGTCCCGGTTCCCACATGGCTCAGCCACTTCCTTAGTTCCTTGGCTACGAACTCCGGTCCGTTATCCGATCGAATGTGTTCTGGAATTCCTCGCCACAGCATCACATCCGCCAGCGTCTCGATCACCTCGTTACTTCCCAGCCTTCTCGCCACACGGATCGCCAGGCATTCCCGCGTGTATTCGTCGATCAGCACCAACAGCCGTAACGTCCGTCCATCGTGGGTCATTGCGCTCACGAAGTCGTAGCTCCACACGTGGTTGGCACGCTCGGGTCGCAGCCGCACACACGATCCATCGTTCAGCCACAATCGCCTTCGTGGCCGCTGTTTCTGCGGCACTTTCAGTCCCTCCCGCCGCCAGATCCGCTGCACACGATCCGTGCCTACCTGCCAGCCGGCCTCCTGCAACTTCACCGTGATCCTCCGATAGCCGTAGCGCCCGTATTCACTGGCCAGGGCAATGATCGCTCTGGTCAGCGCATCCTCATCCGCCCGACCGATCCCTTCGTAGCGTTGTGTCCCTCTCCACTGCCCCAGCAGCCGGCAGGCATGCCGCTCCGTTATCTGGTAGTTCTCGCAGGCATGCCTGACCGCGCCACGCCGCCGCTCAGGGCTTAGAAGTTTCCCCCGGCCACATCCTTGAGAATTTGCTTCTCCAGGGACAGCTCCGCCACCAGCCGCTTCAACTTCGCATTCTCCCGCTCCAGCTCTTTCAGACGCTTGGCTTGATCCAGCTTTAACCCGCCGTATTCCTTCCGCCAGCGGTAGTAGGTTTGCACGGTGATTTCGGCTTCCTTGCAGGCTTGTGGGGTGGTCTTCCCGTTTGCGATTTCTACTTCAATCTGCCGCAGCAAATTCACAATCTGCTCCGCCTTGTATCTCTTCATGGGCATGGCCGGTCTTCCTCCAAGTGAATTCTCTCTCATTTCACCTGGTACAAAAATCCCCGGTCAGGTCAGACAGCTCGACCGCAACCTTCACCTACGATTACCGCGGACGCCGGGTCACCGCGACCGACCAGAACGGCAAGACGACGACTTATGCATACGACGATGCCGACCGGCTGACCGGCGTCACTGACGCGGCGAGCAACGTCACGAGCTACACCTACGACACAGAGAACAACCTGCTGAGCATCACCGACGCGAACAGTCACACGACCAATTTCGCTTACGACGCTTTTGGCCGTGTGACGCAGACCACCTTCCCCTCCGGCCATATCGAGACCTACAGCTACGATGCGGACAACAATCTGACGAGCAAGACTGACCGCAAGAGCCAGACGATCCAATATGTGTATGACGCGTTGAACCGGCTGACCGAGAAGACCTACCCGGATTCAACGAACGTGGAATACACGTACGATCTCGTCGGCAAGGTTTTGCAGGTGAACGATCCGACTGGAACCTACGGCTTCTCCTACGACAATATGGGGCGGCTGATCGGGACCTCGACGCAGTACTCGTTTCTGACGGGGACGTTCACGAACGCGTACACCTACGATGCAGCTTCGAATCAGACCGGATTCACGGCGCCGGACAGCAGCACGAACACCTATAGTTACGACACGCTAAACCGGCTGACCACGCTCGCCAACTCGTGGGCGGGGTCATTCGGTTTCAGCTACGACGCGCTGAGCCGCCGCACGCAGATGACGCGACCCAACAGCGTCACGACGAACTACACCTACGATAGCCTCTCTCGGCTGCTCTCGGTGCTGCAGCAGATGTCCGGGAGTACTATTGACGGGGCGAGCTACACGTTGGATTCTGCGGGGAACCGGACAGCGAAGACGGATCAGTACGCGAGCGTGACTTCGAACTACACATATGACCCGATTTACGAGCTTACGCAGGTGACGCAAGCAAGCGCAACGACGGAGTCGTATTCCTACGATCCGGTAGGCAATCGCACCGCGTCACTAGGGGTGTCGTCCTACACAAACAACTCCTCGAACGAGCTGACGGCGACTTCCAGTGCGAGCTACTCCTACGACTACAACGGGAACACGACGAGCAAGACAAATTCAGCCGGGACGACGGATTATGCGTGGGATTACGAGAACCGCCTGACGAGCGTCACACTTCCCAATTCGGGTGGCACGGTCAGCTTCAAATACGATCCGCTCGGGCGGCGCATCGAGAAAATCTCCCCGACTGCCACAAGCATCTTCGCCTACGATGGCAACAACCTGGTGGAGACGGTCAACGCGAGCGGCAGCGAAGTGGCTCACTACGCCCAAGGGGAGAACACTGACGAGCCGCTGGCGATGCAGAGCGGTACAACGACGGACTACTACGAGGCGGACGGACTTGGATCGGTCACGTCGCTGAGCGGCTCAACGGGCGCACTTGCTCAGACTTACACCTACGACTCGTTCGGGAACACTACAAATTCGTCTGGGTCGCTGACGAATTTCTTCCGCTATACCGCTCGCGAGTTCGATACGGAAACGAATCTCTATTATTACCGCGCTAGGTATTACGATCCACAGACTGGACGCTTTGTGAGCGAAGATCCCCTAGGCGTGAAATCAGATGACCTAGACTTCTACCGCTACGTGCAGAATTCTCCGACTGGGGAGACAGACCCCTGCGGACTGGGAAGATGGTATGACTGCGGCGCAGGTTGCAGATTCCGATTGGAGAGAGATCCGCATAAGGGTCTCCATGTCAACTGGGAGTGCCCAGGCTCTAGCGGGTGTCTCTTAATCCCGTCCTTACAGCCTTGTGAGGTGGGCAAGTCAGACGTGCCTCCCAATAGGATTCTGCGATGTATTCGGAGGCATTTGGACATTCCAGAGCCAGCCCCTGCACCCGCACCACAACCGTGCCCGAAGAACGCACCATTGCCTAACACTCCGATATTCCCCTGGACACCTCCAATTCCGGAGATTCCTGACATCCCGGTTCCTTTTCCTGAACCTGTTCCGATTCCGCTTTAGTGTTTGGTTACGGCACGGACTAGGGGGACAGATCGTTATGCCAAGAACTGGCGGCAAGCAAACCATCGCTCAGGCGTTTAGTAAATTGGATTTCCACGATGACAAGCTGAAATCCGTGACGGTTCGACTAGCTGACAGGAGAAGCGGTTCAGCAACGATTGACTTTCAGTTTCTAGACGACTCGACCGGAAGTCCAAAGCTGCTATCGTTTCGAAGATGCACCAACATACGCTTTCTCATGGACTTTGACGTAATTGAAAGCAACCGATTCGCACCAACCCAAGGCACTTCAGCAATCACCGATGCTGAGCTGATGAAGAAGTTTGTCCGGGCTCAGATACCGCACTGGCATGTAAAATATATGGCACCGAGCCCACAAGACAAGCCAATCAGGAAGAAACTAGAAACCATAAGGAAGCACGTCCTGTTTAGGGTCACTTTTTTTGGCGGCACGGTCGAGATCCTTGCTAGGAGTTTCGTCTTGCCGCGCGTCGCCGAATAGTCCAGAAAATACCGAGGCCGGGACTGACATCCGAACCCTGTCCACACTAGAAACATCATCCGCTAGTTTCACGAATAGCTTCAAGTACGATCCGTTCGGACGGAGGATCGAGAAAATCTCACCCAATGCCACCAGCATCTTCGTCTACGACGGCGACAACCTGATCGAAACCGTCAACTCCAGCGGCGGAGTGGTTGCTCGCTATGCGCAAGCACCAGGAATCGATCAGCCGATGGCGATGGAGCGAGGGACAACGACGAGTTACTACGAGCAGGATGGGCTAAATTCCATCACGTCGCTCAGCAACACGTCGGGGGCGCTGGCCCAGACCTACACCTACGACTCGTTTGGCAACAGCACCAACTCCAGCGGCTCGCTCACGAACTTCTTCCGCTATACCGCCCGCGAATTCGACTCCGAAACCAATCTCTACTACTATCGCCCCAGATATTACGATCCGGTTTCAGGTAGGTTTCTCAGCGAAGACCCGAGGGGATTCGCTGGAGATGGCCCGAATTTATACGCATACACACTCAACAACCCTGTGGGTTGGGTTGACCCGATGGGAACAAATATGATTTGCCCTTGGTTCTTCCCATGGTGCCCCACCGGATTACCGCCGGATCCCCCTTCGCCGCCTCCGCCAGGCTTACCACAAGGCTTTACGTACAACCATCCTCCACCCCAGACGAAGCCAGTATCCGGTGAGGCGCTTGACCTGGCCAATTGTATCTTTCTCCACTTGGGAGCGCCGTTTGTGATTACCGGTGGCAGCGAATGCACGCCGGACGGACGACATATACCCGGTGGAGTACTCGGGAGTAAGCATTGCACTAACCAGGCCATCGATATTGCGCCAGCAGGCCTCGATCAGAAAAAGGTTTTCTGCGCCGCCGCGCAGTGCGGTGCCAAGTATATTCAGGACGAGGGTGATCATTGGCACCTGCAAACTACACCCGGTAGGCACGGCGGGCGGGGGCTGCTTCCTCCGCCGTGCGAATGCCAATGACGCGAGGTTGACATATGCGGCTGCTTGCCAATTTGGTCGGGCTGGCCCTGCTCACAGCTGCTTTGTGTTGCGAGTCAACTGTAGCTTGGGGTCAGAAAACCGGCTTGGAAACGCTCGTGCGCGATTATTATCACGGCTACCACATGTTGCGGGCGGAGGAACGGGATGGGGACACACGGGCCTTTCTCGTCAAACACTTTAAGGGCTCCGATCCTAGCGTCGTTCACGCCGACTTCGACGGCGACGGCCAGCTGGATTACGCTATGCTCCTAAAGAGCGACACCTCAACAGCAGCTAAGCTGGTGGTTCTGCTGTGCGACGCCCCGACGCGGTACCGGCGTGCTTACGAACTGGACATCACTGGATATTCCGAGGAGGCCTACTTGTCACCCCTTCCTGTGGGGTCAATGGTTGCTGGCGTGGGTGCCGCTGAGGGGGAGAACGAGTCGCCTCCGCTGAAGCTGACGACCATCGGAATCCAGCTGATCTACTTCGAGAAGGGCAAGGTGGCGCTGTACTGGGACAAGAAACTGAAAAAAATAGTCGAGGTCGGAACAGCAGACTAGTGAGGGCGGGTGGCCCACCCTCTCGTTTCCGTTGTTGCTCTGAGCGCAACGTACCGAAATGACTCCACTTCGCCAGTTTCACTGGCGATCAATCCACGCCGCTGGATGCCCACCCTTTGCCTTGTAAGGGTGGGATGACTTCCCGGGCGGCACGGTCCGCGTTTCTCATGCACGGAGGCTTCGGCGGTACGGACACAACGGCCTCCAATGGCTGCATTATTATTGATCCGGCAGATAGGCATACGATTTCCTTGAACGGTGGCGGGATCGTACAGGTGGTTAGCGGGACTGAGCCTCTTTTTCCGAACGTCCACCTTCCGCCGACGCCGAGCCCCTGGGCTCCGAGTCCGACTTAGCGACGGCCTCAACTTGATCGATAGGCATCAGATCGGGGATCCCAGAATGAGAATTATTTCGTTTGCAAACAGATGGATTAGTCCTTTGAACAGCTCCCAACCGGGACACGGTAGTTCCCTCGCAAGGACTACCGCGATTTTTCTTATGTTGCTTGCTCACTCTCTACTTGCACTCGCCGTGCAAACAGGGACCACCGAGCGTCTAGACGATAATTCCGATTGGTGGTCTGCTTACAATGCGCCTGAATCCGACGCAACCGCTAATACCCAAGCACGAGAGGTCTCCTCGTCAAATTTCGAAGTTCTCGGAATCCACCTAGCTGACGGCATGTTCAGTCAAGCGGCAGCAAAGCTGGGGGCGGCTACCATCATCGAGCGGGGAGATGCATCCACCGGCCGACAACAGGCGTGCTACGTCTCCGCTCAAGATGGCACTAAAGTTCACCTTATCTTCGAACGAGGCGAGGTCGATTTCACCTACTACCTCTTTGTGGATGGCCCCGACTGGGACGGAAGCGACCGCTGCGTTCGAACGAATTTGATCTCGCGAAGCTTGGCAACCGCCTCCGGTGTACACCTCGGACAGACGCCTTCCCAGGTGATCGCAATCCTCGGTCCGCCCAGCCGTCGAGGCAAGGACGAACTCATCTATTCGTTAAACGTCAGGAAAAAAACTCTCCCGAAGAGCTAAGAAGACTTCGGGAGAATAGCCCGCAACTGAGCGACAGAGATTTCCACAATAACTACGACTTTTATGACCTCGGTGCGGCCTTCTTCGCCAAATTTGTCGACTCCAAGCTAACGTACTTCTCCGCGTCGACCGGGAAAACGTACTGACCCTTTGTGGCTGCTGACGCCTTTGCTCTAGCGGGCTGACCGGCTAGCGTTCCTCCATAGGTTTTGCAGGTCAACAATCCCACCGGGACCTACGCCTTCGCCTACGATAACATGGGGCGGCTGATTGGGATCTCAACGCAGTCATGTTCCTGTCGGGGAGCCCGTTCACAAATTCGTATACTTACGACGCGGCGTCGAACCGCATGGGGTTCACCGCTGTGTCTCGCCAAAATCTCACTCGCGTCGAAAATGGCGAGATTCGGTGTTAATTCAATCTTCCGATGATTGCCGTTCGTTATCTTCTTAATTTTATTCTTCATTTCATTTTCCTCTCTCTTGATGATGCTTCGTGACGTGCTTCCCTCCATCGTGTGCCATGCATTCGTCCGCGACGAATCGTTGCGAGATCGAATTCGCTAAACCACAGCGCGAAACAGGAGAACTGGCCACCGCAACACGTCGTGACGGAGAAAAGCTGAACATTCGGCCAATCGGCACCGGCACATGGATTCTTCGTAACGTTACGTACGTTGAGTTATGAGAGGCCGTCCCGCGAGAATTCAAAACAGCCCCCGCCCCATCAATTCGTCCAGCGAGAATGTGATTTCAGCGCCGCACTTGCGGCAGGCGTTGTCGCGGGCTGGACCTTTATAGCCACAAGTGCATTCCACGTAGTATTCGTGGCGAAGAATCTTGTGGGCCGACCTGCTGCGCTGCTTCGCCCGTTCCTTCGCGCAGATGTCACGAGATGTGCGCAGGGCTACATCGGGCCTTCCGCCCAGAGAATCCGCCAGAAAATTGATCCGCTGCTCCCTCCTCTTCGGAAACTTCGGATCGCGAATCAGAGCCAGTATGTCGCCTACCAATGCGGGCACGAAGTGGCTGGTATACGGCTGGCCATAATTCTCAAATGCGTTTGCGATGTCCGGTCCCGTTCGCGAGGCCAGGAGCGGAGCTTCCAGTTTTGCCCAGACCTGGGTGAGCCGGACTCCGTGATTCCCAGCCCGCCCTACGACCCAAGACACCGGAATCTTTGATGGACGCCCTCTGCTCCGTTCTCACGAAAACGTGTCAAGGGATTTTAAGGGCTGCTTTGTCGATTTTTTGCGTCTCGGCATTTTTGCGCGAATTCCGTGCGAACCCGTCCTGAATTGTACGGGAGGTTCCCGCGAAACGGCCCTTAATTTCACGGGAAGTCCTTCATGCACGGCTCACCCCGCCAAACCAGCAGACCCCTAGTTCCAAAAACCAAGGTCTATCCTGTGCTTGCCCGAAATGGGCCACGCTGTGATGGGGCGGCCCGTACAGGATAGGACAGAAAATGCCAACAAAGACAGACCGCAAGTTTCCTTGCCCGATCTGCACGCAGCCCCTTGAGGTCCGATTAACAAAGAAGAACAAGCCGTACGTTACGTGCGACCCGTGCGGCGTTCAGTTATTCATTCGCGGACCCGGAGGGATCGAGGCATTTAAGCGGTTGATTGAGAAGGGAAACAGCACAGGGCTTCTGGACCGACTTGAGGAGATGGACCGACGTTACCGGCTCGCCTGCCCGGAATGCCGTTGCCGATTTTGGATCGAGCCGAACCTGGTCAAGACGAGCAGTTTTGACGGGAGCCTGAAGGGATTTCGATGCCCGAAGTGCGGCGAGATCGTTCCCTGGGAAAGGAAACCATGAAGATCACAGTGATCGGATTCTTTGCAATCGCGACGGCAATCATCGCGGCTGTGCTGCTGATCCTCCATGTGAACAAAGCAAGTAATAAAGGACCGGAACAAAGCCACGCCTAGCGATGGGCAATAGGTCACAAGTCCCGATAACAGAAGTCGAGCGCTCTGGCGTTATTCAACCGGCTGCGCCGTTGCATTCGCCTGCGTCCGCCCATACACTCGCCCCATGCACAGGGGACGCCAATTCGACAGCTACACGGAGAAAATCCATGTCGCGTCGAATCGTCGTCTCAACAGGGAACACGGAGCCGGAAATCCGGCAACGTGGGTACGTGTACCAGAAAAGCCGGAAGCAGTCCGACCCGTGGGTTCCCACACAGCGGGCATACGGCTTCTTCCGGATGGATGTGCCCGGCCAGACCGACCAAGTCGAAATTCGCTCTCCACTCGGGTTCTGCCGGGACAGAACGGGCGCAATGCTTAAACTTCGTCAAGCCATGCAAGAGGCAGGCGTGCTCGACGTGGAGAAGCTTCGGGAGCGCATCACACCCGTCACCACGTTCGAGTCGCAAGCCGCTTGGTGGCTCGCAGAAATCAAAGCAGGGCGCATCGTCAACAAGAAAACCCGCAAGCTGATTCGCCCCCGCACCATTGACGGCTACTCGACCGCAGTGGGCTATCTCAATGGCGTGGTCCGCGACAAACCCCTCGGCTCGCTCGACAATCCCGAAGCGAAAGATCTAGTCGCCCGGATGAAAGCCGAGACCGCAGACGGGGAGCCGCGATTCTCCGACAAGACCATCAGCGAATACTTCAAGGTGTTCACCCAAGTCATCGCTTCGGCGAAAGACGACAAAGCGAAGCAAGTCTTTCCTCGGGAGTGGGATTTGGCCTACATCGCTCTGCCGATGGTTTGCCAGCGGGAACAGCACCGTCCGACCTTAGAGCGGGAAGAAGTCGAAATCATCCTCTCCAAGGTAAAGCGCCCCATCTATCGGACGGTCGCCGCTCTAGCCGCAGGAACGGGAATCCGAATCAGCGAACTGCTTGCGCTCGAAGTCGGGAAGCACATCTCTTCCGATTGCACGGTGCTCAGCATCCGCCAGCAACGTGGCAAGTGGGGCGGCATGGAGTCAACGCCGAAGACCGAAGCCGGTTTACGGGACATTGACCTTTGCCCCCAACTCGCCAAGATGCTGCGGAGCTACATCGGCGGCCGCAACTCGGGCTTCCTGTTCGAGACCGAAAACGGCAAGATGCTCAGTCCCGGAAACCTTTGGCGGGACGGCTTCGCCACAATCGTGCGAGAGATGGGGCGGGAAGGCGTCCGTTTCCATGCGTTCCGGCGATTCCGCGAGGCGGTCTTGCAGGCGAGCGAATGCCGCGAACTCCTCATCGACTACTGGATGGGTCATTCGAACACGGATATGGGGAGCCGGTACGCCAAGCAGTTGGTGGAGAACCGGAAGTTCCGCGCAGAATGGGCGGAAAAGGTGGGACTCGGCTTCGAGATTCCGGAGGTTATCATTTCGGAGCCGGGCTTAATTGCGCTACGTGCGCTGCAAAATCAGGAGGGCGTAGTTGCAGCTTAGCAGCGCATCTCGATATAGTAGAGGGACTTACGGAACGCGCCCGTAGCTCAGCTGGATAGAGCATCTGGCTTCGAACCAGAGGGTCGGGAGTTCGAATCTCTCCGGGCGCGCCACTCTAACCCACGTTCTATTTGTGCTTTAGCTCAAAACTGCAACTTCGGTTTCCTTCCGATTTCTACGGACTTTACGGACAATTGGTTTTAGTACGAACGCCGAAACGTTGAATCCAAGTCAGACTTTAGCTGCCTCCGTCTGCCGCCAGTCGTTCATTTCGAACATCTGTTCGGCATACTGAGCGGTGATGTCGTTGTTTTCGTGACCTAGCCAGAACTTCTTCAGGTCGTCGGCCACGAACTTCATCCCAAGCACCGAAGCACAAAAACGTCTGAACGAGTGTGCAGCCTTGCCGGGCTCCTTGATTCCGAGGCTCTCGAAGTCCGGGGTGATATGGCGCTTCAAGAGATTGTGGTACGAAACGGGCGTCGTGCCCTTCTTAGACGGGAACAGCAATCCTCTCCGGCACCGATGAACTTTCGAAGCAGCGCGGCGGCCTCAGGGCACAGGTCAACGACACGATAGGCTGCATCGGTCTTGAGGTACTTAACAATCTTGCTTCCCTTGACTTGCTGCCGGACGACGATCATCGTGCAGTCGGGCGAGACGTGCTTTTCAATCTCGACCGCCAGAAGCTCCGCGATTCTCATTCCGGTAGCAGGCGCGAGGATGTACAGCATCCAGACCCACTCTTTCGACGCTAGCTCAATCAGCCGCTCAGATGTTGCGCTCATATGTTTCTCCTTCTACGCTTCGATTCTTCGTTCTGACGATTTGAGTCGGTGCTAGTGAACGCGCTCGCGATTCGGCTATCGGCCTCTGCAGTGACCTCCGCAAGCCGTTGGCGATTTTCTTTCGCGCCCGACAGAGTCGGGATTTGAGGGACCCGTGGCGAAGGCCAAGAATCTGGATGACTTCGGCTGTGGAAAAACCTTCCAAGTCGCAGAGTTGAAATGTCAAACGGAGCCGTGGTGGCAGATCACAAACTTGTTCTTTCATCAGGGCCACGGCTTCCGAACTTGCGCAGATCTGCTCCGGGTTGAGGCCTATGTGAACAATTTCGTGATGGGTTCGTTCTGGCTGATTGTCCAGCATGTCGTCCAGGGAAGTTTCAGGCCGGCGTTTTTGTTTTCGGCGAATCATCAGAGCAGAGTTAATGACGATCCGCGTCAGCCAAGTGGAGAATGACGACTCGCCCTGAAAGCAGCGCAGTTTGATATACGCACTACACAAACCGTTCTGAACGGCATCTTCCGCATCCTCTTTGTTCCGTAATACTTTAAGCGCTACTCGATACAGCATGGACGTGTGTGTTGCGAAGAGCCGCGTCTGGGCTTCCGGGAACTCGGGAAGAGGCTCCGCTTCCTTATGGCTAGATCATTGACTCTGTCCGTCTTTCTGGGAAGCTGGTTCGACGATGATTTGGCCGTAGACCCACGGATGGTCCTTGCAGATGTAGGTGTACGTGCCGGGCTTGTCGAAAGTCACCGTGCCGATATCGAGAGGGTGAAGCGGACCGGTGGTCCACGAGCCATCGGCTGCAACGATCGTGTGGGTCATCGTGCCATTGTTTCTCCAGCTGACTTTCGTGCCGGCTTTCACTCGCGCGCGATACGGATTGAACTCGTATTCGTCGGAGAGGTAGTGCGCGCCGGAGAGGCCACTGTCTCGCACAAGTGACGTGGTCTCGATCGTGGCCGTGTCGGTGATCTGGCCTGAAAACTCCTCTTGAGGCGGAGCTGGTGGCGGCGCTGGACGCGCCGGGAGCGTTCCGCCCAATTTGAAAGCCCACACCGCGCCGCCGACAACCGTGGCGATGTACTGCTCGCCGCCGTCTTCAAACGAGATCGGCGGGCTGCCGCCGGCCGCGCCCGTTTGAAACTGCCACAAGAGCGATCCGGTCGCGGCGTCGTATGCCTGCAAGTTCCCGTCGCCCGGCATCTGGAAGACGAGACCGCCGGCGGTCGCGAGCGCGCCGCTCGGGCGTCCGGCACCGCGGAATTCCTTCTTCCAGGCGATTTTGTCGGTGCGGCTGTCGATCGCGGCGAGGACGCCGTAGCTCAATTGACTCAAGCCCGGCACGCGGCTATTGAAGTTGGTAACGTAGAAGTCCGGATCCTCGCCACGCCAGAACCATTGCAGGCTCGCACTGCCGGTGGCGTAAAAGAATTGCGTCTGCGGATCGAACGCCATTGGCGTAGCGCGCATGCCATAGGCCGGCGCTAGGAGATTCGGCTTCTGGAACGATGCGGGCGTGAAGAAGCAGCCCAATTCGAAGCCCTTCGGTAGGGACTGCGTTTTCCAGTAGTCGCAATCCGGGAGGACAGGTTCGGCGCCTACAGGATAGGGCTGCGTGGGCGAAGTTTTCTGGAGCGCGTCCTGTGGCACGCGGCGCTCTTCAATGCGCCCGAGCGGCTTTCCGGTGACTCGATCCACCATGAAGAGATACCCGTCGGTGCGCATGGCTGCAATTGCTTTGCGAGTTTGTCCGTTGACTTGCGCATCGAAAAGCACTGGCGCCTCGGCGACATCGGCTTCCCAGATGTCGTGATGGACAATTTGGTAGTGCCAGCGAAGCTTCCCGGTCTTGGCGTCTAGGGCAACAAGACAGTCGGTGTAAAGGTTATCGCCCGGCCGATTTTCGCCGCCGTATTGCGGGACGGCATTTCCCGTCGCATAGAAGATCAAGCCCAGCTCGGGATCCTTGGCTCCGACAAGCCAAACGGCGCCGCCGCCGTGCTTCCATGCGTTGTTATTCTTCGGCCACGTTTCAGATCCTGGTTCTCCGGGTGCGGGTACCACAAAGAAGCGCCAGACTTCGTGGCTGGTCTTCGCATCGACGCCGACGATTTGGCCTCGATATCCGTAGTCCGCAGTCGTGCCGATGGAAACAATGCCATCGGCGTACAGCGGCGCGCCCGAGGGCCTTCCGGTCGGCTCGCCTGACGGTGCCGCGAGGCTAACTTTCCAGACGAGCTCGCCCGTCTGCTCGCGAAGCGCCATCAGATTCAAATCCGAAAGGCCGACGAACACGAGGCCCTCGCCAACTGCCACGCCTTCTGCGTCGGGCGAGCCTGGGGGACCAAACAGGCCGCCCTCGCCAGGCGCGCAGCGATATTTCCACGCGATTTGTCCCGTGCTGATGTTCACCGCGTAGACGAAAGGCGGCGCCGTGAGAATTATCAGCCCGTTGTCGATCACCGGCATGGCGCGAGACCTCGGAGGCGGTGCGATCTTGTCCGAGACCCATGCCGCGCCTAATTTGGCGACGTTCTGCGTGTTGATTTGCGCGAGCGAGGAATAGCGTGTGTTGCCAGAATCGCCGCCGACAGCGGACCACTGTGCGGTGGCGCGCTGCGCGATAAACGCAACGCCGGCGACCAGCAGCGCGACGCATGCGATCCCGCGCACCGCTGGCTTTCTTCCGGCCTGATGTGTCTTTTGTGATTGCATGCTTTCGATCTCCGATTCGAATTCTCCGACTGCGCCGTGCTGACCGGACCGAGTTCTTGTACCACGGTGAGTGAGAGAGTTTACATCACAGCCTCAGGCTGTGAAATCGAGTTCGGTGGAACCAGAGGGTCAGAGCGTCCGTCATGGAATCCTTGAGTGCCTAGCTCCAACTTTCGAGTTCTGCCTCCTGCGGATAACTTACGGACAATTGAGGAATGTGGGAAAGAGCGACGATACCCTTAAGCGACGCACACGAAAGCATTTAGATTTCCCGCCTCCAAGGCTTCGAACCAGAGGGTCGGGAGTTCGAATCTCTCCGGGCGCGCCATCCCTCCGGCCACGTCGCCAGTTCCGGGGGCCCTTTTTCGTAATTCGACGTCAGGCGGTAGGGATGTGAAATAGCGTCTCCGAATTTCTGTGCGTGATTTTTTCGAGGTCCGCTTCCGGCAGCGGCGCCGAATTCATGAAGTTGGCCGCCTCCACTGATTCCTGATACGGATAGTCGATTGCGAACACGATATTCTCAGGCCCGAGCGCGTCGTTGCAGTACTTCAGCACCTTGTGATCGTTCATTCCGCTCGTCGTGATCACGAAATTGTCCTTCATGTATTGACTCGGCATTTTCTTGAGGTTGGGATGTCCGTGCGAATACGCCCGGTACATGTAGTCGATGCGGTAGAGCCAGTAGGGCAGCCCCTCGCCCATGTGGCCGAGAACGATCTTCAGCGTGGGGAACTGGTCGAATACGCCCCCGACGATCAACCGCATCGCGTGCAGCCCGGTTTCCATCTGGAAGCCCCATAGCGCGCCCGCCAAATTCACGTCGGCTCGTGTCATGAACGAACACGGGTCCGGCATGTTTCGCGGATGGATGTAGATCGCCGCGTTCGATGCCGTCGCCGCCTCGAAGATCGGCCAGTATTTGTGATCGTCCAGGTACTCGCCGTTCGTGTGCGAATTCACGATCAGCCCGTTCAGCTTCAGCTTGTTGATTGCGCGATCGATTTCCTTCGCCGCGCGCTTCGGGTCCTGCGGCGCGAAGCTCGCGAGGCCCGTGAATCGCTTTGGATATTTCTTGATCACCTCTGCGAGGCGGTCGTTCGCCACCGTCGCCAGGCTTACTGCCGTCTCTGTGTCGAACATCTGTACGCCCGGCGACGTGAGCGATAGCAGGTGCATGTCCACTCCCGCCTGATCCATGATCTGAATCCGCTCGCCTTCGAGATCGAGCAGCCTGCGCAACAACGGAGGCGCGCCGGCCACGGGGTTCAGAAACCCTCGCCACATATCCAAATCGGGATTCGAGTAGGCGATCCCCGCGATTTTGCGGAATTGATCCACCTGTTCGGGGATGGCGAACGCCTCCTCCGTGGCGATGAGCCGGTATTTTCGAGCCGGTTTCGCCGGCTCTTCGGAAGCCATCGCAGTCGCCGCGCTCAGCGCGCCCGCGGAGAGCAGCGCCGAAGAACTCTCCAGGAATTTTCTGCGGTTCATGTCCATTACATGCCTCCTGGCCAGACGCGAGTGAGTCCGTCACCCCACGTTTATCGCAGCGCACAAGTAGCACGCATTTGCTCTCCCTGTCAATCCGCGCCACCACCCTGAGCTCGGCATTGCGGCAAGCCTTCGTTGCAGCGGCAGCCCCGTCGCGCTTGTAAATCCCGGCGCGGATGTGCTACCTACTAGGCTGGGAAGTGTGACGATTTTGGGGAGCCCAATGAAGAGAAAATCAAAGCAGACGAAGACCGCTGCAAGCAGCGCGTCAATGAATCGCCGTAGTTTCATGGGTACGCTGGCGGCCGCCGCCGGCACGAGCGCGGTAGCGGGCACTCTCTCGCCGTTCGCGCCCCCCGCGAAGGCTGAAACTGTCCATTTCGATAATCCTCCTGGGCTCGGCGGCGCCGGCCCATTCCGTTCCGAGTGCGATATCCACGACTGCGACGTCGACGGCGAGATCCCCTCGAATATCAACGGTGCTTTCTATCGCGTCGGACCCGACTGGCAGTATCCGCCCATGCACGGCAATATTCCCTTTGACGGCGAAGGCCACGTCAGCATGTTCCGCATCCAGGACGGCCACGTCGACTTCCGGAGCCGCTATCCGCGCACGCAGCGGTTTAAGGCGCAGGCGGCCGCCCGCAAGCGATTGTTTGGCATGTACCGCAATCCGTTCACGGACGATCCCAGCGTAGCGAAAGTCAGCCGCGGCACCGCCAACACGCACGTCGTCTATCACCATGGCCTGCTCTTCGCCCTGAAGGAAGATAGTCCCCCCGTGGCGATGAATCCTCTCACGCTCGAAACCGTGGATGACTACTACACATTCGGCGGCGGTCTGCATAGCCTTACCCACACTGCTCATCCCAAGTTCGATAACGCCACCGGCGAGATGATCTCCTACGGCTACGAAGCCAAGGGCCTCGCCACCGACGACGTCTACGTTTTCTCCGCCAACGCGAAAGGCCACATCACTTGGGAATGCTGGATCAAGGTTCCCTACGTCGGCATGATCCACGACTTCGCCGTTTCGCAGAAATACATCGCGTTTCTTATTCTTCCAATGGCGACCAACGTCGAGCGCATGAAGCAGGGCCAGGTGCACTTCGCTTGGGATTCCACGCTGCCGACGTGGTTCGGCGTTCTCGAACGCGGCGGGGACGGCAAGGATGTTCGGTGGTTCAAGGGCCCCGAGCGTTGCGCCACGCATGTGATGGGCGCGTTCTCCGACGGCAACAAAATCTACGTCGACATGGACATGGCGCTGAAGAACCAGTTTCCGTTCTTCCCCAATCTTCATGGCGAACCGTTCGATCCCAAAGCCGCCGCCGGCACCGTCCATCGCCTCTCGGTCGATCTCTCGGACAAGACGCCGCGTGATTACAACATGGAGCAGCTCTACCCGCAGACGGGCGCTCTGCCGCGTCAGGACGACCGCTACCAGACGATTCCGTATCGCTATGGTTTCATGCCGACATCGGACCCGACGAAGCCGCTCAATTCCAGACTCGGCAATATGGCCTTCCGCCCAACGAATTCGTACACGAAATTTGACCACGCAACCCGCAAAACCACCCAGTTCTGGGTCGGCGACGATTCCAGCCTGCAGGAATGCTGTTTCGTGCCGCGCCACAAAGGCGCGGACGAAGGCGACGGCTATCTCGTCGGCGTTGCGAATCGGCTGCTTGAGGGCGGGCGCGCCGATCTCATCATCGTGGACACCCAGCACATGGAAGACGGCCCCATCGCCAAGGTCCGGCTGCCTTATCGCAGTTACAGCCAGGTTCACGGCTGGTGGGTGCCTGGCGAGGATTTGCCCAAGGCCTGACCTGACCCGCGCTCGGCTTTTTCTCGGTGCTCGCTTGGCACTGCCGCTGCCAAGCGAGCACCCGATTTTTCTCCAGGTTTCAGCGAAAGTTCGGAGACGTCCTTCCCAAATCAATGCGAACTCGCGGTTGCGGCTGAGCATCCCTTCTGATATAGATGCGGCGCAAGCGTTCAATTGAAATGGGCCACGGGGGAATGGAATGCACGGAAAGTTTGCAGCTGCGGGCGCGATCGTAGCGATTTGGTTCGCCGCCTTAGCAAGTTTGCCCAGCGCAGCCTCTGCACGTGCTCCGGCCGCTGCGGCGCCCGCGACTGTATGCGACCGCACCTGCTTGAATCGCTTCGTTGACGAGTACCTTACCGCGCTCGTCGCTCACGACCCTCAGCGCGTGCCTCTCGCGAAAAATGTGCGATATACGGAGAACGGCCAAGTCCTGAAGATCGGCGATGGCATGTGGGGCGTTGCCAACGGGCTCGGCGACTACAAGCTCTACTTTGCCGATCCGGAAGCCGGCGAAGTCGGCTTCATGGGCGTGATTAAGGAAAACGACCACCCGCAAATCACCGCTCTGCGCTTGAAAGTCGAGAAGGGCAAGATCACGGAAGTCGAGGCGATCATTGCGCGCTCCGGCGGCCCGAATTCCGCGGGCAAGCCCGAAGCTCTCGTGGACAAGCCGATCTTCAGCCGGGCGCTCACGCCATCTCAGCACCGCTCACGCCAGGAGCTGATCTCGATCGCCAACTCCTATTTCGAAGGGCTGAATCAAGCCACCGGCAAGATCACTCCGTTCGACCCCAATTGCACGCGCGTCGAGAATGGCAACATCACCGCCAATAATCCGAACGGCCGCGGCATCGCCAAGCTGAGCTGCGGCGCGCAGTTCGACACCGGCTTTTCGCCGTTCATCAAGGTCCGTGACGGCCCGGACCGTCGTTTCCCAATAGTCGACGAGGAACGTGGACTCGTCTACGCCGTCATCATGTTCGATCACGCCGGCCTGGTTCGCGAAGTGAAGGAAACCGACGGCACGATTCTGCATGTGCCTCCGCCTTTCGACACGCCTTACACGTTCCTGATCGGTGAGCTATTCAAAATCCAGGACGGCAAAATCATGCGCATCGAGGCCGTTCTACTGCCGGTCCCTTTCCGCATGCCCTCAGGCTGGGGAAAATGAGCAGGGAATCGAAATCAGCATTTGAGCTGGCTGGTTGCGAAGAATTTAATTCAGGGGGAATCATGCGTCGAAGTACGATTCTGGTAGCTGCGTTGGTTGCTCTCATCTGCACCATTAGTCTGCCCGCGAATCTTCGGGCTGCGGCCGCGAAAACGAACGACTGCGACCGTGCTTGCCTCAACGGCTTCGTCGATCAATATATGGCCGCCGTCGCCGCGCACGATCCATCGAAGCTGCCGCACTCGGCAAATGCCAGATACACCGAGAACAACGTCGAGATGAAACTGGGCGAAGGTTTGTGGCAGACGTCGGACGGCTGGGGCTCGTACAAGGTCTACATTGACGATCCACAATCAGGCCAGGTCGGATTTCTGGGCGTCTCGAATGAGGATACTCATCTGTCCGTTTTCGCCGCGCGACTCAAAGTCGTCGACCACAAAGTCACGGAAATTGAGGTGATCGTCGCGCGTCCGGACCGCCCGGGCCCAGCTGGCTCTGGAAATTTGATGGGGGGCCCCGAGAACCTGAAGGACAAGCCGCTTTTCTCCGAAGACGAGCCTGCCAGTGAGCGCGTCTCCCGCGACAAGCTGATCTCTCTCGCCGACGGCTATTTCTCCACCATCCAGCAGAACACCGGTAAGCTTTTCACGACGTTCGATCCCGATTGCCAGCGCATGGAGAACGGATCAATCACGGCGAATAATCCGGATCCGAAGGCCGGCGCGGTGCAAAGGATGGGATGCCAGGCGCAACTCGAGACCGGGATGCTCAAGATGGTCACGCGCTGCCGCGATCGCCGTTATCTGGTGGACGAGCAGCGCCAGATGGTTTTTGCGGCGACGTTTTTCGATCATAACGGAACGGTGCGCAAGAATACTTTGGTGGACGGTACCGTCCGCACGATCGGCGCGCCTTTCGATCGCCCCTATACCTTCCTGATTTTCGAACTGTTCAAGATCAAGAACGGGAAGATCCGCCAGATCGAAGCCGTTCTGGATACGGTCCCGTATTACATGCCCAGCCCTTGGGTCAGCCAAAAGAGGTAATCATGGAACTGGCTCGCAATACACTCGCATTTGCGGCGGCGCTGGTTCTCGCCGCGCTCGCGCCGGTTTCCGCGCGAGCGCAATCGTCAGCTCCGCCCGCGGACTACGATCCCAACTTCAACTACGACTGCGATCGCGCCTGCCTCAACGGCTTTCTCGACCAGCTCATCGCCGCGATGGTCGCGCACGACTCGTCAACTCTGCCGCTCGCGCGCGACGTGAAGTACACCGAAAACGGCCAGGTCCTGAGAATCGGCGACGGTTTCTGGGGCACCGCGAGCGGTCCGCCGACGTACAAGATTTACGCCGACGATCCGCAAGCGGGCCAGGCCATGTTCATGGGCGTGCTGCCGGAAAACGGCGCGCCGGTGATTTTCTGCGTGCGGCTGAAGGTCGAGCTGCACCGCATCGCGGAAATCGAGGTGATCGTTTCGCGCAAAGAAGGGGGAAGCATCGCGCGCCCCGAAAATCTCGTCACGCCGAATCCGATCTTCACCGAAGCGGTGCCGCCCGCGCAGCGGCGCTCGCGCCAGAACATGATCGCGATCGCCAACAGCTACTTCAACGCCATCGAAAAAGGCCACGCGTCATTCGTTCCGTTCGATGCGAACTGCAATCGCATCGAATCCGGCGTGCAGACCACGAACAACTCCGCGCTCGCCACGAATCCGGATTCGGTTCTCGGCCTCGGTTGCGCGGACCAGATCAAGACGCGGAACTTTCAGCCCGACACGCTGATCCGCGACCGCCGATTCGCGGTGATCGATGAAGAGCGCGGGCTCGTGTTCGTCCTCGGCTTTTTCGACCACGACGCGACGCTGCGTTCCTACACGCTCGCGAACGGCCGAACCGTGAAGCAGACGCGCACGGGTCCGTGGACCTGGGAAATCGCCGAAATGTTCAAGATTCAAGACGGAAAGATCATGCGCGTCGAAGCGCTGGTCAACACGGGCATCTATGGCATGAAATCCGGCTGGTAAGAATCACACGCGAGAATTTCAGCGTTGCAGGTGGTGGTCGAGGTTATCCATCCGGTGCGCGTCATCTTCGATGCACTCGGGTGATTCCTCGAGCGGGACATTGGACGGCTTGATCACGCGGGGAGCTTCAGTCCACGGTGCAGTTAGCACGTTGGGATCATCCACGGTGATCTGATAGGCTAGGTTGTCGCCGACTTTCCAGAAACGCTCGATCACACGCATCGCCGAAGTGTGAAAATATCCGCCTTCGCCGAACCACGTGTCCTCGACGAAGTTCGTGGACTCAACCACGAACGTTTCTCCCTCCCAGTGGCCGATCGAATCCCCGTAATATGACGGATCGGCATCCGCGCGGTGCGGCCGTCCGTCGGTGGGGACGATCCGGTAAGGATCGCCGGAGGCGTCCTCGTAAAGGAAAATCGTTTCGGTCGGGAGCTGGATGATCTGGCGCGGTGAACTGATGCGTGGCACGCCCGGCTTGCCGCAGAAGAACACTTTGTCTAGCTTCGCCTCGTGGTCCAGCAGATATTTCACCTTCTCCTGGTACTCGGGCTTGTAGGACGGCGCCGGCGTGTACGGCAGCGCGCCCGGCACCGCTGTCTTCGCAGGCATGCGCCCGCTCAAATCAAGCGTCGCGTAGGTAGTCGACCCGTTCTCTACTTTTTTCAGCGCTCCGCCCGGCAAGGCAATCGAATACGCCCAGTTTCCGCTCAGGTCGGGATGGACCGCTATCGCGATAGATGCGTTGCTGGTTACTGCCGTTGAATTCTGCTGCGCAGCGGCGGAAGCGGCCAGCAGGATGACCGCTGCGAATGCGCAAACAAATCGATGTGTCATTTTCGTCGGCCTCCTTTGCTAGTGAGTGTTGGCCAGTTGCGGGCTGACCATTTCCAGTGAGTTCCCATCCGCGAACGTGATCTTTTGAAGAAAGCCGTAAGTCGATCCGTCCTTGGCACGGTTTCCCTCGACCGTGACGGTTTGTCCAATCGCTTTCTTGAAATCGGCGCTGTTAACGCCCACTCGCCGCAGCCACGACGGAGGAGCGCTCTCGAATTTCCAATTCTCCACGCCGCCGCCTTCTTTTTTCGCGTCGATGTAAACGGCGATGTGCGGATTCACCCACTCGACCTCGGTCAGAGTGCCCGTCAACGTGAATTTCTTCGTCATATCAAAGATCGACGATGGCGAATGATGCGCCCACGCCGATCCCGCCGCTACGAGCATCGCGCACGCCACCAGTGCACTGGAAATCCTGTATCGCAAGGAGGGTCTCCTTTACCGACTTTCGGCGGAGTGTATCACAGCGCCGCCCCCGGTCAATTCTGTAGAGGTCATCTGATAAATGGGTTTTAGGGGGTCGGAGCTTCAGCTCCGACGTTGGTGAGCAACGAAGATAGGGCTTTAGCCCCTGAGAACAATCTCCACTCTGTCCGCTCTGATTTATGAGATGGCTTGTGAGGTTTCCGATGCAATCACCGCGCCTTCGGCTCGGCGCGCGCGGTCAATATCCTGTAGGTCTAGTGGCAGCTCCCGTCGTCGCTATACGCGCCGCTGACGAGCATGGAGTTCAGAAAGCGGCTGCAGTTCGTGATTTTCGCGAGCGCCGGATCGTTTTGCAGGGCGTTAGGATCCACGGTCTTCGACCCATTCAGAGACTGGCGCGCCGTCATCACTTCGTTTGCCCAACCAGTCAAAATGGCTGACTGATTCTTGAGCAGTTGAAGAGCGCTTCTGTCCTCGTCGGTCGACGCAGCCAGTGTCGTCTGCCTGAGTCCTTCATCGACCCGTTCGCGATAATCCTGATCCCACGCCCCGCTGACGGCCAATCCGTAAGTGACCATCGTCCGGAGCACGCCCCGCCACTCCCTCATCTCCGCCACTTCGGCGATCGCTGCGCTCGCAAAATCTCTGGACAATCCTGGTGCCGCTTGCGCAATCGCAGCGCCGGTCTCCGCGGCCGGTATCGTAAGCACAATCCTAGTAGGCTCGACCGTGAACGCCCCGTTGGTGGCTTGGGCCAGCGCCTCAATATCCACGTAGGACCGGCCATCGATTTGTCGGACCTTTGCCTCCACGGTTTTCCCGTTCACGACCAATACCTTTTCGGGCGCGCTTTGCGCCGGGGATGTCCCCTGCGCCGAGAGAACTCCCGCAAGCAGCAGAACAAATCCAAAAACCACGGCGGATCGAAGATTGCGATTTCTGTTCATGATATTTTCTCCCCGCGGCCGGGTGCGTCAGCGGATGGCTGCAATCGTCCACCGTGGCAAGGCTGGGCGTGCGCGCCACGGCGAACAATTGAGTTTACCTCACAGCGAGTGCGTTAGGGTTCGCGGATGCGGAGAACGCGCGGAGAGGGTTGCGGAGCGTACAGTTCTTCGACGAGGGCCGCGCGGCGATCGAGAATCGCGCGCTGATTCAGCGAACCCTTGTCCGTGATTTCTCCGGCATCGAGCGACGGCGGTTCATCGAGCAGTATCGCCCGCTCGACGCGGTTCGAGTTGCCAGTTGATTGCGCGGCAAAAGATTCGAGGAGCGCGGTGAATTTCCTCGCGACTACCTCGTGCCGCAAAATCGCCGCCGGCGAAGCCGCGTCGCGCACGTCCGGGGCGAGCGATCGGCACGCCTCGAGATTCGGCACCACCAGTATCGACACATAATTGCGGTCGTGCCCGGCGATCACCACGTCGATCATGTACGGCGCGAACCAGTGCATGATTTTGCTGCGCAGCGGGCCGACGTTCACGAATGTTCCCGACGCGAGCTTGAAATCCTCCGCAAACCGCCCGTCGAAAATCAGCCCCTTGTTGACGTCCTCGGGATCGAGAAACCGCACGGCATCGCCGAATTTGTAAAAGCCCTCCTCGTCGAAAGCGCGGCGGGTGAGTTCGGGCTCCTTCCAGTAGCCGGGCGTGACGTTCGGGCCTTTCACTCGAATTTCGAGCTTCGACCCCACCGGCGCGAGTTTCGCTTCCACTCCTGGCATCGGGATTCCGACGACGCCGGTGTGCTCCGAGTCCCACGTGCACTGCAGCGCCATCGGCGAAGTTTCGGTGGCGCCCAGGCCCGTCGCCATCATGATGCGTTCGCCGCACACCTCGGCCATCATGTTTCGGTACTCGTCCCAGAGCGCTTGCGAAAGCCCCGCTCCGGCGTAGAACATGAATTTCACTCGGCTGAAAAAATTCTCGCGCAGGCGCTTGTCGCTGCGGAAATGCGCGAGCAGTTCGTCGTAGCCCCGCGGCATGTTGAAGTAGATGGTCGGCGCGATCTCGCGAAGGTTTCGCACCGTCGTGGCAATTCCGGCGGGCGTCGGCCTGCCATCGTCGATGTACAGCGTCCCGCCGTTATATATCGTCATTCCCGTGTTGTGATTGCCGCCCGCCGTGTGGTTCCACGGCATCCAGTCGACAACCACCGGCGGCTCTTCGCCCATGAACGGAAATCCCTGCAAGATCATCTGCTGGTTGCTGCAAATCATGCGGTGCGTGTTGATGACGGCTTTCGGAAGCCCGGTTGAGCCCGAGGAAAAAAGAAATTTCGCGATGTCGTCTGGCCGGATGGCCGCATGCACCGCATCGACAGCCGAAGTCGGATTCGTGGCCGTGAGCTGATCGAACGAAATCGCGCGGCGGCCGGTAAGCGCTCCCTCCGTGAAAACAACTTCAATTTCCGGATCGAGCACCGCTTCAAGCGCGCGGCGATATCGCTCGCCGTTCGAGACGAACACCAGCCCCGGCTGCAGAATCTTCATCACGTGCTTGAGCTTCGCGAAGTCGGTTGAAACGAGCGAATACGCGGGCGCGATCGACGCGGTCGGCACTCCTACGTGCTGCCCGGCAAACATCAGCAGCAAATGTTCGAGATCGTTGTCGGACAGAATGGCAATCGGGCGGTTCGCCGAGAGGCCGCGATCGAGAAACGCTTGCCCAAGGCTGCGCACTTTCGCGAAAGCCTCGGCGTAGGTCAGGTGACGCCACTCGCCATTCGCGCCGCGCTTTGCGGCGAGAGCTCGATCCGGCGCCACGCGCGCCCAATGGATCAATCGCTCGGTCAGCACGCGCGGATATTCGCCGAGCGGCTCGTCCGCGCGGATCAGGATCGTGCCGTCGGCGCGGCGCTCCATCGACGCCTTGGAATTCCGCAGCCGAACTGCGCGTACCCGGTTTTTCGCCCTGGCTTGTGCGATCACGCGTGCTTCTTCCATTGATTCAGTTCAGCGATTGCGTTCAAGAATGATGAGTGGATTGTACAACGCTGCCGCTTCGAGACGCGGGAGATTTCTACTCGGCCTGCGCCTATTTTCGCGCGGCCGGCCCTTCATATAGCTGGAACCACGTGCCGCCGCCGCGATGGCTCACCTCGCCCACGTCCTCGCGGAAAATCATCAGCGGCCGCTCTAGATTGTGCGGGATGACGAACGCGAGCCATCCCTCCATCGCGTCTCCGGGCTTGATCGTGCCGCTCAGGCCGGGCTTCGGCTGCTCGACGAGCTCCGGCGGATCGAATTCCGCGCCCTCCACCGTCACGGCGGTGAATTGGCTCGGGTCCATCGCATAGTTGAAGTGCGAGGGCAAAGTTCGCGCGGCAAATTCAAACCGCACGCGCACCAGCACGTAATCCCAGCCCGCCTTCGGCGCCGGATTCGACGCGCTTGCGGCCTTGATCATTCCCCACGCCTTCTCGCCGCGCACCACTTTCAGCACGGTAACCTTCGCGTCGTACAGCTCGTCGCCGCCCAGATACTGATCGCCGAATTCCAGGATTGTCGCGACGGGCGTGCCGATGGGATGCGCATCTGCCGCCGAAAAGTGCGCCTGGGCGGGAAGCAGCGGCGCGCAAAGCGCGAGCGCGAAAATCAGAAACGTAGCGGCGCACCCGGCGTGAGTGCGCTCTCTCGTCACGCCCACTGATCGATCGACACGCTGATGCGATAGCTCATGTTCCCGACCATATGATACGGGTTCGTTTGCCCGCCGACGACCACGAAATTGTAAGAATCCGCGCGCTGATAGTAGGGCACCATCGCGTCGTCCGGCATGTTCGCATCGGGCACCCAGCGGTTCGCGAACAGCGTGGATCGTGCATTCTTCGCGGAAATCTTCGAATTCTTCTGCAGCCAGTCCGCCAGCTTCTCCTTCGTGTCGAATCCGAGCTCGACCAGCCCTTGCGCCACGAGCGGGTCCAGCACGATCATCGCTCCGAAGAGCGGCCCGAACGGTATGCAGTTGTACGCGATCGCCTCGTGATATTGCGGCACGGGCTTCACGCCGAGTCCGATGCCGCCCTGTCCCTGCGAGATGCTGAATCCGACGAACAGGCTCACCACGTTTTCTTCCGCCTTGAATCCCTTTTGCACGTGCAGCGGCGTCCACGGGCTGGCCTTCTCGTTTTCCGGGATGATCAGGTTGTTGAAATTGACGCCGTTTCCGAGCGTACCCAGGTACGTCATCCCGGGTATCCCGGAATTGCTCAAGTTCCTCGAAAGAATCGTCCACGCGCGCCCGATCGCGGCGCTCGGCTGCGAAAACGGTCCCATCGCGCCGATTCCGTAATTCATGTTGAGCTTGTCTCGGATTGGGCCGTTGATCACGCACGCCGTCGCGAACGAATTCGTCGAACTGGAAAGCGAAGTCAGCCCGCTCGCCGCGATCGCCAGGATGATCGGAAAATAGTCGGGCGTCGCGCCTCCCATCACGGCATTGATCGCCACCTGCCTCACCGTGTACGACCATTCCGGATACGATCCCTTCGCCGGAGCCATTTTCCCGACGATCTCATCCGGCTTGTGGCTCGTGCCCTTGAGCATCGCGTCCACTTTTTCTTGCGTGGGCAGGACGATCTCCATGAAGTCCGTCATGCCGTTGTCCATGTAATACTGCTGCAAGTTCTCGGCAGTATCCGTGTACGTCGGCGGCCCAGTCGAAATCGAAACCGCGCCCGTCTTTTTCTCGTCCTCCGTGAGCGGTTGCGTGAGCGCGTCGATCACTTCCTTCATCAGCGGCTTGCCGCTCACCGGATCGTTTCCTTCGAGATACGCGTACATCTCCGCGTCCGTCTTGCCCCACACGGGATGCGGTGTGAAGCAGATGCGCTCGAGCGGCATGCCTCGGCCCGCCGCGTTCGACTTGGCGAGGTCCTTGAACGCGATCGTCACCATCGGAGCGGTCGGGAAACCCATCTGTTCAAATTTTATGCAGTGACCAACGGTCGCTGGTGTGCACGTGCTTCAATGGCCGATCGCCATGATCACGGCGTTGCCATTGGCTTTTATCTCCGCGTTGAGCTTGGGATCGTCGTCAGCGAACGCCCCGGCCTTCAGCCGGTACACCGTCGTGACGCTCGGCATGTTCTTCTTGAACCAGTTGGAGATTTGATCGAGGAAGTGATCCGCGCCCGGAAATCCGTCGGACACGAGGTAGATCGTCTTGCCGTCCAGAGTGCTCAGCCGCGGCGCCATCGGCACGAGCGTTATCGGAGGCGGAATCCCTTTCGGGTTGAGTGTCGTGATCTTCCCGTCGGCGGGCGCGACCGGCTTCTTATCCTTCGCGGCGTCCGCACGAGCGCCGGCCAGCAGCGCAGGAGACATCCCCAGCAGCGACAACATCTTTCGCCTGTTCATGCCTCGCGCCTCCTCTCCCTCGCGCGCGACCCGCACCGCGTGCGAATTGCCTCGCGCGTGAACGGCCCCGCGCTCCAAATGCCTCTCGCGCCGGATGTTAGCCGCGCGCCATAACCCTGTCAAGAAATTGCAGCCAAAGGTGATGGTTAGTTTCCGGTCATCCGCCTTACCAGGAGTTAGCCGCATGGCCTCGACCAGATCGGACTGGGCAGCCTAAGTCCCGATAAACACAGTTACCGGGAGAGTGGACTGCTGGGAAAGGACATGTCCAGTAATCCGATTTACCAGCACTTAGGAGGCAAAAGGATTCGCTTCGTCAATTCTGCGGAGCTAGCTGGGTAAGAACGGTCCCCTTGATGTCGATTTGAAACCACTCTCCGCCGGCGAAAAAGTGATATTCACCCCCCGTCTTGCTCTTGCAGCCTTGGCAGACCTCGGCGCGCCCCTGGTCGAAATTCAGAGCGCCGTCATAAATAGGGGGAATTACAATCTGCCCTCTCCGATTCGCGAAGCCGTACTTCCCGTTTCTAACTATCCGAACAAGCCCCTCGTGAAACCAGTCAGCCCCGTTGTCCATCACGGGGACACCGCTTATTATGACCTTGCCTGTGCGGTTGACGTACATCCAGCCCACTTTCGGAGAGTCAACAGCGGCTAAACTATGTGCATCAAAACTCAATTCCTTCAGATATTGCGGTGCGATGAAAAGTTCTCCCTTCGCGCCTTCGCGTACACAGTCGGGAACTTCACCCCGTTCGGGATCGAATAGGCAGGGCGTACCGGTCACGCCACTTTCGTCGGCGTCAGGTTGACGCATCGTATTTGCATTCTTCGGGAGTGTCGGCTGTTTCGACGCTTGCGGGGCTGTAGTTTGCCCCGCCGCACTCGCAACAGCAACCAGCATCAAAACGGTTGTGAAAATAGCGATTCTCACGGGAAGCGCTCTTCTATAGGTTTCCAACCGCGATTACCTATTATGCCTGGTAACCGCTGCGAGCTCAGGGGGTCGATGCAACACTTGCTCGTAGTCTACTCGCCGGAGTCTGAAAACCTAGAGTCATTCTCGGGCGTTGATTTAAACGCAGCGCTAC
>JGI12269J14319_10000980_pt1 | contig 28249 bp, 31 predicted proteins | sample PeaSoiSIISIP2007_FD_14319 | JGI IMG/M metagenome (IMG submission 14319)
GCGACCACCAGGCTCGAGCCGATCGCGGCCAGCCGCTCGCGCAGCCGGCGCAGCTCTACCGCCTCGCCGCTGACCATGCACTCCGTGCACCAGCGATGCTCCAGGTTCGCCTCACCGCCCGCCGCATCGGGCTCGTCGTGAAGCATGCCGGGCACGGCGTCGGACTCATGGAGCTCGCCGGTGTCCAGGTAGTCCGCGATGCCTTCCAGCAGTATCACGAAGCCGGCGGCGCCGGCGTCGACGACGTTGGCCCGGGTCAGCACGTCGAGCTGCTCGCGAGTCAGCTCGAGCGAGCGCTGGCCGCGCAGCAGAGCGCGCCGCACCACGTTCCTGAAGTCCGCGAGCCCGGCATCGGTGAGGGTGCCGAGTTCGCTACCGACGTCGTGCAGCACCGTCAGGATCGTGCCCTCGCGCGGTTCGGCCAGCGCCTCGCGTGCATATCTCGCGCCGGCGCGCACGGCATCGGCGAACTGCGCCGGACTTAAGTCCGGCAGGTGCCCGGCGCTGTCGCCGACGCCGAGCAGGAACTGCGCGAGGATGGCGCCCGAGTTGCCGCGGGCGCCGTCGAGCGCCGCATCCGCGACCTGGGTGAGGAGCTCGCCGGCGTGCGGCAGCGTCGCGCGCTTCAGCAGCTGTGCCACCGCGCCCATCGTCAGCACCAGGTTCGTGCCCGTGTCGCCGTCCGGCACCGGAAAGACGTTGATCCGGTCGAGATGCTCCTGCTGCTGGCGCAGCCGGTGGATGCCGGCGCGCAGCGCGCGGCCGAGTTCGGTCCCGTCGAGGCGCGCGATCACGGCATCGTGCATCGATGCCACGCTCCGTCGCATGGGGTTGCGGTGCCGGTCCGTCCGGCCGCTGCATCTGGCGGTACTCGTGACCGCCGGGTCGTCGTCATTCGCGCCGCAGCAGGAACCGGGTGCCCTGGTAGCTCAGGATCACGCCGTCCGGCGTGATGCGCTCGAGCGTCGGTCCCTCGCGCAGCTGCCCACCCTCGTGCAGGCGCTGCCCGTTCAGCATCACGAAGCGCTGCGCCGGATCGCTGCTGTAGACGTGCAGGTCGATGTTGAGTTGCGGCAGCCCCGACGCCAGCTGCGGCGGCAGGTCATCGAGCGTCGGAGCGCTGTCGACCGGCACGCGCCGCTCGGGCGCGGCGCGACTCACCTGCCGCCCTGGAACCGCGCGCGGCGCCAGCGACGGATCGGGCACCGCACCGGCCGAAAGCTGCTCCGGGTAATCGGCGGCATCCTCGGCGCCGCCCGGCTCGGTCTCGAGCGGACGGGTCCGGCCGGACGACGCAGTCGCGGCCGGGTCGGTCGCGGTCGTGCGCTGCGGCGCGTCCGACGGTGCGACCGCGCGCGGCGCCGCGGCGGGCGCGACCGGCTGAGCTGCGAGGCCCGCCGTCGGCCTCGCGGGCGCGGCGGGTTTCAGCAGCACGATCGACAGCACCGCGACGTTGATGACGAGCAGCGCCCCGAGCCCGGCCAGCACGAGCGGTAGCTTCGACGGCATCGAGCGCGACACCGGCAGATCGACGAGCCCAGGCACCGCCCGGCGCTCGCGCTCGTGCTCGGATTTTCGCAGTGCGTCGAGGATGAAAGACATCTAGCCTCCGCGGGCGTGCAGTGTCGGCGTGCCCGGCGCGCCGACGAGCGCATCGAGCAGCAGCTGCGTTTGTTCGCCGGCGATGCCGTCCACGACCAGGCGGTGGGAGCGCTGGAAATCCTCGACCAGACGCTCCAGATCCGTGTCATAGCGGTCGGAGTCGTCCCGCACCGCCTCGCCGCGGACCGTCGCCAGCCCCTGTCGCAGCCAGCGGACCTCGGCGCCGTGCATGCCGGGCCTCAAGGGATGGGCCATGGCCACCGGCGGCCGCCACAGCACGAGGAACTCGCCGTACCAGCCACGCTGCAGGTCGAGCAGATCGGCAGTCACGGTCGCCTCGCCCGCCTCAATGAGCGCGGTCCGGTCGGTGAGCGCGGAGACGACCACCTGGTGCTCGACGCCGTTCTCGGTGACCAGCGACAGAATCGCCGGCCGGTTGAGCAGCCGCAGCTGCGCGAGGGTCCCCTTCTCGGCGAGGCACTCAAGGCCCTGTGATACGGCCTGGTCGCACGGCCGGCCGCCGTGGGCGTCGAACGGCAGCTTCCAGAGCGCGAACAGCCGGGCAAACGCCGCATCGGTACTGGTGTCCGCTGCGTGCGCCGTGAGAAATCCGGCCACCGCGGGCGGCGGCGGGGCGTCGCGGACCGGTGCCGGGGCCGCTGCGGTCAACGCTGCCGGGAGCCCCGGGGGGGGCGCGTGCACCGCGGCCGCGGCCGTCGCGGCCGCGGCGGGCCCCGTCGCCAGATGCTGCGCCCGGCCGCCGACAATGAGCGCGCCGAGCCCGAACGCGAACATCGCAGCGCCGGCGGCCGCCACGCCACCGAGCGTCCACGGCAGCCACGCCGGCGTGATCGCCCGGCCGCGGACCTCGCCCGCCGCACGGCGCACCAGCAGCGGGGGTACGCGGTGCTGCTCACGCGTGTAGGCACCGAGCAGCGCCCGGTCCGCAATCACGTTGATCAGACGCGGCACCCCGCCGGACAGGCGGTGAAGCGTGCGCAGTGCACCCGGAGTGAACACCTCGGTCGTCGCGCCCGCGACCTTCAGCCGGTGCTGCACGTAGGCCGCCGACTCCGCCCGGGACAATGGATCGAGGTGGTAGCGTCCGGTGATCCGCTGGGCGAGCTGGCGCAGGTCGTTGCGGGCCAGCACCTCGCGCAGCTCGGGCTGGCCGACGAGGATGATCTGCAGGAGCTTGCGGGTCTCTGTTTCGAGATTGGTCAGCAGCCGTACCTGCTCGAGCACATCCGCCGAGAGCTGCTGTGCCTCGTCGACGATCACCACGACCCGGCGGCCGCGCCCGTGGGCATCGAGCAGGAACCGGTTGAGCGCATCGACGATCGCCCGAACACTGCCGCGAGCCGCACCTGGCACCGCGACGTGCAGCTCGTCGACGATCGTCAGCAGGAACTCCTCGGGAGTCACCCGCGGGTTCAGGATCAGCGCGATGTCCGCGTGCGCCGGCAGCTGGCCGAGGAAACTTCGGACCATCGTGGTCTTGCCGGTGCCAACCTCGCCGGTGAGCTGCACGAAGCCGCCGGCGTCGTCGATGCCGTACAACAGGTGCGCGAGGGCCTCCGCGTGCCGCTCGCTCAGGTACAGGTAGCGGGGGTCCGGCGTGATCGCGAAGGGCTTCTCGGTGAGCCCAAAGAAGCGCGTGTACATCGTCCGGGAATGATAGCGCAGGCGCATCCGCCGTTCGGCCTTGCCCGGGATTGCCGGCCCCGCCGGCACCTCGAGGGTCGAGGAGCGCACCCGGGGGGGCCGAAGGGCGCCGGCCGGCCCGCCGCTCCGGGTCAGGAGTGCAGTCGGCGCGAGGCAGGCCAGGCGGGATCAGCAGGCGCAGCGCGGCGCGCCGGCCGGCTCCCCACGTCAGTGGCGGCGGCGCACCTCGGTGAACCCGTCCTGTTTCTCGGGCTTCTCGAGCGTGCTGGCCCGCTGCACCGCGCCCGTGCCGAACTTCTCGCGGATCCGGTCGAGCGTCGGGTCGAGCTTCGCAGTCGCCCGCGCCGGCGGGCGCGGCGCAGCATCGCCTGCTGCCGCGCCGGCGGACTCGGCGAACAGGTCGAGCTGCACGGCCGGAGACAGGCTGCTGACGCCGACACCGAGCAGGCGCACCGCAGCCCGGGGCTGTTCGGCGAGCCAGGCATCGAGCAGCTGCCGGGCGATCGCGAGCACCGTCGCCGTCTCCTGGGTCGGCGGGCTGAAGCTGCGGCTTCGGGTATAGGTCGTGAAGTCGCGCCGGCGGATCTTGACCGTCACGCTCGCGGCCATCAGCTCCTTGGCCCGCAGCCGCGCGCCGACCCGGTCGGCGAGCCTGGCGAGCTCGGCCGTGAGGTCCTCGCGGCGCCGCAGGTCGGTGTCGAAGGTCTCCTCGGCGCTGACCTGCTTTTCCTGCCAGTCCGGGACGACCGGTCGCTCGTCGATGCCGGCGGCGCGCTCGCGCACGCGCTGCGTGTAGCGGCCAAACAGCGGCCAGAGCACGGCGTCCGACGCGAGGCGCAGCTGGCCGAAGGTGTGCAGCCCGCACTCCTCGAGCCGTGCGGCGGTCTTGGCGCCGATGCCGGACAGCCGGCGGATCGGCAGCGGATCGAGAATCCCGACCACGTCCTCGGGCGCGATCACGCACAGGCCGTCGGGTTTTTTGAGGTCGGAGGCGATCTTGGCGAGCAGCTTGTTGTGCGACACGCCGACCGAGGCGGTGAGCCCGGTACGCGCACTGATCCGCGCCTTGATCTCGGCGGCGATCGCGGCGGGCTCGCCGAACAGCGCCCGGCTCTCGGTGACGTCGAGGAACGCCTCGTCGAGCGACAGTCCCTCGATGAGCGGCGTGAACTCGCGGAATACCGCGAATACCTCGGCCGACACCTCCCGGTAGCGGCCCATGCGGGGCTTGACGACGACGGCGTGCGGGCAGCGCTCGAGGGCCGCGCGCGTCGGCATTGCCGAGTGCACGCCGTAGCGGCGCACTTCATAGCTCGCCGCCGCGACCACCCCGCGCCCCGAGGCGCCGCCGACGATGACCGGCTGGCCACGCAGCTCCGGCCGGTCATGCTGCTCGACGGAGGCGTAGAACGCATCCATGTCGACGTGCAGAATCGCGCGCATCCAGGCGGCCCTCAGGCGGTCAGCGCACTGAAGATCAGCGTCGCCAACAGCGTGATGCTCAGAAATACCATATATGCGAAGCCCACCACCGTGAGTTTGGCGAGCGTCAGCGAACGGCCCTGCCCATAGTAGTTGCGCATCGCCCGGTACACGTACCAGACCGCGTACACCACCCCGGCGAACTTGGCGATGCCGCCGATGCGCGCGAGCGGCGGTACCCACACGATCAGCCACGACAGCATCAGTTCCGCCAGCAGGACCAGGAACAACGCCGCGTGGGTGTGCAGGAAGAACACCAGATGCTCGACGTAGTAGCGCCGCGGCCGCCAGTACAACAGCAGCATCACGAGACCCATCACCGGCAGGAACAGGAACATCACCTTCGGGATGCTGGCGAGAAAGGCGCGGATTGCCGCCCTGCCGCCGTCCGCCACGTTGCGCCGGCAGGCGCGGCGCAGCGGTTCCTTGAGCCACGCGATGGAGGAGTCGAGCTTCTCGCAGTCTTTGCTGTCGACCCCGATGATGAAGCCTTGGTCCGCGGCTCCCGGCTTGGCGAGCTCCTGCTTAAGATCGCGACCAGCCTGCGCGATGTCGGCGGATCCGGTCGGGCTCTTGGCAAGCGCCTGCACTGCCGGGAGGGCGTCACGGTGCGGGCCGATCGCGGCGAGCGTGAAGAACAGCACGCTCAGCACCAGATACAGGCGCACCGGAGGCAGGTACCGCGCCCGGCGTTCGGCGAAGTACTCCTGCGTGAGCCGCCCGGGTCGCAGCAGCAGCGCGCCGAGCGTCCGCCACAGGCGGCCGTCGAGGTGCGTCAGCACGTGCCAGGTGTCGTGGAATAGCGTGCTGATCGCACGCGCGCTCTCATGGGCGTGCTGGCCGCACTGGGCGCAGTAGGGGCCCGTCAGCGGCGCATCGCAGTTGGCACAGGTTGCAGGTTGCACCCGGAGCTCGCGGCGTGGCTTAAGACCTGTAACTTGCCAGATCCGGCCCCGATCCGATACCTCCGTCCGGCCTTCGCACAACCCGCATCGTCGGCGGCCCGCGGCGGCTGCACAATGCACTCTGTCAGGACCGGGAGGCCGAGGTGAGCCCGACGCGGCGCATGGCAGTGCTGTCGATTGCGACCTCGCTCGCAACCCTCGTGCTCAAGTTCGTGGCGTTCGGCATCACGGGCTCGATCGGGCTGCTGTCGGACGCGCTCGAGGCGCTTGTCAACCTCGCCGCCGGCATCGTCGCGCTCACGGTGCTGTCGATCGCCGAACGCCCGGCCGACCATGACCATGCCTTCGGCCACGAGAAGGCCGAGTACTTCTCGAGCGGCGTCGAGGCCGTGCTGATCCTGATCGCCGCGGTCGGCATCGTCTGGGCGGCGACGGGGCGCCTCGCGCATCCGGTGCCACTGCACGGCCTGGGGCCGGGTCTGCTGGTGGCCGCGGTGGCCGGGGCGCTGAATCTGTTGGCCGCGCGGCTGATGCTGCGTGCGGCGGCGAGGCACGACAGCATCACGATCGAGGCCGATGCCCGGCACCTGCTGGCCGACGTGTGGACCTCGGCCGGCGTGATCGCGGGTCTTTTGTTCGTGCTCGCGAGGCCAGGCTGGGCGGTCGCCGATCCGCTGATCGCAATCGCGGTCAGCATCCACATCTGCTGGACCGGGGTCTCACTGCTGCGCCGCTCCGTCGATGGCCTGATGGATCGTTCGCTGCCGCCCGCTGAAATCGAGGCGGCGCAGGAGATCATCCGGTCCCAGCTGCCGGCCGGCGCCGGCTATGCCGACTTGCGCACGCGCAAGGCAGGCTCGCGGCGCTTTCTCGAGTTCAAACTGCGCGTGCCAGGTTCCGAGAGCGTCGCCGCGGCGCATGCGTTGTGCGACCGGCTCGAGGCGTTGCTCGGCCGTCGCCTTCCCAATGCGTTGGTAACCATTCACGTCGAACCGGTCGAACCGGAACGCGCCCGGCAGCAACCGGCCGGCCAATCGTAGCGGTGACAGCGCCCGGCGGCTTGCGGGCGGGCCGTGGCTCCCGGCACTGCGTGCCCAGCGATGACCGCGCGTTGGTTACTATCCAGCGGTTGCGGGCGCAGCGCCCGTAGAGCGAGCGTGCCCGGTCGCCGAGCGACGCACGGAGTGGCGGACGGAATGGAGCAGATCACCGCGGACATCGTCGGAGATCCCATCCGGTATGAGCTGGACGGGAGCCGCGATGACTTGCTGACCGCCGGCCTCGGCATCACCGGACTACGCGGCGCGCCACCGTCGTTCGCCGATCCCGGGCGACCGACACCGCGCGAGCTGCGACGACGCGCGATCCACGCCGCCTATCGCGGTCTCGTGGACACGAGCGATGCGGGCGGCTTCGGCCGTCTGTACGGCCCGGCGGGCGATCAGCGGGTCGCGGGGATCGAATACCTGGTGGCCGTGCGCACGCCGGACGGACTCGGTACGACGACCGTCCTGCTGCAGCTGCCGCGGGACTTCGATGTCGCCAATCCGTGCCTCCTCGCCGTCGCGTCCTCAGGGTCGCGCGGCGTGTACGGAGCACTGCCGACCGCCGGCGAGTGGGGACTCAGGCACGGGATCGCCGTGGTGCACACCGACAAGGGCACGGGCATCGGCGTCTGGGACGTCGACCGTGCCCGCGGTTACCGGATCGACGGCACGCTGACGGCGGACCCGTCCGATCCGCTGCTCGGCTTCGTGCCGGCGCTGACGCCGGAGCTCGCCGAATTCGGCAGGCGCGAACCGCACTCGCTGCTGTTCAAGCACGCGCACTCGCGCCAGAACCCCGAGGCCGACTGGGGCGCCTACCTGCTGCAGGCGATCAAGACCGCGTTCGGGCTCCTCAACCTCGAGCTCGGGCGCCGGCTCGCGGCGCCCCTGACACCGGACAACACGCTGGTGCTGGCCGCCGGCATATCGAACGGCGGGGCTGCCGTGCTGCGGGCGCTCGAGCGCGACCGCGCGGGCTGGATCAGCGGGGCCATCGCCGTCGAGCCGAACGCAGTCGTCTCGGGCCGCACCGCAGGCGTCGCGATCGACTACGGTGGCCGGCGTCTGGCGGACGGGCAGATCGGGCTGCTCGACTACACGGGCCTGCATTACCTGTATCAGCCGTGCGCGGTGCTGGCCGAGAGCGACCCGGAGGCGCCGTACTTCGCGGCGACGCAGGCGAGCCGCCCGCGGCTCGAGCAGTGGTGTGCCGACCTGCAGGCAGTGGGCGTGCTGCCGGCCGGGCCCGTCGGAGCGGCGGCGAGCGCTGCGCGCAACGAACTGCTCGCCGCAGGTGTGCTGCCGCAGGGCCTGCGGCTCGGGCATTTCAACCTGCTCGCCAATCTGTGGCCGGGGATCGCGACCTGCTATGCCTGGGCCTACACGCGGCGCGCGCCGTGGGATCCGCCGCTCGGAGTCACGTTTGCGGCGACCGACGCCGGCGGCCGGGTCCGCAGCCTCACGGAGGCCGAGGCGGCGGCGCTGTGGGCCGACGGCAGCGGCATCCCGCCAACCGAGCACATCTCGCTCGTCATCCGCGGCGCGGATGGCGAGCGCCGCGCGGCGAACGAGGGCAGCTCGCAGCTGGCGCTCGGCTATGCACCCGAGCGCGTGCTGGCGCGCGCGCCGCGAGCGCTCGAAGGCCTGCCGCCGGGCCGCGCCGCGCTGCTCGAGGGCGTCCGCGCGGGCCAGCAAGAGGTCGTGATGACTGCGCGCGTCGGCAATCGTCCGGTCATCATCATCCACGGACGGGCCGACAGCCTGATGCCGGTCAACCACACCTCGCGGGCCTACTACGCCGTCAACCAGCGCGACCGCGGCAGCCGTGACGAGCTGCGCTACTACGAGCTCGAGCACGGCCATCACTTCGACGCATACCTGGCGCTGCCCGGATTCGCAGACGGCTACGTGCCGACCCAGCCGTGGATGCTGCGCGGCCTCGATGCGCTCTACGAGCGGCTGAGGACCGGCGCGGCCCTGCCGCCGAGCCAGGTGATCCGCTCGCGCCCGCGCGGCCACGCCGACGGGGCAGTGCCGCCGCTCGCCGAGACGCATCTGGGCGCGCTCAAGATGCATCCAGGGGCCGACGCGATCGGCTTCAGCCGCGGCGTGCTGACGGTGCCTGACTGAGGCGGCGCCGGCCTCACTCCCGCGCTTGCGCGCCGTGCACCGGCTCGCAGCGCACGTCGGTCTTCACGGAGTTGGCGATGAAGCACTGCGCGTGCGCCGCATGGTGCATGGCCTCGACCTCCTCGCGGCTCGGAATGACGGCGCCGGAGAACGCCACCTCGGGCCGCAGCGTCACGACCGTGATCGCCATCCGGCCGCCCGCGTCGCGCTCCATGATCCCGCTCGCCTGGTCGCGATAGCGGTCGACCCGGAATTGACGGGCCGCCGCGACCGACAGGAACCAGAGCATGTGACAGCTGGCGAGCGCGGCGACGAACGCCTCCTCGGGGTCCATCGCCGCGGGATCCGACAGCGGCGCCGGCACCACGTGCGGCGAGGCGGAGCCCGCGACCTCGAGGCCCCCGTCGAAGCGCAGCAGGTGCCGCCGGCTGTAGCGATTGTCGAGAAACGGCTGCGAGCCGCGCTGCCAGCTGACCTCGGCAATATATGTCGCCATGGCGGGACCCCCGGGTGGACTAGCTGATTGGCGGTGAGCGCTGGTGCCAGTCGGTCGCCGACTGGTAGGCGGCGGCGACTCTGAGGAGCGTCGCCTCGGCGAACGGCCGGCCGACCAGCTGCAGGCTCGCCGGCAGCCCGCCCGCCGTGAAGCCGACCGGCACGCTCAGCGCGGGCACGCCGAGGTAATTGAAAGGGGCCGTGCAGTGCACGAGCCGCGCGATGGCAGCCCACATCGCGACGCCCGCGCCGACGTCGGTGTCAGCAAGCGTCGGGACCGGGAATGCGAGTGTCGGCGTCGCCAGCACCTCGCAGTCCGCGTAGACTGAGGTAACGAAGCGCCGCAATATCCGCGGCCGCAGCCGCAGGGACTCGAGGTAGACGGCAGCGGGGATCGCGATGCCGGTCATCGCCCGCGTGCGCACCTGCGGCGAGTAGTCCTCGGGGCGTGTCCGCAGCCACTCGCCGTGGACCGCCGCGGCCTCCGAATACAGGATCGCGCGGCCGAGTTCCGTCAGGTGCTCTGCTGCGGGCACCTCGATCTCGGTGAGCTGCGCGCCGAGCTCCTCGAGCACCCGCAATGCCGCCTCGAGCACGCGCCGGACCTCTGCGTCGATGCCGTCGAAGAAATAGTTGAGCGCGATGCCGACTCGCAGGCCGCCGACGCCGCCGGCGAGCGCCGCCTCGTAGTCGGGAACCGGGCGCCGGCTCGAGCTCGGGTCGGCTGCGTCGTGACCGGCGATGATCGTGAGCAGGCGCGCCAGGTCCTGCGCCGTGCGCGCGAGCGGCCCGACGTGGTCCGTCGACCAGGACAGCGGCATCGCGCCGGCGCGGCTGACGCGACCGTAGGTGGGCTTGAGGCCGAGCACGCCGTTGACGGCCGCCGGCAGCCGGATCGACCCGCCAGTGTCGGAGCCGACTGCGCCGAAGGCGATCCGGGCGGCGACCGCGGCGCCCGCGCCGCTCGACGAACCGCCGGCGATATGGGCGCGATTCCAGGGATTGCGGCAGGCGCCGTGGAAGGCATTGTGGCCGGTCGGGCCGAGCGCGAACTCGGTCATGTTGAGCGCGCCGAGGTTGACCGCACCGGCGGCGGCGAGGCGCGCAAGCACCGTCGCCTTGGTCGTCGCGCGAAAGCCCTGCCGGATGCGCGAGCCCGAGCTCGTCTCGCGCTCGGGATCGTCGAACATGTCCTTGGCCGCGAGCGGGACGCCGTGCAGCGCGCCGAGACGCGCGCCCGCGGCGCGCGCCTCATCGGCGCGCGCCGCCTCGCGCAGCGCGGCGTCGTCCTCGATGCGGATGAAGCAGTTGAGTTCGGCGTTGAGCCGGTGCGCCCGCTCGAGACAGGCGCGCGTGAGCTCGACGCTCGAGGTCTCGCCGCGGGCGACCGCGGCTGCGGCCGCGGCGAGCGTCGCCCTGGCGAGATCCGGCATCAGTCGGACTCTGCCAGCCGCTCGAGTTCGGCCAGGAACGCGGCGGGCTCGGTGTCGATGAGGCTCACCGTCGCGCTCGCGGCCACGGCGCGCACGGCGTTGCTCGCGCCGACCGCGATGCGGGCGGCGGTATCAGCGTCGAGCGGCGGGTACCCCGCGAGGCGTGCGAGGGCCATCACGACCTCGGGCGCGAGCGAGGACTCGGGTTGCTGATCGTTCATCGGGCAGCGTCCTTGCGGCGGGCGGTCGCGCAAGCATTGCAGTCTCGCGGCGAACGGTCAAAATTGCAGCCTGCCATTCAGGAGCGTCCGCCATGTCCATCTCGATGTATCAGGCCTCGGTGCCGGTGTTCCAGCAGCAGCTGACCGCGCTCAAAGGCGTGCTCACCAAGGCCGAGTCGCAGGCCGTGGCCATGAAAGCGAGTCCCGCGGTCCTGCTCGAGGCGCGGTTGTACCCGAACATGTTCCCGCTGACGCGGCAGGTGCAGATCGCAGCCGACTTTGCCAAGGGGACGTCGGCACGTCTCGCAGGACTCGAACCGCCGGTCTACCCGGACACGGAGAGCAGCTTCGCCGAGCTCGTGGCGCGCATCGACCGCACGCTCGAGTTCCTGAAAACTCTGCGACCGGTGCAGATCGACGGTCAGGAGGAGCGCACGATCGACCTCAAGGTCGGCGGCCAGCCGCGGACATTCAAGGGGCTGCCGTACCTGCTCCACTTTGCGCTGCCGAACTTCTTCTTCCACGCGACGACGGCCTACGCCATCTTGCGGCACAACGGCATCGAGCTCGGCAAGCAGGACTTCATGGGCACCGCCTGAGGCGCCTGCCCACGCCGTCCCCGAGACACCCCGCCCCATGCGCATCCACGTGCTTCCGACCGCCGAAGCCGCCGCCGAGCGCGCGGCCGACTGGCTGCGTGCCGAGATCGGCCGTGCCACTGCGCAGCGCGGCCGGTGCCTCGTCGCGCTGAGCGGTGGTCGCACCCCGTGGCGGATGCTGCACGACCTGCGGCGGCTGCGCGTTCACTGGCACGATCTGCAGGTGTTCCAGGTCGACGAGAGGGTCGTCCCGGCGACCGACGAGCGCCGCAATGCGCGCCAGATCTCGGACCTCCTGGTTGCGCCCGACGCCCTCGGCCCGGAGCAGTTCCATGCGATGCCGGTCGAGCGGGACGATCTTGAGGCGGGCGCCGACGAATACGCGCGGCTGCTCGTCGACCAGGCCGGCACCCCGCCAGTGCTGGACGTCGTGGCACTCGGGCTAGGCGCCGACGGCCACACCGCCTCGCTCGTCGCCGGTGATGAGCTCCTCGAGGAGCGCGGCCGCGATGTCGGCGTCAGCATCGCCTACCAGCGGGTGCGTCGCATGACGCTGACGTTCCGCGCGCTCGATGCAGCGCGACACAGGCTGTGGCTGGTCACCGGCGCCGACAAGGCGCGGGCGCTGCGCCAGCTGTGGGCCGGCGACACCTCGGTCCCCGGCGGGTGCGTCGCGCGCGAAGCGGCGCTCGTGTTCGCGGACGTGGCAGCGGCGGCCGAGCTGCCCGCCGAGATCCGCTCGCCGCACTGAGCCCGCCGGCTCAGAAGCCCGCGAGCGCCCGCACCATGTTGCGGATCGCGCTCGTCTGCGTGCCGCGGCGCGTCGCGTAGTCCGGATCCTGGTAGCCCCACCAGTCCCAGCATCCCTCGGGGTTCAGCGGCAGGAACCAGCTGCGCCGCGCCTGCGGATAGAGCACGACGAGGTCGTTGGCCTCCGCCCAGGCGTTGTAACCGGCCTCGCGGACGAAGGACTCGCCGACGAACTCCTCGCCCTGGCGGCAGCCGTGGAAGGCGATGTGCAGGCGGCACGGCGTGCCGTGGCCGCAGCGGGCCGGCACGTACACAAAGCCCGTGGCCGCGAGACTGCCGAGCGGATCGTAGGCGGACTGCGCGAAGCGCCTAAGACCGCGGCCCGAGGCGGCCGCGGCGAGCGCGGGCTCTCGCGGGGGCAGCAGCGTGCGGTACAGGTGCGACAGCATCTGCCCGACGCCGTCGTAGCGGCAGGCGTTGAGGTACGGCGTGGCCGTGAGTCCGCAGCTGCCTCCCGCAGCCAGCGTCGGCACTCCGTGCGCCGCCGGGACGTCGGTCACGTAGCGGATGCTGTCGGCCGGCACGAACGCCGTGTAGAACTCGACGAGCGCATCGCTGACCGGCCGCGCGAGCGTGTCGTCGCGGCTGCCGCGGAACACGAACACCCGCGCCTGCGCCAGGCCCTCGAGCGGGTCGATGCGACCCTCGCGCGCGGCCCGGCGCGCGGCCGCGACGAGTCCGGCCGCGTCCGGATCGCTGCTGTCGCGGTCGAGGCACTCGCTGAGCGCGCGGCTGAGCGAGCCGCGCGCGCAGTACCACGGGCCCGCCGCGAAGATGCCGGCGCCCGTCACCAGGCTGCTGAAGCTGACGTGGAACTGGGTGGCCATGTAGCCGCCCGACGAGACACCCGACACCGACAGGCCTGCCGGGTCAAGCGCGAGGCGCGGCAGCGCGTCGGATGCACCGAGACCCGCGCCGGCCCAGGCGCAGGCCGCGACGGCGGCGATGCAGCTAAGCGCCGGGCGAGCGGCGTGGGTCATCGGCCGCTCCGTGAGCGACCGGCGCACGGGCGCAGATGCGTCGTGAGGCTCAGCTGGCTACCCGGCGCCACGCGCCGCCACGGGCGGCGGTGCGCACCATCAGCCACAGCCAGCCGGTGAGCACTCCGACGGTCGTGAAGTTGATGATCGTCCAGTTGGCTCCATGGCCGAGCGCCATCAGCACGCCGCCCACGGCGCCGCCATACACGAAGGCCGCCGCACTTGCCGCGAGGCCGGCGCTGAGGGTGATCGCGAGAAGCCGCCAGAGGCGCGCCCGGAGCCGGGCCAGCGCGTGTGCGCGGTCGGTCTCGACGTGCTCGCGCAGCTCCCGCCGCGAGAGCTGGTCTGCACGGCTGCGCGCAACCTCCGCCTGTGCCAGCACGCGCGCCGTGAAACCAGGGGTGGCGTCGAGCCGGCCGTACAGCCGGCGCAAGCGCCGGTCGAGCTCCGTATCGGCAAACGGGCGTTCGTTCATGCTGCATGCTCTCCCGTTGCGCCGAGCTCGGTCGCGAGCCGTGCCCGCGCGCGATGAAGGTGAGTCTTGACCGTGTTGACCGGCAGGCCGAGCATCGCCGCGACTTCATCGACCGGCCGCTCGTCCTGGTAATACAGCGTGACGACCTGGCGCTGCACCGCGCTCAGCGCCGCGACCGCGCGCCACAGCGTCGCATCGTCAGCGCCGATGCTGTCCTCCACGGCGGTGATGGCTTCGGCTTCGGCCAGCACGACGGGATCGGACAATGAGCGCGATGCGCGCTGCCTGCGCAGCGCCGACACGGCGGTGTTGCGCGTAATCGCATAGATCCACGTCGAGAGTTTGGCGCGGCCGTCATAGCCATCGAGGGCTCTCCACAGCTTCACGAACACCTCCTGGGCGACGTCCTCGGCGGCCGCGCGCTCCCGGACGATCGAGTAGGCGAGGCCGAAGACGCGGCGCCGGTAGCCGGCGACGACCGCCTCGAAGGCAGCCTGGGACTGGCCGGCCTGCAACGACTCGATGATGGCCGCGTCCATTCCCACCCCGGCAACCCCTCTTGCCTGTGGTGATACGCGCGAGGGCCGGTCCCGGTTTCAGCGGCCGGCGCCGGTGCCGGGGATGGTTGCATGAAACCACCTGCCCCGGGGCCGCGTATCAAACCGGTGAACACGTTACGGCACCACACGCTGCCCGCACACTACACCGCCGATGCGCTCGCCGCGGCGGCGGTGGGGCTCGCGGTGGGCCTCAGCCTCGGCGAGGTCTGGCCGCAACTGCGGTGGCTGCTGCTGGCGCTGTGCGGCTACTGATCGACAGCAGCGGAGCTTTTTCAAACTCGAGGAGATCGGACGCCATGAACGAGGACATCGTCGCCGTTTTTATTCCCATCACCGCCATCATATTCGGCGTTTCGTGTGCAATCGTCTCGATCATCGTCGGCCACCGCCAGCGGATGCAGCGCGCGGAGCTGCGGCACCGCGAGCGGCTCGCCGCGATCGACAAGGGGCTCGAGCTGCCACCCGACCCGCCCGATTTCGATGCCAACCGCGCCCGCCCGCGCTTCCTGTTGCGCGGCCTGGTGCTGATATTCCTCGGCATCTCGCTGACGATCGCGATGCTGCAGCTTCGCGGGTCCGTCCCGTACCTGTTCGGCATGATTCCGGCGGCGGTTGGCCTCGGCTACCTCGTCTATTACTTCATCGAGGGCCGCCGGGAGTCGAGCCCCACGGCGCCGGGCTCCCTCGCGGACGGGTCGCCGCGCTCCTAGCGCGCAGTCGCGGGGCACAGCTGCACGCGGGCGGTGCGCTCAGCGCTTCGCGTTGAGCGCGTCCTTGAGCGCCTCGCACACCGCAGCGATTGCCGGCGCCCGTGTGCTGCTGCGACGCCAGACGGCGCCGAGCGTCCGATGCGGCACGGGCTTCGCGAATGGCCGGATCACGAGATTCCTGGCCGCCGCGAACGGCCCGTGAGTCGCGAGCGCGGGCAGCAGCGTGACGCCGAGTCCCGCCGCGACCATCTGTCGAAGCGTCTCGAGGCTGGTCGCGCGGAAATCCCCCGCCTCGTGCACGTCGACCCGGTTGCAGACCTCGAGCGCCTGGTCGCGCAGACAATGGCCGTCCTCGAGCAGCAGCAGCGTCTCACCGGCCAGATCCTCCGCCCGGACCGCGGGCTTGGTCGCGAGCCGGTGACCGGCAGGCACGGCGAGCGTGAACGCCTCGTCGTACAGCGGCTGCACCTCGAGGCCGCTGACGTCGACCCCGAGCGCCAGCACGCCGAGGTCGAGTTCCCCGGCGCGCAGCCGCTCGAGCAGCGCCCCGGTCTGGTACTCGTACAGCAGCAGCTGCAGCCTCGGTAACTGCTTGCGGATGCGCGGCGTCACGAGCGGCAGGAGGTATGGTCCCAGCGTCGGAATGAACGCCACCTTGAGCGTCCCGGCAAGCGGATCGCGCGATCCGCGCGCGAGCTCGACGATGTCGTCGGCCTCCTGCAGCACGCGCCTCGCGAGGATCACGATCCGCTCGCCGATGTCGGTCAGCGCGACGTTGCGGGGCTGCCGCTCGACCAGCTGCACGCCGAGATAGTCCTCAAGCTTCCTGATCTGCGCCGACAGCGTCGGCTGGCTGACGTGGCTCTTCGCGGCCGCGTGCCCGAAGTGGTGCGTGTCGGCGAGCGCGACCAGATAGCGCAGGTCCCTAAGGTTCATCGCGGGCTCCCGGAAGACATAGGGAGATACTATCAAAGTCATAGGAACAATCGAATAGACCTATGGCAGGGGCCGTCCCAGACTCTCGCGCAACCCCGTAACGGGCCATTTGCCCAGGTCCCGGATCAAGGAGAGAGCGATGCTCGGCGTAGGACAGAAATTTCCGGAGTTTTCACTGACTGGCGTCGTCTCCAATGACCTGGGATCGGCATTCCAGCGCATCGATGCGCCCTCGCTGCGCGGCAAGTGGGCCGTCGTGTTCTTCTGGCCGAAGGATTTCACCTTCGTCTGCCCCACCGAGATCGCCGCCTTTGGCAAGCTGAACAAGGAGTTCCAGGCCCGCGATGCGCGGATTTTCGGCGCCTCGACCGACTCCGAGTTCGTGCACCTCGCCTGGCGCAAGGACAGGGAGGAGCTGCGTAACCTGCCATTCCCGATGCTGTCGGACGTGAAGCGCGACCTTGCGACCGCGCTCGGCATCATCGACCGGGAGGCCGGCGTCGCCCAGCGCGCCACCTACATCGTCGATCCAGAGGGCGTGATCCGCTTCGTCTACGTCACGGACCTAAGCGTCGGCCGCAATCCCGACGAGGTGCTGCGCGTGCTCGATGCACTGCAGACCGACGAACTGTGCCCGTGCAACTGGACCAAGGGCGAGGACACGCTGAAGGCAGCGTGAGGTCTGATGCCACGCGCGCTTTCGGCGCGGATCTGCACCCGCGCGGCCCCGGCCCGGCGGCGGGCGTTCGGCCCGGGCCCCGTCCGCCAGCACAGGAGATGTAAATGACGACGCTCGAGACGCTGCGCGAGGAGATTCCGGACTACGCCAAGGACCTGAGGCTCAACCTCGGCTCGGTGCTCGCGCCCGGCGGCGCTCCCGGACTCACCGACCGCCAGATCTGGATGGTGGCGGTCGCGACGGCCATCGCGTCCCGCAATGCGCTCTTCGCGCACCGGATCGAGGCGCTGGCCCACGCAACGCTGGACGCACCGGCGCTCGCAGCGGCCAAGGCCGCCGCGGCGATCATGGGCATGAACAACATCTACTACAGATTCGCTCACCTGACGGACGATACGGACTACCGGGCGATGCCGGCGCGCCTGAGGATGAACGTGATCGCAAGTCCCGGCATCGACAAGGCCGACTTCGAGCTCCTTTCGCTCGCCGTGTCGGCGGTCAATGGCTGCGGCCTGTGCCTCAATGCACACGATGCGGTGCTGAAGAAGCACGGTGTGTCCCGCGAGGCGATCCAGAGCGCCGTGCGCATCGGCTCCGTGATCCATGCGGTGGCCGGCGTGCTGGCCTACGAGGCTGCCGCCTGAGCACTCGGCGGGCGCCGCGTCGCCCGCCGTATACTTGGACGATGCGAAGCCGCAGCCAGAAACGTGCCGCGGGTGTCGTGATCGTCCGCCAGACTGCGGGCGATCCGAGGGTCCTGCTGTTGCGGGCGTACCGCAACTGGGACCTGCCCAAGGGGCGGCTCGAGGAAGACGAGACACCACTCGAGGGCGCGATTCGCGAGGCCCGCGAGGAGACCGGCCTCGGTGATCTCGTGTTCGCCTGGGGCGAGGACTCGATCGACACCGAGCCCTACGCCGGCGGCAAGGTCGTGCGCTTCTATGTGGCGCGGGCCCCCGACACCGACGTCACGCTGCCGGTCAACCCCGCCCTCGGCCACGCCGAGCACCATGAATTCCGCTGGGTGCCGTTCGCGGAGGCACTGAGGATGACCGTGCCGCGCCTGCAGCGCGTGCTGCGATGGGCGGCGGAGCGGATCGGACTCGAGGTTCCGCCGGCCGGCTGAGTCAGCGCGGCCGGCCGCGCCGCGGCGGCGCCTATTTGGCGCTGATGACGCCGCAGGCGACGCGCGGGCCGGAGTTGCCGGCCGGCTGCGAGGTGAGGTCGTCACGGTCGCGGTGCACGACGATGCTGCGTCCGACGATCGAGGTCGATCCCGGGTCCAGCGTGAGCCCCGCGACGTCGAGGTCGAGCTTTACCTTGCCGGCCGCATTCGCATTCAGGCTCGGCAAGTCACCCGCGTGATGTGCGGGTCCGCTGGCGGGGCCATGCGGTGCGCCGGTCGGGTTGAAATGTCCGCCGGCGCTCATCGCATCGGGGGCAGAGCAGTCGCCCTTTTCATGCACGTGGAATCCGTGCTCGGAGCCCGGCACGAGCCCTGCGAGTTCGACGTGCAGGTGCACGCCCGTGCTCGTCTGGCGGAACTCGACGCGGCCCGACACGGTGCTGCCGGAGCGCGGCTCGAGCGTCGCGACCGCTTTCAGGCCAGCGGGCTGCGTGCCCGCGCAGCCGCCCGCGCACACGGCCGCCGTCACGAGCAGACCTGTCAGGATTCGCATGCGGGGATCTCCAGTCAGGGAACGGACAGCGCAGCCTAGTGCGTCGGCGCCGCCGGCGCCAGCGGGGGCCGCCCTGCGCCGGACTCGCGTCTCAGCCGCCAGATCAGGTAGCTGACGACCACGACGTTGGCGACCAGCACGAGCACCTTGGCCGCGGTGAACCGATGGAAGATCTCGTAGATCTCGAGCGGGATCAAGGAACTCGTCGCGACCACCGTCAGGATCTCTCCCCAGTGCAGGCCCATCCACAGCCCGACACCCTCGACGAGGAACAGCGCCGAGGTGCTGAAGGAGGCAGCAGCGATGATCTGGATCTGTCGTGGGCTCATGCCGCTCAGGAAAGCGATCGCATCGCGCATCAAGTGCTGCTCGAACGCATAGGGGAGGTCGTGGGCCAGCCGCAACAGCATGCCGTTGACGGCCGGGTCGTAGAACCGCAGCAGCGCAAGACCCGTCGCGATGACGAACGCGGCTTTGCCGAACTTGAAGACGGCAATCGCGCGCAACAGGCCGAGCGAACGCGGCGGGGGCAGGGATTCGTTGGTCAAGGTGCTCGCGCCAACGGCAATGGAAGCCGGGGGGCGGAGTCTGCCGAGCGGGCGCTGGGGCTGGCAAGCGGATTCCCCGAGACCTCGCGCATGGCGCGAGGGCAGGGACTGCGGCGGGTGTCGGATACGGCCCGGCACGGCGACCGAGACGTTCGCCGCCGCGCCGGCCTGGGCGATGTTTGACATAAGGAATCAGACAACACGGCCGCGCTGCCCGCCGCGTTGGAAGTCCTCGATGTTTGCCGCAACTTCGTCGAGGGCGCGCTGGCGCGATTCCCGCGCCGCCCAAGCAGTGTGCGGGGTCGCGATCAGGTTGCCGAGGTCCGGCGCGAGCAGCGGATTGCCGTGGACCGGCGGCTCCTCGGCGAGCACGTCGATACCGGCACCGCCCAGCCGGCCGGCGCGCAGCGCCGCCGCGAGTGCCGCCGCCTCGATGAGCGCGCCCCGCGCCGTGTTGATCAGAATGGCGTCCGCCTTCATCAGCGCGAGCTCCCGGGCGCCGATCATGTTGCGCGTCGCCGGCGTGATCGGACAGTGGAGTGTCAGCACGTCGGCGAGCGGCAGCAGGGCCTCGAGGTCCAGGCGCCCCGGCTCGCGCGGCCCGCCCGGGCGATTGGCGATGAGCACCCGCATCCCGAAGCTCTCGGCCACCCGCGCAACACCTTGCCCGAGTGCGCCGTAGCCCACGATGCCGAGCGTGCGGCCGGCGAGTTCGCGTACCGGGAAATCGAGCATCGTGAAATGCGTCGCGTGCTCCCAGGCCCCGGCCTTCAGCGCCCGGTCGTAGTCGCGCAGCCGGTGCGTGAGGGCGAGCAGCACCGCAAAGACGTGCTGCACGACCGAGGCCGTGCAGTAGTCGCGGATGTTGCACACCGCGACACCCCGGGCACGGGCGGTGTCGAGATCGACGTTGTTGGTGCCGGTCGCGACGAGCGCGATCAGCCGCAGCGCCGGACTCGCCGCGATCAGCTCGGAGGTCAGCTCGACCTTGTTGATGAGCGCGACCTGCTGGCCCTCGAGCCGCCCGCGGACCTGGGACGCCTGCGTGAGGTCGTGGATCGTCAGGTCCGGCAGCGCCCGGCGCAGCCGGCCGGGATCGAGGTCAGCCCCGATGCTGACGGTCGCGTAGTCGAGAAAGACCCCGCGCATCAGTCGCGGAAGTTGTTGAACTGCAGCGCCACGTCGACCTTCTGCTGGCGCAACAGTGCGATCGCCGCCTGCAGCTCGTCGCGGCTCTTGCCCGAGATGCGCAGCTTCTCGCCCTGGATCGCCGCCTGCACCTTGAGCTTCGAATCCTTGACCGCGCGCTGCAGCTTGCGCCCGGTCTCGGCATTGATTCCCTCCCGCAGCAGCACCGTCTGGCGCGCCCGCGCGAGGTTCACGTCCGGGTCCTTGATCTCGAGGCACACGAGGTCGATGCCGCGCTTGGTGAGCTTGAGCCGCACGATGTCGAGCATTTGCCTGAGCTGGAAGTCCGCCGGTGCATCGAGCGTCAGCTCGTTGCCGGCTAGCTCGAACTTCGCATCCGTGCCTTTGAAGTCGAAACGGCTGTCGAGCTCGCGGTTCGCCTGGTCGACCGCGTTGGCGAGCTCGTGGTGATTGAGTTCCGAGACCACATCGAAGGATGGCACCGCGTGCTCCTACATCTCGCCGGCAGCCGCGCTCAGCTGCCGGTAGTAGATCGTCGTCGGGTCGAACGTGCCCTCGGTCGAGCGCGCGAAGCCGGGCACGGTTCCGACCAACTGGTAGCCGGCGCGGCGGTACAGCTGCTCGGCCACATCGCCGCTGCGCACATCGAGCAGCAGCAACGTCAGTCCGCGCGCCGCGGCCGAGTTCTCGAGGGCCGTGACCAGCGCCCGGCCGATGCCCTTGCGGCGGAACTGCGAGTGCACCATCAGCTTCTGCACCTCGCCGCGATGCCGGCCGTTCTGGCGTGATTCGAGCGCGAGCTGGATGGCGCCGGCGCACACGTGGTTGTCGGTCGCGACGAACAGCAGCCGCTCGCCGCGGCCGACGGCCTCGAGCACGCGCGTCCAGTAGTTGCGTGCATCCTTGGTGCTCGGCACCTCGGTCCAGCCGATCGACGCGCCGCCGCTGACTGCGTCCTGCAGCAGCTCGACCAGCTCGCTGAATAGCTCGAGGCTCGGTGGTGCCTTGAGTTCGCTGATTCTCAACATCTCGGTTCTCCTGGTCTCGGCCTTCTCCCGCGAGCAGCGATCCGACGCGCGGCGGTCCGTCAATGGGTCGGCAGCTCGACGTCCGCGAGCAGCGCCGCGAGCTCATCGCCCGAGCCCGCGCGGATCGCCTGGTCGACCAGACGCCGGTTCAGATGCGGTGCGAACGTCTTCAGGAATTCATACATGTAGCCGCGCAGCAGCCGGCCGCGGCGAAACCCGATCCACGTCACGTGCGGCGCAAACAGGTGGGCGGTATCCAGCACCACGAGGTCGCGGTCCTCGCGCGGATCGATCGCCATGCTCGCGATGATGCCGACGCCGAGGCCGAGCCGGACGTAGGTCTTGATCACGTCCGCATCGCTCGCGGTCAGTGCCACGTGCAGCTTCAGGCCGGCGCTCTCGAACATCGCCGGCAGCGAGGAGCGGCCGCTGAAGCTGAACGTGTAGGTCACGATCGGAAAGCGCGCCAGGGACTTCAGGCTCAGCTCCGTCTCGGCGGCGAGCGGATGCTCGCGCGGCACGATGACCCGCCGGTGCCACCGATAGCACGGCAGCAGCACCAGCCCCGGAAACAGCTCCTGCGTGCCGGTGGCGATCGCGAAATCGACGCGGTCGAGCTTGGCGAGCTCGGCGATCTGCTCCGAGGTACCCTGGTGCAGGTGCAGGTCGACGTCCGGATAGGTGCCGCGGAAGCGCTGCACGATCGGCGGCAGCACGTAGCGCGCCTGGGTATGTGTCGTGCCGATCGAGAGGGAGCCGCTGCGGTCGTCCTTGAGGTCGGAGGACAGGCGGCGGATGTTCTGAACTTCCTCGAGGATCGTGAGCGCGCGGTCCACGACCTGCTGGCCCGCGGCCGTCACGCGCGTCAGATTGCGGCCGTCGCGCTCGAACAGCGGAAAGCCGAGTTCGTCCTCGAGCAGCTTCAGCTGCTTGCTGACGCCCGGCTGCGAGGTATGAAGCTTGCGCGCCGCGGTCGTGATGTTGAGGCCGTTGTGGACGACCGCCGCGAGGTAGCGAAGCTGGTGGAGTTTCATGATGGGCGCCCGAAGCGCCCGATTATAGGGGTTGGGCGCCGGGCCGGCAGGCCTCGCCGTGCCCGGTCGCGACCGCGCCATGGTGTGCGGTGCCGGCCGGCAGGGCCAGGCCCGGCCGACTGGGTCGTGACCGCCGGCGCGCGGTGCCGGGCGCAGCGACCCGGTCAGCGGTAGCCGCGCGCCTGCAGCGTGAACAGCCGCGCATAGCGCCCGTCGAGCCGCATCAGCTCCTCGTGCGAGCCACACTCGACGATGCGCCCGCCCTCGAGCACCGCTATCTGGTCGGCCATCCGCACGGTCGAGAACCGGTGCGAGATCAGGATCGTGATCCGCCCGCGGGTCAGGGTTCGGAAGTGCTCGAACACCTCCGCCTCGGCGGCTGCGTCCATTGCGGCGGTGGGCTCGTCGAGCACCAGCACGTCGGCGCGCGAGCGCATGAAGGCCCGCGACAGCGCGATCTTCTGCCACTCCCCGCCCGACAGCTCGCGTCCGTCCTTGAACCACTTGCCGAGCTGCGTGTCGTAGCCGGCGGGCAATTCGCGGATGAATGGATCCGCGAGGCCCTTCTCGGCGGCCTCGATCCAGCGTTCCCGGGCATCGAAGTGCGCCACATCGCCGGCGCCGACGTTCTCGCCGACCAGCAGCTGGTAGCGCGCGAAGTCCTGGAAGATGACCCCGATCCGCTCGCGCAGCGTCACTTCGTCCCAGTCCTCCAAGTCCCGGCCCTCGAACAGGATCCGACCCGTCGACGGATGGTAGAGCCGCGTCAGCAGTTTGATCAGCGTCGTCTTGCCCGAGCCGTTCTCGCCGACGAGCGCGAGACTCTCCCCGGGGAGGATCGTGAGGCTGATGTCCGCGAGCGCCGGCGCCTCGGCGTCGGGATAGGTGAACGACACTCTTTCGAAACGGATGCCCTCGGCCGGCGCCGGGCCGTGCCGGACCTCGCCGCGCAGCGCCGGAACCGGCTGCTCCAGGTACTCGTACAGGTTCGACAGGTACAGGTTGTCCTCGTACAGCCCGCCGATCGCCGACAGCCCCGCCGAAAGCGCCGCCTGCCCCTGGCGGAACAGCGCCAGGTACATCGTCATCTGGCCGAGCGTGATGACGCTGCGCACCGCCGCCACGGCGATCCAGGCGTATGCGCCATACAGGCTCAGCGTCGCGAGCAACCCGAGCGCAAAGCCCCACGTGTCGCGCTTCAGAGTCAGCTCGCGGTCCTCCCGATAGAGCTTCTCGTAGATTGTTCGGTAGCGCTCCAGCAGCAGCGGCCCGATCCCGAACAGCTTCACTTCCTTGGCATGGTCCTCGCGCGCCAGTACCGTCTCGAGGTACAGCTGCATGCGCGTCTCGGGCGAGCGCCAGCGGAACAGGCGGAACGCGTCGCCCGAGAACTTGGCCTCGGCGAAGAACGCGGGTAGCCCGGCGAGCGCGAGGATCGCGACCGCGATCGGCGAGAACTGCACCAGAATTGCACCGAAGCTCGCGAGCGACACCGCGTTCTGCACGAGCCCGAAGGTCCGCATCACCATCGACAGCGGCCGGCTGGACGCCTCGCGCCGGGCGCGCGTCAGCTTGTCGTAGAACTCCGAGTCCTCGAACTGCGCGAGCCCGAGCGTCAGGGCCTTCTCGAGGATCATCACGTTGACCCGCTGGCCGAGCTGCGCACGCAGCAGTGACTGGCAGGTCGACAGCCCGCGTTGTGCGGCCGCGAGCAGCGCAACCAGCAGCGCCTCGAGTGCGACGAAGCTGAGCACCGGCCGGTAGGCGGCGGCGCCGGTGACCGGGTAGGCGCGGATCGCGCCGACGACCGCATCGACGATGCGCGCGCCGATCCAGGCGACGCCGGCCGGCAGGACGCCCGCAGCCACGGTCAGCAGCGCGAGCGCGAGGCACAGGCGCGCGTTGGTGGTGTAGGCGAGCTCGACCGCATGGCGGCCGTAGCGGAATATGCTGCCGATCCGCCGCTTGCCGGCGGCCGGCCGCGCGCCGGGGTCGGCCTGCCAGGAACGCAGCAGATCCTTCAGGTTCACGGGCGGACTCCGGCGGGCCCGGCGGGCCGGGCCAGCGGCGATTATAAGGACACGGCCACCGCCGGCGCGCCGGGCGGCATCCGCACGGCCATGCTAGCGTAGCGCGTGCAGGAGGGAGCGGGATGCAAGATGAGGCACGATCCGGCGGCGCGCCAGCCGCGGTTGCCACGCCGAGCCACGAGGAGCGGCAGTGGGCGATGCTCTGTCACATGAGCGCAATGCTGATGTACGTGACGGTGATCGGCGGCTTCATCGCGCCCTTGGTGATCTGGCTGATGAAGCGCGATGAACTGCCGCTGGTCGCGGACCAGGGCCGGGAGACACTGAATTTCCAGATCACGATCCTGCTGGCGCTGATCGCTGCCGGGATCCTGATGGTGATCGTCGTCGGATTTGCGATCTTCGCGGGCCTGCTGCTGTTTCACTTCATCGTCACCATTATCGCCGCGGTGAAGTCGAGCGAGGGCGTCCGCTATCGCTACCCGTTCTGCTGGCGCGTGATTCGCGCACCCGGGCCGTAGTAATCCGGATAGTCGGGCGTCAGGCCCTTGAAGCGCCGGTGGATCCACCAGTACTGCTCCGGCATCTTGCGGACCTGCGCCTCGATGCAGGCGTGGTAGCGCAGCGTATCGGCCACCGGATCGGGTCCCGGCCAGTCGGCGAACGGCGGATGGATCGTCGCGCGCCAGCCCTGCGTGCCCGGCAACCGCTCGGTCGAGTAGTACAGGACGGCGGCGCCGGTGATCGCGGCGAGCCGCGAGGTGAAGACGTTGGTTGCGGCCGGATGGCCGAAGAACGGCACCATCATCGCACCCTTGTTGCGGTAGCTCTGGTCGGCCGCGTACCAGACGATTTCGTTGCGCCTGAGCGCACTGATCATCGCGCGCACGTCGTCGCGCTGGATTGCCTTGCGCGCCTGCCGTCCGAAGCTGCCGCCCGAGACGGCCGCCAGCAGCTCATTCTTTAGCGGCCGGTACAGCACGTTGATCGGGATGCGGTTGTTGAGTATCCGGGCGCCGATCTGCAGCGTCGTGAAGTGCGCCGTCAGGATGATCGCGCCACGGCCGCGCGCAAGCGTGGCGTTGAGGTGCTCGAGCCCCTCGACGCTGGACAACGCGTTGATCCGTTCGTCCCGGCTCCACCAGGTCATCGCCGACTCGAGCATGCCGATGCCGAGGCTCTCGAAATGCCGGTTGATCAGCGCCTCGCGCTCATCGAGGCTGAGCTCGGGCAGGCACAGCTCGATGTTCCGCCGTGCCACCCGTGCGTACGGCAGCGGCGCGCGACGGGCCAGCCGGCCGAGGCAGCGGCCGACCGACAGCAGCGAGGCGAACGGCAGCTGCTCGACGAGCCGCAGCACGCCCAGGCCCACCCAGGTCGGCCAGTACCGTGGGCCGAGGAATCGAGAGGTCATCACACCCATGCCGTCGAACGTCGCCCCGCAAGGAGCCGACCCTACCATGCCCGGCGGCTCCCTCGGCGCTGCGGGCGGCGGGATCGCGGACGGCCGGCTTGACCGGTTTTCCGTGCTCGCGCCATACTCCGGCGTCATGAAGCCGTTCCGTCACAACCCGCCCGCTCCGGCGCCCGTGCCCAACACGGGCTGGTGGTGGCGCCCCTCGATGGAGTGGGCGCGCGGGGGACAGGCTTAGCCGAGCGATCCTAGACCCTACCGCGAACCCGTCTCCGACCAGTGCCGGGGATGGGTTTTTTGTCGTCCGCTCCCCGGTGCCCCCGACGAGGAGCCCATGCAGCCGCCGTTCGACATCACCGCAGACCTCGATACGCCCGTCTCGGCGTACCTGAAACTGCGTCCGTTCAAGCCGCGCTTTCTGCTCGAGAGCGTCGAAGGAGGCGAGCGTCTCGCCCGCTATTCGTTCATCGGCTTCGGCGACTGCCTCGAGGTGCGGCTCGATCCGGCGGGCCTGCACGTGCGTGCCGTGGGCCGGCCAGGCGAGACCCGGCCGCGGCCGGCGGACCGCGCGGCGCTGCTCGAGACGCTGCGTGCGGAGCTTGCGCGTGCGCCACGGCCGCAGCCGGAGATTTCCGGAATGCCGCTCGCCGGGGGTCTGGTCGGCGCCGCCTCCTACGACCTCGTGCGCTACTTCGAGCGGTTGCCGAGCCGGCTCGCCGTCGAAGCGGGGGTCCCGGAGGCCTGCTACATCGCGCCGCGCTCGTTGCTGATCTTCGACCACGTCACGCGCGGCATCGCACTCCTGCACGCTGGCCCGCAGCCTGAGCGCGCCGAGCTGCGGCGCGAGATCGTCCGGGCGCTGCGCGGCGGGCTCGCGATCGGCCGGCCGCCGGCGCGGCTCGCGGCGCCGACGCCGAGCCTGACGCGGGCGGAATACATCGACGGCGTCAGACGCGCCCAGCAGCACATCGCCGCGGGCGATGTCTACCAGCTCGTGCTGTCCGCGCGCTTCGAGGGCGAGTGCGAGCTCGAGCCCTTCGAGGCCTACCGGGCGCTGCGGCTGATCAATCCGTCGCCGTACATGATCTACTGCGAGCTCGGCGACCAGACGCTCGTCGGCTCCTCTCCCGAGGCACTCGTGCGCCTGAGCGCCGGCCAGGCGCAGCTGAGGCCGATCGCCGGCACGCGCCCGCGTGGTTCGGACCCGGCTGCCGACGCGGCGCTTGAGCGCGAACTCCTTGCCGACGTCAAGGAGAACGCCGAGCACGTGATGCTCGTCGATCTCGCCCGCAACGACCTCGGGCGCGTGGCGGCGGCGGGCAGCGTGCGAGTCGACCCCTACCGGGTGATCGAGCGCTACAGCCACGTGATGCACATGGTCAGCGGCGTGCAGGGCACGCTCGCGAGGGGCTGCGACGCCTTCGACCTGTTTGCCGCATCGTTCCCGGCCGGGACCCTGGTCGGGGCGCCGAAGGTCCGGGCCATGGAAATCATCGAGCAGCTGGAGCCCGTGCGCCGGGGATTCTACGGCGGAACCTACGGGTACTTCGGCCACGGCGGCGCCATGGATCATGCGATCACGATCCGCACGGTGACCTTCCACGACGGGCGCTACCGCTATCAGGCGGGGGCGGGCATCGTCGCGGACAGCGTCCCTGAGCGCGAGCACGACGAAGTGCTCGCGAAGAGCGCGGTGCTCGGACGGGCGCTCGAGCTCGCGAAGGAGGGTCTGTGACATGACGGAAGCGAGGCCACGACTGCTGCTGATCGACAACTACGACTCCTTCACCTACAACTTGGTGCAGGCGTTCCTGGTGTTGGGCGCCGAGGTGCTCGTGTACCGGAACGATGAGATCACGGTCGCAGCGGCCCGGGCGCTCGGACCCACGCACCTGTGCATCTCGCCGGGTCCGGGCACCCCGTACGATGCGGGCGTGTCGATGCAGATGATCGAGGCCTTCGCCGGACGGATCCCCGTGCTCGGCGTGTGCCTGGGCCACCAGGCGATCACCGCGGTATTCGGTGGCAAGGTGATCCGCAACTGGCGGCTGATGCACGGCAAGACCTCGCGCGTCGAGCACGACCGGCAGGGCCTGTTCGCGGGGCTGCCGCAGCCGCTCGAGGTCGGCCGCTATCACTCGCTGATCGCGGAGCCCGGTTCCCTGCCGCCGGAGCTCCTGGTCACGGCGCTGACGCCGGAAGGCGAGATCATGGGCGTCCGGCACCGGTCGCTCGCGGCCGAGGGCGTGCAGTTCCATCCAGAGAGCGTGCTGACGCCCGACGGGCCGGCGCTGATGCGCAACTTCCTCGCGATTCCCGACAGCGGCACGCGCGTGCGCGGGGCGGCATGACCAGCGGACCACAGCCGCTGCGGGCCACGCTCGAGAGCCTGGTCGAGGGCCGCTCGCTGAGTGAGCGACAGGCGCACGATCTGCTGATTGCGCTGACCGACCCGGCGCTCGCCCCGGCACTGGCGGGCGCGCTGCTCGCGGCGCTGCGTGCCAAGGACGTCACGGCCGACGAGCTTCGCGGCTTCGCCCGCGGCATGCGCGGACTCGCCCGCCGGCCGCGGCTGCCGGATGTCGGGCCGACCGTCGACATCGTCGGCACGGGGGGCGATGCCTCGCACACCTTCAACC
>JGI12269J14319_10000993_pt1 | contig 28089 bp, 27 predicted proteins | sample PeaSoiSIISIP2007_FD_14319 | JGI IMG/M metagenome (IMG submission 14319)
CACCGCTTCCACGGCGTCGGGCCGTCCGACGGAGGCGGCCGCCGTTCGCATGGCCTCGAGCCTGCCCGGCGCCGCCAGCAGGGCGTCGATCTCGACGGCCAGACGCGTGGCGTCGCAGGCGGCGTCCGGGACCACCACGGCCGCCCCCACACCCTCGAGGACGCGGGCGTTGGCCGTCTGGTGGTCGCCGGGCGCGCCGGGCAGGGGCACCAGCACGGCGGGCACCCCCACCACGGCCAGCTCGGCCACGGTGTTGGCCCCCGCCCGGGCCACCACCACGTCGGCCGCCTGGTAGAAGAGCGCCATACGGTCCTCGTAGGGGACCTGCACGTACCGCATGCCCGCATCGGCGGACACGGCTCCGGCCGTCGCCGCCCACGCCGCGTCACGCCGCCCCACCACGTGGTAGATGGCCACGTCGACCCGGTCCTCCCATGCCCGGGCCAGACCGACCACGGCCTCGTTGATCCTGCGGGCACCGAGCGAACCACCCACCGCGGCCACCACGGCCCGGCCGGCGGGGAGACCCAGGGCCGCCGCCGCCACCCGGCGCACGTCGGCAGAAGGGCGGGCGGCGGCAACGATGGCCGGCCGCACCGGAGCCCCCGTGACCACCGCCCGGGGCAACGCCGTCCCCTCGAAGGCCACCGCCGCGGCCCGGGCGAAGCGGCCCACCACCCGGTTGGCCGCCCCGGGGACGGCGTCGACGTTCACGAGCACGACCGGCACCCCGAGGACGGCCGCCGCCAGGGCGGTGGGAAGGCACGCGTAACCCCCCATGGCCACCACCACCGCCGGCCGCCTGGTCGCCACCACCACCACCGCGGCCACGAGGGCGGCGGCCAAACCCGCCACGGCCCCCACGTTGGCGAGCACCGATCGCAGATCGAGGCGGCGCACGATGCCCCGGCCGGGAAGGAGCGTGGCCGGCACGCCCTGTCCCGCCAGCAGGGCGGCGTCGAGCCCGCGCCGTGCTCCCACCATCTCCACCGAGCCCGGGCCCTGCGCTTCGACCAGCGCCCCCGCCACGGCCAGGGCGGGGACCAGGTGGCCGCCCGTACCCCCGCCGGCCACCAGCGCGAACCGCCGCTGGCTCACGCCTGGGCGGGTCGGCGCCGCCGGTCGGATCCCGGGAGCGGCCGCCCGACGCCCGAGGCCAACCGCGGCCGCTCGTGCGACGCCACGTTGACGAGGATGCCCGCCGCCACCAGCGTGATGACGAGCGACGACCCGCCGAAGGAGATGAACGGCAGCGGGATGCCGGTGACGGGCAACACCCCGATCACGGCGCCGATGTTGATGACCGCCTGGCTGGTGATCCAGCACGTGGCGGCCACGGCCAGCAGGCCGCCGAACCGGTCGGGGGCTCGGCTGGCGGCCCGCAGCCCGTACCACGCCAGGGCGGCGAACAGGCCGAGGACGAGGACGGTGCCGACGAGGCCCCCCTCTTCGCCGACGACGGAGAAGATGAAGTCGGTGTGGGCGTTGGGCAGCAGGCCCCACTTCTCGCGCCCGCCGCCCAGGCCGAGCCCGAACAGGTGGCCCGATCCGAGACCGACGAGGGACTGCACCACCTGGTAGCCCGATCCCCGGGCGTGGGCGAAGGGGTCGAGGAACGACAGCAGCCGGGCCCGGCGGTAGGGCTCGGCCATGCCCACGATCAGCCCGATGACCGCCGTCACCCCGAGCGCCTTGAGCACGGGGCGCAACGGGACGCCTCCGGCGTAGAGGAGCGCGAAGGTGATGAAGCACAGCACGAGGGCGGTGCCCATGTCGGGCTGCTTGAGCACCAGGATCCCCGACACGGCCAGCAGGCTGAGGAGGGGGACGACCGCCGCCACCGGCCGGTTGAGGCGGTCGGCACGCCGGGTGAGGATGTCGGCGGCGAACACCGCCAGGGCCAGCTTCATGAGCTCCGAGGGCTGGATCCGCAGCAGGCCCACCCCGACCCAGCGGCTCGACCCGCCCGCCACCACCCCGATGCCGGGGACCAGCACGGCCACGAGGAGCAGGATCGTCCCGAGGGGGAGCACGATCCGCAGGCGCCGCCACCGGTCGTAGCGCATGCGGGCGGTGAAGCCGAAGGCGATGGCGCCCACAGCCATCCACAGCACTTGGCGCACGAAGATCGTCCACACCGATCCGTAGTACTGCAGCGACGTGTACGCCGAGGCGGAAAGGACCATCACGAGGCCCACCGCACACAGCGTGACCACGAGGCCGAGGATGGCGTGATGGGTCGACACCCGGGGCCGTCGCGGCGGGCGGGGCGCCGGTGCCGGCCCGGTGGCCTCCTCCACCAGACGCAGGTGGGCGGGCAGTCGTCCCGGTGGGCGCCGGTCGGGGGAGGGAGCGGGAGCGGCGGGGGTCACGGGAGCACCGGTCCGAGCGGGGACGACGACCCGGCCTCGGCCATGCCGTCGAGCGAGCGGACGCACCGGACGAAGTCGTCCCCGCGCTCGGCGTACGACGAGTACCAGTCGAAGGAGGCGCACGCCGGGGACAGCACCACGGCGTCGCCCGCACGCGCCGCCGCCGCCGCGGCGTGGACGGCGCCCGCCATCGACGTCGCCCTCGTGACGGGGACGGCGCCGGCGAAGGCGGCGGCGATCTCGTCGGCCGCCTCGCCGATGGCCACCACGGCCCGCAGGTGGGGAACCCCGGCCGCCAGCACCGACAGGTCGAGACCCTTGTTGCGGCCACCGGCGATCAGGACCACCGACGGGAACGCCTCCAGGGCGGCGAGGACGGCACCGGGTGTGGTCGCCTTGGAGTCGTCGTAGTACCGCACCCCATTAGCCTCGCCGACCAGCGCCACGCGGTGGGGGAGCCCACGGAACGCCACCAGGGCCCGTCGGCAGGCCTCCGGGGTCGCTCCCGCGGCACGGGCCGCAGCCGTGGCGCACAGGGCGTCCACCAGGTCGTGCGGCATGGCCCGCGGCAGCTCGTCCACCCGGGCGATGACGGTGCCGTCGGGCCCGACGAGCTCGTCGCCGCGGCGCCGGTAGTCACCGGTGCCCAGACCGAAGGTGTGCACCACCGCCCCGCGGGCCCGGGGCCGTGCCGACTCGGCCAGCACCACGGGGTCCTCGGCGTTGGCCACGGCCACGTCACCGGGACCGGCGTTGGCCCACAGGCGGGACTTGGCGGCGCGGTAGTCGGCCACGTCGGGGTGCCAGTCGAGGTGGTCGGCGGAGAAGTTCAGCCAGGCGCCCACGGCGGGGCGGAACGACGACGTGAGCGCCAATTGGAACGAGGACACCTCGGCCACCACCACGTCGGCGTCGCCGCCCACGGCGTCGAGGAACGGCTCGCCGATGTTGCCCGCCGCCACCGCGGTGCGGCCCGACTCCTCCAGCATGGCCCGCACCAACGTCGTCACCGTGGTCTTGCCGTTGGTCCCGGTGACGGCCACCACCGGGCAGCGGGCCCGGCGCCACGCCAGCTCCACCTCGCCGATGACCGGCGTCCCCTGGTCGAGGGCGAACACGCGATGGCGCGGCGCGATGCCCGGACTCACCACGATCTCGTCCACGGTGCGGGCCAGGGCGGCGAGGTCGGGGGCGTCGGGGGCTCGCACGAGCGCCACACCCAGGGCCTCGGCCACGCGGGCAGGACCCTCGCCGGGGGCGTCGTCGGCCGCCACCACCTCGACCCCCTCGGCCAGCAGGTGGGCGACGGTGGCGCGCCCGCTCACCCCCAGGCCGTAGACGAGGACGCGACCGGCACCCACCGGACTCAGCGGAGGCCGGTGGCCGAGAGGAAGTCGGCGTAGAAGATGCCCAGCCCGAGGGCGGCGAAGAGCCCGCCGAGTATCCAGAAGCGCACGATGACGGTCGTCTCGGGCCAGCCCAGGAGCTCGAAATGGTGGTGCACGGGGGCCATCCGGAAGACCCGGCGGCCGAAGGCCCGGAAGCTCACCACCTGGATCACCACGGACAGGGTCTCGATGACGAAGAGCCCGCCGATCACGGGCAGCAGCAGTTGCACGTTCATCTGCAGGCTGAGCGCGGCCAGGCCCGAGCCGATGGCGAGCGCCCCCGTGTCCCCCATGAAGATCCGGGCCGGCGCGGCGTTCCACCACAGGAAGCCCAGGCACGCCCCGGCCAGCGCCACCGACGACAGGGCCAGGTCGAGGGCGGACGACACGTGGTAGAGCGCCAGGTGTCGGAACTGCCAGTAACCGATGACGGCCAGGCAGGCGAAGCAGAACGTGGCCGAGCCCGATGCGAGGCCGTCGAGGCCGTCGGTCAGGTTGACGGCGTTGGCCGTGCCCACCATGACGAACACCGCCCACACGATCCATCCCGTCTGGCCCAGGTCCACCCCGAGGGAATCCCACCGGGTGAACGACAGGTGGGTGTTGACGCCCGCCCAGTGTTCTGCAGCCAGGGCGAAGCCGACGGCGACGAGCACCTGGGCGCCGAACTTCGTCCGCTTGTTGAGCCCCAGGCTGCGCCGGTGGCGCACCTTGATCCAGTCGTCGAGGAAACCCACCGCCCCCGCGCCCACGGTCGCCAGGATCACGAGCACGCCGGACCGGCTGAAGGCCACGTGGGTCCCGGCGTGGGCCATCAGGTAGCCGACCACGACCGCGGCCACCAGGGCGGTCCCGCCCATGGTGGGCGTGCCCGCTTTGGCCAGGTGCATGAAGGGCCCGTCTTCGCGGATCTGCTGGCCGATGCGCCGTCGGGCCAGCCACCGGATGAGCATGGGCGTGCCGAGGGCGGCCGCCCACAGGGCGATGCCCCCCGATGCCATGAGGCTGATCACCGCAGCCCCCCCGACACCCGGTCGTCCCCACCGAAGCGCCGCCGCACCGCGTCGGACACCACCACGCGGTCGTCGAAGGGCACGCGCCGGTCGCCGATCTCGATCACCGCTTCGTGGCCCTTGCCCGCCACCATGACGACGTCGCCCGGCCCCGCCACCCCGACCGCATAGTCGATGGCGTCGTGGCGGTCGGGACGCACCTCGACGGAGAAGGTGTCGGGCACGCCGCGCAGGACGTCGGCGATGATGGCGTCGGGGTCCTCGCCGCGGGGGTTGTCGGAGGTGAGCACGGCCACGTCAGCCAGCTCGGCGGCGACGGCTCCCATGACCGGGCGCTTGGCGTGGTCCCGGTCACCGCCGCACCCGAAGACGCACACCACCCGGTGGCCCGCCGCCAGGCGGCGGGCGCTGTCGAGAGCCACCCGCAGCCCGTCGGGGGTGTGGGCGTAGTCGACCACGACGGTGAACGGGGCCGGCACGGTGATCACCTCGAACCGCCCGGCCACCGGACGTGCCGCGGCCAGCCCGGCGGCCACGGTGCCAGGAGGGACGCCCAACGCGGCCGCGGTGGTCGCCGCAGCCAGGGCGTTGGCCACGTGCAGGGTGCCGGTGAGCGCCAGCCCGACGCGCACGCCCCGCCAGGTGAAGGCGGTGCCACCGGGGGCGCTCACGACGTCGCCGACATCCGCCATCTGGTAGGCCACGACGGGGATGGCGGCGTCCTCGAGGATGCGACGGCCCCAGGGGTCGTCGGCGTTGACCACGCCGAGCGCGGCTCGTCCGGGGGTGAACAGCGACGCCTTGGCGGCGAAGTAGGCGTCGACGGTGCCGTGGTAGTCGAGGTGGTCGTGGGACAGGTTCGTGAACACCGCCGCGTCGAAGACGATCCCGTCCACGCGCGACTGCACCAGGGCGTGCGACGACACCTCCATGGCCACCACCCGGCGCCCGCCGTCGCGGGCCTCGGCCAGCAGGCGCTGGAGCACCGGCGACTCAGGCGTGGTGCGGGCCCCGTCGAGCGTGCCGATGACCGTCGTCGGCCAGTGATGGGCCTCGAAGATGGACGCCAGGAGATGGGTGACCGTGGTCTTGCCGTTGGTGCCCGTCACACCGACGGTCGACAACGACTGCGCCGGGCGGCCGTAGAAGGCGCACGCCACACGGGCCATGGCAGGCCGCGCACCACCGGCGGCGACGACGGCCTGGGTGACGTCGAGCTCGAGCGGACGTTCGGTCAGCAGGGCCACGGCCCCTCGGGCCACGGCCTCGGCGGCGTGGTCATGACCGTCCTCGGTCCGGCCCACCAGGCAGCAGAACAGCGCCCCGGGAACTACCCGCCGGCTGTCGAACTCGACCGCGGTGACCTCGATGTCGGCGGGATCCCCTCGTGCCTCGACGACCTCGACCTCCTCGAGCAACCGGTCCATGCGCACAATCGGGGAGCCGCCGGGGCGGTCACGGGCCTTCCGTGGTCTTCCCGGTGGAAGCGACGATCGTACTCCCCGTGCCGGGGGAGCCCGGGCCACTGGTGCTGGCCGGGACCTGGGGAAACGGGACGGGCTCGGCGGAGCCACCGGTGGACCCGCCCGACGGGGAGGTCGGGATGCCGTAGCGGTGCAGGGCGTACTGCATGATCTGGGAGAACACGGGGGCGGCGACGATGCCGCCGAAGATGGGCGTGGGCTGCTCGAGCACCACGATGGCCGACAGGGCCGGGTCCTCGGCCGGGGCGAAACCGGCGAACGTGGCCATGTACGCGCCGGGGATGTAGCCACCGTGCACGGGGTCGGGGATCTGGGCCGTGCCGGTCTTCCCCGCCACCGTGTAGCCGGGCACCCCGGCGGTGACGGCCGTACCGTCCTGCACGACCTGCTCCATCATGGTGGTCAGCTCCGCCGTCACCGTACGCGACAGGACGCGGTGCGTCGCACCCGCCGCAGTCGGCGTCACCGAACCATCGATGGCCACCGTCGCCCGCACGAGCCGCGGTGGCACGAACACACCCCCGGTAGCCACGGTGTTCACCATGTCGAGGACCTGCTGCGCCGTGACGGCGTCGTCCTGGCCGATGGGGGTGGAGCCGATGTCCGAGACGTGCCACGTGGACGGATCGCTCTTCACCAGCCCGGGCGACTCCGCCGGGAAGCCGAGCCCGGACGGGCGGCCGAACCCGAGCGTGTTGATCTGTGCCGCCAGCCGCCCCTCCCCCAGCTGCTGCGCGATCTCGATGGTGCCGATGTTCGACGACTGGGCCAGGATCTGCGTCGCCGTCAGCTGCTCCGTGGGGTGGCTCTCGGCGTCGTGGAACACCCAGCCGTCGATGGTGAGCGAGTTGGGGACGGTGAACACCTCGTTCGGCGTGATGATCCCGTCCTGCAGCGCGGCGGAGAACGTGACCAGCTTGAAGACCGAGCCCGGCTCGTAGACCTGGGTGAGGGACAGGTTCTGCGACGCCTGGCCGACGGTCGTGATGGGTGGCGGTGGCGGCGCGGTCGTGGTGGTGGTCGTCGGGGCCGTCCCCACCGTCGTGGTCGTGGTCGTGGGCGTCTGGGCCGGCGCGGGCGGGGTCGGGGCGGGGTGGGTGGTGGCCACCACGTTGGCCATCGCCAGGATCTCGCCGGTGTGGGTGTTCATGACGATGGCGATCCCGCTCTTGGCGTGCGATGCCAGCACCTCGGCGCTGAGCGACTGCTCGGTGACGTACTGGAGCGGCTCGTCGATGCTGAGCTCGACCCCGGTGCCGGGGCGGGTGGGCATGCTGTGGAGGGTGCGGCCCGGCAGGGGGACGCCGTCGGGCGACATCTCGACCGTGGCCGAGCCGTTCTGCCCGGCGAGCAGGGCGTTGTACTTGTACTCCAGGCCCGACTGGCCCGAACCGACCGCGCCCACCTGACCCAGCAGCGGCGCCGCCAGCGAGCCGGCGGGGTCGACACGCTCGGTGTCGGGGAGGACGTTGATGCCGGGCAGCGCCAGCGCCAGGACGTTCTTCTCCACCGTGTCGTCGACCCGGTGGGCGAGGTACACGAACCCCGTGTGCTCCGACAGCTCGGGCAGCAGCTGCGCCGCCGGGATGTGCAGCGCCGTGCTCAGCTCCCTGGCCGCCGGCGCAGGGCGCGGGATGAGATAGGGGTCGGCGACGATCGTCGACCGCGGGACCGACAGGGCCAGGGCCGCACCGTTGCGGTCGTAGATGTCGCCACGCACCGCCGGGAGCTGGACCGTGGTCGTGACCTCGGCCGCGCCCATGGCGGCATACCGGCCGCTGCCGAAGACCTGCACCCCGACCAGGCGCAGGGCCAGTGCCGCGAACACGAGTGCCACCACGAGCCGCATGAAGCGGACACGCCGGTGCGACACCGCCCCGACGAGGCGGGCGGACGGTGGGGTCGGGCGCGGCGGGCCGGCCGGCGTCCTCCGCTCGTACCCTCGCGTCCGTCGCGTCCGGCCTCTCGGCGGCGCCACGGCGGCACCGGCGAACCGCTGCAGGTCGACGGTGCGCAGGGCTCCCCCGCCGCGTCCGGCGCTCGTCGGCAGAACGCCGTGTCGGAGGCGCGTGGTCCGGCCCGCGCCCCTGACGCGGCCGAACCGTGTGCGGCGAACCGGCGTGGTGCGCACCGGCGCGGTGCGCCGGGTGATGCGTGCCGGCGCGGCGCGCCGGGTGACGCGTGCCGGTTCGGCGCGCCGGGTGACGCGTGCCGGTTCGGCGCGCCGGGTGACGCGTGCCGGTTCGGCGCGCCGGGTGGTGGTGGCCCGGCGCGCTGCCGATGACGACGCCGGTGCGGTGCGGTGCGACGTGGCGCCTCGGCGCGGCGCCGGTCGGCTCCCCGGGCGCGGCCAGGCGCGCCCTCCGTCGTTCCGACGCCGGCTCACCGGGTGCGTGCGGCCGCGGTCGACGAGCGCGTCCCCGCCGCCGTGGCGGTCGGCGCGGGGGTGGGAGCGGGAAGGCTCACTTCGGGGAGGTCCGTGACCTTGCTCGGGGCGTCGAGCCCGGCTCGCTCGGCCTCCGACACGACGTTCGAGGGGTTGGTCAGGGTGGCCACCTTGAGCTCGAGGTCCCGATGTTTCCCCGAGGCCGAGACGAGCTGCTGCTGCATCCTCGTCAGGCGCACCTGGCCCTGGGTCAGGTAGGCGTTGGCGCCCACCACCGTGAGAAGGCTTCCCACCACGACCACGGCACTGGCCACGACGGCTCGCCGCATGAAGCGGCCCCGACCGGGACGTCCCGGCGCCGGTCGCCCCTCGATCCGGCCAGGGCGTGGCGTCGACGGACGGGGCTCGGTCACGGCCCCGGTCGCCACCGGCCGGACCCGCTCGGGCGCAGCGGCGACGGGCATCAGCCCTCCCCCCGCTCGAAGGCGCGGAGCTTGGCGCTCTCGGCGCGACGGTTGCGTTCGACCTCGTCGGGCGAAGGGCGGCGCGCACCGCGGAACACGAGGTGACCGAGCGAGACCGCCCCGCACCCGCATGGGAGCCCGGGCGGGCAGGTGCACCCTCCGGTGACGGCACGGGCGAATGCGCCCTTCACGATGCGGTCCTCTCCCGAGTGGTATGCGATGGCGACGCAGCGCCCGGCGGGGGCGAGCACCTCGATGGCGTCGGGGAGCGCACGCGACAGGACCTCGAGCTCGTCGTTCACCGCCACCCGCAAGGCCTGGAAGACCCGTCGGGCCGGGTGACCACCGTGGCGGCGGGCGGCGGCGGGGATGGCCGAACGCACCACCTCGGCCAGCTCGGTCGTCGTAGCGAGCGGACGTGCGGCCACGACGGCCCGGGCGATGCGGCGGGCGAAGACACCCTCGCCGTGGGCGGCGAACAGGCGCCGCAGCTCGTCCTCGGGCCAGGTGTTCACCAGCTCCGCCGCGGTCGGACCTTCCTCCTGGTCCATGCGCATGTCGAGCGGGGCCTCGAGCCGGTACGAGAACCCTCGCGCCGCCCGGTCGAGCTGCGGGGAGCTCACTCCCAGATCGAACAGGACGCCGCTGGCCGTTCCGGATCCGGTCCCTTCGGCTGCGGCGACCTCGGCCAGGTGGTCGAAGCGGGCATGGCGCACGACGGCGCGCCCTCCGAATCCGGCCAGCCGCGAGGTGGCCGCCACCACGGCGTCGCCGTCGCGGTCGAGGCACAGAACGCGCAGGTGCGGGTGGGCGGTGAGGAGTGCCGCCGAGTGCCCCCCGGCACCGGCAGTGGCGTCGATGACGACACCGGCGGGGACGGGAGCGAACAGCGCCACCACCTCGTCCGCCATGACCGGCTGGTGGGTAAAGGCCTGGGGCATCCGCAGCCCCTCGACTGGCGGGATGCCGTCGGGAGGGTTGCTCCGTCGACTCGGTTGGAAGCGGGCGGAGGAGGAGTCTTCCACCGAACCAGCCGAGGGGCTGCGCATGCTCCTGGTGTACCTACCGGACTGCCTGTCGTCGTCCTGCTTGCCGTCCTTTCGCCGTTCCCCACCTGTCGTCGAGCCGTGCGGCGGGACTCGCCGCTCCCCGCTCAGTCGTCGGCACCCTCTGTCAGCCGCTGCTCCTCGGGGCCCACCTTCTCCTGCCAACGCTCCGGGTTCCACAGCTCCACCCGGTCGATGACTCCGGCCACCACGACCTCGCTGTCGAGCCCGGCGTACTCCCGCATCCGGGCCGGGACCACCATGCGTCCCTGCCGGTCGACCTCGAGCTCCTGGCTGGCGGAGGCCCAGAAGCGCGCCATGTTGCGGTTCGCCCTGCTGGCTGCCGCCCGCTCTTGCATCTCCTCCATCTGCCGCTCGAATTCCTCGGGCGTCCACAGGGCCAGGCATCCGTCGCGCGCCTCGGTGAGGTACCCGCCGTGCTCGAAGGGAGCCCGGAACTTGGACGGCAGGATGACCCGGCCCTTGTTGTCGAGCGAGTGCTCGTACGTCCCGAAGAACCGTGCCACCGAATCGAGCTCCCACGTCGCTCCCCCCGCATCGCGGGCTCCTCCCCTTTACTCCACTTCGCTCCACTCTAACCCCCACTCCCCCACAGGTCAATCTTCTGCCCCACGCCGCCCCACCGTCCCGGCGGGCGGTGAGGGCCGGGACGGGGCCGAGCGACGCACGACGGCCGGACGCCCGGGGGTGTGGGCACCCCGGCGACCGCCCGTCGTCGCCGGAGCGGCTCGGGAGCCGGGCACGTCGTCGTGGCGCCGACATCGGCACAGCAGCGATCCGCGGTTCGTCAACGCGTCAACGCGTCAACGCGTCAACGCGTCAACGCGTCAACGAGTCGGCGCGCCAACGCGTCGAACGCGTCGGTGTAGCGGGCGCCTCAGTCCAGCTGCCGCAGGAACACCTCGTGCACCAAGTCGACGACATCGTGATCGCGGCGCGATGCGACGCTGGGCGCCGCGCCACGCAGGCCGACGGCGAGCGATGCGAGCGCCTGGCCGGCCCGCCGGGCGTCGTCGGCATCGAGTGCGAGCACGCCGAGCAACGCAGCGGGGTCCCACGACAACGGGGCCATCGAGCTGAAGCGCGCTCCGTGGCGCGTGCGGCGCTGTGACAGCCCCACGATCTTCGACGCCCCGGTCACCACCTCACCCGGACCGGTGCCAGCGAAACACACCAGGCGCGACCACGCGTTGTGGACGGCACGCCCGTCGTGCACACGCACATCGGGTACGCCCAGGTCGAGCAGCACCCGCCGCCAGGCCTCACCCAGCCAACGCGGCGAGCGGATCACGTCGTCGTCCCACAGGACGTCGCCGCGGGGCAGCCAGAGGTCGAGCCACACTTGCGCGTCGGGGGCGACGAGCACCGCTCCTCCCCCCGAGCCTCGCTGCGCCACGGCGACACCGGCGCGGGCGGCGCGCCCGGGGTCGACGACATCGAGCCGTTGGGTGCTGCCGACGACCACGGCCGGGTCGAGGACCGAACACACGGCGACGACGCGCCCGGCACGGTCCGCCGGCGCCGGCCACGGCCCTTGGAGCTCCCCGGCCGACCCCGTCCGTCGTTCGACCGCCCAGCCGCCCCGCAGGGCGCCACTCATGCCGTGAGGGACTGCTCGCCCAGATACGGGGTCCACTCGTCGCGGGCCCCACCGCTCATGGCCAGCAACCACACCCGCTGGCGGGGGGCGGCGGGCTGTGTACGGAGCACCAGTCCGGCCTCGTGGGGAAGGCGGTCCTCCTTGCGGGTGTTGCACCGGCGGCAGGCGGCCACGACGTTGTCCCAGGCGTGGAGCCCACCGCGGCTGCGCGGCATCACGTGGTCGATGCTCTCCGCCGGCGATCCGCAGTACTGGCAGCGATGGCTGTCGCGCGCGAACACGGTGCGCCGATTGACGGCGACGGTCCGGTCGTGCGGGACCCGCACGAAGCGGGCGAGGCGCACCACCGACGGCTCGGGGAGCGAACTGCGCTCGGAACGGAACACACGCTCGGTGGCGTGCACCATTTCGGCCTTGGTGGCGAGCACGAGGAGGAGCGCGCGGCGGGTGGACACCAGGCCCAGCGGCTCGAACGTGGCGTTGAGCACCAGAGCCCGGCTCGTTCCCGTCGAACCCGCCTCCCCGGCCAACATCACCGCGAGGCTAGCCCGGCACCTGGTTCGTTCTCCGGCACGCCCCTGGGGCGGAGGTGGCCGTCACTGCCGCCGCCACCGGCGCATGGCGCCGCACCAGGCGATGAACGACACCACGTCGTGGGGGTCGGGCAGGGCGTCGCCCGTCCCCCCGTACGCCGTCTCCATGCGGAAGCGCCACAGGGCGGGGTCCGGTGCCGGCACGGGCGGCCAGTGCCGCCACCATCCCGGCGTCGCCAGACGGGCCGCCTCGGCCAGCGCCGCCGGCCACAACCACGGCCGCCGGGCGATCGCCGCCACCACCACGGCGGCGGTGCGCCCCGACCGGGGTGGACCCTCAGTGCCGAGCCCGGTCACCGGGACACCGCCACACCGCGCTCGAGGGCCTGCCAACCCACGGCCCCGGCGCCGACGAGCGGTCCCCCGTTGCCGAGCCCGCTGGGGACGATGGCGGCCCCGGCCGCGTACGACAACCGGGCGCGGGCGTGCAGTTCCTCGTTGGCGGCCCGGAAGAACGGCGTGCCGAACCCGAGGGCCACCGAGCCGCCCACGACGGCCAGGGCGATGTCGAGCAGGCTCACGACCGACGCCACGGCCCGACCGACCAGCACCCCGGTGCGGCGCACGACCTCCGGGCCGGCGTCGCGGGCGGGGTACCCGGTGACCTGTGCGATGGCCGTGCCCGACGCCTCGGCCTCGAGGCAACCGCGCGCCCCGCACGCGCACAACCGGCCGTCGGGCTCGACGATGACGTGCCCGACATGCCCGGCGTTCCCCGAGGCGCCGTGCAGCAGCCGACCGTCGAGGACCACGCCGCCCCCCACGCCGGTCGACACCACCATGGCCATGAAGTCGCGCTGTGTGCGGGCCGCCCCCGTCCATCCTTCACCCAGGGCGAACGCCTTGGCGTCGTTGTCCATGACGACGGCCAACCCGGTGAGCTCCTCGAGGCGACCCCGCAGGGGGAACGCCCGCCAGGCGGGGATGTTGAGGGGCGAGACGGTGCCGTGCTCGAGGTCCATGGGGCCCCCGCACCCCACGCCGCACACCACGGGCGTGCCGGGCGAGTCAGGGGCACGGCCACGACCCATCACGGCGCGCACCACGGCGGCGAGCGCGCCGAACAGCTCTTCGGGGTCCTCGGTGATCGGCGTGGGGACCCTCCGGGCCTCCGACAGCTCGCCGTCGCGGGTGACGAGACCCGCCGCCAGCTTGGTGCCGCCGATGTCGAGGGACAGGCACAGGTCCACGGAGCGGCACCCTACCGCCGGTACGGCGCCGGACCCGGGGCACGCCGGGCCACGTCGTCGGGTTGCCGGGCGGTTACTTGTTGCGCCGGAAGCGGTCGCGCAGCCAGGTCCGGGTGTCGTTGACGGCATGGCCGATGCCGTCGGACTTGAACGATCGGCCGATGTCCTCCAGCCCGGCCTTGCCCATGCGGCGGACGTTGGTCCAGAAGGTCACGAGCGAGCCGAACATGATGAGGACGCCCAGGAAGCCGAGGAGGACGTTCGTGGTGAAGAAGGCCAGCATGACGGCGAGACCCACCACGAACCCGGCCACCGACCATTTCATGTAGCGGCCGGCGTAGCGGTAGACGCTCTCCGAACGGACGCGATCGGCGAACGCCGGGTCGTGCTGGTACAGGGCCTGCTCCAATTCGTGCAGGACGCGCTGTTCGTGCTCGGAGAGTGGCACGCTCACCCCCTTCCGGCCGCGTGATCGACGTGGCGTGCGCTACGCAATCTTAGGCACGGTCGCGGCCCAAGACAACGCCGCCCCACCGGTCCATCGTGGCCCCGGAACGGGCCCCCCGCCGGACAAGGCCCTGGTCGCGGGCCGAAGATGCCCGGGAAAGGGCGGCGCCGACCAGATCGTCGGACCACCACCGGGTCAGGGCGGTCCATCGGTCGACCCTTCTGTGCTCGGGCCCCACTGGGTGTCGCCACGGCGCTTCACGTCCAGACCACCCCTCCCCACCAGGGTGGCCGGACCGACCGAGGCGTGCCCGTAGCGGGCCCGGATGGCGGACATGGCCGCCTCGACCTCGTCCCACGCCGGGCTGCCGGCACGCTCGGGCGACGCCGCTTCGTCGTGGGGCAACCCGTCGCCACCGGACAGCCCGCCACCCGACATCGGGTCCGGGTCGGGCCCCCCGTCGTCGCCGTGCTCGTCGAAGGAGAGCTGGCGCACCACCTCGGCCGCCTGACCCAGGCCCGACACCGACACGCCCAACAACCGGACGCCCCCCGCCACGTCCACCGCGTCGAGCAGGGCACCCGCCACGGCGCCGATGGCCCGGGGGGAATCCGACGGGGCCCCCACCGTGTGGGACCGCGTGATGGTGGCGCGGTCCCCGAATCGCACCTTGACGGTGACCGTCCGGCCCTGGAGGCGGGCCTCGCGCATGCGGGTGCCCACGGCGTCGGCCATGCGGACCAGGTGGCGGTGCAACGCGGCGGGATCGGCGATGTCGGTGGCGAAGGTCTCCTCGTGCCCGACGGACTTGGTCCCACGGTCGCCCTCCACCGGCCGCGGGTCCTCCCCCCGCGCCAGCGCACCGAGGTGGGTGCCGTTGGCCGTGCCGAGGGTGCGGCACAGCGCGTCGGTCGGGATGCGGGCCAGGTCGCCGATGGTGTCGACGCCCAGCTCCTTGAGCCGGTGGGCCGTGGCGGGGCCGACACCCCACAGGGCCCGGACCGGCAGGGGGTGGAGGAACGACAGCTCCTCCGACGGGAGCACCACGACCACGCCGGCGCCGGGCCGGGGACCCCCGGTAGCGGGGACGGGCTTGGCAGCTCGCGACGCCAGCTTGGCCACCAACTTGGTCCGGGCCACCCCCACGGCGCAGTCGAGACCCAGCTCCCGGCGTACCGCCGCCCGGATGGCGCGGGCGATGTCGGGAGGGGCGCCGAGGAGCCGGCGGCTACCGGAGACGTCGAGGAACGCCTCGTCCAGCGCGATCCCCTCCACCACCGGCGAGAAGCGGTGGAACTGGGTATGGAGCCGTTCGCTCATCTCGGCATAGCGACCGAAGCGACCGGGCAGGAACACCGCCGTCGGGCACCGGCGCCGCGCCTCGACCGACGGCATGGCGGAGTGGATCCCGAAGGCCCGGGCCTCGTAGGTGCACGACGCCACGACCCCCCGGTCGCCCGTGCCGCCCACGATGACCGGTCGTCCGGTGAGCGAGGGGTCGTCGAGGACCTCGACGGCGGCGAAGAAGGCGTCCATGTCGACGTGCAGGACGGTGCAGGCGTCGACCTCGCCCCCGACCGCCGTGAGGGCCCGGGGCGGCACCTGATGCACCGACCGGTCAGCCACCGAGGCGCAGCCGCCGGAATCCCTCGGCGAAGGCGACCCCGGCCCGCCGCCCGTCCTCCTCGGCTCGATCGCGCACGGCCCGACCCGCCCACTCACCGCCGTCGGCGAACTGGGAGCGGTGGCACGACACCGCTGCCACCTTGTCGTCGATCGTGACCGACACGTCGACCCACACCGTGGGCTCGAGCGTCCCCGACAGCAGAGCCGTCTCGACCTGGTGGGCCGGTCCCGTCTCGGGGAAGTAGTGCGGCAAGGCCGCCGCCGGCGACAGGGCGTCGAGCAGTGCGAACCCGGTGGCGCGGTGGTCGCGGTGATTGAAGTAGTCCTCCCCGAAGAACACCGCCGTCGGGTCCGGGCCGAGCACGGTGACCGGTCGCAGCGACCGCACCCACCGCACCAGCATCCCCCGGAAGGCGGCGTCGTCGACGAGCTCGCCGTCGGGGTACCCGAGGAAGTGCTGACCGGTGAGCCCGACGATGGCGGCGGCGTCGGCCGCCTCCGCGGCCCGGACATCGGCCAGGGCGACGGGATCGACGTCGGGATCGTTGGTCCCCTTGTCGCCGTTGGTGCAGATGAGGACGTGGACCTCGGCACCGGCCCGGGCCCAGCGGGCCAGCGTTCCCCCGCACGACACGTCGGGGTCGTCAGGGTGGGCGTAGACGGCGAGGACCGTGCCGGGCACGCCGTCGATCAGCTCCGCCACGGCGTCACGCCTTGCGCTTGGGCTCGGTGGTCTTGGTGAGGAGCCCCACCTCGCGCTGGAAGTCGCCGAGGTCCTCGAACCCCTTGTACACCGAGGCGAAACGCAGGTAGGCCACGTCGTCGACGTCGCGCAGGCGTTCGAGCACCGCCACCCCGATCTGCTGGCTCGACACCTCGGCGCCCTCGCCCCGCAAGGCATCCTCCACCTGCTGGGCGATCTCCTCGAGCTTCTCCTCGGTGACGGGCCGGTTCTTGGTGGCGGCACGCACACCGGCGACCACCTTGGCCCGATCGAACGGCTCCCGGAGCCCCCCGCGCTTCACCACCCACAGCGGGGCTTCCTCCAACCGCTCGTAGGTGGTGAACCGTCGGTTGCAGGCCAGGCACTCACGTCGACGACGGATGGCGACGCCGTCCTCGGCCAGACGTGAGTCGACGACCTTGTCCTCGAGGCTCTGGCACCACGGACACCGCACCAGGCCCACCGTAGTGCCGGTGCCCAGACGGTCAGGGAAGGACGATGCGCTCCCCGGGGACGACGGTGTCGCGGCCCACCTGTGTGGTGAGCCGGGCCACGAGGGCCCGGGGATCTGCGGTCGGATCGAAGCGCTCGGCGATCGACCACAGCGAGTCGCCCGTTCGAACCACGTAGGTCAGGTGACCGGCGACGGTCTGCCCCGCCAGGGCGGGACCGGGGGTGGCGAGGGGATGCCCCCCGGTTCCGCTCCACGGCAGGGCGAGGGCGGTGAGCAGTGCCACCGCCACGGTTCCGAGCACGATCCGGCGGCGTCGCACCACGTCGGCGCCGGTACCGGGACGCCCGGTGGCGCAGCCGGCGCGCATGGGACGCGCCTGGCGACACCGGGGCTCCTGCTCGGGGATGTGAGAGGGCCGACACGGCTCGACCGCGTGCGGAGCCGGTAGACCGGCCCACACGGACGGTGGAGCCGCCTCGGGGGCGGGCCACGCCCGACGCCCGGGACGCGGCGGTGCCGGGGCGAGGACCGTGGTCACCGTGCGCGCCTCGGCGCGATCGAACGTCTGTTCGTCACATATCCATGTGAACACGAACGTGTGTTCGTGTCAAGGGTCTTCTGACCCATCGGACTCCAGATCTGTGGGGCCATGGCGGTGAGCCTCGCGCCAGGGTGTGACAGTGGCGTGGGGTGGCCCAGACGGCCCGCCCCGGACGCCCCCGTTGCCTGTCCGCCCCGTCCCAGGCGAACAAATGTTTGCCTGGGACCGGGCCGAAGAGTACCGTGTCACGAACTGGTGTTCGCCGGCGGCACGGCCGCCGGCGAGCGTGCCTGCCCCCAGCCGGCGTCGCCGGCACCCGGGCGACCCGAGGGAGACGACATGGCAGAGGCGTTGACGGGGAAGCGGCTCGAGATCCTCGAATTCATCGGCGACAGCCTCCGCGAGCGGGGCTACCCCCCCTCGGTACGTGAGATCGGCCAGGCCGTGGGGCTGACGTCGTCCTCCACCGTGCACGCCCACCTGGCCGTGCTCCAGCGCGAGGGGTACCTGCGCCGAGACCCGACCAAGCCCCGGGCCATGGAGGTCCGCTTCGACCCGTCCTCGCGGGCCGCCATGGCCGCCCGCCCCGTCCGGCACGTGCCGCTCCTCGGGGACGTGGCCGCCGGTACGGGGGTCCTCGCCAGCGAGAACGTGGAGGAGCTCCTCCCCCTGCCGGAAGACTTCACCGGGACGGGCTCGGTCTTCATGCTGCGGGTACGGGGCGACTCCATGATCGACGCCGGCATCTTCGACGGCGACTACGTGGTGGTGCGCCAGCAACCCGAGGCCGACAACGGCGACGTGGTGGTGGCCGGCATCCCCGACGACGAAGCCACGGTCAAGACCTTCTCGCGGCGGCGGGGGAAGGTGGTGCTGACACCGGCCAACAGCACCATGTCCCCGATGGAGTTCTCCGGCGACGACGTGACCATCTACGGCAAGGTGGTCACCGTGCTGCGCCGGCTCTGAGACCGCCGGGGACGGCCGCACCCGGTCGGTCCTGCCTCCGGCCGTCCCCGGTCGGCCCGGGTCGGGGACCGGTCATCGCCTACGATGGGCGGACCGCTCCATGCGAGGGAGGCGACCACGTCATGCGCCAGCCGAGCACCCGACTCCGCGCCAGCTTCACACGTATGGACGAGTCCACCGCCGAGGACTGGGTCCACATCGCGGATCAGCACGGCGTCCAGGTCGGCGAACTGGCCGACCGGATCCTCGACCACCTCCGGCTGCTCGACGACGACCACGGCGGCTTCGCCGTCGACCGCCTCACCCACAGCCTGCAGACCGCGCATCGCGCCGAGACGGACGGGCGTGACGACGCCTACCTGGTCTGTGCCCTCCTCCACGACGTGGGCGACGTCCTCGGCCCCATGAACCACGCCGACATCGCCGCCGCCGTCGTGCGCCCGTGGGTGTCGGACCCCTACCACTGGATGGTGCAGCACCACGGCATCTTCCAGGGGTACTACTTCTGGCACCACATCGGCGGGGACCGCGACGCCCGGGACGCGTTCCGGGGGCACGAGTACTACGACCTCACCGAGGAGTTCGTGCGGAAGTACGACATGCCCGCGTTCGACGGCGGGTACCCGACGCCGCCGCTCGACCATTACGAGCCCCTGCTCCGCTCCTTCTTCAGCCGGAGCGGCCACGCACCCTGACGCCGGACACCGGCAGCGATGAGTCGGCCCGTTCCCATCCGTCTCAGCGACGACACCGACGCAACGGAGGCGAGATGGGCGACGTGGTGGTGGGACTCTCGATGTCCCTCGACGGATTCATCGCCGGCCCGAACGACGGGCCGGCGAACCCGCTCGGCGACGGCGGTGACCGCCTCTTCACCTGGTGGACGGCCGGTTCCGAGCGCCTCGGGCCCGACGACCGTTTCCGGCCGCCGGCCGCCAGCCGGCCCGTGGTGGAGGAGATGTTCAGCTGCGGGGCCGTCATCACCGGTCGGCGCACCTTCGACATCGCCGGCGGGTGGGGCGGTCATCACCCGATGGGTGTCCCGTTCTTCGTCCTGACCCACTCCCCACCCGGTGAGCACGTGGGTCCGGGCACCGACGGAACTGCCGTCACCGACGGCATCGAGAGCGCCCTCGAGCAGGCACGGGCGGTGGCGGGCGACCGCCCGATCGCCGTCGGGGCCGCCGACGTGGCCCAGCAGTACCTCCGGGCAGGTCTTCTCGACGAGATCCACATCAACCTGGTGCCTGTCCTCCTCGGCGACGGGGTCCGGCTGTTCGCCAACCTGTCGGACCACCACTTCCTCCTCGAATGCACGCGGGTGGTGGCGTCGACCGGCGTCACCCATCTCCGCTATCGCGTCGTGGAGTGATCACGCCGGCGTGCCGGCGCGCGACCGGCCGGCCCGTCCTCGGCGGGGTGCACGGCGATCCGACGCGGGCGAGCGAGACGGCCGCGCCGCCACGTCACCCGAGGACGGCGGCGAGCACGTCCCGGGCGTACTCGAGCTCGCGCCGCGACACGTGCTCGTCGGCCGTGTGGGCCAGAAGGGGATCGCCGGGGCCGAAGTTGGTGGCGGGAACGCCGATGCCGCCGAACGTGGCCACGTCGGTCCACCCCACCTTGGCGCGCGCCGGCGCGCCGGTGGCGGCCACCAGCGCGGCGATGACGGGATGGCCGAGGGCGGGCTCGGCGCCGGGTGCGCTGTCGACGACCTCGATCCGGTCGCCGAGGTCGGGGTCGAGGCTGCGCTCGAACAGGTCACGCAATTGCTCCTCCGCCGCCGAGGGATGGCGACCGGGGGCGAAGCGGTAGTTGACGGTGACCGACGCCCGGTCGGGGACGACGTTGCCGGCCACCCCGCCCTCGACCGCCACCGCCTGGAGCTGTTCGGTGTACCGGCACCCGTCCACCACGACCGGGCGGGGCTGGTAGCGCGACAGCACGTCCAGTACGCCGGCCAGCCGGTGTACGGCGTTGACGCCGGTCCACGGTCGGGCGGTGTGGGCCCGGCGCCCCCCCACCGACACCACGGCCCGCATGGTGCCCTGACAGCCGGCCTCCACCACCCCGCCGGTGGGCTCGCCCAGCACGGCCACGTCGGCGGCGAGCAGGTCGGGGCGCGCCGTGGCCAGGTGGGCCAGGGCGTTGTGCCGGCGCTCCACCTCCTCGCAGGCGTACAGGACGTAGGTGACGTCCATCGCCGGCGCGGCGACGGTGCCGGCCAGGTCGAGCAACACGGCCAAGCCGCCCTTCATGTCCACCGCGCCGAGGCCCCACAGCGTGTCGCCCTCGACGCGCGGCCCGCCCCCCGCTCCCGAGGGCGGCACGGTGTCGAGGTGACCGGCCAGCACCACGCGCCGGGCCCGGTCGAGGTGGGTGCGGGCCACGACGGTGTCACCGATGCGCTCGACCTCCAGGTGGGCCAGGGCGGCGAACACCTCCTCGACCCGATCGGCCAACGCCGCCTCGTGGTGGCTGATCGAGGGGATGGCCACCAGCTCGGTGGCGAGCGACAGGAGGTCGGTCACGTCGGCATCGGCCGAGCGGGGCTCAGCGGGCCCCATGGTGCTGGCGCAGGACGTCCTCGAGCTTGGCCTTGTCGTGGCGCTCGCCGGGCTCGAGCCGCTTGATGACGAGGACGCAGGGAAGGAAGAACTCGCCTCCGGGGAACTCCCGGCGGCGCGACGCACCCACGGCCACGCTCCACGGCGGCACGACACCGCGCCCCAGTTCCTCGCCCGACTCGGCGTCGATGACGGGTATGCCGGGGTTGAGGATGATCCCCTCGGCGAGCACGGCCCCCTCCCCCACCCGCGCCCCCTGGGTCAGCATGCACCGGCTCCCGATGTTGGCATCGTCGCCGACCATGACCGGGGCGGCGTTCGGGGGCTCGAGCACGCCACCGATGCCGACCCCGCCCGCCAGGTGGACCCGCTCCCCGATCTGCGCGCACGAGCCGACCGTGGCCCACGTGTCGACCATGGTGTCGGCCCCCACGCGCGCCCCGATGTTGACGTAGCTGGGCATGAGGATCACGCCCCGGCCGAGGAACGACCCCCAACGCGCCGAGGAACCGGGGACGGCCCGCACGCCGGCAGCGGCGTACCCGGTCTTGAGCGGCAGCTTGTCGGCGTACTCGAAGGGCCCGAGCTCGACGGTCTCCATGGATCGCAACCGGAACAAAAGGAGGATGGCCGCTTTGAGCCAGGTGTGCACCACCACCTGACCCGCGCCGTCCACCTCGGCCACGCGCACCTCTCCCCGGTCGAGGAGGTCGATGGCCTCGGTCACGACGGCCAGGGCGTCGGTGTCGCCCGGGCCGAGCTGGCCCGACCGGGACCACAGTTCGTCGATCAGGGCAGGCAGGTCGGCCATCGGGGCCCGAGGTTACCGGTCCGCCCCGTCCCCTCCGGAGACCACCGCGTCGGGCGCCTCGGCGGGGGGGTGGAGACGCTCGAGCACCGCCGGCCCGCCGGCGGCCAGGCGGCCGGCGGCCAGCTCGATGCGGTCGTCGGGCTGGACGGCCGCCACCCGCACGAAGCCGGCGCCGTCCGTCCCGTAGAACTCGCCCGGGCTCACGACGACGCCGGCCGCCTCGGCCAGCGCCTCGGCCAGGACCCAGGCGCCGGCACGTCCATCGGTGTCGCCGAGGGCGTCGGCCCAGGCCGGTACGGGGATCCAGAGGTAGAAACCGCCGGAGGGCAGGGTGACGTCCAGTCCCGCCCCGCCCAGCATGGTGGCCAGGCGGTGCAGCCGGTTCCGGTAGCGCCGGCGCTGCTCGAAGACGTGGACGTCGTCGTCCCACGCCACCACGGCGGCGGCCTGCACCGGGCCCGGCACCATGAACCCGGCGTGCTTGCGCACCTCGGACAGGTAGGCGACGAGCTCGGGGTCGCCGGCGTAGACGCCCACGCGCACCCCGGCCAGGTTGGAGCGCTTCGACAGGGAGTGCACGGCCAGGACCCCGTCGGTGCCGTGCTCCACCACGCTCGACGGGGGGCCGTCCCAGGTGAACTCGGCGTAGCACTCGTCGGAGAGCACGGGCACGGCACGGGCCCGACCCCAGTCGGCGGCGGCACCCAGGTCGGTGCGTGCCCCGGTCGGGTTGGACGGGCTGTTGACCCACAGGCACAGGGCCCGCCCGGCGTCGGCATCGGCCACCGCCGACAGGTCCAGTCCACCGCCGGGGCGCTCGGGCACCTCCACCACCCGACACCCGGCCAGCCGCCCGCCCATGGCGTAGGTGGGGTAGGCGACGGCCGGGGCGAGGACGGTATCGCGGTCGGGGGTGCGCAGCCGCAGGAACCACGCCGTCGTGGCCACGAACTCCTTGGTGCCCACGCAGGCGGCGACGTGGGCCGGATCGAGCGCCACCCCGAAGCGCCGCTCGATCCACCTGGCCGCGGCGCGGCGCAGCTCGGCACTTCCCACCGACGCCGGATACCCCCGCTCGGTGCCCGAAGAGCCGAGGGCGGCCACCACGGCGGGCGGGGGCGGGTCGCACGGTGTGCCCACCGACAGGTCGACGGCCCCACCGGAGTGGGCCGCCGCCCGGGCCGCCACCGCGGCCAGGCGGTCGTAGGGGTACGGCGGCGGCGAGAAGCCGGGGACGGGGGCGCTCACGACGCCACGAACTGCCCGAACCGCGCCCGCCCGGCCTCGTCCAGCACCACGTGCACCACGGTGGCGCCCTCCCCGTGGGACTCCTCCACCACCTCCCCCTCGCGGTGCACGGCGGCCAGCACGTCGCCCCGGTCGAACGGCACGAGCAGCTCGACCACCCGGTCGGCGCCGCGCAGGCGGTCGCCCATGGCCCGCAGCAGCTCGTCCATGCCCTCGCCGGTGCGAGCCGACACCACCACCGCCCCGTCGTGGCTCGACGCCAGCCGGGCCGTCGCCACCGGGTCCCGGTCGGCCTTGTTCACCACCAGCAGCTCGGGCACCGCCGCGGCGTCGATCTCCTCCAGCACGGCCCGGACGGCCTCGAACTGGGACTCGGGCTCGGGCGCCGAACCGTCGACCACGTGGAGGAGGAGATCGGCCTCGCGCACCACCTCGAGGGTGGAGCGGAACGCCTCCACCAGCTGGTGGGGCAGTTTGCGGACGAATCCCACGGTGTCGGAGACGAGGACGGTCTCACCGCCGGGGAGCGCCAGGCGCCGGGTACGGGGGTCGAGGGTGGAGAACAGCCGGTCCTCGACCACCACGCCGGCGTCGGTGAGGCGGTTGAGCAGCGTCGACTTCCCGGCGTTGGTGTACCCGACGAGGCTCACCTCGCGCTGGCGCGACCGCTGGCGCGACCGACGCTGGGTCCGCCGGGTGGCGCTCACCTGGCGCAGGTCGCCCTCGAGGCGCGTCATCCGCCGCAGCAGGCGGCGCCGGTCCACCTCGAGCTGCGTCTCTCCCGGGCCGCGCGTCCCGATGCCACCGGCCTGCTGGGACAGGCCGAGGCCGCGGCCGCGCAGGCGCGGCAGCCGGTAGCGCAGCAGCGCCAGCTCCACCTGGGCCTTCCCCTCCTGCGAGCGGGCGTTCTGGGCGAAGATGTCGAGGATCACCGCCGTGCGGTCGATGGCCGTCCGTCCCAAGAGCTTCTCGAGGTTGCGCTGCTGGGCAGGGGACAGCTCGTCGTCGAACACCACGGTGTCGGCGTCGAGGGACTCCGACAGCTCGTGCAGCTCACCGGCCTTGCCCCGCCCGACGAAGGTGGCCGGGTCGGGACGGTCCCGACGCTGCACCACGCGCCCCACCACGATGGCACCGGCCGTGTCGACGAGCAGGGCCAGCTCGTCGAGGTCCGCCTCCACCACCACCGTCGACGTCCAGGGGAACACCACCCCCACGAGCACGATGCGCTCCTGGAACCTGCGCTCGATGAGGGTCACGGGCCCGTCACCGCCTCGGCGGGGCGGGGACCGGGCGCGGGCGGATCCCCGTCGAGACCGGTGACCAACGCCGCCAGGACGGCGGCGTCCACGGTGACGTCGCCCACCTTCTGGGTGGGCCCGGCCAGGACGATGCCCCCGGGCCCGAGCTCGACGTCGAGCCGGCCGCCGGGGTTGTGCACCGCGACCCGCGGCCCGACGTCACCGTGGTCGTGGGCCGCCGCGGCCGCCGCGCAGGTGCCCGTCCCGCACGCCAGCGTCTCGCCCACACCGCGCTCCCACACCCGCAGCACGAGCTCGTCGGGTCCGGGTCCGGGCCACACGAACTCGACATTGGCCCCGCTCGCCAGCGACGCCTCGAGGCGGGCACCGACGCCCCGCACGACGTCGTCGCCCACGGGCGGTCCGAAGAGCACCACATGAGGGTTGCCCATGTCCACCCGCCGTCCCCACCGCACCCCTGGCGGGTCATCGGGTGCGAGCTGCTCACCGAGCACGGCGGGCCCCATGTCGACCCGTCCGTAGCCCCATCCCGGATCCGGCCCCGGGCGGTACTGCACCGTCCGGACACCGCCGAGGGTCTGCACCGTCACGTCGCCCGCCGCCACGAGGCCGGCGTCGACGGCCGCCTGCACCAGGCACCGGATCCCGTTGCCGCTCATCTCGGCCACGGTGCCGTCGGCGTTGCGCAGGTCCATGGTGAGCATGGTGGTGCCGACCCGCCCGGCCCGCAGCACGCCGTCCGCCCCCACGCCGCGATGGCGGTCGCACAGGGCGCGCACCTCGGCCGCCGACAGGGGACGGCGCTGCTCGGGGTCGAGCAGCACGAGGAAGTCGTTGCCCGCGCCGTGGTGCTTGGTGAGCCGAAGGGCACCCGTCATGGAGTGGGATCGCTCCATCCCGTCAGTCTCCCACCTGGCGACCGTCCCACATCCCGACCAGCTGGGCCGGGAGATCACCACCGGGATCGAGCCAGCGAATCCGCGGATCGCGCCGGAACCACGCCCACTGCCGGCGGGCGAAGGCGCGGGTGCGCCGCACCGCCGTGTCGACCGCCTCCCCGAGGGGGACGCCGTCCTCGAGGTGCGACAGCAGCTCGCGATAGCCCAGTGCCTGGCGGGCGGTGCGCGACAACCCTCCGGGACGGCCGGCGAGGCCCCGTACCTCGTCCAGCAAGCCGCGGTCCATGAGCCCCCGGAAACGCAGCTCGATGGCGGCGTCGAGCACGGCCCGGTCGGGGCAGATGCCCACCAGGAGGAAGGGCGAGGGGGGGTAGGCGCCGAGCCCGGGCCCGAACGAGGAGAAGGGCCGCCCCGATCCGAGCGTGACCTCGAGGGCGCGCACCACCCGGCGCCGGTTGGCGGGGGTCGTGCGCGCCGCGGCCACGGGGTCGACCGACCGGAGGCGTTCGTACAGTCGCGCCGTCCCCCCCGGTTCGCCCGCCTCGGCCTCGAGGGCGGCCGACAGCTCCGCCCAGCGGCCGGGGACCTCGAGACGGTCCACCACGGCCCGCAGGTAGAGCCCCGTCCCCCCGACGAGCAGGGCGCGCCGCCCCCGGTGCTCGATGTCCACCACGGCCTCGGCCGCGGCGGCCTGGAAGCGCCGCACCGTGAACTCCTCGGCCGGGTCGACGAGATCGAGGAGGTGGTACCGGCCCTCGGCGCGTTCGGCCGGGGTGGGCTTGGCCGTGCCGATGTCCATGCCCCGGTACACGCACATGGAGTCGACCGACACGAGCTCCGCCTCCGGACGCCGGCGTGCCAGGGCCAGGGCCAGAGCCGACTTCCCCGACGCCGTCGGCCCCACCAGGGCCACGTGCCGACAGGGGCCGACGGGCTCGGGCGGCCGCCCCACCGCTCAGCCGGCCGAGACGGGGATGCGCAGGCGGATGCGGGACGGTGCGGTCACCCGCACCAGGTCCCCGAGGAGGTGGTGGGGGGCAGCCTCGCGCACGCGCACGTCGGCGTAGGCGCCGGCGCCGGGCACGCCGGTGGGGGGCGGTGCGAAGTGGACCAGCTTGTTCTGCCGGGTGCGCCCGGTGACGACGCCGGGGTCGCGCTTGCTCGGTCCTTCCACCAGCACCTCCTCCACCCGGCCGATGCGGGCCCGGTGGCGGGCCAGAGCAGAGCGCTCCACCACCACCCGCAGCCGCTCGAAGCGTTCGGCCACGACGTCGTCGGGCACGGCGCGGTCGGCCATGGTCGCCGCCCTGGTTCCCGGGCGGGACGAGAAGATGAACGTGTAGGCGCTGTCGTAGGCCGCCTCAGCCGCCACCTCGAGGGTCCGCTCGAAGTCGTCGTCGGTCTCGCCCGGGAACCCGACGATGATGTCGGTGGTGACGGCCAGGTCCTCCACCGCGGCCCGCGCCGCCGCCAGCCGTGCCAGGTAGCGCTCGGCGCTGTACCCCCGGCGCATGGCGGCGAGCACCCGGTCGCTGCCCGACTGCAGCGGCAGGTGGAGGTGCTCGCACACCGAGGGCGTCTCGGCCATCGCCGCGATCGTCTCGGGCCGCAAGTCCTTCGGGTGCGGGCTCGTGTAGCGCACACGGCGGATGCCCTCGACACCCCCCACGGCGCGTAGCAGCTCGCCGAAGAGTGGGCGCCGCCGGGTGACGTCACGACCGTAGGAGTTGACGTTCTGCCCGAGCAGCGTCACCTCGGTGACACCGCCGGCGGCCAGGCCCTGAACCTCCTGCACCACGTCGGTGAAGGGACGCGACACCTCGGGCCCGCGCACCTGCGGGACGATGCAGAAGGCGCACGAGTTGTCGCACCCCATCTGGATGGTGACCCACGCCGCGAAGGAGACGGGGCGCGGGGCGGACAATGCCGGAGCCAGCGCGCCGGCATTGTCGGGCATCGGCGCATCGAGGACCTCGACCACCGGGCCGCCGGCGGCCGCCTGGCGCAGCAGCGCCGGGGCACGCCCGAGGTTGTGGGTCCCGAAGACCACATCGACGTGCCCGGCGCGCCGGCGCACCGCCTCGCGGTCTTTCTGGGCCAGGCAGCCCCCCACCGCGATCTGGATGTCCGGGCGCCGGTCGTGCAGCTCCTTCAGCCGGCCGAGCTGGCCGTAGAACTTGTTGTCGGCGTTCTCCCGGATGCAGCAGGTGTTGAGCACGACGACATCGGCCTGCTCGAGGTCCTCGGTCGGTTCGAGCCCGTCGGCCATGAGCAACCCCGCCAGGAGCTCGGAGTCGTGCTCGTTCATCTGGCAGCCGAAGGTGCGGATGTGGAACGTGCGGGCCATCGGTCTCAGAACGCAGACGCCGGCGGACGTACCGCCGAGTGGGGGACGTCCTCGACGATGAGGCCTTCGACGTCGGCCCGCAACACGAGGGCGCGGCCGGGCACGCCGATGTCCTCCATGGCGGACTCCGCCGCAGCACGCACCCGCTCGCCGTCGGCGCCGTCGCAGATCCCGAGGAGCGTCGGACCCGCCCCCGACCAGCACGACGCCATCGCCCCCGCCGCCACCAGGCGGGCCAACAGCTGCGGGGCCTCGGGGAACAGGGGGCTGCGGTAGTCCTGATGGAGGCGGTCCTCCGTCGACTCCCGGATCAGCAGGGAACGGTCGGCCAGGCCGGCCAGGAGCAGCGACAACCGACCCAGGTTGAAGGTGGCGTCGGCCCGCCCCACCTGCTGGGGTAGGGCCTGGCGGGCCTTGGCGGTGGGCAGCGGCCGTTCGGGCACCATGGCCACGAACACGAGCCCGCCGTCGAGCGCCATGCGCACCGCCTTCACCGCTCCCCGCACCACGGTGGCGGCCACCAGCCCGCCGACCACCGAGGCGGCCGCGTTCTCGGGATGGCCGTCGACGCGCGCCGCCACCCCGAGCGGGTCCTTCGAGCCGGCAGCGGCGGCAGCGGCCACGGCCAGCGCCGCC
>JGI12269J14319_10000994_pt1 | contig 28052 bp, 25 predicted proteins | sample PeaSoiSIISIP2007_FD_14319 | JGI IMG/M metagenome (IMG submission 14319)
CAGCGAGCCGCATGCCCTGGAGACCGGCGCGGGCGCGGCGGCGCGCGAGGTGCTCCCCGCGGCCGTCGCCGCAAGCCGCGCCGATGACCAGCACTGAGCCCGGGCGCGAGCCCGAGTCGCTTGCGGAAGGCACGCTGATCTCGCATCTGCTGGAGTTGCGCACGCGACTGCTGCGCGCGGCCGTCGCCGTCGGCCTGGTAGCGATCCCGTGCATGATCTACGCCAACCAGCTGTTCACCTTCGTCGCGCAGCCGCTGATCAAGACGCTGCCGAAGGGCGCCACGATGATCTCCATCAGTGTCGTCGCCCCGCTGATGACGCCGTTCAAACTCGCGTTCTACATCGCATTCGTGCTCGCGATGCCCTACGTCCTCTACCAGGTCTGGGCTTTCATCGCGCCGGGGCTCTACCGGCACGAGAAGCGCTTCGCGCTGCCACTGCTGGTGTCGAGCGTGGTGCTGTTCTACGCCGGCATCGCATTCGCCTTCTATGTTGTGTTTCCACTGATGTTCGCGTTCTTCACTGCCACGGCCCCGCCCGGCGTGCAGATGATGACCGACATGACCCAGTATCTGGATTTCGTGCTGATGCTATTCCTGGCCTTCGGTCTTGCCTTCGAGATCCCCGTTGCGATCGTACTGCTCGTGTGGACCGGACTCGTCAAGCTGGAGACGCTCAAGAAGAACCGTGGCTACGTCCTGCTCGCCGTGTTCATCCAGGCCGCGGTGATCACTCCACCGGATGTCATCTCGCAGTCCGCGATGGCTCTGCCGATGTACGCGCTCTATGAGATTGGCATCGTGATGGCGCGGATTCTGGCGCGCTCGAAGCTCGAGGAGCGGGCGCGCGAGGAACGAGAGAGCGAGGTCGGGACATAACGGCGCCGCGCGTTGCTTCCGCGCTGCAATATCCGTCACACTTTCGCAACTGTTGCCTGCCCCCGTCCGGGCTCAAGGTAAACGCCGCATGCCCCCGACGACCACGAGCGGAGCCACCTTCTTCGGTCATCCGCGCGGCCTCGCGACACTCTTCTTCACCGAGTTCTTCGAGCGCTTCAGCTACTACGGCATGCGCGCGCTGCTGGTGCTGTTTCTGACCGCGACCGTCGCCAACGGCGGCCTCGGTGTCGACAGCGAGACGGCCGGCGCGATCTACGGGCTGTACGCCGGGTCCGTGTACCTGTTCTCGATGCCGGGCGGCTGGGTGGCCGACCGGCTGCTCGGCCAGCGGCGCAGCATCTGGTACGGCGGCATCCTGATCTCGCTCGGGAACTTCATGCTGGCCATTCCGTCGCTGCGGATGTTCTACCTCGGCCTGATCACCATCGTCCTCGGCACGGGCCTGCTGAAACCGAACATCAGCGCAATCGTCGGCGAGCTCTACCGCGGCCAGCCGGGCGCGCGGCGCGACGCCGGGTTCTCGATCTTCTACATGGGCATCAACCTCGGCGCGACCGTCGCACCGCTGGTGTCAGGTACGGTCGGCGAGACGGTGGGCTACCGCTGGGGCTTCTTTACGGCCGGCGTGGCCATGCTGATCGGCCTGATGCAGTACCGTTTGACGGGCCATTACCTCGGCGACGCCGGTCTCGCACCGCAGGGCACGACCCCTGCGGATCGGCGGCGCAGTGCCCGGTGGCTGCTCGGCGGTCTCGCGCTGCTGGCGGCCGCAATACTCGCGGTCGGCTCGGGCGCGGTCAGCGTCGACGCCGGACAGCTGGCCGACGGCCTCGGGAAATTCATGGCGCTGCTCGCGGTGGTGTTTTTCGGCAGCGTATTCCTGTTCGGCGGGCTCGATGCCACCGAGAAGAAGCGCGTCGCCGTCATCGTCGTGTTCTTCCTGTGTGCGTGCCTGTTCTGGGCCGGCTTCGAGCAGGCCGCGACCACGCTGAACCTGTTCGCCCGCGACCTCACCGACCGTTCGCTGCTCGGCGGTTTCTTCGAGGCGCACGAGCACCCGGCCAGCTGGTATCAGTCAGTGAACCCGGTCTACATCATCGTGCTGTCGCCGTTCTTCGCCTGGCTCTGGGTCGCGCTCGGGCGTCGCAATCTCGATCCGTCGGCGCCGCTCAAGTTCGGCGTCGGCCTCATTCTCCTTGGGCTGGGCTTTGCGGTGCTGATCCTCGCGGCGCAGCTGATCATCGCCCACGGCGGCCGCGTCGGGCCGCAGTGGCTGCTGATGACATATCTGCTGCATACCTGCGGCGAGCTGTGCCTGAGTCCGATCGGGCTCTCGAACGTCACCAAACTCGCCCCGCCGCGTTTCGTCAGTCAGATGATGGGCACATGGTTCCTCGGTACGGCGGTCGGCAATCTCGCCGCCGGACGCATCGGCGGCCATATCGGCAGCGACGTGACCACGATGCCGGCCGAGTTCCAGCACATGACCCTGCTGGCCGTCGGCGCGGGACTGACAATGCTCGTGGTGTCGCCGCTGCTGCGCCGCGCGATGGGCGGCGTCCGCTGACCGATCCCCCCAGCCGGAGACGGTGCAATGCCCGATACCCCGCAACTGACGCTGCGCGCCGTGCTGCTGTCGATCGTGCTCACCGTCGTGCTCGCCGCTGCGAACGCCTATCTCGGACTGTTCGCGGGGCTGACGGTCGCGACCGCGATTCCGGCGGCGGTGGTGTCGATGGGCGTGCTGCGGCTCCTCGGCCGCAGCAGCATCCTCGAGAACAATATCGTCGCGACCGGCGCCTCGGCAGGCTCGTCGATCGCCGCCGGCACGGTGTTCACGCTGCCGGCGCTCGTGATCCTCGGCCATTGGAGTCGTTTCGACTACTGGTGGGTGGTGGCGATCATCGGGCTCGGCGGGCTCTTAGGCGTGCTGTTCTCGGTGCCGCTGCGCCGCACGCTGATCATCGACCAGAACCTGCAGTTCCCGGAGGGCGTCGCGACCGCGGAGCTGCTGCGCGCCGGCAGCGACCCTGCCGGCGGCGCACGCGTGCTAGGGTTCGCGGCGCTCGCCGGCGCGGTGTTCAAGCTCGTGATGTCGGGGTTCAGATTCGTCCCCGAGTCATTCACGCTCGCCGGCTACGTCGGCCGGCGCACGATCGCCTACGTCGGCGTCAACCTGTCGCCCGCGCTGCTTGGCGTCGGCTACATCGTCGGGCTCAACATCGGACTGGTGATGATCGCCGGCGGTCTCATCGCGTGGTGGCTGTTCATCCCGATCTACAACACGTTTCTGTTCGACCATGACCCCGGGCTCGCCGCGGCGCTTACCGGCCTCGACGCTGAGTCGGCCGCCGGCCTGATCTGGACCAAGAAGGTTCGCTACATCGGAGTCGGCGCGATGCTGATCGGGGGACTGTGGGCGCTGTGGACACTGCGCGCCTCGCTGTTGTCGGGGATCAGGAGCGGTCTGAAGGTCGCCGGGCCCGGCACCGCGGTCGCGGACACCGAGCGCGATCTGCCGATGGGCGCCATCCTCGCCGGAATCGTGCTGTTCGTGATCCCGCTGTTCGTGCTGTACCACGCGGTGGTCGGCAGCTTCGGGATCGCGGCGACGATGGCCGTCATCATGATCATCGCGGGCTTCATTTTCTCGTCGGTCAGCGGCTACATGGCGGGCCTCGTCGGTTCGTCCAACAACCCGGTGTCGGGAATTACGATCTCGACGATCCTGTTCGCATCGCTCGTGCTGCTCGCATTCCTCGGCCATGGCAGCACGGTGGGGCCGGTCGCCGCGATCCTGATCGGTGCGGTCACCTGCAGCGCGGCGGCGGTCGCGGGCGACAACCTGCAGGACTTGAAGGCCGGCAGACTCCTCGGCGCGACGCCGTGGCGCCAGCAGGTCATGCTCGCGATCGGCGCCGTTGCGGGCGCCGCGATCATGGCTCCGGTGCTCAACCTGCTGCTCGAGGCGTACGGCATCGGTACTCCGGCCCACGCTGGTGTCAAGGCGCTCAATGCGCCGCAGGCGACGCTGATGGCGGCGGTCGCCAAGGGGATCTTCGGCGGCGGCCTGCCGTGGGACATGATCGGGCTCGGCGCGCTGGTCGGTGCGCTGGTGATTACCATCGACCTGCTGCTCGCCCGCCGCGGCGGCCGCTGGCGCGCGCCGGTGCTCGCGGTCGCGGTCGGCATCTACCTGCCGCTCGAGTACACGAGCCCGATCTTCCTCGGCGGGCTGCTGGCGGAGTTCGCCGACCGCTGGCATGCGCGGCGCAGCGCCGGCCGCGACCCGGAGGAACTCCGTCGCCATGGGCTGCTGTTCGCCTCCGGCCTGATCGCGGGCGAAGCGGTCGTCGGCGTACTGATCGCCATTCCGATTGTGTGGAGCGGTGACGTCGATGTGCTCGCGCTCCCCGAGTCACTGCGCTTAGGCCAGTGGCTGGGCCTGCTGGGACTCGCGCTGATCGGCCGGCAGCTCTATCGCAGCGCGATCGCCAGCCCCTCGCCGGCCCGCTAGGCGGGCTGTTTGGCGGGCCGAGACGGCCTTTCCGGGCGGTTGTCGCCGGCCGCCGACGGTCCGGGCGTAAACGCCCCCGCGGGGCCGGCGTTAAGGTACGCGTCCCAACTTCATGAGGCTCGCCATCATGTCGTTCTACATTCTGTCAAATCTGTCCAGGCGGCTGCGCGGCGCATCCCGCTGGCTCGTCGCGCCCGCGCTGGCAATCGTTCTGGCGGCCTGCGGCGGCGGCAGCTCCATGACGGGCTCGAACACGAACCCGCAGGGCTGCACGTCGTCGACCTGCGGCAGCATGTTGACGACGATCACCGACGCCACCGGCGACTTCACGACCTACACGGTCAACGTCACCTCGCTGCAGATGACCAAGGCAGACGGCGCCGTCGTGGAGACGCTGCCCAAGACGACGCGCATCGATTTCACCCAGCTCGTCGATCTGACCGAGTTCTTCACCGCCGCGACGATCCCCACGGGCGAGTACGTCGCGGTCACGATGACGCTCGACTTCTCGGCCGCCGCAACCCCCGACATAGAAGTCGACGGAACGACCGGCACGTCTGTGCCGGCAACGCTCGAGGACAGTGGCGGCAACCCGCTGAATGGACCGCTGACGCTCACCGTGCAGCTCGACAGCGGACATCACCTCTTCATCGCACCGGGCATTCCCGCGCGCCTCGCGCTCGACTTCAACCTGGCCGCTTCCAACGAGGTCTCTGACGTCACCGCCACGGCGGCGGTCGTCGAGGTCGAGCCGGTGCTGGTCGCGAGCATCCAGCCGCTCGACACCAAGCAGATCCGCGTACGCGGCACGCTGGTCAGCGTCGACACGACCAGCTACACCGTCGAGCTGGAGCCGTTCGACAATCAGAGCAGCGACGGCACTCAGGTGACCGTGAACACGACCGCGCAGACGACCTACGAGATCAACGGGGCGAGCTACACCGGCGCCGCGGGCGTCACGGCGATGCAGGCGCTGGCGTCGGGTACGCTGACCGTCGCCTTCGGCACATTGTCAACGAACGACGGGAGCTTCACCGCGGCGAACGTGCTGGCGGGCAGCAGCGTTCAGTCGCCGTCACTCGACAGACTGCAGGGCATCGTGATCCAGCGGACCAACACCGCCGCCGGCGCGACGCTGATCGTTCGCAACGGCACGCTGCACATGCACGGCGATCAGAGCGATCACTTCAACGCGAAGAACGTGACGCTGACAATCGCCGGGACGACGATGTTCAAGGTGGCCGGCGAGCCCAGCGCGGCGCCGGACATCACCTGGCCCTCGATCGGCAGCGAGATCACCGCGTTCGGTACGGCCGGGACCGACATGAGCGGCAACCCGACCTTTGATGCCACCGCGGCCGGCGATGAAGTTCGTCTCGAGATCACGACGCTGTGGGGCCTGCAGCTCCCGGTCCCGACGATTCCGGGGCAGGTCGTCCTCAACCTGCAGGCGATTGAAGGTCTGTCGCCGAGTGACTTCACGTTCACGGGTAGCGGCTCGAACCCGGCGAGCTACGTCGTCGCGACCGGTGCGCTGCCGTTGACTGGGGTTACCGCGTCGGCGCCGCTGCGTTTCTTCGGACTCGTGCAGCCGTACCTCTCGACACCACCGGACTTCAATGCCCAGACCCTGGTCAACTTCGCGGCAGTGTCGGCGACGCTCGACGTCGGCTTCCGGGCCGGCTCGACGACGGGTTTCACGACGGTCAGCATGAGTGACCTCGTGGTCAACCTGGCCGGCTCGACGACGCACGTGATCAAGATCGGGCCGGAGAGCATCGATCTGACGACGCTGCCGGCAAGCCCGCAGATCATCCCGAATCCGACCGGCGTCGACATGTTCGCCATCCTCGATTGGATGGCGGAGATGCCGGCCGGGGTCGGCCTGTATAGCAGCTACGCGACCTTCGAGCCCGCGCTCAGCGGCGACCTGACCGCCACGACTAAGGTCCTGAGGGTGTTCGCATCCGGTCAGTACGATCAGGCATCGAACACGTTCACGGCCAGCCAGATCGCGGTCGTGCTGAAGAACTGAGCCGCATCGACTCGGCGCCGGGGTACCGCAAGGCACCCCGGCGTTTTCTGTTGGCGGAGCGTTCCGTGGCATGCTGTGCCGGACCAGCGTCCTGGCCCGTCCGCGATGACCACGTCCCGCCCGAATCCCACGCTCCTGTACCTGTGCTTCACGGCCGTCTACCTGATCTGGGGTTCGGCGTTCGCCGCGACCAAGCTCGTCGTGCAGGACCTGCCACCGCTGCTCGCTGTGGGCCTGCGGTTCACGATCGCGGGGATCGGACTTGCCGTTGTGGCGGGCTCGCGCGGCGCGGCCCTGCCGCGCCGTGCGCGCGAGTGGCAGCACTTCGCGGTGATGGCGCTGTTCCTGATCGTGCTGTCGAGCGGCCTCAACGCGCTCGCCATGCGGCACGTCACCTCGAGCCAGTCGGCACTGCTCAACGTGAGCTCGGCGTTCTGGATCGCGCTGCTCGGCACCCTCGGCGCGCGCGGCCACCCGCTGACTGCGCGTGGCGGAGCCGGACTGTTGCTCGGCTTTGCCGGCGTCGTCTTCCTGATGTGGCCGCATGCCGGCTTCGCGCTGGCAAACGTCGGCTGGAATTTCGTGATCCTCGCCGGCTGTCTCGCGTGGGCTCTCGGCACGCAGTACTACCGGCGCATCCGGTCGGTCACACCGGCCCTGATGTTCACTGCGCTAGAGATGCTGATCGGCGGCCTCGCGCTCGGCGCGATCGGCGTCAGTGACGGCGACGTCAGCCGCTGGCACGCGACCTGGCCGAGCGTCGGCGCCCTGGTGTTCCTGACGGTGTTCAGCTCCGGGATCGCCTACACGGCATTCGGCTACCTGATGCGCAACACGACCCCGGCACGGCTCGCCACCTACGCCTACGTAAACCCGGCCGTCGCCGCACTGGTCGGCTGGGTGCTGCTCGGCGAGCGGCTGTCGGGGCTGCAGCTCGCCGGCACGGTGATCATCCTGATCGGCGTCGTGCTCGTGTCCCTGCCGGATGGCGCCCCGACGCCGAGTTCCGGCGCCTCGCCTCCGGCCGAAGCAACGCCGTGAGGCGGCTGCAGGCGCCGTCGCGCCGCGCGGCCTCAGCGGCCGCGCGCGAGGGCCCCGCCGACCCAGCCGACGACGCTGACGATCACCGCCGTGCCGAGCGCGGACCAGAAACCCGCCACCTGCATGCCCGGCATCAGCCATGCGACCAGCGCCACCATCGCGGCGTTGATGACCAGCAGGAACATCCCGAGTGTGACGATCGTGATCGGCAGCGTCAGGATCACCAGCAGCGGGCGCAGCAGTGCATTGACGAGCCCGAGGACGAGGCCGGCGACAATCAGCGTCGCGGGCCGGTCGAACCTGAGCCCGGTGATGAAGAAGGTCGCGATCCAAAGGCCGGCCGCGGCGAACACGCCGCGCAGCAGGAGACCCATCATTGATCCGCTCCTCGAACCTGAGATCTAGCGATACCGCAGTCCGTGCCGGAGGACTATCTCGACATCCTGCAGACGCTCGATGTGCCTGAGCGCATCGCCGCGCACCGCAATGATATCCGCGAACTTGCCCGGCGAGACACTGCCGTTTTCGTGCTCGGCGCCCATCACGATCGCCGCGTCCAGCGTCGCGGCGCGAATCGCCTCGGCAGTGGTGAGCCCACCGTCGAGCACGAGCGCCTCAATCTCCTGCCAGGTGGCGCGGGAGTGCAGATGGGCCGGCAGGCCCGCCTCCGAGCCGACCACGAGCCGTGCGCCAGCAGCACGCGCACTCCTGAGCCGCGACCCCACGACCGCGCGCCGCAGGGCCGGCGTTTCGAAGGCGTCGAGCGCCGCAATGTCCCCGAGCGAGGCGCGTATGTCGTCAGCGATGATGGGCGGCAGACCTTCGCGCCAACGCACCTCGTCGAGCGGCCCGGCGTTCTGGCGCAGCCATTCGTAGTTCGTCAGTGCCGATACCCCCGCCGTCCAGGCGGCCGGCTCGTTGCGCGCAGCGCGCACCTTAAGTTCGGTCTGCCCGGCCTCCGGCAGGACCGGCGAGAGGTCCGTGCCAAGGTCGAGCAGGCCGGTCGCCCCGGCCGCGAGGGCCGCGGCGATGTCGGCATCGTGCCGCACCTCGGCGTGCCAGCGCACGCCCGTGTCGCGCGACACGGCGGCGATCGCCGCCAGTTCGGCATCGCTGAACTCGCTCGCGCCCGCGACCACGAGTACATCAACCCCGGCGCGGGCGAGCTGCTCGGCCTTCTGACGGGCCTCCTCCGGGCCGTGGACCGCCCAGCGGTAGTCGTGCGCTCGCGCGGGCGGATCCTTCTCCAGCGTCGGTCCCGATATGTAAAGGGCGGGTCCCGGGATCCGCTGTGTACGAATGCGCTCGCGCACCGACAGCGCCGCCTCGAGCGGCGAACCGATGTCCCTGGCGCTGGTGACCCCGGCGCGCAGCAGCTGCTGCGCGGCGGCCGGCATGACGACCCGCTCCGCCAGCGGCAGGTAGGTCTCGTCCCAGCGAGCGAGGTCGCCGTGGCCGAGGCGGCTCAGGCGCACCTCGAGGTCCCACAGCCCCGGCAGCACGGTCAGACCCGCGGTCGAGATGACCTCGGCCTGCGCGGGCACTGCGAGCGTACCGACCTGGCCAACAGCCGTGATCCGCTCACCGTCGATCAGGATCACGCTGTCGGCGAGCGGCGGCCCGCCACTGCCGTCGACCAGCATGCCCCCGACCAGGGCCCTCAGATCGCCCGCCGTCGCCGGCGATGCGAGGCCAACGCCAGCGACGGCGATGGCCGCGAGGCGCCGCAGCAGTCTCACGTCCGGGCCACTGGCGGCCGTGTGGCCCGCAGCGTGAGCTTGAGCGTGTGCAGCCAGTAGGTCCAGCCACTCCGCAACCAGGCGAAGTAGGGGTCCCACTCGTGCTCGCCCGGCACTCCCGAGCCCAGCACCCGCACCATGGTGCTGTCCCCTTTCGGATCGAACAGCACGTCCTCTATGATCGGCCCGCCCCCGGCGGGCGGCATCGGTGGCATTGCCGCGTCCGGCATGTAGATCAGCCGTAGCCGTCGGTCCTGGTCGAACACGTCGATCAGCGCATCGCGGGTTCTGCCGTCCTTGAGCCGCACCCGCAGGGCGCCACCGCGGCGCGGCTCGACGCTGGCCTCGGCCGCATACCAGGTCTCCAGCTGTTCCTTGCTGGTGAACGCGCTGAACACGCGCGCCGGGGGGCGCTGGATCTGGACGAACTGCGCGTAACCACGCGCCGCTTTGGTCATGGGGCTCCCGTGGCGACGAACGTGTATTCTGCCCGCGGCACGCGGCTCTCGATAGAGTGGCGGCGTCGAAAAGAACTGCCAATCCTCAGGGGGGAATCCATGAGCCTCGTGTACCTCGTGATGGGTCTCGCGCTGGTCCAGTATCTGTACTTTGGCATCCGGGTCGGCGGCGCCCGCACCCGCTACGGGATCAAGGCGCCGGCGACGACGGGTAACGAATCGTTCGAGCGCTACTTCCGGGTGCAGCAGAACACGCTCGAGCTGATCGTGGCGCTGGTTCCGGCGCTACCGCTGTTCGCCTACTACGTCAGCGTGCGCTGGGCCGCGGGGCTCGGCGTCGTCTACCTGATCGGGCGCTTCGTCTACGCGGTCGGCTACGTCAACGATCCTGCCAAGCGCGGCCTGGGCTACGGGCTGTCGTTCGTCCCGGTTGCGCTGCTGCTGATCGGCGGCATCGTGGGCGCTGTCCGGGCCGTCCTCACCGGCTGAGCAGCGCCGAGCGGCCGGCCCCCGGCGCGTCTCTCAGGCCCGCAGCGCCGCGCTACCGGAGCTGCGCCGCAGCTCCCGGTCGCGCTCGAGGCGCCGTTCGGCGCTCGCGATCAAAGCCAGCGCATCGCGACCGTCGCGCGGCGCTGCCGCAACGCCGACGCTGACCGAGCACCTGATGAGCCGCGCCCCCGATTGCAGCGTCGTGGTGTACACCGCATGGCGAATCCGCTGCGCGACGACGTGCGCGGCATTACGATCCGCGCCCGGCAGCAGCACCGCGAATTCGTCCCCGCCCCAGCGCGCGGCGAGATCGGTGTCGCGCAGCGTGCGGCGCAGTGCCTCGGCCACGAGCTTGAGCGCTGCATTGCCCGCCTCGTCTCCGTACTGCTCATTCAGACGCCGCGCCCCGTCGAGATCGACCACCAGCGCCCCGCACGGCTGGCCGCCCCGTGCTCCGTAACTCAGCTCGCGCCTCAGCCTGTCGAGAAACACCGGACGGGTCGCGAGTCCGGTCAGCGCATCGCCCTCGGTCAGGGCTGCGGCGCGGCGCCGCCCGGCCAATACTGCGGTCCCGAGCTGGGCCGTGAGCCACGCGACTACCAGCAGCGGTCCGAGTACCGCGAGCACCCGGCCGGCGAATGCCGCCGGCGCCACGACGCCGCCCGGCCGAAAGCCGGCAACCAGCATGTAGGCCGCCGCGATCGCCGCCAGCAGCAGCGCCAGACGCCGCGCCGGCAGCACCAGCGAGGCCAGCACGATCGGCAGCAGGTACAGGCTCTGCAGCGGGCTCTCGGCACCGCCGGTGAACCAGGCGACGACGGTGATGAACACCGCCATCGCCCAGGTCTCGATCTCAAGCGCGAGCGCCGGGCGTGCCCCGGTCAGGCGCGGGATGCGCAGCGCCACGCTCAACGCCGCGAACACCGCTGATGCCGCAGCCGTCGGCACGGTGGCGGCTCGCTCCGGTGCCACCAGCAGGTGCAGCAGCACGACGCCCAGCACCAGCCAGTCGGCCAGCGCCACGTGGCGCACGAGCCCTTCGAGGTCGCGTTCCTCGGCAGGTGGGTGGGCGCGACGTTCGATCACGCGGCGGCCGACGCGGGCGCAGCTCAGCCGGTGAGCCGCGGCAGATCTACGGCGACGCGTGCCGTCGCGTCCGTCGCGACCAGCTCGTACAGGGACAGATCCTGCAGCACCTCGCCGAGCGGCACGGGCTTGCCGATCGCAAATCCCTGACCGTAGTCGACGCCGAGATCCGCCATGCGGATCCTGAGCTCGTCGGTCTCGACGAATTCGGCGACCGTGGTAATGCCCATTGTGCGGGCGAGCTGGGCCACCGCCTTGACCATCGAGTCGGAACGCGGATTGGAAATCGCGTCGCGCACGAAGCTGCCGTCGATCTTCAGCACCGACACCGGCAGGGTCTTCAGGTACGCGAGCGAGGAGGCGCCGGTGCCGAAATCGTCGAGCGCGAACTCGCAGCCTAAACTGCGGATGCGCTGCATGAACGCCTCGGCGCGCTCGAGGTGCGTGACCGCGGCGGTTTCAGTCAGCTCGAAGCAGAGGATATCGGCGGGAATGCCCGAGGCGGCCAGCTGCGATTCGATGAAACCAGCCACATCCGGATCCGTGACCGACTGGCCAGATAGGTTGATCGCGAAGCGTGCCACCCTGCCTTGCAGCATCTTTGCATGAGCACCGAGCTCGGCGAGCGAGTGCTTGATAACCCAGCGGTCGATCTCCGGCATCAGCTGGTAGCTCTCGGCGGCCGGCAGGAACTTCGTCGGCGGCACCAGCTCGCCGGTATCGGTCAGCAGCCGGATCAGGATCTCGAAGCGCGGTTCGCCGGGCCCGACCGCCAGCGGCAGGATCGGCTGGGCGTACAGCCGGAAACGATCGGCGGCGATCGCCTCGTGCAGGCCGGCGATGATCTGCACCTCGCTCTGACGGCGCACCATGCTCACATCGCCATGATCGAAGGTCTCGACGCGATCCCGGCCATGGTCTTTGGCCGCCTTGCTGGCGATCTCGGCCGTGGCGAGCGCATGCGACAGCGGCTGCTTCGAATTGCGCGGCAGCCGGGCGACGCCGGCGGACAGGCTGACGCGCAGCACGCCCTCCGGGCGCTTCTGCGTCAGCTCCGCGACGCCCGCCCGAATGTCTTCCGCCGCCTGCGCCGCCGCCTTCGCCGAGGTGCTCGCAAGGAACACCGCGAAGCGATCGCCGGAGATGCGCGCCACGAGCGCACCGATCGGCGCGTGGCGCCTGACGACGTCGGCCACCCTGACGATGGTCTCATCGCCGACGTGCATGCCGAAGTTCTCGTTGATGACGTGCATCTGGTCTATGTCGAGATAGACGACCGCGTCCGCTGCCGGGCTCTTGCGGGAGCCGAGCACCGCGTCGACCTGCTGCTCAAATGCGCCGCGCGCCAGCAGCCCGGTCGCCGCGTCGTACCTCGTCAGCAGGATCGAGGTGACCTTGCGCCCGAGCAGCTCGGCGAGGCGCATCTGGCGGCGCCTGAAGTCCTCGCCGTCCGGATCGTTGAACAGCGCGAAGAACCCTATGACGCGATTCGACAGGTGCCGGATCGGCACCGACAGGATCTTGTAGGGCGGCAGCTTGGCGGCGGCCGGGTTGACCTTGTTGATGGTCAGCGAACGCCGTTGCAGCGTCGCCCAGTTCATCAGGTGACGGTGCGTGCGCGTGACGACCTCTGCGGCGAGGCTCTGCGGCTGGCCGTGCTGCGCGCGGACGATCGCGATCGAGCGCCCGGGCACGATCAGCGCGCCCATCAGGCAGCCGAGGTGATCGACGGCGGCCTGTACGAGACGGCCGAGCTCGTCCGCGCCACGCGCGGTGTTGGACTTGTCGACCGACGCATCGAGCAGAAGCTCGAGGTCGCGGTCGCGCGAATGCAGATCCTCCGACAGCGCGCCGATCGACGCCTTCATGCCGAGCTCGCGCTGCAGGCACTCGAGCGCGGGCCTCAGCAGGCCCAGCACCAGCGAAAACGGCCGTGGGTCGCCGCTCTCGCGCGCCAGCAGCGTGACTGCCGCGAGCGGCAGCCCGCCCGGGTCGCGCAGCCGGAATGCGTACGCGTTGGCGCCATCGAACTGCCGCACCGTGCCGTCGATGTCGCTGGACGCCGGGGCGTCGCCGGACAGCAGCTCGGCCGCGAGGCGCTGCAGGTCCGGATCATCCTGGCCGTCGGAGGCCCACAGGGTCCGCGCGTCGGTGCCGTAGACTGAGATCGACTGAGCGCGCGGCAGCAGCATGCGAATCAGCTGCCCATAGATGTCGAGGCCGACGTTGGCCGGTGGGGGCTTCTGGGCGACCGCGACCATGATCCGTGTACTCCGTTGACGTAGCGTCGGCGCCAGCGTCGATGCGCTGGCGCGCGCCAGGCAACTTTACCTAACGCCCGCGGCGATTTCGTGAATCAGTGCTCAGTTCCGCCGGCCGAGCGGCCGGCATGTGGTGGCGATCACGCTTGCGCGATGCCTCAGGGTCGCGGCGCCCCCCTGAGCCACGGCCGCGGGTCGAGCGGGCGTGCGCCCTGACGGATTTCGAAGTAGAGCTCCGGGCGCGCGCTGCCCTCGCCGAGGCTCGCCGCCAGGATCTCGCCCGGACGGACCTTGTCGCCGACGCCCTTGTAGAGCCGTTCGTTGTAGCCGTACAGGCTCAGAAACCCGCCGCCGTGATCGAGAATCAGCAGCAGTCCGAGCCCTGGCAGCCAGTCGGCATACACCACGCGCCCGAAATACGGCGCCCGGACTTCGCCGCCCGGGCGCGTCCCGAGCAACAGTCCGTTCCACTTCAAACCGCCGGCCCGCGTCTCGCCGAAATTCGCGAGCAGCTTTCCGTGTGCCGGCCACGGCAGCCGCCCGTGGACCTCGGGGAATGCACGGCGCTGGCCATTGCGGCCGAGCAGGTTCTCGCTGTCGAAGTCCTCGAGCGCGGCGCGCAGTCGTGCCAGCAGGTCCTCGAGCGAGGCGGCGTTGGCCTTCAGGTCCTTGAGCTCGCCGCTGCCCTTCTGGATCCGCGCCTGTAGCTCACCGAGCGCTCGCTGTCGCTCGCCGCGTGCGGTCTCGAACGCCGCCGCTTCGCGGCGCCGGTCATCCTCGAGCGCCGCGAGCCGGGCGTTCTCGGCGGCGAGTTCCTCGTCGACAGCCTCGAGGCGCGCGGCCTCATCGCGGATCGCCTGGATCCGGTCGGCCCGGGCCTGGCCGAGGTAGGAGTAGTAGCGCAGCATGCGGCCGAGCGTCGCGGGATCCTCGGCGTTGAGCAGCACCTTGAGCTGCTCCTGCGGGCCGCTGACGTAGGCCGCGTGCAGCTGGCCGGCGAGCGCGGCGCGCTCGGCATCGAGCGCGGCGGAGGCACGCGTCTCCTCCTCGCGCAGCTCCGCTCGGTGCGCCTCGCTGACGGCGCGCTTCTCGCGCACCGCCTCGACGCGCACCCGCGCCGCCGCGAGCGCCTGATCGGCTGCATGCAGCTGGGCAGCGACGCTGTCGCGCTTGGCGACATCCGCCTGCACTGCCTCGGTGGCGTCGCGGATCCGCGACTGCACGCGCCGCAGCTGCGCTTCGGCATCGGCGGCATTCGGCGCCCCGGCCGCGAGCAGCGGCCATGCCGAGGCCGCGAGCAGCGCGAGCCGCACGAGGGGCCGGAGCGCCGCGCGGCGCGTACTGCAGGGGGGCGGGAGACGATCGCGCACGGGCATTACTCTAACGGAGCGGGGGATGGCCCGGCCGGCTGCTATAATTACGGGTCCGGTGCCCGACAAAGCGGTCGAAGTCCCCGCAGATGCAACAGTTTTTACAGTACGCAGACAACCATCGCTACCTGGTCGGCGCCGCGGTGCTGATTGCAGTGCTCGTGGCCATCAACGAGTTCCGCGCCCGCGCCGTTTCCTTCGGCTCGATCGCGCCGGGCGAGGCGGTGCGACTGATGAACGGCGGCGCGCTGCTGATCGACGTGCGCGGGCGCGAGGAGTTCGCCGCCGGGCACATCGCCGGTGCCCGGCACGTGCCCGGCGCGACGATCGCTGACGGGGCCCAGGCGCTCGAGCGCTTCAAGGACAAGCCGGTCATCGCGTACTGCGACTCCGGCATGACGGCCGGCGCCGCCGCGCGCCAGCTCGGCCGGCTCGGGTTCAAGCACGTGTACAACGTGCGCGGCGGTCTCGCTGCCTGGCGACAGGAAAACCTGCCGGTCGTCAAGGGCTGAGGGGCATCGTGTCGGCGCCGGCGGTGACGATGTACGCAACGGGCTGGTGCCCATACTGCGCGCGCGCCCGCGCGCTGCTCGAGGGCAAGGGCGTCGCCTGGACGGAGATCGACATCGAGGCCGAGCCCGCGCGGCGGGCCGACATGATCAAGCGCAGTGGCGAGCGCACGGTGCCGCAGATTTTCATCGGCGATCGCCACGTCGGCGGGTCGGACGAGCTATACGCGCTCGACCGGAGCGGCGAACTCGACGTACTGCTGGGCGCGCGGGTCGCCTGAGACCGGCACGCCCCCTTCACTCCAACGAAGCCCCTCGCAGGCAGGATCCTCACATGGCAGACACTCTCCCGACCGGCGTGCCGACGGCCGCCCCGGACGCGACCGAACTCGTGCTGCAGAGCATTTACATCAAGGACGCCTCGTTCGAGGCGCCGAGCGGGCCGAACATGATGACGACCGAATGGTCCCCGCAGTTCGGCCTCAACATGAATACGGCCGGCGCAACGGTCGCCGACAACCTGCACGAGGTTGTGCTCACGATCACGCTCGAGGCCAAGCTCGGCGACAGGGTCGCCTACCTCGTCGAGGTCAAGCAGGCGGGCGTATTTCTGATCCGCGGCTATGCCATTGACGACACGCGCCGCATCATGGGCAGCTTCTGCCCCGGGGTGCTGTTCCCTTATGCGCGGCAGGCGGTGTCGGACCTGATCCTGCGCGGCGGCTTCCCGCCGTTCCTGCTGCCGCCCGTCAACTTCGACGCGCTGTTCCAGCAGTCGCTCGACCAGGCAGCGTCGCAGGTGCAGCCGCCGCCCTCGGTCAACTGAGGCTCGGGGCGGACTTCCGATGCGCGGCGAACCGGCCCGCGCAGCGCCGATCGCAGTCATCGGCGCCGGCTCGTGGGGCACGGCGCTCGCGATCCAGTTCGCGCGCGCCGGCCGGCCGACGCTGTTGTGGGGCCGGGATCCAGAGCAGCTCGTAACGTTCGCCGCCGCCCGTCGCAACCTCCGCTACCTGCCCGACGCCCCGTTCCCGGAATCCCTGGTGGTCGAACCGGAGTTCCGCAAAGCCGTGGCCGGTGCAACCGACTTGCTGCTTGCGGTACCCAGCCACGCGTTTCGCGGCATGCTCCAGGCGCTCGCACCGCTGTTGAGGCCGGGCCAGCGCGTGGCCTGGGCCACCAAGGGCTTCGAGCTCGCGAGCGGTCACCTGCCGCACGAGGTCGCGCGCGAGGTGCTCGGGGCCGGCGTGCCGATCGCGGTGCTGTCGGGACCGACCTTCGCGGCCGAGGTCGGTCGCGGCCTGCCGACAGCGATGACGGTCGCCTCGCCGGACGCGGCTTTCGCCGAAGATCTCGCGCAGACGCTCTCCGGCCAGAATTTCCGCGCCTATACCTCGCCCGACATCGTCGGCGTCGAGGTCGGCGGTGCGGTCAAGAACGTGCTTGCGATCGGCACCGGCATCGCCGACGGCATGGGCTACGGCGCGAACACGCGCATTGCGCTCATCACGCGCGGACTCGCCGAGATGACGAGACTCGGCGTCGCGCTCGGCGCGCGGCAGGAGACGTTCATGGGACTCGCCGCGCTCGGCGACCTGGTGCTCACCTGCACCGACGACCACTCGCGCAATCGCCGCTTCGGGCTCGCGATAGCCTCCGGCAAGTCCCCGGCCGATGCCCAGCGCGCCATTGGCCAGGTCGTCGAGGGCGTGCTGGCCGCACGCGCGGTGCGCCTGGTGGCCGCGCGGGCGAAAGTCGAGATGCCGATCGCAGAGCAGGTGTACGCCGTGCTGCACGAGGGCGCTGATGTGCGCGCCGCGGTCAGGGCGCTGATGGGGCGGGATCTCAGGCAGGAATAGGGGGTACGGCCATGACGCGCGACGGCTCGGAAATCTACCGGCACGGACTCGACCGCACTCCGGCGAATTTCGCCGTGCTGACACCGCTCGTGTTCATCGAACGCGCTGCACGCGTCTACCCGCAGCGCACGTCCGTGGTGCACGGTGCGCGACGTTACCGCTGGCTGGACACCTACACGCGCTGCCGGCGGCTTGCCTCGGCGCTCGCGCGCCGCGGTGTCGGCGCAGGCGACACGGTGGCGGTCATGCTCGCCAATACGCCCGAGATGTACGAGGTGCACTTCGGCGTGCCGATGACGGGGGCGGTGCTCAATACGCTCAACACGCGCCTCGATGCGGAGTCGATCGCGTTCATGCTCGACTTCGGCGCCGCCCGCGTGCTGATCACGGACCGCGAATACTCGGGCGTGGTGCGCCGCGCCCTGACGCTCGTCGCGCGCGAGCTGCTCATCGTCGACGTCGACGACCCGGAGTACCAGGGCGCCGGGGAGCGGCTCAGCAGCTTCGATTATGAGCAGCTGCTCGCCGAGGGCGATCCGGCCTTCGAGTGGCCGCGGCCGTCGGATGAGTGGAACGCGATCTCGCTCAACTACACCTCCGGCACCACCGGCAATCCCAAGGGCGTGGTCTACCACCACCGCGGCGCGCATCTGAACGCGATCTGCAATCTGCTGACCTGGAGCATGCCGCCGCATGCGGTCTACCTGTGGACCTTGCCGATGTTCCATTGCAACGGCTGGTGCTTCCCGTGGAGCATGGCGGCGAATGCCGGCACCAATGTGTGCCTGCGCAAGGTCGATGCGGAGAAAATCTTCCAGCTGATCCGCGCCGAGCGCGTGACCCACTATTGCGGTGCGCCGATCGTCCACACGATGCTGATCAATGCGCCGGCCGAGTGGCGCGCCGGGATCACCCACCAGGTCTATGCGATGGTCGCCGGTGCGGCGCCCCCGGAGGCGATGATCGAGGGCATGGAGCGCCTCGGCTTCGACCTGACGCACGTCTATGGCCTCACCGAGACCTACGGCCCGGCGGCGGTCTGCGCCAAGCAGCCCGAGTGGCAGGCGCTCGACGTCGCGGCCCGCGCCGAACGCAACGGCCGACAGGGCGTCGAGTACCTGCTGCAGGATGCCATGGCCGTGCTCGACCCGCAGACGCTCGCGCCGGTGCCGGCCGACGGTGTGACGATGGGCGAGATCATGTTCCGGGGGAATGTGACGATGAAGGGCTACCTCAAGAACCCGGCGGCGACGGCCGAGGCGCTCGCCGGCGGCTGGTTTCACAGTGGCGACCTGGCGGTGATGCAGCCAGACGGCTACGCGAAGATCCGCGACCGCTCCAAGGACATCATCATCTCGGGGGGCGAGAACATCTCCTCGCTCGAGGTCGAGGACGTGATCTACCGCCACCCGGCCGTGCTCGCCTGCGCGGTCGTCGCGCGTCCCGACTCGACGTGGGGCGAGATCCCCTGCGCGTACGTCGAGCTCAAGCCCGGGGCCACGGCCAGCGAGGCGGAGATCATCGCCCACTGCCGCGCCCAGCTCGCCCGCTTCAAGGTGCCGAAGGCGGTCGCGTTCGTGACGCTGCCGAGAACCTCGACCGGAAAGATCCAGAAAGCGGTGTTACGCGCCGCGGCCCGCGCCGCAATCAGCCCTGAGACTGGCGCGACACCCGCCGGGTGAGCCACTCGCCGGCGGCAAGCACGGCGAGCACGCTGAGCGAGGTGAGGAGCACCGGGTCCGGCCTCATTCCGGCCCGCCGCCAGAGCCACTCGAAGCCGAGCAAACCCACCGCCAGCAGCACGAACCCGGCCCGGTAGCTGCGTGGCCATGCAAAGGCCAGGAGCCCCGCGCCGAGCACGGTTGCGTCGATGTAGCACAGCGGCGCACCGACCGCCTCGTGCAGAAACGACGGGGTCAGCGCCAGCGCACCCAGCTGGGTGCGCGTCACAAGCCAGCCGGCACCGAGTCGGATGACGGCCATGATCCACGTCATCACCTGCCGACGCCACGGCGGCAGGTGCGCGACGGAACGGAGCGGCATCACGGGTTCACGTTCATCACAAAGTCATTTTGCCGCCAGGCTTCATATATCACGAGCGCCACGGCGTTCGACAGGTTGATGCTGCGATTGCCGGGGCGCATCGGGATGCTGACCTGCGCCTCGCCGCCCAGCGACTCGAGCACCGCGCGCGAGAGTCCCTCGGTTTCCCGGCCAAACAGAAACGCATCGCCCGGATGAAAACGTATATCCGAGTAGCGCCGCATGCCGCCGGTTTCCACCGCATACAGGCGCGGCGCCGCCACGCTCGCCAGGCACGCCGCGAGGTCCGGATACTCGCGGACCCGGACCATCTGCTGGTAATCGAGGCCCGCCCGGCGCAGCTGAGCATCGTCGATCGAGAAGCCGAGCGGGTGCACGAGGTGCAGGCGCGAGCCGGTGTTGGCGCACAGGCGGATCACGTTGCCGGTATTCGGCGGTATCTCTGGTTCCAGCAGGATGATATCGAACATGCGCTCGGGACTCGCGTTCGGAACGCTATAATCACAGCATGTCCGCCGTCCGTGAAGCCCTGCCCGCCGCGCTCGGCCTCGAGTTCTGCGGCCTCAAGTTCGCATCACCCATCGTGCTCCTGTCCGGCTGCGTCGGCTTCGGCGAGGAGTACACCCGGGTCGCCGGGTTCTCGAACCGCGACTGCGGCGCGGTCGTGCTCAAGGGCACCACCGGCCAGCCGCGACTCGGCAATCCGCCGCACCGCGTGTGCGAGACGCCGATGGGCATGCTGAACGCGATCGGGCTGCAGAACCCGGGCGCCAGCCGCGTCGTGGATGGCATCCTGCCCGGCCTCGACTTCGACGAGACCCGCTTCATCGCCAACATCGCCGGCTCCACGATCGAGGAGTACGTCGAGGTCGTGCGGCGCTTCGACGACTCGCCGATCGACGCGATGGAGATCAACATCTCCTGCCCGAACGTCAAGGCGGGCGGACTCCAGTTCGGCAACTACCCGGACATGAGCGCGCGCGTCGTGGCCGCGTGCCGGGCGGCGACCAAAAAGCCGCTGATCACCAAGCTGTCGCCGAACCAGACCGACATCCGGGAGAACGCCCGGCTGTGCATCGAGGCTGGCAGCGACGGGCTCGCGGTGATCAACACCGTGACCGGCATGGCGATCGACGTGGACACGCGCCGGCCGGTGATCGGCAACATCCAGGGGGGGCTGTCGGGACCCGCGATCAAGCCGATCGCGCTGCTGAAGGTCCACGAGGTCTACGCTGTCGCCCGGCGCCATTCCGTACCGATCATCGGCCAGGGCGGCATTGCGAACGCCAACGATGCGCTCGAGTTCATCATCGCGGGCGCGAGCGCAGTCGGCGTCGGCACGGCGCTGTTCTACGACCCGCACGTCTGCCGCAAGATCAACGCCGGCATCGCCGCGTACCTCGCCGCGCATGGCCACGTGAGCGTCAGCGCCCTGGTCGGCACGCTCGACACCAGCGGCATGGACTCAGCGGACTGACGTCGCCGCCGCCGCGTCGCGGGCGATCGTGACCGCCTGCACCGGGGCCGCGAACGCAATGCTGCGCCGCTCGAGCTCGGCCGTGAGCGCGAGGTTTATTGCCTGCTGGGTGTCGAGGAAGGTGCCGTAGTCGGCGCTGGCCACGGCGTAGGAGACCTCGAAGTCGAGCGCGGTAGCGGAGATGCTGACGAAGTGCGCGCGTTCGAAACGCGCCGCGGGCTGGGCCGTGACCGCGGCGCGGACGATCCGTGGAATCGCCTCCAGGCTGGCGGCGGGTGTGCCGCAGGCGATGCCGAAGCGAAACACCGAGCGCCACTGCGTCAGGCGCCCGAAGTTGCGGATCCGTACGCGGACCAGCTCGGAGTTCGGCAGGATGATCTGCTCGCCGGTGGCGCTCCTCAGGCGCGTGCTCTTGATGCCGATCGCCTCGACCGTCCCGGCGTAGCCCTGATCGAGCGTCAGCGCATCGCCAACGGCGAACGGCTTGTCGAGCGCGATCGATATCGAGGCCAGCAGGTCGCCGAGCACGCTCTGCACGGCGAGCGCGACCGCGATGCCGCCAATTCCGAGGCCGGTCAGCAGCGCCTTGACCTGCACCCCGAGGTTGTCGAGCGCGAGCAGCAGCACCAGCGACCAGATGATCAGGTTGGCGACGAACTGGACGATCGTGACCATCGTCTGCGCGCTGCGGTCCGTCGCGTGTGCGGACTGCGCCTCGAGGTAGAAGCGCACCAGAGCCGACAGCCAGATGCCGATCTGCAGCGCAAGCAGGACGACGATGACCACGGTCGTCACGCGCTCGGCGCGCGCGCCGAGATCGAGGTACTTGGAGCCGACGAGCAGCGAGACGGCGAACAGCACGAAGGGCTGCGTCTTGCGCAGCAGCGTCAGCAGCAACCGCACACCCTGCGGCAGCTCCATGCCGGCGAACCGGAGCGCCCGCTGCCCGAGCTGGCGGCGCAGGAACAGCAGGATCACGAAGGTCGCGAGCCCGAGGCTGAGCGCGTACGCCCAGTCGGACAGCGGATTGCCGAGCAAGATCCCGCCGGGTGCGAGGCCGAGGTAGGCGAATGCGCGGTTCATGGCACGGCGATTATAGGGAGCCGTGCGCTCGAGCGCTGTCAGGCGGCGTGGGGCTCCTCGTCCGCCGGGCAGTTGTCGAGGCCGAGCTCACGCATCTTGCGCGTCAGCGTGTTGCGGCCCCAGCCGAGCACCCGGGCGGCATCCTGGCGCCGTCCCTCGCAGCGTGCGAGCGCGACGCGGATCAGCGTACGCTCGAACTCCGGCAGTGCGGCATCGAGCAGCGGCTGGCCTCCGGCCTCGGCCCGCTGCCGGGCCCACTGCTCGAGAGAGCGCGCCCAGCCTTCCTCGGCCTCGCCCGGCGGGGCACCGCCGAGCTCAGCCGGCACGTCCTCGGCCCGGATCTCCCCGCCGGGCGCCGTGACCGTGAGCCTGCGGCAGACGTTCACCAGCTGGCGAACATTCCCCGGCCAGTCGTTCGCGACGAGCAGCTTCTCGGCCGGTGGCGTCAGTGCCTTGGGGTCGGTGCCCAGCTCGCGTGCCGCAGCGATCAGGTAGTGACGCAGCAGCCCCGGGATGTCCTCGCGCCGGGCGCGCAGCGGCGGCAGGCCGATCCGGATCACGTTCAGCCGGTGCAGCAGGTCTTCGCGGAACTGGCCGGCGGTCATCCGTGCCTCGAGATCCTGGTGCGTCGCCGCGATCACCCGCACGTCGACCCGAATCGGGGTGTTGCCGCCGACGCGATAGAACTCGCCCTCGGCGAGCACCCGCAGCAGCCGCGTCTGCAGCTCCTTCGACATGTCGCCGATCTCGTCGAGGAACAGCGTGCCGCCGTCGGCCTGTTCGAAGCGGCCGCGCCGCAGCGCGTCGGCGCCGGTGAACGCGCCCTTCTCGTGGCCGAACAGCTCCGACTCGAGCAGCTCCGGCGTAAACGCCGAGGTATTGAGCGCGATGAAGGGCTTCGCTGCGCGCGGGCTGTGCCGGTGAAGCGCACGGGCCACGAGCTCCTTGCCGGTGCCGGACTCGCCGGTGATCAGCACCGTCATGCTCGAGCGCGACAGTCGACCGATCGAGCGGAATACCTCCTGCATGGCCGGCGCCTGGCCGAGCAGCTCCGGAATCTGCCCCGATGCGCCGGCGGTGTCGGACGCGGGCGCCGTCTGCATCGCGGCGCGCCGCACCAGTGCCACCGCCTCGTCGATGTCGAACGGCTTCGGCAGGTACTCGAACGCGCCGCCCTGGTAGGCGGCGACTGCCGCATCGAGGTCGGTGTGCGCGGTCATCACGATGACCGGCAGGCGCGGATGGCTGCCCTGCACCTGGTCGAGGAGCTTGAGCCCGCTGTTGCCGGGCATGCGGATATCGGTGACCAGCACGTCGGGTTCGCGGTCCTCGAGGGCCTCGAGCGCAGCGTTCGCGGTCTCGAAGGCGCGCGGCGTCATGCCACTCGCCTTGAGCGCGCGCTCGAGCACCCAGCGGATCGAGGCATCGTCGTCGACGATCCAGACTGCAAGCGAATCAGTCATCGGAGAGGTCCTCGAACGGAACAAGCAGCGTGAACACCGTGTGGCCGGGGCGGCTGTCGAACTCGATCAGCCCGTCGTGGCGCGTCACCAGGTCCTGCGCGACCGCAAGCCCGAGACCGTTGCCGTCGGGCCGGCTGGTGACGAGCGGATAGAAAATCGTGTCGGCGAGCTCGGGCGGCACGCCCGGCCCGTTGTCCTCGAACTGGATGCTCGCGACGGCGCCGTGCTGACGCGTGCCGATCGTGGCGTTGACCAGCGCGCGGGTCCGCAAGGTCAGCCGACCGTGCTCGCCGAGAGCCTGCACCGCATTGCGGCCGACGTTGAGCATCGCCTGGATCATCTGGTCGCGGTCGACGAACACCGCCGGCAGGCTCGGATCGTAGTCGCGGACGATCGCAACTCCGGCCGGGGCTTCGCTGCGCAGCAGCTGGTAGACGTGCTGCAGCAGCTCATGCAGGTTGATCGCGGCCTTGTGCGGCGGGCCGCCGGGGCCGAGCAGGTTATCGACCAGCGTTCGCAGCCGGTCCGCTTCGCGGATGATCAGGCGCGTGTACTCCTTGAGCGGCTCGGACGGTAGCTCGCGCTCGAGCAGCTGTGCCGCGCCGCGCAGACCGCCGAGCGGGTTTTTGACCTCGTGTGCCAGCTGGCGGACCATCAGGCGGTTGCCGCCGAGCTGGGTCAGAAGGGCCGTGTCGCGGCTGATACGCTGCTGGCGCGTCGTATCGGAGATCTCGAGCAGGACCCGCTCGCTGTCGAGCGCCGAGGCGGTGCAGTCGACGACGAACTGGCTGTCGCTGCGCGCGGTCGGCACGATTCTAAGCTCGCGGTGTGCGATCGGGTCATTGCCTTCGCGGGCGCGGGCGATGATCGAATCGAGCGGGGCAGGGTCGCGGACCAGCTCGACGAGGCCCCGCCCGCGAGCCTGGTTGAGGCCGACCGCGAGCAGCGCCTGGGCGGAGGCATTCAGGTACTCGATCGCGCCGCGCGAGTCGACGATCGCAACGGCGAGTGCCAGTGCGTCGATCAAGGCGCCCGTGTCGCCGAGCGGCGTCATGGCGCGGGCGTCAAGCGCCACGGCAGGCGTCCGCCCTGATCCGGCTCAGGGCTTCTTGGGCACCGGGAGCAGCGGGCCGCGCGGTGCAGCGACGCCGGCGTTCTGCCGGTAGATGAACGTCACCGGCGCAGAACTGACGATATCGCGCCCCGACTCGTCGGAGATCGTGACCTCGAGCGTGTGCGAGCCGCGCTCGACGTGCAGGGTCGTCGTGAGGCCCTGAGCGGGCTCGGTCTGTCGCGCGCCGTCGAGACTGAACCATAGCTGATGGCCGGCCGCGACCGCCGGCTCTACCGCGGCGACCGCGGCAACGGTGCCGCCCGTGTTGGCGATCGTCTCGCCATCCGCGGGGTAGGTGATTTCGACCCGCGTGTAGCCCTTGAAAACCGTCTTGGCGTTGCTCGCTTTCTTAGCCTGAACCGGCCGCGTGCCCTTGTAGGTCTGCGCGTTGGGAATCTGTACCGGTTCGGCGCCGGGCGCGGGACGGTCGGAGTAATGCGTGATGCCGTCCTGGTCGACCCACTTGTAGAGCGTGGTCTCCGCCCGCGCCGCAGCGCCGATTCCGCCGAGCGAGACGGCGAGGCACAAGCCGACGAGCAGCGAGCGTCCCGAGTACATGAACCGAGCATAGCCTGTCGCCTCCGGCGTGACAAAGAACAGCGGCCCCGGTAGGCCCGGGCGCTGCCGCAGCGCGTGCTGCGTGACATATTGACGATCCTCGCGGATGGCGCGCCGGCCGCGACGCCATCTCGCCCTGCCGGCGCCGCTCAGCAGCTGTAATACATGTCGAACTCAATCGGGTGCGTCGTCATCCTGAGGCGCGTGACCTCCTGCATCTTGAGCCCGATGTACGCATCGATGACGTCATCGGTGAACACGCCACCCTTCTTCAGGAACTCGCGGTCCTTGTCGAGATACTCGAGCGCCTGGTCGAGCGAGTGGCACACGGTCGGAATGTGCTTGGCCTCCTCGGGCTCGAGGTCATAGAGGTCCTTGTCGGCGGGCTCGCCCGGGTGCATCTTGTTCTGGATCCCATCGAGGCCCGCCATCATCATCGCAGCGAACGCGAAGTACGGGTTCGCGCTCGAATCCGGGAATCGCACCTCGATGCGCCGTCCCTTGGGGCTCGACACCCAGGGTACGCGGATCGAGGCCGACCGGTTGCGGGCCGAATAGGCGAGCAGCACCGGTGCCTCGAAGCCCGGCACGAGGCGCTTGTAACTGTTGGTGCCGGCATTCGTGAACGCGTTCACCGCGCGCGCGTGCTTGATGATGCCGCCGATGTAGTACAAACACGTCTCGGACAGGCCCGCGTACTTGTCACCGGCGAAAATGTTCTTGCCGTCCTTCGACAGCGACTGGTGCACGTGCATGCCACTGCCGTTGTCGCCGACGAGGGGCTTCGGCATGAAGGTTGCGCTTTTGCCGTAGCCGTGCGCGACATTGAGCACGACGTACTTCAGGATCTGCACCTCGTCGGCCTTTTTCACGAGCGTGTTGGCGCCGACGCCGATCTCGCTCTGGCCCGCGGTTGCGACCTCGTGGTGATGCACCTCGACCTTCAGGCCAAGTTCCTCGAGCGCGCCGCACATCGCCGCGCGGATGTCCTGAAAGGCATCGACCGGCGGCACCGGGAAGTAGCCGCCCTTGATGCCCGGGCGGTGGCCGCGGTTGCCATCGGCGACATCGGCCCCGGAGTTCCATGCGCCCTGCACCGAGTCTATGGCGTAAGACGCCGAGTGCATCTCGCTCGTCCATTTGACGGTGTCGAAGATGAAGAACTCGTTCTCCGGCCCGAACAGCGCGCTGTCGGCGATGCCGGTGCTCCTGAGATAGGCCTCGGCGCGCTTGGCGAGCGAGCGCGGGTCGCGCTCGTAGCCCTGCATGGTCGTCGGCTCGATGATGTCGCAGCGCAGGTTGACCGTCGTTTCTTCGAAGAACGGATCGAGCACCGCGGTCGCCGGGTCTGGCATCAGGATCATGTCCGACTCGTTGATCCCCTTCCAGCCGGCGATCGAGGAGCCGTCGAACATCTTGCCGTCGACGAAGAACTCCTCGTTCACGTAGCGCGACGGGATCGTGACGTGCTGTTCCTTGCCACGGGTATCTGTAAAGCGCAGGTCCGCGTACTTGACCTCTTTATCCTTGATCAACTTCACGACATCGGCGGGCGTCATCGCAAACCTCCAGGTCATAGGGGGTGGCAAGGCACGGTCGGGCTGCTGACAGCAGCGCGGCGAACGCGACCTGCAATCGGCTGAGGCTCGGCGAGGTGCAGGAATCGTGCCGCTGCACCATAGTAGAGCAGATTCAGTCAGTTATATCGATCGGCTTCGGTTCTCGGTGCGGAGAATGCACCATGATAGTGCAGATTACAGGCGAATTGCACCGATCTGGTGCAGGCAGGGTCGCAGATCCCGACCGACCTCAGCCCGGTGAGAGCCGGGTACTCAGGCCGTCCGGCCGGCGGCGTACTGAGCGCGGAGCCGTTTCTTGTCGAGCTTGCCGGTGGCCCCGAGCGGCATTTCCTCGACGAACACGACCTCATCCGGCATCCACCAGCTGGCGATCTTGCCATCGAGGTAGCCGAGAAATTCCTCCGGTGTCGCATGCTGCCCCGGGCGCAGCTTCACGAGCAGCAGTGGCCGCTCGCGCCACTTCGGATGCGGGATCCCGATCACGGCCGCCATCAGCGCCTTGGGGTGGCAGGCGGCGAGGTTTTCGATCTCGACCGAGCTGATCCACTCCCCGCCGGACTTGATCAGATCCTTGGAACGGTCGGTGATCTGCATGTAGCCGTAGCCGTCGATGGTTCCGATGTCGCCGGTGTCGAAGTAGCCATCGGCATCGAGCACGTCCACGTCCTCGGCGCGGAAATATCGCTCGATCACGCAGGGCCCCTTGACCTTGACGTGGCCCTGCTGGGTACCGTTGTGCGGCAGCGTCCGGCCCTCGTCGTCGGTGATTTTCATGTCGACGCCGAATATGACGCGCCCTTGCTTCAGCTGCAGCGCGTGACGGGTGGCCTGCGGCAGCTTCGCCACCTCCCCGCTCGGCGTCGAGGCCGTGCCGAGCGGACTCATCTCGGTCATGCCCCAGCCGTGCACGACCTCGACGCCGTGCTCGTCCGCAAAGGTGCGGATCAGCGACTCCGGGCACGCGGAGCCCCCGATCAGCACGCGCTTCAGTGTTGTGAGCCTCAGCCGGTTGGCGATCATGTAGTCGAGCAGCAGCTGCCAGACGGTCGGCACGGCGGCCGAGAACGTGACCGACTCGCCCTCGAGGAGCTCATAGACCGAGGCGCCGTCGAGCCTCGGCCCTGGCAGTACGAGCTTCGCGCCCATTGCGGTCGCCGAGAACGGGATGCCCCAGGCATTGGCGTGGAACATCGGCACCACCATCAGCACCGTGTCGCGCGAGGTGATGCCGAAGGCCGCGGCGGTTGAGGTCACCAGCGTGTGCAGCACCTGCGAGCGGTGCGAGTAGAGGACGCCCTTCGGATTCCCGGTCGTGCCGGAGGTGTAGCAAAGTCCGGCCGCCGCGTGCTCATCGAAGTCCCCCCAGCGGCACTCGGTGCGTTCACCGCCGATCAGCGCCTCGTAGCCCGCCGCTGGCACGCCACCCGCCGTCGCGGCGGGCGATTCGCCGAGGTACACGACGCGCTCCACG
>JGI12269J14319_10000997_pt1 | contig 27964 bp, 30 predicted proteins | sample PeaSoiSIISIP2007_FD_14319 | JGI IMG/M metagenome (IMG submission 14319)
ATGGCCGACCCGGACTTGCAAGGCGTGTGGGGCGGGACCTCCGAGCGCGAGCGTCGGCGTGGGCGGAGCCTGCTACCGAAGCGGGCGGCCCGGTAGCTACCCCAGGTCCGTCAGTGCGTGGGCAAAGGGCGGCACTGGGTCCGCGCCCCACTGGACGAGCACGAGCTCGTCGCCGGCTGGCACGGCTGCCACCGTGTGCCAGCCCTCCTCCTCGTGCGCGTTGAGGGTGTCCTCGAGCACCTGGTCGTCGGTCATCGGGCAGCGTCTGATTCGGTATGTGTTCACGGGACGAGGCTGCCAGGCTGCTAGAGCGGCGCCCGTGGCCGTTGAATCCGCGTTGAATAGCGACGTGGGAGACCGTGTCGGACCGTGTCGCGTGGTGCCGCTCTGAGCAGGGCAAACGCCGGGACAACCCCCTGACCTGGGGGCAAATCAAAGGTTGGAGGTTCGAGCCCTCCCCCGCCAGCCAGCCCCCAGACCGGGGGTATCCACAACGCACGACCACCCGTCGGGCGGTGGCGTCGTCAGCGCAACGGATCGGGCGGATCGGGCGGATCGGGCGGATCGGCCGCCTCGGCGCCGGCGCTGCGACCGTCTCCGGGTCGTGCCCCGCCGGTGTCCGTGACGGCGCCCTCGCCTTGCGCCGCGGCACGCCGCTCCTCGGCGGCCTCGTGATCGCGGCGTATGGCGTTCGCCGCTGCGAGGGCGAGGCTTTCGGGGCGGGGACCGTCCCAATCCAGATACCAATGCCGGTTCAGGCTGGCGAGCCTCGTCTCACCCGCCACGGTCAGGCCGAACCGGGAGATGGTCCGCTGGCCGCCGATCTGGTCCGAATACAGCAACTCGACCGTGATGGGCTGGCCGGTGTCGATCGCCCTGGCGACCTCGGCGCGCACCGCGTCGTCAGGATGACGGAGCGCCCCCTGCCACATCCCGATGTCTCCGGCCGGGACATAGAGGTCGCGCGACTGGATGTGGAGCTCGTCGACAGGGACGTGGGCGGGATAGTTCCGCGCCGCACCTGGTCTGACCGCCCAGCCCTGACACACGGCGATCCCGCTGCCGACGTTTCTGAGGCTGATGGCGAGGTACACCGTCCCGTCGATGTGTTCGACGGCGGCTCGCCCGCCCGGGGCGCTCACCCAATGCTCCTCCAGGAACATGATCTTCTGCGTCGGATCGGTCAGGCGCGACGGAGCCAGGAGCGGTCGTCGTTGTTCTTGCAGCGCCGCTTCCGCGATGCGAGCCGATCGGTTGGAGGAGCGCACCGCCGAGAACGTGGCGATGGCCAACACGAGGGTGCCGGCCGCTGTCGCCAACGAAGAGATCGTCGCCCATTCGGCGGTGAGGAACATCAGCTCGCCTACGGCGCCACCGCCGCGCTCTCGCCGGCGAGGTTGCGGATCCGGCGCCCGGTGATGACGGGCGAGGAGATGGCGACCCAGTGGCGACGTTCGCCCGCCGCCCACGGGGTCAGGTGCCGGGCCCGGATGTGCTCGGACCAATCGTCGATGGCCTCGGTGATGTCGCGGCCCACCCCGGTGACGAGCACGCTCCAACCTTCGTGGTACGCGGCGTCCACGGCGTCGATCTCGAGCGCCACCCGGCCCAGGTCGGCGGACTCGAGCTTGGTGCCCGGATCGCTCCGAAAGGCGACCGTCCGTCCCTGGAGCACGTAGTTCACCGGGACGGCCATGGGCTGGCCCTGGTCCACGAACACGATCCGCCCCACCGAGTGCTGCTCCAGCAGGAGCAGGCACTCCTCCTCGTCGAGCTCCTCCAGTCGCCCCGAGCCCTGCGACGCTGCCTCGTGGTCGTCCACGTCCACCTCCCGGGTGCGGTGCCGAACGCTCTCACCGTAGCGTTCCCGACCGGGAGGTCAGCGGCGCAGTGCGATCTGGCGCACGATCCACGACACCGTCGCCCCGTGGTCGTCGTCGGCCACCGCGCCGAGCTCCTCGAGTAGCCGCCGGAGCTCGTCCCCGGGCACGGGGACGGCGGGGTCGACGATCCAGCGTCTGACGTTGAACCGGTAGATCCGCGCCGCCGCGCCGGCGCGCACCGTGACCGGCGTGTGCCGGCCTCCGAGGGGGGCGAGGGCCGCACCGCCGTACATGACCCCGCCACCGTGGCGGACGATCCGGGCGGAGACCTCGTCGTAGGCGCGCAGCGGGCCCGCCGGGGCGTCGATGTCCTCGAGGTCCTCGATGAGCAGCACGCCGCCCGGGGCGAGGTCCGATGTCCAGCGTCGGGCCGTGGCGAGCGGGTCGGGGAGATGCGCCAGGAGGAGGCGGGCGTACATGACGTCCGCCGGAGCGCGGGGGAGGGGTGTGGCGGTCACGTCGTGGGTCACGAACACGGCCCGGGGTACCGTGGCCCGGGCCACGGCCAGGAACCGGTCGGACGAGTCGATGCCGATCAGCGCGCCGGGGGAGCACACCTCGTCGACCAGCTGCGTGCTGAAGCCGGGCCCACACCCGAGATCGAGCGCGACGCGGGCGCCGGCCGGCGCGTGCGCTCCGAGAAACGCCCTCGACACCGCCTCGTAGGCCGAGGCCACGAGGTACAGCCGGTCGACGGCGGCGGTGTCGTCGCCGAAGGTGTACGTGGCCACGGCGGGCGCGCTCGGCCTACACCGCTGCCAGGGCGAGGCCGATCCCGGCCGCCGCGCAGCACCCCACCAGGTTGCCCGCCACGTTGAGGGCGGCACCGAGGCGCTCGCCCTCCCGGGCGAGTGCCACCGTCTCGAAGGCGAATGTCGAAAACGTGGTGTAGGCCCCGCAGAATCCCGACCCGATGACGATCCTGGGGGTGGCCGGAAAGGCGTGGTACAGCGAGAGCCCGGTGATGAGGCCGAGGAGCAGTGACCCGCTCAGGTTGATGCCGAGCGTCCCGACGGGGAAGGTCGTGAAGCTGCGGGTGCTCACGGCCGCGTCGGCCGCGTAGCGCAGGACCGAGCCGGCGGCCCCGGCCCCCGCCACGGCCAGCCAGATCCACGGGCTCACGGCGCCTGCCCCCGATCGTGGGGGACGTAGCGCAGCACCTCGACGTCCTCGACGGTGACGAGTCCCCCGCCGACCAGCTCGTCGAGCTGGCCGACGAACCCGTCGATGGCCTCGGCGCTGTCGACGATCACGATGCACAGCGGCAGGTCGTCCGACAGCGACAGCAGCCTGGTGGTGTGGATGTGGTTCGAAGCCCCGAAGCCTTCGATCCCCCGGAAGACGGTGGCCCCCGCCAGGCCGGCGGCGTGGGCGCGATGGACGATCTCCAGGGCGACGGAATGATGCTGGTGGGTGTCGGCCTCACCCACGAACACGGTGAGACGCTTTGCCGGTCCGGTCAGCTCCACGATCGTCTCCTCGGAGGTTCGGTTCGGTTGTCGGGCACAGCCTTTCGCCGCAGCACGCTCCGGGCCAGCGCCGCCCCGCCCAGGACAGCCGCCAGGCCCAGGGCGACGCTCACGACGCCGTAGCCGAGCCCGGGGGCGACGTCGCCCGACCGCAGGTGCAGGTCGACCTCGACGGCGAACGTCGAGAACGTGGTGAACGAGCCACAGAAGCCGGTGGCGAACAGGGGCCACAGCACACGGGTGGGCCCGAGGCGTTCCAGGATCAGGACCGCCCCCGCCGCCAGCAGGAACGACCCCACCACGTTGACGAGGAGCGTCTCCCACGCCAGCCCCGGGCCCGACGGCACCACCCGGCTCAGCTCGACGCGGGCCGGGGCACCCACCGCCCCGCCCACGGCGACGGCCGCCAGCGTGCCCGGGCGCAGCGATGCCGAACGACGGCGCTGCGCCCCCGGTGGTGCGACGGTGCCGCCGGCGACGACGGCGCCATGCTCGTGGCCGGACTCCATGCGCGATGCCTCCCGGTGGTGCTCCGGTAGGGACCGTCAGCCGGGCGAGCCGGCGGTTGAGGGCGAGCCCCATCGCCGCAGGCCAGGCTACACGTCGACCGGGCCGAGGCGCGGCTCCGCCATGTCGGAACCCGGGCGCCGCCGTCAGCCGCCCGGTGGCGAAATGTGACCTTGGCCCCTGGTGACGGGGGTGGCGCTTTGCCACAGTGCAGACCAGGCGGTTCCGGTGCTCGACGTCAATCCCGACCTTCGGTGCCCCCTCAGCCCAGGACCTCACGGCGGGGGTTCGTGCCCCCCGCTCCACCCCCCCGTGCGGCCCTGTGGCCTTCCTGGCGGCATCAGCCGACCCCCTGCCGCACCCCGTGTGGGCGGCCCGGCCCGACCGGTACTTCGGTGGGGTCCCATCGCCTGTATCCCCTGCCTCTGTCGTCGACGCCGGGGAGACGTGGAGGAGGGACCCACGGCATCGCCTCCCAGGACCTTCGACCCTGGGAGGCGATGCCCCTCGTTCGTAGGGTGACGACAAGAGACGTGAGACAAGAGATGTGAGGGCGGAGCGATGTGGCGAGACACCGACGTGATCATGGGCGAGATGGTCGGCATCGGCGGCCGGCGGGTGCGGACCGCGGCGCCGGGACGGGTGTGCGCCCACCCAGGGTGCTTCGTCGTGTTGTCCGTCTACAACAGCCGGGAGTGCTGCGCCGCCCACGACTTCGACGCACACATGGCCGACTTCGGCCTGCCCCGCGCCCCGGCCAGGGTGTCCACCTTGAAGAAGCGGCGGGTCCGCCGCACGCCGCACGCCACGGCGGCCTGAGGCCGATCTGGCCCAGGAGGTGCTGTTCCTGGTCGACGGGGGCCAGGACCTAGCCGGGCTGCGGCGCACCAGCCCCGTGCCCTTGGAACTGGCCCTGGGCGGACGCCGGGCCGGACGGACCCGGGGCAGCTGGTGTGGATGGTGCTCGACGCCTTGGCCCATCGCCGGACGAGTCGTCGCTGACCGTCGGGAGCACCCGCACAGCCGTGGGCGCCCTCGCCCGGGCGGGGTGATCCCCGGGCGGTGTCCCCCCGCGGGAGGATGAGAGTTCTGTCCCGGTCCGACCCCCACCTGCCAGCCCACCGCCGCCCCGCTCCGCGCCCCGACGGCGGCGGGTGGGCGCGCTACGGCCCCGTGGCGGGGGCCACGACCATGGCCGGGTGGGCCCTCGTGCCGTTGCGGGCCTTTCTGGGAGTCACCTTCACCTTCGCCGGACTGCAGAAGCTGGCCAACCCGGGTTTCTTCGACGCCTCCAACCCGGCCTCCATCCAGGCCCAGCTGGCCGCCGCCGCCCGTCGCAGCCCCGTCCACGCCCTGGTGGCGCACCTCACCCACGTGGCCGTGCCCCTGGGGGTGGTCATCGCCCTCGGGGAGCTGGCCGTCGGGCTGGCCACGCTGGTCGGACTGTGGGTCCGGGTGGCCGCCGCCGGCGGTCTCGTCATCTCGTTCAGCCTGTTCCTGACCGTCAGCTACCACACGAGCCCGTACTACACGGGATCGGACATCGTCTTCGTCTTCGCCTGGATGCCCCTCGTCCTGGCCGGCGCGGGCGGTGTGCTGTGCGCCGACGCGGTGCTGCGCGACATCGCCCGCCGTCGCCACGGTGCCGCCCCGGCCACGGTGGTCCCCGTCGCCTTCGACCTCGTNCGGCAGGTGTGCGGTGNCTACGACGGGGGGGCGTGCCGGGCCATGGGGGGCGCGCCGTGCGCCCCCGCCCCCTGCCCCTACCTGGCGCACGGGCCCCACGGGTCCCGTGCGCCGACCGAGGGCGACATCGACCGGCGTACCTTCACGCTCAAGAGCGTGGCCGCGGCGGGCGTGGCGGCCGTGGCCCTCCTCGGTGCCGGCCTGGCCGCCGGCATCGGGCGCGTGCTCAAGGGCACGGACCAGACCACGACCACCCCGACGCTCGGGACCGGACCGGGGACGTCGTCGCCGGAGGTCACCACCACCACCGCCACCACCACCACCAGCGCACCAGGCTCGCCGGGCACGTCGGCACCCGCCACGTCGGCACCCGCCACGTCGGCACCCGCCACGACCCAGCCCGTCCGGTCCGCGGGCACGCGCATCGGGCCGGCGAGCGACGTGCCGGTGGGCGGGGCGGCCTCGTTCCAGGACCCCGCGTCGGGCGACCCCTCGATCGTCGTGCAACCCGTGGCCGGGACCTTCGTGGCCTTCGACGCCGTGTGTCCGCACGCCGGCTGCATCGTCGGCTACTCCGGTGCCGCCCGGATCTTCATCTGCCCCTGCCACGGGTCGCAGTTCAACGGCCGCACCGGCGCCGTCGAGCAGGGACCGGCGCAGCGGGGGCTCGGCCGCATCGCCGTGACCGAGAGCTCCGACGGGCAGCTCTACGTCACCTGAGGGGCGCCGGAAGGCTGCTCGGGTTGGCGTCAGTTGACGACGGTGTGGAACAGGTCGGGCACGAATTCGGGTGCCAGCATGAGCCTGAGGCGCATGACGTCGTCGCAGTGCCGGCAGCGCGTGCCCCGGGGTGTGATGCGGCATCCCATGACACCGGCGAGGTGCGGCATGTCGTATCCGGCGCAGTGCTTGCCGTCGAGTTCCTCTGAGCAGTAGGCGATCTCACCGTCGCGATGCAACACGAGGCAACCGTCGCAGATCTGCATGGTGTTCACCTCGCTCGGTTCCGTCCTTGCGCAGGCAGGTGGTGGTGACGCCCGTCTGAGTCCTCTGTCCCGAAGGGGATCGGCCCCGGCCGGTGCCAGGTCGAACAAGCGATGCACAACGGGGAGCCGACGGGGGGCTCCGGCGGGGGCGTGGCCGGCCGTCACGACGGCGTGACCAGCACCGGGACCGGACCCGGCGCCAGGCGGGCGCGCCGATGCGGCGGGTTCGGTCGGATCGTGGTGCGCGCCGACGGTGGCCGGCGGAGGGTGCGGCGGTCTCAGACGGAGGTCACGGTGACGGCGGCAACGCTGCAGTGCACGCAGTTGTCCCCGTCGACGACGCGGCAGGCGAAGAAGCCACCGCGGTGCGGGTGGTCCTCACCCGCGCAGGTGCCACCGGCGCTCTCCTCGGTGCAGTAGGCCATCGTCCCGTCGCGATGGACCACCAGCTGTCCGGCGCAGCTCCTCATGAACCCGTGCTCTCCTCACGATCGCGGCGGGGACGGCGTGCCGGACCCGTGCGATCTCCCCAAGAAAGGGTCCCGCTGGACATCGCGGGGACCTGTCCCACGCGATATCGGCAGCGTGCGGGGTGTGCTTGAGGATTTCGCAACGTCTCCCCAATCTCTGTCAGCGGAAGTCGCGCGACGGCTGGAGGGCGGTGGAACCGAGCTCGAGGGCGGTGATCTTCTCCGCCACCACGCTCACCACGCCGTCGGTGCGTTCGAGGCGTCCCCGCACCAACAGGGCCGGGGAGCGCCGGGCGGCATGGCGCCAGCGTTCCCATGCGCCGGGGGAGCAGATGACGTTCACCATGCCCGTCTCGTCCTCCAGGTTGAGGAACACCGTCCCCTTGGCGCTCTCGGGGCGCTGGCGGTGGGTGACGACGCCGCCCACCAGCACCCTGCCGTCGGTCTCGGCGCCGGCCACCCTCCCGGCAGGGACCACCCCCAGGGCGTCGAGCCGGGGCCGGGCCAGTTCCACCGCGCCCGGCCCCACGGTGAGACCGGTGGCCCACATGTCGGCCTCCACCTCCTCGAGCGGGCTGAGATCGGGCAGGGGCGGCGCGTCCTCCCCCGACACCAGGCCGGGCAGCCGTTCGGCGGTGGCGTGGGCCAGCGCCCCGGCCGCCCACAGGGCCCGCCGGCGTTCGTGGATCTCGGCGGCGCCGTCACGGGCCGGCAGGCCGTCGAGCGCGCCCGCGGTGGCCAGTGCCTCGAGCTGCGGGCGCCCCGCCCCCGTGCGGCGCACCAGGTCCTCGATGGAGGCGAAGGGACGGTTCCCGGCCACCCGCTCGGCCATCGCCTGGCCGATGCCGCGCACCGACAGGAGGCCCATCCGCACGGCGGGTTGTCGGTCGGGGGCGCCCACCGGGCCGCGCCCGGGCCCGGCGAGGCCCCATGCCAAGGTGGCGCCCGCCGCCGAGACGTCCACGTGCGGCCGGTGCACCGTCACCTCGTGGCGCCGGGCGTCGGCCACGAGCGACTGCGGCGACCAGAAGCCCATGGGCTGGGCGTTGAGCAACCCCGCGCACATCGCCGCCGGGTAGTGCAGCTTGAGCCACGCGCTCGAGTACACGAGGTAGGCGAAGGAGACGGCGTGGCTCTCGGGGAAGCCGAAATTGGCGAAGGCGGCCAGCTTGTCCACGATCTCCTGCGCCACCGGTCCGGTGATGCCGCGCTCGGCCATGCCCGCGAACAGCCGCTCGGACAGGCGCGCCATGCGCGCCCCGGACCGCTTGGCGCTCATGGCCTGGCGCAGCTGGTCGGCTTCCGCCGGGGTGAATCCGGCGGCGTCGATGGCGATCTGCATGAGCTGCTCCTGGAACAGCGGCACCCCGAGCGTCTTGTCGAGGGCGCGCCGTAGCAGCGGGTGCGGGGGATCGGGGGGCTCGAGTCCCTGGCGCCGCCGGATGTAGGGGTGCACGGACCCGCCCTGGATGGGACCGGGGCGGATGATGGCCACCTCCACCACGAGGTCGGCGAAGCACCGGGGCCGGATGCGGGGAAGGGTGGCCATCTGGGCCCGGCTCTCCACCTGGAACACGCCCACGGTGTCGGCGCGGCACAGCATGTCGTAGACCGCGTCTTCCTGGGGCACCATGGCCAGGTCGACGTCCACCCCGTGGGCGGCGCGCACCAGGTCGACGGTGTGGTGCACGGCCTCGAGCATTCCCAGACCGAGCAGGTCGAACTTGACCAGCCCGGCCGCGGCGCAGTCGTCCTTGTCCCACTGCAGGGCGCTGCGTCCCGGGTGGCGCGCCCATTCCACCGGGCACACCTCGATGACGGGCCGGTCGCACAGCACCATCCCCCCCGAGTGCAGGCCCAGATGGCGCGGGAAGTCGAGAACCTCCCGGGCGAGCTGTCCGAGCAGTGGGGGCAGCGGCCCGCCGCGGTCGAGCGGCTCGCCGCGGTCGACCGCCTTGGCCCAGGCGTCCACCTCTTCGGGACCGTGCCCGAGGGCCTTGCCCACGTCCCGGATGGCCGACCGGGCCCGGTAGGTGATGACGTTGGCCACCTGTGCCGCGCAGTGCCGGCCGTAGCGCTCGTAGACGTAGGCGATGACCTCCTCGCGCCGACCCGACTCGATGTCGACGTCGATGTCCGGCGGGCCGTCGCGCTCGGGGGAGAGGAAGCGCTCGAACAAGAGCCCCAGGGCCACGGCGTCGGCGCGGGTGATGCCCAGCGCGAAGCAGACGGCGGAATTGGCGGCCGAGCCCCGTCCCTGGCAGTAGATGTCGTTGCGCCGGCAGAACTCCACGATGTCCCAGACGATGAGGAAGTAGCCGGCGTAGCCGAGGGTGCCGATCACCCCGAGCTCGTGGTCGATCTGCGCCCACGCCCCCGGCACCCGCTCGTCGGTGCGCGGGCCGTAGCGGGCCAGGGCCCCCCGGCGCACCAGCTCCACCAGCCAGCTCTGTTCGCTGTGCCCGGTGGGCACCCGGCAGTCGGGGAGCCCGGGGGCCACGAGATGGAGGTCGAAGGCGCACGCCCGGCCGATCTCGGCCGCCGCCGCCACCACCCCGGGCCACCGGGCGAAGCGGCGCTCCTGCTCGGCACCCGAGCGGAGGTGGGCGGTGGCGGCCGGGGGGAGCCAGCCGTCCAGCTCGGCCAGGGGCCGGCGGGCCCGCACGGCGGCCAGGGTGGCGGCCAGCCGGTGCCGGGCGGGGGTGGCGTAGTGGACGTTGTTGGTGGCCACCATGCCCACCCCCCGGGTGACGGCGAGGTGGGCGAGGGCGTCGTTGCGGGCGGTGTCGAGCGGGTCGCCGTGGTCCCACAGCTCGACGACCACGTTCTGGCGGCCGAAGGCGTCGACCAGCCGGTCGAGCTGGCGGGCGGCGGCGGCCGGCCCGGCGGTGGTGAGCGCGGCCGGGACCGCCCCCTTGCGGCACCCGGTCAGGACGACCCAGTGCCCGTCGTGGCCGCCCCGCCGGTGGTGGCGGGCCAGGTCCTCGAGGGTGCAGGTGGGCCGCCCCTTTTCGCCCCCGGCCAGGTGGGCCTCGGTGATGGCCCGGCTCAGGCGGGCGTATCCCTCGGGGCCGCGTGCCAGGACCACCAGGTGGGTGCCCACCGGGTCGGGCTCGCCGGTACGCCCCGGCCCCCGCCCCCCGGTCACCAAGGTGAGCTCGGCGCCGAAGACCGAGGGCAGCTCGAGCGCCCGGGCCGTCTCGGCGAAGCGCACCACCCCGTACAGACCGTCGTGGTCGGTGAGGGCCAGGGCGTCGAGGCCGAGCCGGGCCGCCTCGGCGGCGAGCTCCTCGGGGTGCGAGGCCCCGTCGAGGAAGCTGAAGTTGGAGTGACAGTGCAGCTCGGCGTAGGGCGTGGTCATGGCGCCGGACCATCTGTCAGTCGTAGGTCGCTTCCAGCCACCAGCCCCCCCGTTCCCGGGTGAGCAGATGGGCGCGACCCCCCGCCGTGACCACCTGCATGCGGGCCTGGCGGCGCCGACCCCGGGCGGACCACCACCGTTCGTCGGAGGGCCAGGGCCCCGCCCACCCGGCCACCCCGGTCCACGGACCCCCGTCCACCGACAGGCGGGCAGGGGCGGCGGTGGTCATCCCTCCGGCGGTGACGCCCACGGCCCGCCCGCCCTCGTCGGTGAGCTGGGCGGGCAGGGGCCGGTCGAGCACCACCGCGGGGGCCGGGGCGGGGACCTGCCCCGGCCACGGCCCGGCCGGTGCCTCCCCGTCGGCGGCCGGGCCGGTGAAGGGGACGAGCCGGGCGCGCTGGGCCGGCCCCCGCCCTCCCTGGAGCCGTCCCCGCACGGCGGCCTCGGGGTGGAGCAGCTCCTGGACCCCGGTCACGGCCCGTGCCGCCCGGTTGTCGGCATCGGCGGTGTCCCCCCAGAACCCCGTCTGCCGGGTGGTGGCCGCCGCCGAGGGTCCCGGACGGGCACCCGGGAGGATCAGGCGGAACCCGGGCAGCTCCCCCTCGGTCCCCGCCGCCACGCGCTGGCACACCACCACGTCGGTCCCGAAGCGGGCCAGGACCTCGGGGCCGGGCAGGGCGGCGAACCCTCCCAGGGTGCGGATCCCCAGGCGGACGAGCAGGTCGGCGAGCTCGGGACGATCGAGGGTGGCCACCGGCCATCGGGCCAGGAAGCCCGGGGTGGTGCCGGCAGGGACGATGACGGGTTCGCCGCCCACGGCGGCCCGGGCGGCCAGGACGGCGGCGAACAGGCCGTCGGCGATCCCCACCCCCGCCCGCCCCCGCCCGGACAGCGCCCCGGTGGCCAGGCCGGCCAGGGCGCTCTCCCCTCCGAAGTACCGGGCCGGGCCCCGGGTGGGCACGGCGCACACCCCGGGGCGCACCGGGTCGACCCGGGCGGCGAAGGTCCCGAGCGCTCCCACCACGGCATGGAACGCCCTGGCCTCCCGGCCGTGCTCCCCTTCCTCGAGGAGCTCGGGGCACCACACCACGAGCAGCCGCTCCACCGTCTTCCCTCCACGTCACTGCTTCTTCTCTTACGCGTTCTTCTCTGACGCGTTCTGTTGCGTGCTCTTCTCGTGGGCGCGCCTCTCCTGTGCGTTCCCCACTGTTTCTTCTGTGGCCACTGTTCCCACTGTTTCTTCTGTAGCCATGGTTTCTTCTGTGGCCACTGTTTCTTCTGTGGTGCGTCCGTCGACCGCCTCGATCCGCCCCGAGGGTGCGGGGAGCCACAGCTCCACCCCCACCGGCCGGGTCGCCGCCCGCCGGCCGGTGGCCACCACCAGGGCTCGCCGTCCCTGCAGGTGACCGTGGCCGGAGCCCACCCCCTGCCATCCCCCGGCCTGCACGGACAGCCGGACGTCGGCCCCCCCCCCCTCGGGCCACCCCCGTGCCGGGGCCAGCACCACCAGCACGGCCCGTCGCTCCCGGACCCGGGCGGCCAGCCGCCTGGCCGCCTCGGGCCGTACCGACCCGGGCAGGCGGAGCAGCACGGCGTCCACACCGTCGAGGAGGGTGGCCGTCACCTGGGGCCACAGGGCTCCGGGGCGGGGGACCAGCACCAGGTGCCGGAGGTCCACCCCGAGCTCGGCCAGGGCCACGATCCCCGGGTCGGCCGTGCCCACGGCGGCGCACCACGAGGTGGCCGACGCCGCCGCCAGGAGGGCGAAGGCCAGGGTGGTGCCGCCGCCGGCCCCGCCGGCACCCGAGGGGCCGGGGTCGCCGGCCGGGTCCCGGGCCGGACCGGCGCCCACGTCCACGGCCACCACGCCACCGCGTTGCAGACCTCCGTCGGGCATCAGGGGGGCGAGGGCGGGGAGCACGGGGAGGAGCTGGTCCCGGCGGGAGGAGGTGGGCCGGGCCCGGGCCACCAGCGTGGCGCTCACGTGGCCCGACCCGATCGGTCGTCTCCCCTGGTAGGGAGGCCTGACGGGGGCCGAGGCGGCCGAGCTGGGCGGACCCATCCCCCGACCTTATCGAACATGTGTTCGATGCACCACCGCGCCGGCGGACCCCCGGAACGGTGCCGGACGGGCCCGGCGGCAGGGGCTCAGCGGCCGCCGGGTCCCAGGTCGGAGGCCCGGTCAGGCCCCGGATCAGGACCTCGTCCGGGGCTCCGACCGGGGTGGGGGACGACCCGGTCCGGCCGGCGTCCCGGTTCGGGCCCGAGGGCGGTGCGCCACGGCTCGGATGCGAACCACGGGGTGAGCCGCACCCATCCCATGCGGTTGCGCTCGTCGACCACGAGCGCCATCCCCGCCTGCCCCCGGGCCACGACGTCGACGGGGAGCCGGGGGCGCATGACCGTCGAGGTGGTCGCCGTGGGCACGGGGTCGGCGTGCCGGGCCCGGGACCCGAGTGCCACCCGGGCCAGGGCCGCCCCCACCCCCCCGGGTCGGGTCAGGGGCATGTTCACCGACCGGGTGCGCACCTCCTCCTGCCCGGCGATGGCCGACAGGGCCTCGAGCGTGCGGACGTCGCCGATCCCGGGCAGCACCACGGTGGTGCCGAACAGCGACAGGAACCCCTCCGCCGCTCCGCCCCACCGGCCCCGGGCCTGGGAGAGGTCCTGCAGGCAGGCCAGGGTGAGCACGCCCTGACCTGCTCCTTCGCTCACCATGGCCGGCAGGTCGGGGATGGGGGCGATGTTGGCCACTTCGTCCAGGGCGAGCACCACCGGGGGGCCGGCCCCGGGCCGGGCGGCGCGGGCGTACGCGGCGGCCCGGATATCGGTGAGCAGGCCCACCACCAGGGGCGCGGCCACGGCCTGCTGCCTGCCGGTGGCGCACACGTACAGCGTGGCCGACGAGTCGCAGAACCGTCCCGGGTCGAAATCGGGGGCCTCGGTGCTGGCCAGGGCGGCCCGGCTGCGGTAGGCGCCGAGCACGCCCGAGGCCGTGGACCAGATGCCGCTCTGCTCCCGGGGGTCGGTGGCGGCGATCCCGGCCAGGAGGTCGGCGGCCCGCACGGCGTGGTTGTCGTCGAGGATACGCAGCGCCGGTGCGGCCTGACGACGGTCGACCCACGACAGGACGGCGCCCAGTTCCACGTCGTCGAGGGCGGCGGCGTGGAGCACCGGGGCCAGGAGAGACTCGGCCCGCTCGGTCCAGTGGTCGGCCCCCGCCGCCGTGCCGTGGGACCCGCCCGCCGCCGGCCGGGCCGCCCCCACGAGGCTCCTCGCCACCAGCAGGGCGTCGTCCCAGTGGTGGCATCCCTGCACCGGTGACCAGCGCACGGGCTCGACCCCGGGGGGCGGTTCCACCGTGCCGCTCGGGTCGTAGAGGAGGCAGGGGCCGATCCCCCGGCGCGCCGCGGCGGTGGCCCGCAGGACGTCGGGCTTGGTCGACGTCGACACCACCGAGCCCGGTGCGCCGAGCACGGTGGGGACGACGATCGACGACGTCTTGCCCGACCGCGGGGGTCCGAGCACCAGGACGGCCTGCTCGGCGCCCGCCCACGCCGGGCCGGTCGGAAGCTCGCCGAGGTACACGGCACCGCCGCCGAGGGCCACCGCGGCGCGGATCGTCGCCACGGCGTCGTGCGAGGAATGCGGCGAATGCGGCGATTGCGAGGAAATGGTCATGACCGGCGAAACTTTGGCGACGCGAATCGTTGCCGCGTTCAGTCGCCGCGGTGCTGACCGGTGTCTCCACCGGTCCGACGCACACCGGTGGATACACCACCGGACCCGGGGTCGGCGTGTACGGTCGGTGCGACCGGCCGGCGCCCGGAGCATGTCGTCACCGCGCTCCGCTGTGCGTCGCCTCGCCCGTTCACGATGTTTCCGGCCGGAACACGGGCACACCGTGGTGAACCCGCAACATGCCCGCCACGCCGAGCAGCGCGTACGGATCGGTGGCGTCGAGCGGTCCCCGGCGCGTTTCCACGTGGATTTTTTTCAGGGCCACGATCCGCCCGATGTGGGGTCCGAGGGAGACGGTCGCCTCGATGTGCAGCTCACCGTCGTCGTCGACCTCGGCATCGACCACGACCACGTCGTATGTACCGTCGGGCAGAGGAAACATCGTCGAAAATCCTTGCAAACAATACGTTTCCTGTCCACACGCGACGTTCGACATGTCGTCGAAGACGTTTGGCGTCGATCGCCCTCCACCCGTGGCGCGTCGCGTGGCGCGCTCGTTCCTTGCTCGGATCCTGGCGCGCGACCTTGCACCGACGCGCTCGCGACGGTGCGCTCCAGCACGCCAAATGCTTGCTTTTGTCGCGAAAACCTTCTTTGATTAGTGAGATTGCATTTCCCGGAGGAGGTGCGGTGAACAAGTCGGGCCTGATCGACGCGGTCAGCAAGACGACGTCGCTGGCAAAGCGCGAGGCGGAGGAAGCGGTCAACGCGCTGCTCCATATCGTGTCGAGCGAGGTCCGGTCGGGTCGCCGCGTCGTCGTCGCCGGGTTCGGGAGCTTCAATCCCGTCCGGCGCGGCGCCCGCATGGGGCGCAACCCCCAGACGGGTGAACCGGTGAAGGTCGCCGCCTCCCGGGGCGTTCGGTTCGCCCCCAGCGCCACGCTCAAGGACGTTCTCAACGGCAAGGCCACGTTGTCGGCGCCCAAGGCGACGGCAGCGAAGAAGACCGCCAGGAAAGGGGCCACCGCCACCAAGGCGACGAAGCGGGCGGCGGCCAGCGGCGTGAAGAAGGTTTCGGCCCGAAAGGCGGTCCCTGTCGCCGGTCGGGCAACGAAAAAGGTCGTCAGGGGTGGTCCGGCCCGAAAGGCCGCACGTCCCTCGGCGAGAAAAGCAGCAAGACAATCGGCCAGAAAGGCCGTCGGGCGAGCCCCGGCGAGGAAAGCATCCAAGCGATCGGCCAAGAAGGCCGTTAGGAGGGCGTAGAGCATGCCAGTCAAGCGGGCAAGGAAGACCGCAAAGCGGGCGCCGGCCAGGAAAGCGGCGAAGCGCACCACGGCGCGGAAGACCACCAAGCGGGCACCGGCTCGGAAGGCGGCGAAGCGCACCACCGCCAGGAAGACCACCAAGCGGGCACCGGCTCGGAAGGCGGCCAAGCGGACGGTCAAGAAGCGGACCACCGCCAAGAAGGCCACGGCCAAGAAGGCCACCAAGCGGGCACCGGCTCGGAAGGCGGCCAAGCGGACGGTCAAGAAGCGGACCACCGCCAAGAAGGCCACCGCCAGGAAGACCACCAAGCGGGCACCGGCCCGGAAGGCGGCCAAGCGGACGGTCAAGAAGCGGGCTCCCGCCAAGAAGGCGGCATCGTCGGCGGCTGCGCCCAAGCGCACGGCCGCTCGCCGGGTGTCGCGTCGGGCTCCGGCTCGGCGTACCAGCCGCTAACACCCGCCGGCCCGCCGGGTCACCCGGCGGTCGACAGTCGCACCGGGCCTGCCCGGTGGCGGCGCAGACGCAAGAAGCGCAGTGAACAGCGACGGGGCCCTCCGGGGCCCCGTCGCTGCGTCGGGTGTCCGGAGCGCCGGGCCGGCTCAGGCCGGCGGCGGGGTCAGGTCGGCGGGGATGTCGCCGGGCTCGTCGACGTCCCAGGTCAGTGCGGGGTCGCGCAGCACGCGGGCCCGCAGCCCGAGGCGGCGGGCCTCGGCGGCGTGGCGGGTGAACGAGCCCGGCCCGTAGTGGAAGCGGAAACCGGCGCCGGTGGGAACGCACAACACGTTGGTGCCGTCGTCGCGACGGTCGGGGACCAAGGTCACTCCGCTGAAGCCGGCCAGGTGGGCGAAGCCACGGGCCAAGGGAAGGTCGGCGTGGGCCACCAGCACCTCGGTCGCTCCGGCGGCGGCGAGTCGCTCGACGCCGGCCTCCACCGCGCCGTTCAGGCCGCGTCCGGGCTCGGGCAGCACGGTCGCACCGTGCGCCTGTGCCCACGCCGCCACCTCGGGGTCGTCGCACACCACCGCCACCGGGAGCGGAGCGGCGGCGGCGAGCACGCGCACCGCCATGACGCGGGCCAGGCCGGCGCGACCGTCGGCGTCGAGGGACGGGGCCAGCCGGGCCTTGGCGGTCCCGAACGCCTTCACCGGGACGAGCACCACGCAGCCCGTCAGGGGGGGCAGACGCACCGGCGCTGCGGTCACCTCGTCAGTGTACGGGCGCCCCCCCGTGGCGAGGTCAGGCCGTAGGGTGGCAGCCGTGTTCGACAAGGTCGCCGTCATCGGCGCGGGGTCGTGGGGGACGACCGTGGCCGCCATCGCGGCACGGACGGCGCCCACCGTGCTGTGGGCGCGGCGTCCGGCGTTGGCCCAGTGCCTCGACCGGGACCACCGCAACGAGGACTACCTCCCCGCCGTCGCGCTGCCCCCGTCGCTGCGGGCCACGTCGTCGCTCGAGGAGGCGGTGTCGGGGTGCGCGCTGGTCGTGATGGCGGTGCCGTCGCACGGATTCCGTGCCGTGCTGCGGGAGCTGTCGCCCTTCTTGGGCCCCGACACCCCGGTGTTGTCGTTGGCCAAGGGCCTGGAACGCGGTACCCGGCTGCGCATGACCGAGATCGTGGCCGAGGAGGCCCCGGGCCGTCCGGCCGGCGTGCTCACCGGGCCCAACCTGGCGCGCGAGATCGTGGTGGGCCAGCCGGCCGCCACCGTGGTGGCCATGACCGACGAGGCCGTGGCACGGTCGGTGCAGGAGCTGCTGCGTACCGAGACGTTCCGCGTGTACACCAACCCGGACGTGGTGGGGTGCGAGGTGGCGGGGGCCACCAAGAACGTGCTCGCCATCGCGGCCGGCATCCTCCAGGGCCTCGGGCTCGGCGACTCGTCGCGGGCCGCGCTCATCACCCGCGGCCTGGCCGAGCTGGGCCGCCTGGGCGTGGCCATGGGCGCCGACCGCATCACCATCGCCGGGTTGGCGGGTGTGGGCGACCTGGTGGCCACGTGCACCAGCACCCTGAGCCGCAACCGCATGGTGGGGGAGCAGCTCGGGCAGGGGCGGACGCTCGAGGAGATCCTGGCCGACATGCGCATGGTGGCCGAAGGGGTGAAGACGGCGCGGCCGTTGTTGGAGCTGGCCGCGTCGCACGGCGTGGAGATGCCCATCGGCGCACAGGTGGCGGCGGTGCTCGACGGCGTCACCGCACCGGCCGAGGCCATCCCCGCCCTCATGCTGCGCTCGGCCAAGCCCGAGTTCCAGGATCTGCCGGTGCACGTCGCGCCCGCCGATCCGTCGGAGGACGACGGGGTGCACGGAGGAGAAGCGTGACGCCGGACCACGAGCCCGAGGGGCCGTTCACCCACCACACCGGCCTGGTGCCGGCGGCCGACGATGCGGGGGCTCGCCGGCGGGTGCGCGCCTTTCTGCGCGCCCACGGCACGCCCGAGGAAGAGATCGACCGGGCCGAGGCGGACGACGTGCTCGACCTGCTCGTGGCCGACCAGCTCCTGGTGCCGAGCAGGCGGCGTTACACCGAGGCCGACGTGGTGGCGCGCACCGAGATGCCGCTCGATCTGCTGCGGCGCTTCTGGCGGGCGCTCGGGTTCCCCGACGTGGCGCCCGACGACGCCATGTTCACGGACCTCGACATCGAGGCGCTGCTGATCCTGCGGTCGATGGTGGACCTGGGGGTGGCCGACATCGACACCAGCTTGCAGCTGGCCCGGGTCATCGGCTCCTCCATGGCGCGCATCGCCGAGGCCGAGGTGTCGCCCACCTCCCGGGGCCTGCTCGGGGGTGGCGCCGACATGGACGACACGGTGGAGGCGGCCGACCGCTTCTCCCAATTGGCGGACGTGTCCCTGCCCGCCATCGCCCGTCTCCTCGAGTTCGCGTGGCGGCGCCACGTGCAGGCCGCCGTCCGCCGGGCCATGGCCCTCCGGGTCCGCACCGGCCAGGGGATCCTGCCCGTGCTGGCGGTGGGGTTCGCCGACATGGTGGGGTTCACCACGCTGAGCCAGCAGTTGTCCGAAGAGGAGCTGGCGGCGGTCGTGACCCGCTTCGAGGAGCTCGCCCACGACACGGTGACGGCGGGCGGCGGGCGCGTGGTCAAGATGATCGGCGACGAGGCCATGTTCGTGGCCGACACCGTGCCGGCGGCGGCGCGCATCGGGCTGGCGCTGGCCGAGGCCTACGCCGACGACGAGCTGCTGTCCGACGTGCGGGTGGCGCTGGCCGTCGGGCCCGTCCTCGTCCAGGACGGCGACTTCTACGGCCCCGTCGTCAACCTGGCCAGCCGGGTGGTGAACATGGCGGCACCGGGCAGCGTGCTCGTCACCGACGAGTTCCACACCGCCCTGGAGCAGGCGACCGGGTCGGGGACGGACACGGGCGCGCCAGGGGCCGGTCCCACCGAGGGTCCGGGCGAGTTCGCCCTGCGGGCCATGCGGCCCCGACCGGTCAAGGACCTGGGTCGGGTGCAGCTGTGGGTGCTGCACCGGCCGGGCACCGAACCCGTCACCCTCGACCGCCGGCTGGGCCGGCGCTGGGAGCGACTGGCCGAGGTGCTCCAGGACCTCGACGACCTGCGCGACCGGGGCGAGCGTCTCATCGCCGGCGTCCGCCCCGGTCCGGACGACGACGGCGGCGACGGGTCCGGGTCAGTCCCCGGCGAGGCGGACGGTGGCGATGCCGAAGGGGCGCAATTCGAATGACCCGTCCATGGCCTCGAGGGTGCGACCCTTCAGGTCGACCAGCCAGCCCGAGCGTTCGCCCGTGCGCACCTGTGCGGGCCGGTCGGTGGGGTTGAACACCCGCACCTCGAGCAGGCCCGCCACCCGCCGCACGGCGGAGACCTCCGCCCCCTCCACCTCGAGGGCGCGACCGGTCGGCGACCGGGTGCCCCCGCCGGGGGAGTAGACGACATCGAGGGGGATGAAGGCGTCGTCGGCCAGGGCGTAGGGATCGTCGCACCCGACGCACAGGACGTAGCGGGCCTCGATGGGGCGTCCCCGAAGCTGCAGTCCCTCGACGGGCGTGAGCGGCCCGGCCGGCAGGGGGCGGTAGGACATCCCCAGGCGGCTGAGCATCCCCGTCGAGCGCAGCACCGTCAGCGCGAGCGTCCCGGCGCGACGGCCCGACGGCCCGTCCTCGATGTCCACGAGCTCGTACTCGAGGAGCCCTTCGTGAGCCACGGTCAGCCCACCGGCCGTGACGAAGCGGCGCGAGGGAAAGGTGGGCAGACCGCGCTCGTCGGGGCGGCCCTCGGCGTCGAGGCCCCGGCGNACCACCGCAAAGGCGCACTCGGCCTCGGACTCCGCCGCGGGCTCGGGCAGCGGCAGGTGCACACGCAGCCGGTGGTCCGACGCCGGGTTGACGAACCGGGTCGTCACCCGCACCGNGCGCTCCTCGGCCCGCAGCTCGATCTCGGTGGTGACGGTCACGGTGACGCTGCCGGTGCGGGCCCGGGTGACACCGTCGACGTGATCGGGCCAGGTGTAGGCGGCGGTCACGACGGCCACGGCCCGTACCGGACCATGCTCGGTCACGGTGACCGACACCGAGTCGGGGGTGTCGACCAGGCGGTCGCCCGCCGGGGGAGAGTAATTGTAGGAGTCCCCGTGGTCGCCGCCTTCGACCAGGCGCCCGAAGCCGGCCACGCCGTCGATGGCGAAGGTGCCGTCGGTCCCGTCGACGAGCACGGTCACGAGCCCGTTGGACACGACCACCGGGGCGGGGTCGTCGGCGGCAGGCTCGCTCACCGTCACGGGATGCTCGAGCGCGGCCGGTGCGAACGGCCGCCAGCCGAAGCCGGGCACGGCGTCGACCCGGGCCACGACGCGCCGCACGGCGGGTTGGTCGATGCGGATGCGGACGATGGAGTCGGGCCGGGCCCCGAGGCGGGTGTAGAGGTCCTGCTTGATCGACGCCAGGGGCACGTCGAAGCGCTCCTCGGGTCCGAAGACGATGGCGATGTCGATGCCCGACTCGTCCTCCTCCACCCGCACGTCCTGGATCCAGGTGTGGGTGTCGATCTGGCTGCCGCTCGGGAGCATCCCCAGGATCGTCTTCACGGTGGTGGCGTCCAAGGTGAGGGGCCCCATGCCGCGAGGGATGCCGAACGCGCCCGGTTCGTCGGGGAGCGCCTGGGTGCCGGGGGGAACGTCCTCGCCGGGGACGACCACCTCCACCATCCCGCCCCGGGCCCGCGCCGTGACGTTGACGACCGTGGGCCCGGGTTGGGCCAGTGACCGTTGCAGGGCGGTGAGCGCCTGCTCCGCCAGGCCGTCGCCGATGCGCCTGGCCTCGGCGTAGCGCACCAGCACGGCGTCGATCACCTCGTCCACCGAGCATGCGCACGAGGAGTCGTGGGCGGCGTTGCGCACCATCTCGAGCCAGGCCAGGTCGAGCAGGGCACCGGGCCAGTCCTGCGCCGGCACGAACAGGGCGTTCAGCGGCTCGGCCCGACGCTCCAGGGACCGCTCGGCCAGCGCGGCCGCCTTCTTCACGTCCACGCGGTTCGATGCCACACCCATGAGGACGTTGGCCCGGAAGCCCGAGCGAAGCTCGCCGCGCCATGTCACGAGCCCGTCGCTGCGCCGTCCGCGGAGGTAGTCGGCGAGCGACGTGACCTCCAGTGCATAGTCGTCCTGGATGGCGTTGGCCTCCTCCACCACCCGCCCGAGCCAAGGCTGCGGTTCCTGGTGGTCGGTGCCGTTCATGAACAGCATGTCGTCGATGAGGAAGTCGCCGATCTCCTTTTCGTGGTCGGTGATGCGGCGCACGAGCTCCTTGGCGTCCGACGGCAGGGAGGCGCCGTTGCCGTAGCCGGTCACCAGGTACTCGGCCCGCACCGCCGAGCCGTCGAGCGCCTCCCACACGAAGGCGGTCTTGTCGACGGCCGAGGGCACCCCCCGCCACACCACGGCGTGCTCGAACCCGGCCAGGCGCAGGACCTGCGGCATCTGGGCGACGTGACCGAACATGTCGGGCAGGTAGCCGACCTCCATGGTGCTGCCGAAGGCTGCGCCGCGCCGGAGCCCCATCTGCAGGTCGCGCACGATGGTCTCGCCCGACACCAGGAACTCGTCGAGGAGGATGTACCACGGGCCCATCGACAGGCGCCCGGCGGCGGCCAACGCCCGGATGCGCTCCTCGTTCTCGGGCCGGACGGCCAGGTAGTCGTCCACCACGGCCATCTGGCCGTCGAGGAGGAAGCGGGCGTAGGAGGGGTCGGACTCGAGCAGGCCGAGGAGCTGGTCGAGCATGCGCACCAGCCGGAGGCGGAAGGTCTGGAAGGGCTCGTACCACTCGCGGTCCCAGTGGGTGTGAGGGACCACGGCGATACGCCTTTTCGCCCTCTTACCTGCTAAAACTTCCTTACTTTTTGCCATCATCACCCTGCCTCAGTCCTCAGCCAGTCCTCAGCGGATCCGCCGAGGGTAGCGTCGATGATCCCCCGGACCCGGTCCTCATCCTTGCGGATCACATGAGCGTAGGTCTTGAGGAGGGTGACAACGTCGTGGCCCAGTCGCTCGGCGACGAGAGCTGGGCCCACCCCGGCGGACAGGAGGACGCTGGCATGGTGGTGCCGCAGATCGTGCCAGGTGCGGCCCTCGAGCCCCGGCAGCCGCCGCAGACAGCATCGCCGTGAGGGTGTGGCAGACGGCATGGGAGCACGTGCAGGCGCATCTCACGCTCCACCCCCATGGTCCTGATCGGTTCCCCCGCTCATCATTCTCAGCATCGGCATCCCTCCGGTTCGGACGAAACGGAAGCTCAGATAAGCCGCGACTAGGAGCGCCAAGAGGTTGAGGACGGTGGTGTAGTTCCACTGGACGGTGATCTCTCCTACTCTTGCATTCCGTTCTGTGGGCACGAGTCCCAACAGGGAGAAGAGGATCTCGACGATGTAGCCGGCGGCGACCATCGTTGCGTAGAAGCTGGCCAGAATGAACAGCGTCATCCTTGTGCCGTAGTACTTCTTGTAGATGACCAGGATCGGCACGATGATCAGATCGGCGAAGAGGAAGCTGATCACGCCACCGAAGCTGATACCCGAGTTCCAGAGCACTCCGGCAAGGGGGACATTGCCGATGGAACAGACAAAACTCAGCAAGCTGACGACCGGTCCGATCAACGGCCCCCAGACCTTTGAGAGCAGCGGATGGTCGACTGCGAAGAAGTGGAGCCAAAAGCTGTCGGGGACCCAGGCGGCGACCGCCCCGGCGATCAGCAGGCCGAGGACGATATCCCGGATGACGGCGGCCCACTCCATGATGAAGATATGGGAAACCGACGTAAGCGCCTGTTTGGACCGCAGGCGATGCAACAGGGTGCCGTCCTCACTGATAGTCATGTCCATGGCGGCGTGGCCCTCCATGGAACCCGCCAGGCCCTTCTGGCTCTGTGCCCTGGCATCCTGGATCAGGCGCTGTCGCAGGAATGCTCGAAACACAACGGCGATGAGCACGATCATGATCGGCCCACCGACGAACTCAGCCAGTGTGAACTGCCATCCGATGAGAACTGCGAGGATCACGCCCAACTCGACCACCAGATTGGTCGAAGCGATCTCGAACTCCATGGCAGCAGTGAAGCTGGCTCCTCTCCTGAATAGAGAGCGGGCGAGAGCCACCGCCGCATAGGAGCAGGAGGAGGAGGCGATGCCGAAGCCCGTGGCCATGAGCAGCGTTCGGGGGCGGTCATCTCCGAGCCGCCTGATGATCGTGCTCTTGCGAACGACCGCTTGGACGATCGCCGACAATACAAATCCGAAGACCAAGGCCCACAAGATCTGCCAGGTCATCGACCCGCTGACCGTGAGGGCATGTCCAATGGCATCGAGGAATCTCACGGCCTCGTTCCTACCTCGGCAGCGGGGATCGGCTCATGATCACATCCCCTCTCGACGGGCCCCCGAAGCTGTGCTCACCGATCGCCAGCGGCCGCCACCTCCCACTGCCCGAGACTGGCTTCGGTCGGTATCTGGCGACTACTCCGGTTTTTGGCCTCGGACGAATGCACTCATGATCGAGCCGGACAACTCTGCCTGGACCGCATCCCGATCGAGATCTTCCGGAAGCTCGAGCTCCACCGAGAGCTCGACGGCGAGGGCCGAGATGTCGTCGTCCCCGTAGATCTTCGTCGGCTCGATCGACACGTTCTCGAATCCGGCAGCCCGGAGCTTCGCCTGGTAGTCCTCGTCGACCAGCGCGCCGGCGACGCAACCCGTCCACAGCCCGATGAGTTTCCGAGTCGACTCGGACAGGGATCGGCGCAGCACGATGTCGGAGATGGCCAGGCGCCCGCCGGGCTTCAGGACGCGGAATGCCTCTCGGACCACGGCGTCCTTGTCCGGGGACAGGTTGACAACGCAATTCGATATCACGACGTCGACGCTTGCGTCCGGCAGAGGGATGTCCTCGATGGTGCCCAGGAGAAACTCGGCGTTGGTCACGCCGGCCTCACCCTGGTTCTTGCGCGCTAGAGCGAGCATCTCGGGCGTCATGTCCAGCCCGTAGGCCCTGCCGGTCGGCCCCACCCGGCGGGCCGACAGCAGGACGTCGATGCCCCCACCCGAGCCCAGATCGAGGACCATGTCGCCGGGTTGGAGATCCGCCAGCATGGTCGGATTGCCACACCCCAGCGAGGCCGTGATCGCGTCGGCGGGCAGGTCCTCGGTGTCGGTGTCCTCGTAGAGGGTGCTGCCGAAGAGCCCCGATGCCGTCCCGCTCGGCCCACCGCTCGAGGCGTCGGTCGCGGCCCGGGCCGCGTCGGCATAGCGGTCGCGCACCGCGGCGTGGATCTGGTCGGACTCGCTGGTGGTCATGTCAACCTCCTGTGGTTGTCTGGGTCGGTACATGACCCCGCTTCGGAATGCCACCGCGCAGGACCTCGTCGACGCTCGTGAAGGCGCGGGCGGTGAGCCACAGGCGCAGCAGGTGGCGCCGGTGCCCGGGATCGTCGTGGTCTTCGTAGGCCTCGCGACAGTGCAGGATCTTGGCGTTGGCCAGGAGCTGGATGTCCCCGGGCTCGAACTCCATCTCGAGGTGGAAGGCCGGATCGTTGGCGATCGACTCGATCAGGTCCAACGCTTCTCGCTGGAGCTGGGTCAACCGCGGGACTTGCGGGTGGCGCTGGGCGTCACGGATGTACCAACCGATGAAGAACATCCGCGGTGCGCCGGCTACGTCATTGAAGACGGGCAGTGCGAAGTAGGGGTCTTCGCCCGGAGACTGCTCGTCGTTGCGGTCCCAGTACATCGGCTCGTAGAGCACCTCCAGCAGATCCGGGCGGCGATGAAGGATCTCGTTGTAGACGGCGAGGGAGCTGGCAATACGACTCTCACCCCCGGACTCGGCCCCCTGGAGACACAGCAGTCCCACGATGTCCGAGCCGTCGGTGTGGAAGTCCTGGCGCGCCCTGGTCCGGTACAGCCGCACGCTCGGATCGCTGCGTTCCACGCCCTCGTCGCGCACGTGGCCGAGGAGGGTGGCATCGGCATCCTGGCCGACCGGGACGCCGAGCTGTAATCCGAGCCCGACGTAGGCCAACTCTGTTGCCTCGGGCGAGAGTTCCCCCACCGGGAAGCCGCGCTGCAAGACGAACCCGCGCCCCTCGTTGAGACCTTCCACCCACCTGGCCACATGGGGTCGCAGGAACGGGAGATCGAAGTCGTCGGTCTCGACCGTGACCGGGGTGCGGCCGAGCTCCATCGCCCTGTTGGCGGCGTCAACGATGGCGGCCTGTTCGGCCCGCGAGAACCGGCTGCACCACACGCTCGGATCGGAGACGTCCTGGCTCTTCCAGACGGCCGATGTTCGAACGGGTTGGTGTGTGGTCACGACGAAAGCCACCTCTGGACTGCCACTCATCGTTGGTGAGCTCGATAGATCGGGTTCCTGCCGTCGGCCGAGGTGGACCCCGGAGCGTGGACAGATCGATATTGATCGAAATGATATTCATCGCTTCGATCTCTGTCAATATGTATTCATGGAAACGTCACCTTCGCCCGTCTGTTGTCCCGCCCTGCTGGGTCATCCCTTGGACGAGGGGCAGGCCGAGGAGCTGACCGGCTTGCTGAAAGCCCTCGCTGATCCCGTTCGGATTCGGCTGTTGAGCATCGTGGCGGCCGCTCCGACGGGCGAGGTCTGCGCCTGTGACCTCCCGGGTCAACTCGGTCGGACGCAGGCGACCGTTAGTCACCACCTGTCGCTGTTGGTCAAAGCCGATGTCCTCGTGCGGGAGCAGCGCGGAAAATGGGCATGGTTCCGGATTCGCCCCGAGCGATTCGAAGCACTCCGCGTGGCACTGGCGGTGCCCGCGAGGTTCTCGGTGCCCGCCCCGGCGAACCGGTAACACCGCGTAACCGAAAAGTCGGCGTTCGAGGGCAGCACCTTCCGCAGAGGACGGCCGAACGCGTCCCAGCGGCATCACCCCACGGGCTGAATCGCGGAGCGGAGATCCGCGAGGCGACCTCGGTCGAGCGAGTACCACACCCACTTGCCGCGCCGGTCACCGTGGACGAGCCCGGCGTCGCTCAGGATCTTGAGGTGATGAGACACGGTGGGTTGGCTCTTGCCCAGCGGCTCCACGAAGTCACACACACAAACCTCGCCCTCGGGGGCGGCGGCGAGGATGCTGAGCACCCGCAGCCGGACCGGGTCGGCCAAGGCGGTGAAGCCGAGGGCCAGCTCGGCGGCCTGGGTGGCGTCGAGCGGCGAGGCCAGCACCGACGGGCAGCAGTGGTCGGTCGGTTCGATGATCGCGACCCGCTTCGCCATGGGCCCTCCTCGTGGACGGATCTCTCTATTGACAGAGTTCGATACATCGATCATAGTCCATGTATCGATAGATGTCCATGGGACCGGAGGTCCGCCATGTCCAGAGTCCAGCTCGCTTTGAACGTCACCGACATCGACGCCGCCGTGGACTTCTACTCCAGGCTCTTCGGCACCGAGCCGGCCAAGCGCCGCCCGGGCTATGCCAACTTCGCCGTCACCGAGCCCCCGCTCAAGCTGGTCCTCATTGAGGGTGCCGCCGGGCGCGGTCATGGCGTGATCGGCGCGCTGAATCACCTGGGCGTGGAAGTCGAGACGCCCGAGGAGGTCGTGGCGGCCACCCGTCGCCTGTCTGCGGAAGGGCTCGCCCCGATCGTCCAGGAGTCGACCACGTGTTGCTACGCCGTCCAGGACAAGGCCTGGGTCGACGACCCCGACGGCGCGCCGTGGGAGGTCTACACCGTCCTGGCCGACGCCACGGACGAGACCGACCCCGGGTGCTCAACCGAGGGATGTGCGACGGTCGAGGAGCAGGCGATCCCGGTCGGCGCCGCCGTCTCGGCCCCCAACTCCTGTTGCTGAGCCCCGGACCGTCGGACCGAGGTCGACCGGAGAAATCGTGAAAGAAGCTGCGCTCTGGCGCCGGCTCGGCGCCGAGTTCCTCGGCAGCGTTTTCTTGGCGGCGATTGTCATCGGCTCGGGTATCGCCGCCCAGCAGCTGTCGCCGGGCAACGTGGGGCTCGAACTGCTCGAGAACGCGGCCGCCACCGCGGCGGGGCTCTACGCCATCATCTTGATGTTCGGCCCCGTCTCGGGGGCCCATTTCAATCCGGTCGTCTCGTTCGTCGACGCCGCTTTCGACGGACTGAGCTGGCGCGACGCCTGGGCCTATCTGCCCGCCCAGGTGGTGGGATGTGTCTCCGGGGCCGTCGTCGCCAACGTGATGTTCTCCAAAGCCGCCGTGTCGATCTCGACGAAGCACCGGGCCACACCGGCCCACTTCCTGTCGGAGATCGTGGCCACGCTGGGGCTCATCCTGGTCATTTTCTCCCTGGCCCGAAGCGGCCGGAGTCGCTCTGCGGCCGCCGCCGTCGGTGCGTACATCGGGGCCGCCTACTTCTTCACCAGTTCCACCAGCTTCGCCAACCCGGCCATCACCGTCGGGCGCATGTTCTCCGACACCTTCGCGGGGATCGCCCCGTCGTCGGCGCCGAGCTTCATCGCCGCCGAGATCGTCGGCGGGGTGGCCGCCTTCTTCGTCATCAAGGCCCTGTATCCCGGCGTCACCCCGGCGGAGGCGTCCGACATCATCTTCCCCCACCACCAGCGCGTCGAGTCCGAACCTCAGGTGACAATGGACACCACCCACGCGCCGCTCGAAGGCACCAGCGCCGACGGCGCTTCGAGCGCCTCGTCGCGTCACCCGCACCAGGACCCGACCTCGCCACCCACGGGGTGACGATCCCTTCCCGACAGGAGACCCATGCACCTCATCGCCATCGGAGGAAGCGACGCCGGCATCAGCGCGGCGCTGCGGGCTCGGGAGCTCGATCCCGACACCGAAGTCACCGTGGTGGTGGCCGACGCCTATCCCAACTTCTCCATCTGCGGCATCCCGTACTACGTCTCGGGTGAGGTCACCCACTGGCGCAACCTGGCGCACCGCACCATCGCGGATCTCGAGGCCACCGGCATGGGGCTTCGGCTCGACACGGTAGCCCGGCGTATCGATGTCGAGGGTCGCAAGCTCCTCGTCACCGACGCTCAGGGTAACGAGGAGCTCCTTCCCTATGACGAGCTGGTGGTCGGCACAGGGGCGGTGTCGGTCTGCCCACCCTTGAGGGGCCTGGCCGGTCCCGACGCCCTGGGGGTCGACGACGGGG
>JGI12269J14319_10000999_pt1 | contig 27931 bp, 22 predicted proteins | sample PeaSoiSIISIP2007_FD_14319 | JGI IMG/M metagenome (IMG submission 14319)
ATTGAGCCGGCGAGCTGGTAGCGGCGGGCGAGCGTCGCACAGCGCTCGGCATCCTTGGGCGCCATGCCTGCCAGGCTCACTTCGATGCCCTCGCCGCCGGCCTGCTTGAACGCCGCCACGAGTTCGCGCAGGCCGCCCTGGGAGAAACGGTAGCGGTGCGGGTGCGCCAAGACGGGCAATCCGCCGGCTTCGACGATGCACCGCACGGCGGTGGCGAGCTGCGGCCACGGCGCGGCAACGTAGCCCGGCCGGCCGCGTCTGAGCCAGCGCTCGAAGGCCTGCTCCAAACAATCGCAGAGCTCGAGCCGGCACAGTGCGCGCGCCAGATGCGTGCGCGTGGGCAGCGCCGCCTGCAGCGCCAGCGCGCCGAGCGTCTCTCCGGGCAATCCGGCGCGCTCGAGCCGCTGCGCCATCGCGGCGATGCGCTCGCGACGGCGCTGCAGCATCGCCTCGCAGTGCGACAGCAAGGCCGCATTGTCGAGCTCCAGCCGCAGCCCGATGATGTGTATTTCGCGCTCCTGCCATTGACAGCTCAGCTCGACGCCGCTCACGAAGCGGATGCCGGCCGCCACGCAGGCCTCGCGGGCCTGGGCGCAGCCGCTGACCGTGTCGTGATCGGTCAACGCCAGCAATTCGACCTCGCGGCGCGCTGCCAGCGCCACCAGCGACTCGGGCGACAACAGGCCGTCCGAGCGGTCGCTGTGGGTGTGCAAATCGATGCGCGCGGCCATGTGGCGATCAGGACTGGGCGAGCAATGCGGGCCAGTCGCGCGAGCGATCGGCGTAGGCCATGAAGGACGGATTGATCAGATTATCGTGCATGTTGTAGCGCAGAGGCCTGCCCGCGAGGTCCACCACGCATCCGCCTGCCTCGAGTACCACAGCCTGGCCGGCTGCAGTGTCCCATTCGGAAGTCGGGCCGCGCCGCACGTACAGATCACCGCTGCCTTCGGCCAGCAGGCCGAATTTCAGGGCGCTGCCGACGCAGATGCGCTGTTGCGCGCCTAAGCGATCGAGCATGCGGTCGAGCACCGCATCCCCGTGCGAGCGGCTGCCGAGGATGCGCAGGGTGGCACTCGCCGAGGGCTGGACGTGAATCGGCGTGCGAGCGCCGTCGGCGTCGCGGCGGAACGCGCCGCAGCCGCGCGCTGCCGCATACAGCACCGAGCGCGCCGGCGCATAAACCACCCCGAGCACCGGCTCGCTGTGCTCCACCAGCGCGATATTGACCGTGAACTCGCCATTGCGTTTGATGAACTCCCGCGTGCCGTCCAGCGGATCGACCAGCCAGAGCCGCTGCCAGTCGCGTCGCGTCTCGAAGCGCTGCGGCGGCGACTCCTCGGCCAACATCTCGATTTCGGGTGTCAGGGCACTGAGGCCCGCGCCGATGATCCGCTGCGCTGCCAGATCGGCCTCGGTCAGGGGCGAGCGATCGTGCTTGAGCGTGACGTCGAATGCGGTGCGATAGATGCGCATGATCTCATCGCCCGCAGCATCGGCAATCCCGATCACGGCGCTCAGCCAGTCCGCCAGCTGCTGCGGGCCCAAGTCAGTGCTCATAGGCACTATGATAGCCGACGCCATGAGCGCCCCGATTTTGCGCCCATCGCAATGGAGCCGGATCGAAACCGTGCTGCTCGATCTCGACGCGAGGCGGTCGCCGAGCTGCTGTAGGGCTCGCTAGCGTCCCGAGCGCCGCGATTCGCCGCCGCGGCCACGGCCACCGCCGCCGCCATGCCGGCCGCCGGGCCGGCCTCCGCGGTTGCCNCCGGGTCGCGCGCCGCGGGCGCCGCCGGGGCGTGCGGCGAATCGGGAGGTGGATTCTGCCAACGGCGCCCAGTGCTCCAATTTCGCCAGCAGCCCGGGCTCGACCGCTGCCACCGGAATCTTATGGCCGATGTATTGCTCGATATCCGGCAGCGAGATCGCATACTCCTCGCAGCCGAAGCTGATGGCATCCCCATCGGCGCCGAGGCGCGCCGTGCGGCCGATCCGATGCACGTAGTCGGGCGCGTCCTGCGGTAGATCGAAGTTGAATATGTGGCTTACGTCGGGGATGTGCAGTCCGCGCGAGGCCACATCGGTCGCGATCAGCACGGCAAGCTCGCCCTCATGAAACTGGCGCAGGAACTGCAGCCGCTTCTTTTGTGGCACATCGCCGGAAATCGCCTGCGCGTGAAAGCCGTTGGCGCGCAGCGCGGCCTCGAGCCGCTCGGCCATGCGCCGCGTATTGACGAACACCATGGTGCGATGGGCCTCGGTCTCGCGCAGCAGGCCGACCAGCAGTGGAATCTTTTCCACCATGGCCGGAAAGTAGATCACCTGCCGGATGCGATCGATGGTGACCTTGTCGGGTTCGATGCGCACCAGTTCGGGGTTGTTCATGTGCTCGTAGGCGAGCTCGAGCACCCGCTGCGACAGCGTTGCCGAGAACAGCATCGATTGCCGGTGCTCCGGCCGCGGCAGGCGCCTCAGGATGAAGCGAATATCGGCGATGAAGCCGAGATCGAACATGCGGTCGGCCTCATCGAGCACCAGCACCTGCACGTGGCGCATGTCGAACACGTGCTGCTTGAAATAGTCGATGATCCGTCCGGGCGTGCCGATCAGCACTTCGACGCCCTCGGCGAGGATCTGCCGCTGCTTGTCGTAGTCAGTGCCGCCGAACACGACTGCGATGCGAAGCCCCGTATGCTTGCCGAGCACGGCGGCATCCTTGTGGATCTGCACCGCCAGCTCGCGCGTCGGCGCCACGACCAGGGCGCGAATCGAGGTCGCGTGCCGCCCGGGCGTCGCCGGCTTCGACAGCAGCGATTGGAACAGCGCGACCAGAAAGGCGGCGGTCTTGCCGGTGCCGGTTTGCGCCTGCCCGGCGACGTCGCGGCCCTGCAGTGCGATCGGCAGGGTTTGCGCTTGAATCGGCGTGCAGTAGATGAAACCCGCATCGACGATGCCCTGCATGAGCGAGTCTGCCAGCGGCAGGGACTGGAAGGTCAGGGAACTGAGATGTGCATCACTCATTAAAGAATTCTTGTGTCCTCAAATGGCGACAACGCCGGTATCGACTCCACGATCGCCTCGAGACGTACTCAAGACTTGCAAAGCGCCCTGGAAAGGGCAAAAATAAGCACATCGGCGGTCGTTCTGTCCGCACACGCCAAGCCATCCAGACGCCAGCCAACCTAACTAGTGTAACCGTTAGACGGCTTTTCGGGGCAGCGCGTGGACTGCGCCGCCAATAATTTCAGTCCGGTCAATTACTCCAAAGCGATCTCGCAAATTCGTTCCTTGTCCCCAAATACAGATTTTCTCCCCTCAACGGAGGCCCAACTGCGTGACTAACGAGCACATTGTGCACACCTCGGACGCCAGCTTCGATCAGGACGTCCTCAAAGCCGAAAAGCCGGTGTTGCTGGATTTCTGGGCGGAATGGTGCGGTCCCTGCAAGATGATCGCGCCGATCCTCGATGAGATCGCCTCCGAGTACCAAGGCCGGCTGCGAATCGCGAAGCTCAACATCGACCAGAACCCACAGACACCGCCGAAATTCGGTATTCGCGGCATACCGACGCTGATCCTGTTCAAGAACGGCACGGTCGAGGCGCAAAAGGTCGGCGCCCTGTCGAAATCCCAGCTCGCGACTTTTCTGGACCAGCACCTGTGAGAGGCTATCTCGGTAATCAGGGCCGCAATCGGCCACAAAGCAACAAGGGACCGCGCCATGGCAACCGCGATGGCAATCGCGGCAATGGCCGGCCCGAGGACCTGCTGCCGGAGCTCGAGCCGATCGGGGAGGACGACGCCGAGGTCATCAGCCCGGCGGAGTTGGCACTGTCGCGCAGCTCGATGAACCTCACCGAGCTCAAGGCCAAGCCGATCCACGAGCTGGTCAAGATGGCCGAGTCGATGAGCCTGGAGAATCTTGCGCGCTCGCGCAAGCAGGACATCATCTTCTCGATCCTCAAGGCACACGCGCGCAATGGTGAGGACATCTACGGCGACGGCGTGCTCGAGATTCTGCAGGACGGCTTCGGCTTCCTGCGCTCGGCCGACGGCTCCTATCTGGCAGGGCCGGACGATATCTACGTCTCACCGAGCCAGATCCGGCGCTTCAATCTGCGAACCGGGGATACGATTTCCGGCCTCATCCGGCCGCCTAAGGACGGCGAGCGCTACTTTGCCCTGCTGAAGGTCGGCGAAATCAACTTCGATTCGCCGGACAGCTCGCGCAACAAGGTGCTGTTCGAGAATCTGACGCCGTTTCATCCGACCAAGCGCCTCAAGCTCGAGCGCGGCAATGGCAGCACCGAGGATCTGACCGCCCGCACCATCGATCTCGTGGCGCCGATCGGCAAGGGTCAGCGCGGCCTGATCGTCTCGCCGCCCAAAGCCGGCAAGACCATGCTGCTGCAGAACATCGCCACCTCGATTACCGCCAACCATCCGGAAGTGATCCTGATCGTGCTGCTCATCGATGAGCGGCCCGAGGAAGTCACCGAGATGCAGCGTACGGTCAAAGGCGAAGTGGTCTCGAGCACCTTCGACGAGCCGGCCGCACGTCACGTGCAGGTCGCCGAGATGGTGATCGAAAAGGCCAAGCGCCTCGTGGAGCACAAGAAGGACGTCGTCATCCTGCTCGATTCGATCACTCGCCTGGCGCGCGCTTATAACACCGTCGTGCCCTCATCGGGCAAAGTACTGACCGGCGGCGTTGACGCCAATGCTCTGCAGCGGCCCAAGCGCTTCTTCGGTGCCGCGCGCAACATCGAGGAAGGCGGCAGCCTCACGATCCTGGCCACGGCGCTGATCGATACCGGCTCGAAGATGGACGATGTCATTTACGAGGAGTTCAAGGGTACGGGCAACAGCGAGATTCATCTCGATCGCCGTATCGCCGAAAAGCGTGTCTTCCCGGCGGTCAACATCAACCGCTCCGGCACCCGCAAGGAAGAGCTGATCACCGATCCGGGCGAACTCGCGAAGATGTGGATCCTGCGCAAGCTCCTGCATCCCATGGACGAGCTGGCGGCCATCGAGTTTCTGCTCGACAAGATGAAGGATACCAAGGCGAACGCGGAGTTCTTCGAGGCGATGAAGCGCTGAAGTCTGCCCCTGCGCCGCGCGCGCGGCCAAGGGGGCAGAAAATTCCGGCAATGCGCTGCGCGCTGCCAGGCGCGTCGCCGCACGGCGACGGTGGCGCGGGTGTGGTTGCTTGGGTGATCATGGCGGCAACGCGGCCAACGCCGCATGCGGAGTCGAACCGACATAATGCGCCTCTTGCGGCATTGCGCACTGCTGCTCGCGCTGCCCATCATCGGCACCGCACTGGCGGCTCCCGCAGACGATGAGGTAATGCCCGCGCCGCTGCCGCCCGCAAGCCCGATCACGGACCATTTGGCGCTCGAGGCCGGTTTCTACTGGGGCCGCGTCAGCACCTACGGCCAATTCAATTCCGGCCAGGGAGTGCCGGGGACCGAGCTCAATGGCGAGCGGGACCTCGGCCTGAGCAATCAGGCCTATCAGCCGCGCATCGACCTGCTGTTCCGGCTAGAACAACGCGGCCGCTTGCGGGTCGATTTCCTCGACGTGCGCCGCAACGGTCTCGCGCTGCTCGACCGCACCATACAATTCGGCGATCAGACGTTCCAGTTGGCCCAGACGCTGCAGTCAAGCATCGACTGGCGGCAGATGGACATCACCTATACCTATTCATTCCTGCGTGGCGAGCGCTATGAGCTCGGCGCCGGCCTCGGCGTGCACCTGCTCGAGGCGCAGGCCATCGCACAAGTTCCCGGCACGCCGCAGCGAGTTGATTACTCCGAGGCCGGCCCTTTCGCCACCGTGGCGCTCGATGGCACCTATCTGCTCTCGAGCCGCTGGTCGCTCAACGCGCGCGCGCAGTACATGCGCCTGACCGTGAATTCCTTCACCGGGACGCTCGAGGATTTCCACGGCGACGTGCAGTATCGCTGGCGGCGCAACCTCGCCTTCGGCGTGAGCTATGAGTACTCCGAGCGGGAAGTCGATGTGAGTAACCGGGATCCTTCCGGCGTCATCCGACTGACCCTCAGTGGGCCGCAGCTGTTCGTGCGCGTGAGCTATTGAGCCGCAGCCTTGAGGGCCGCGACCGTCAGAGCGAAGCTCACCAGCCGCGAACGCAGTGAGGCGTGGAGGCCGACGCGCTCGCCGAGCCGTCAGTCGCGCAAGTGTTCGGCGATGAAATCGGCCATGAGTCCGACGGTGTCCGGATCGCGCAGCGGGCCGCCATGGCTCATCGCCGGCACAACGAGCACGCGGCTGCCGGCGAGCGTCTGCGCGACTTCGGTGGAATGCGCGCTCGGCACGAGTTCATCCGCACCGCCGTGCACCAGCAGCACCGGCAGCTCGATGCGCGCTGCGAGCTGCTTGGCGCAGTAGCTCTCCGGATCCCCGCCATAGCGCTTGCGAAACAGCGCTCGCGCCTGTTCGATCAATTGCGGCGACAGACCCAAGACCGTCGTAAAGGAATCGAACAGATAGCCGACATCGCGCGGTACACCGACCAGCACCGCGGCGCGCAGGCTCAGCTCGCGGTTTTCGGCGAGCCAGTGCAGCGCCGTGAGCGCGCCGAAAGAGTGCGCCACCACCGCCGCGACCGGACCGCGCTCAGTGCTGACCGCCGTGACGGCGTCGCGATAGACGTGCAGATCCAGGCGACGGCCGCTCGAGCGGCCGTGCGCAGGCGCATCGAAGGCAAGCACTCGCAGGCCACGCGCGCTCAAGGCTTCGATCGTTTCACGCAATCTTGCGGCATAGGATATCCAGCCGTGCAGAATCAACACCGTCGGGCCGGCGCCGGCCCACTCATACACCTGGATGTCGCCGCCCGCATGCGCGAGCCTGCGGTTCTGCGCTTGCTGCAGGAATTGCGATTCCTGCGGGCTCAATGTGCGGGCACGTGGGGTCGTGAACAGGCGCACGGCAAGTCGCGCCGCCAGCGGCGGGCTCACGGCGCCGAGCAGCCGAAACAAGGCACGCAGCCGTCTGCGCACGGAAGGGGTCAGACCAGGGAGTGTACGCTCGGCCTCTGGCCGCTCAGTCACGACTTCGCCCGAGACTTAACCTCACGAGCGATGGCTCGGTAGCCGATGTCGTGCCGCAGCTGCATGCCCTGGAAACGGATGGGTTCGATCAATGCATAGGCCTGGCGCTGCGCCTCCAGGACGCTCGGCCCGAGACCCACACCGCACAGCACCCGCCCGCCGCTGGTCACAACGCGACCGTGCTCGAGACGCGTGCCGGCATGAAACAGCTTCCCCGGCAACTGCGCGGCCGCATCGAGGCCTTCGATAGCATCGCCGAGACGCACATTCTCGGGATAGCCCGAAGCCGCAAGCACCACGCCGAGGGCGCAGCGCTGATCCCACTGCGGCGCGATGCGATCGAGCCCTCTGTCGAGCGCTGACTCGCACAGCTGCGTGAGATCCGCGCGCAGCCGCAGCATGATCGGCTGCGTTTCAGGATCGCCGAGGCGGCAGTTGAATTCCAGCACCTGGACGGCCCCGCTGGGACTGATCATGAGCCCGGCGTATAAAAATCCGGTGTAGGGCATGCCATCGGCAGCCAGTCCGCGCACGGTCGGCCAGATCACCTCGCGCATCACGCGCTCATGTACCTCGGCGCCGACCACCGGGGCGGGAGAGTAGGCGCCCATGCCGCCGGTGTTGGGTCCGCAATCGCCCTCGCCCAGTCGCTTGTGATCTTGCGAGCTCGCCAGCGGCAGCACGTGCTCGCCGTCTGCCATGACGATGAAGCTCGCTTCCTCGCCCTGCAGGAATTCCTCGATCACGATCTGCGCGCCGGCATCGCCGAAGCGGCCGCCGAGCATGTCACGCGCTGCGGCGTCGGCCTGCTCGAGGCTCTCGGCGATCACCACGCCCTTGCCCGATGCCAGACCGCTGGCCTTGATGACGATGGGCGCACGCTGCGCGCGCAGCCATGCGCTGTCGTAGTCGCTGCGCGTGAAGCTGCGATAGGCGGCGCTCGGGATGCCGTGCCGTCGCAGGAAGTCCTTGGCGTAGGCTTTCGAGCCTTCCAATTGCGCCGCCGCGGCGCTCGGGCCGAAGCAGCGCAATCCGCGCGCGCTGAATGCATCGACGACGCCAGCGACCAGCGGCGCTTCCGGCCCGATGATCGTCAAGTCAACGGCTTCGCGTTCGGCGAGCTCGACCAGCGCTGAAATATCGCCGGCCGCTACCGCGGCATTGCGTACGCGCGGCTCGCAGGCGGTGCCGGCATTGCCCGGCGCGACAATGACTGCGCGCACTCGCGCTGACTGGGCGCATTTCCACGCCAGCGCGTGTTCGCGCCCGCCGCCGCCCACGATCAGAATTCGCATGGCTCGGCTCGAGCTAATGGCGGAAATGACGCACGCCCGTGATCACCATAGCCATGCCGTGCTCATCGGCAGCGGCGATGACCTCCGCGTCGCGCTTGGATCCGCCCGGATGGATGACCGCGGCGAGCCCAAAGGAGGCAGCGACGTCGATGCCGTCGCGGAAGGGGAAAAAGGCATCCGAGGCCATGACCGCACCGCGCGGCTCGAGCTTCTCATCCGCGGCCTTCATGGCCGCCAGCCGCGTCGAATAGACGCGGCTCATCTGCCCGGCGCCGATGCCAATGCTGGCGCCGTCGCGTGCGAACACGATGGCGTTGGATTTGACGAACTGCACTACCGTCCAGGCAAACAGCAGGTCACTGAGCTCGCGCTGCGTGGGCCTGCGGCGGCTCACGACGCGCAGCTCGCTCGGATCGATACGCGCGAGATCGCGCTGTTGCAGCAGCACGCCGCCGCGCACGCTGCGCAGCTCGAGCTGCGCGCCGAGCTCATTGGCGGGGTCGCTCAAATCCCCGCTGACCAACACGCGCAGGTTCGGCTTGGCGGCAAAGGCGGCGATCGCAGCCGGGCTCAAGGTGGGTGCGACGATGAGCTCGGCGAATTGCGTCTCGATGATGGCCCGCGCAGTCGGCTCGTCGAGCTCGCGATTGAACGCGATGATGCCGCCGAAGGCGGAGGTGGGATCGGCGCGATAGGCGCGGCGGTACGCCTCGAGGCCATCGCCCGCGACGGCCACACCGCAAGGATTGGCGTGCTTGACGATCACGCAGGCGGTGTTGGCGAAGCAGCGCACACATTCGATGGCGGTATCGGCGTCGGCGATGTTGTTATAGGACAAATCCTTGCCCTGCAGCACGCGCGCGCTGCTGATCGAGCTGCCGCGCAGGCCCGGTTCGCGGTAGAAGGCGGCACGCTGGTGCGGATTTTCGCCGTAGCGCAGCTCCTGCTGCTTATCGAAATACAATGCGAGCTGATCCGGAAACTCTTCCTCGGCAAAATTCTGCCGCTGCTGCAGGTAACTGGCGACGATCGTGTCATAGCGCGCGGTGTGCGCGAATGCCTTGGCTGCGAGCCGCGAGCGCGTGTCGATCGAGGTGTCCCCGGAAGCGTCTATTTCCGCGAGCACGCCGGCATAGTCCTGCGGATCGACCAGCACCGTGACGTCGGCGTGGTTCTTGGCCGCAGCGCGCAGCATCGCCGGCCCGCCGATGTCGATGTTTTCGATCGCCTCGGCGTAGCTGCAGTCCCGCGCGATCATGGCCGCGAATGGATAGAGATTCACCACCAGTAGGTCGATGGCCTCGATGCCGTGGGCGCGCATGAGTTCATCGTCGATGCCGCGCCGACCGAGCAGCCCGCCGTGTACGCGCGGGTGCAGCGTCTTGAGTCGGCCGTCCAGAAGTTCGGGAAAGCCGGTGTAGTCGGCGACCTCGCGTACCGGCAGTCCATGATCCACCAGCACTCGGGCCGTGCCGCCGGTCGAGAGTAGCTCGATGCCGCGTCGGTGCAATTCGGCGCCCAGCGATGCCAGCCCGCTCTTGTCCGAAACCGACAACAGCGCACGTCGGATGGGCATGGATCTGTCGAAACTTGAGGATCGGCTGTCAGTCGGACAGGCCGAGCTCTCGCAGTTTTTTGCGCAAGGTGCCGCGATTGATGCCGAGAATCACGGCCGCGCGGCTTTGATTGCCGGCTGCATAGTCGAGTACGGCGCGGAACAGTGGTTCTTCGACCTCGCGCAGCACCATGTTGTACAGCCGTGCCGGGCGATGACCATTGAGACTCGCGAAATAATCATTCAATGCGCGTTCTGTGTGGCTGCGCAGTGGCAGCTCCCGGCCATTGGTCTTGGTGCCGTTGGTTCTGATCATATTCTGCCTGCTCGCTTTCCCCATGCCCGGGCCCCTCCGGCCCGCGAGTCACACCCGGTCCTCAGGCTGCTTCGAGCTGAGCCCAGTGCTCGAAGCCGCGCTTGGCTGCGGCAAACTGCGAAGCCGAATCTTCCGCTGCCATCAAGCTCGGCCGCAGTGCGATCGTTTCGGAATGTTGCCGGCAATACCAGCCGAGATGCTTTCGCCCCATCCGAACCCCGGTGTACTCGCCATAGAACTCATACAGGGACTCGAGGTGCTGAAGAATGATCTCTGTCTTGAACTCGCGCAAGAGCGGCGCGGCGAATTGATTGCTCAGGAACGCATTGACATCACGAAAGATCCATGGTGCACCCTGCGCCGCGCGGCCGAGCATTACTCCTTCTGCACCGGTGAAATCAAGTACCGCGCGCGCTTTCTGTGGCGAATCGATGTCACCATTCGCGATCAGTGGCATGTCGAGCGCGCAGCGCGTGCGTCGGATCGTGTGATATTCCGCAGCGCCGCGAAATAAATCGGCGCGCGTGCGGCCATGCACGCTCAGCGCCGCAACGCCGCACGCCTGCGCGATTGCAGCCACGCGCGGTGCGTTGCGATGCGCGCCATCCGTGCCAGTGCGGATCTTGAGTGTCACCGGCACCGATACCGCGCGTACCACTGCCGATAGGATGCGCTCGACGAGCGCCTCGTCGGCCAGCAGCGCCGAACCGGCATCGCGGCGACAGACTTTTTTTGCCGGACAACCCATGTTGATGTCAATGATTTCCGCTCCGAGCTCGACGTTGACGCGCGCTGCGCTCGCCAGCTCATCCGGCTCGGAACCGAGCAGCTGCACCACGCGCGGTTCGGGTTCGCCCTCGTGATCCATGCGCCGCCGCGACTTGGCGCTGTTCCACAAGCGCTGATCGGCGCTGAGCATCTCGGCCGGCGCCAAGGCCGCACCGAAGCGGCGGCACAGTTGGCGAAACGGGCGATCGGTCACCCCGGCCATTGGGGCCAGCACCGAGCGCGCCGTGAGTGTGTAGCGGCCAATGCGCATGCTCAGCGCGCTGACACTGCGGCCGTGGTTGCGCTCGATGGCACGTCGCCGGCGCAGCGCAGTGTGCCGTTGCTGGCGCGCAGACACACGTCGAGCTCGAAACTCGCGCTCATCGCGCTCGGATCGCGCACCGCGACCTCGCTGTCGACGCGCTCGTCGCGGGCCAGAAATGCGCGTGGCGGCACACCGCCCGGCCAATACTGCTCAGGGCTCAGATTGCTGGCCGCAACGCGCTTGCCATAGCGGTCCAGCAGCGTCAGTCGCAGCAGCGGCGCAGGCTGCGCGCGCGCCGAGCGGTTGGCGAGGCTCACGCGTACGCGAATGACCTGGCTGTCTTGAGGATCGACGACCGCGCCCTGCTGGCGCACGTCGTAGGCCTCCAGATCCCAATGCGGATCGAGCGGCAATCCGATCGCGGCATAGGTTGGGCTCAGCGCCGCGCGCCAGGCAGGTGAGGCCGCCAGAGAGTCGCGCCAGTGATGGATGGCTTGCAGGGCGAGCAGCAGCAGCAATGCGCTGCTGCCTGCAATCCAGAGCCAGCGCGGCCGTGGCTGCGCGTCCTCGCTCGCTGCCGTGGGTTGCTCCAGCCCGGCAGCTTCGAGCGCCTCGAGCTCAGTGAGCTCGCCGCCGTCCGTGGTGGCGAGTGTCTGTGGCGCCGTCGCCACGGGCTCTTGTGCGGCAATCGCCAAACGTTGCGTCAGCGCTGCGATCTCACTGTCGACCGATGCCTCGGGTACGAACTCTTCGGTCTGCGTGATGCCTTCGCCTTCGAGTACGATGGTTTCGAAAGTGCCAGTGCCCTCGGCGAAATTGGATTCGTTTTCGATCGCCCCGTCGCTTGATTGCTCGGTGGTCAGATGCATCTCGGGGCCCGCAGCCGGTTGCACGTCCGATGCGCTCTCGCCGGGCGTTGCGGGCTGTTCGGGCGCGGCATCGCGCAAGGCCGCGGCGATCTGCGAAGTGGAGGCGTGATCAGCCGGCGTCGGCTGCGGCGTTGCGCCGTCCTCACCGGCCGGTTCTTCGCTCAAGGTCAGCAGCGCGTTGAAAACGTTGGCGCAGCGCCCACAGCGCACGTAGCCCTGACCCATCCGCAGATCGTGGGCGGTGACCGCGAGCGTCAGCATGCACTTCGGGCAGACCGTGAACATGGCGATCAGGTGCCGATCATCGTCGCTGTCCCATGCTCGTGCTCATTGCGTCGGCCGTGCAGTGCTACCCAGCCGTCGCGCTGCGCATAGCGCTTCATATCAAACCACGCCGCATAGCGTGCCGCCACTGCCGCTTCCTGTGACAGCAGGATCCCGGCCAGCAGCGCCTCGCCGCGAGGCGCCACCAGCGAGGCGATGCCCGGAGCCAGGATGAGCAGAATTTCACTGAGAATGTTGGCGATGAGCACGTCGCAGCCGCGCGGCAGCTGCCACTCGTGCTCGCATAGCTGCAGACACGCGGCAACGCCGTTGTCGTCGGCGTTCTCGCGCGTGGCGAGCAGCGCCTGCGCATCGATGTCGAAGGCATAGGCGCGCTGCGCGCCGAGCTTGAGAGCCGCGATCGCGAGCACTCCCGAGCCGCTGCCATAGTCGATGAGATCGCGCCCTTCAAGAGTCGCGCCGTCGATCCATTCCAGACACAGCGCCGTGGAGGCATGCGTGCCGGTGCCGAATGCCAGGCCGGGATCGAGCCGCACCACCGCGGCGTCAGCGGCCGTCACCGTCTCGTGGCGCGGACACACCCAGAGACGGCGACCGAACCGCAGGGCATGAAAATCCCGCAGCCATTCGCGCTCCCAGACACGATCGGTTACCGCACGCGCTCGTAGCCGTGCCGGCTCGAGGCGCAGCGCCAACGCCAGCGTGGCGATCAGCCTCGCCTCGGCGAGCTCAGGCGCGAATAGTGCCTTCAGGCGCGTTCGCGACCACAGCCGCACCTCTCCCGGCAGCGGCTCGAATACGGCACCGGCCAGCGCCTCATGGCCCGCACTGCCCTGGAGCGCCGTCAGCTCCTCACGCTCGTCGCTATAAGTGACGCTCAGTGCACCGCAGTCGAAGCAGGCCGTCTCGGCCTGCTCCGGGTCGCGCGGCCCTAGCTCGAAACTCAGCTCCAGGTGCGGCATGGGCCGCCCCGGCATGGCCGCCGGCGGAGTCCGTGCCGACCCATCACTTGAGCCCCAGACGACGCTCGAGATAATGGATGTCGAGACCCCCGCCCTGAAAGGCCGCGTGCGCCAGGATTTCCTGATGCAACGCCGTGTTGGTCTTGATGCCCTCGACGACCAGTTCGGCGAGCGCATTGCGCATGCGCGCGATCGCCGTCTCGCGCGTATCGCCGTGCGCGATGAGCTTGCCGATCATCGAGTCATAGTGCGGTGGCACGCTGTAGCCTGAGTAGACGTGGCTGTCGACGCGGATGCCGGGGCCGCCGGGCGGGTGCCAGAGCTTGATCGGCCCGGGGGAGGGCATGAAGGTGCGCGCATCCTCGGCGTTGATGCGGCACTCGATGGCGTGACCGCGAAACTGCACGTCGGCCTGTGAGTAGGGCAGCTTCTCGCCGGCGGCGATCGTGAGCTGCGCCTTCACCAGATCGATACCGGTGGTGAACTCGGTCACCGGGTGCTCGACCTGGATGCGGGTATTCATCTCGATGAAGTAGAACTCGCCGTCCTGATACAGGAACTCCAGCGTGCCGGCACCGCGATAGCTGACCGCGCGGCACGCCTCCACGCACAGCTCACCCATCTGCCGCCGCTGCTTGGCGGTGATGCCCGGCGCTGGCGCCTCCTCGATGACCTTCTGATGGCGGCGCTGCATCGAGCAGTCGCGCTCGCCCAGGCTGATCACGTTGCCATAATGATCGCCGAGTACCTGGAACTCGATGTGTCGCGGCCGCTCGAGGAATTTTTCCATGTATACGGAGTCGTTGCCGAACGCGGCCAGTGCTTCGGACTTGGTGACAGCGATCGAGCTCAGCAATGCCCCCTCGGCGTGCACGACACGCATGCCGCGGCCGCCGCCGCCGCCGGACGCCTTGATGATGACCGGGTAGCCGAGGTCGCGCGCGATGCGCAAGTTGTCTTCCGACTTGTCGCTGAGAGCGCCGTCGGAACCTGGGACGCACGGCACCTTCTGGCGGCGCATGATGTTGATCGCCGATACCTTGTCGCCCATGAGACGGATGGTCTCGGCCTTCGGTCCGATGAATATGAAGCCGCTCTTCTCGACGCGCTCGGCGAAGTCCGCGTTCTCGGACAGAAAGCCGTAGCCGGGGTGGATCGCCACCGAATCGGTGACTTCGGCCGCGCTGATGATGGCGGGCATGTTCAGGTAACTCAAGGCCGACGGCGGTGGCCCGATGCAGACCGATTCATCGGCCAGCAGGACGTGTTTGAGACTGGCATCGGCGGTCGAATGCACCGCGACCGTCTTGATGCCGAGCTCCCGACAGGCTCGCAGAATGCGCAGCGCGATTTCGCCGCGATTGGCGATAACGATTTTTTCCAGCATGGAACCGAGCTATTGAATAATGAACAACGGCTGCCCGAACTCCACCGGCTCGCCGTTCTTGACGAGGATGGCTTGGACCGTTCCGGCCTTTTCCGCTTCGATCTGATTCATCATTTTCATCGCCTCGATGATGCACATGACCTGGCCGACTTCGACCTCATCACCGATCTCGACGAAATTCTTGGCACCCGGGGAAGGCGCGGAGTAGTACGTGCCGACCATGGGTGCGGTCACCGTGTGATCACCGGCCCCTGCCCGCGCCGCGGCCGGTGCGGGGACGGCCGCTGCTGCCCTCGGCTCAAGCACCGGCGCGGCGCTCGGCGCGATGGTCAGGGGCGGGGGCGGGAACTGTGCGTACTGTGGCGGTGGGGCTGGCACCGCCCGCGCGATCCGCAGCGTCTCTTCTCCCTCTCGGATCTCGATCTCGGCAATACCGGATTCCTCGAGCAGCTCGATCATTTTTTTGATTTTCCGAATATCCATGCAAGATGACCCCGGTTAGGTAGCTAGCGCTCGACATCGGGTCGCCGGTGCTGGGCTCGAAATACCAGCTTGAAGCGCGGCCTTAAGTTAACTGCGATCTTCAAGCCGCTGATGACTGCGGCTCATGGTTAGGGTTGTAGGGTGCCGGTGACGGAAATTCTCCCCAGATCCGCGCCGAGAATGTACCCAATTTGCGTCGATTTGCCTAATTTCTGGCCGAAGTGTCGGGATCCTGCGCGGATCGTGCCAGAAGCCAGTTGCGGCTCCAGAGCGGCTCTGTTTGGGCTGGCAGCCACACTTTTGTTGTGCTCCAACCTGGGCTAACCGCTGTTTTGTTGCGCCTTCGCCCGGTCCACCGCGAGCTCCCGCAGGCGGCTGGCGATCTGCGAGCGCGCCTGCGCCATGTTGACCTGCCCCGCCGCGAGGGCGCGCATCTGCGTCAGGATGAAGTCCGCCTCGTCCCTGTGCAGCTCGCCGATTTTGAGCGCGACGATGCGCCCTTGGCCGTCGGCGAACACCGAGAACGGCAGCACCGTGTCCATGCCGAACTGCGCCGCCGCCTCCAGCCCCTGTTGCTCGCCGACCAGCACCGGATAGTCGATCGGTGTATGGCGCAGGTACTCCTGCACGGCCGAGCCGACATCCACGGCGATGCCCACGATCTCGAGCCGCTCGCCGCGATAGCGCTCGCGGAGCTCGCGCAGCAGCGGGATCTCGCGCCGGCACGGCGCGCACCACGTGGCCCAGAAATTAATGATGAGCGGACGGCCGCTGAACGAGCGCAGCGTGCGGGTCGCTCCCGTGAGATCGGGCAGCGCCAGATCCGGTACCGTGCTCGGCACCGGCCGCGAAGGCGGCGCCGGCGCAGCGGCGCTGCCGGGCTCGGCATCGCTGCCCGGTAGGGCGATGCCCGAGGCGGCGGCCGGCGAGTCGAGCTCACCCGGGACTGGCGGCGAGTGCCGCTCGGATTGCAATCGATAGGACGCAAATCCTGCGGCGAGCCCGGCGCCCACCACCAGGGCGACGGCCACAGCACGTTGCAGCGATTTCAAGCGGGAAGGCGCTAGCTCGTTGCCAGCGCCTGGCGCAGCAGAGCCGCAAAATTCGCCGCCTTCATGTAGCCGACGACACGAAAACGCTGCTGCTCGTGGCCTTCGGGATCGTAGAAGGCGATGGTCGGTGGTCCGTAAATCTGAAACTCATGCAACAGCGCCTGGTCCTCGGAACTGTTGGCCGTGACGTTGGCCCGCAGCAGGCGCACCGACTGCAGCGCCTGTCGAACTTCCGGGTCGGTGAAGGTGTAGCGTTGCATTTCCTTGCACGACGTGCACCAGTCGGCGTCGATGTCGAGCATCACGGCCTGGTGCGCGGCCGCGGCGGCCTGCACCTCGCGCCGCAGGTCCGCCACCGTGCCGATGAGGTGGAACGGCAGCGTCTGCACCGTCGCGGCACTGCGCTGCAGCGGATGCCATAGGTCGCTGGCACCGCGTGCCGCGCCGAACAGCAGCGTAATTCCGTAGACGCCAGCGATCAGCGCCGCACCGCGCGCGAGCCAGCGGCGGCCATGCGCGCGTCGCGCGCGGGCGCCATGCGAGGTCCAGAAGACCCCTGCCGCGGCGAGCGCGGGCACCGCAAACAGCAACAGCGTGATGCGCGGCGGCACGATGCGCGCGAGCATCCAGGCGGCCATGCCCAGCATCAGCACGCCGAACAGCCGCTTGACGCTGTCCATCCAGGTGCCCGCGCGCGGCAGCCAGCGGCCGGCCGAGCTGCCGACCACCAGCAACGGCGCGCCCATGCCCAGACTCATGGCAAACAGTGCCGCCGCCCCGCGCGCCACAGCGCCGCTTTGACCGATGACTACCAGGGTCGCGACCAGCGCCGGAGCTACGCACGTGGTGACGATCAACGCCGAGAGCATGCCCATGACGGCGACACCCCCGAAGGTACCGGCGCGCTGTCGGTTACTGGTTTGTGCCAAGCGAGTCTGCAGAATGGCGGGCATCTGCACGCTGTACAGGCCGAACATTGCGCACGCCATGGCGACGAATAACGCCGCGAACAGCACGATGATCCAGGGCTGCTGGAATACGGCCTGAACCTGCTTGCCCGCGGCCGCAAACAGGGCACCGGTCGCGGTGTAAGTCACTGCCATGCCCAGCACGTAGGTCAGCGACAATGCGAAAGCTCGCGCGGTTGTGAGGCGCGGCCCCTGTCCGACGATCAGTCCCGAGAGTATCGGTACCATGGGTAGAACGCAGGGCGTGAAGGCCAGCAACAGGCCGACCCCGAAGAACGTTCCGAGCACACCGAGCAGGTTGCCCGAGCGGATCAGTGCCGCGAGCCGATCCTGCTCAGAGACGTAGCCGCTTTGGGTCGCACCGCCCGTGCCGCCCGCGCCCGCGGCGCCCGTCGGCCAGGCAATCTTGAGATTCTGCGTGATCGGTGGATAGCAAAGACCCGCCTCGGCGCAGCCCTGATAGGTCACCCGCAAGGCCATGACCGAGCCGGCGGCAAGCGGGCGAGTCAGCGGCACCGTCGCGATGAGCTCATCGTGATAGACCATCTGCTCACCAAAATTCTCGTCCGACTTGATCTGACCCGTAGGAAACTGAGTGGCGCCGATTGTGGCGGCATCGTCTGCGATCTTGATGCGATCTCGATACAAGTAATAGCCTGGAGCGATGATCCAGTCGAGCCGGATGCGCTGCGCACCATCGGCGCTGGCGCTGAGGCGGAACGCCTGCTCCGGGGGTAGGAAATCCTCCGTGGCCTGCGCTTTGCGCGACTGAACGAGCACCGCATCGAGGTCGTCGCTGCCTGTGGCTCGCACAGTGCCTGCCGCCCAGGCGCGGTTCATGGGGGATGCGGCGGCCACCGCCACGATGATCAGGGCGGCCAGCGTAAGCAAGACACCCCGACGAGCCGGGGAGCGGTGTTGATAGCGCCGATCCATAAGCTCTTGACTCTGCTGGCTCACAGGAGTGCCCATCCTCTCAGAATTCGCGCGCCCCCGGCCTGGCTTGAAACACAGTTCTGGCAATACGCACTAATCGCTTGAAAATCAAGCCATTGATTCCATATCCAGCGCTACGACAAGGCTCTGAACCCACAATCTTGGCCCGATGGGGCTTGAATTTCCAGTCTTCGTCCTTATGATTAGCAGCCAGCGAGGGAGAGTGCTAACAGACCTCGGAGGTAGGCGTCCGCACAGCGTCCGCCGCCTTTAGTGATCCATTTAACGCAACGCATAAAAGGAGTGGCATCCATGAAGATTCGTCCTCTTCATGACCGAGTGATCGTCAAGCGCATAGAGGAAGAGCGCACGTCGCCCGGCGGTATCGTGATTCCGGACACCGCGGCCGAGAAGCCCGTCCAGGGCAAGATCGTCGCGGTCGGCAAGGGCAAGATTCTCGAAGACGGGCAGGTGCGGCCGCTCGACGTAAAAGTCGGCGACAAGATCCTGTTCGGCAAATACAGCGGCACTGAAGTGAAAGTCGAAGGCGAAGACCTCGTGGTCATGCGCGAAGAAGACGTCATGGCCGTCATCGAAGGCAAGTAATTCCTGAGGACTACAGCAATGGCAGCCAAAGAAGTACGTTTCAGCGACGACGCCCGGCAACGCATGTTCCGGGGCGTCAACATCCTGGCGAACGCCGTCAAGGCGACGCTCGGCCCGAAAGGCCGCAATGCGGTGCTCGAGAAGAGCTTCGGCGCTCCGACCGTGACGAAGGACGGCGTTTCGGTGGCGAAGGAGATCGAGCTCAAGGACAAGTTCGAGAACATGGGCGCGCAGATGGTCAAGGAAGTCGCGTCCAACACCTCGGACGAGGCCGGTGACGGCACCACCACCGCGACCGTGCTCGCGCAGGCAATCATCCGCGAAGGCCTCAAGGCCGTGGCCTCGGGCCGCAACCCGATGGACATCAAGCGCGGAATCGACAAGGCGGTCATCGTGGTGACCGAAGAGCTCAAGAAGCTCAGCAAGCCCTGCAAGGACAGCAAGGCAATCGCGCAGGTCGGCACGATTTCGGCCAATTCCGATGAGAGCATCGGCAAGACCATTGCCGACGCGATGGAGAAGGTCGGCAAGGAAGGCGTCATCACGGTCGAAGAGGGTTCGGGTCTGGACAATGAGCTCGACGTGGTCGAGGGCATGCAGTTCGATCGCGGCTATCTCTCGCCGTATTTCATCAACAACCAGGCCAATCAGACCACCGAGCTGGAAAAGCCGTATGTGCTGCTGGTCGATAAGAAGATCAGCAACATTCGCGAGCTGCTGCCGGTGCTCGAGTCCGTGGCCAAAGGCGGTCGTCCGCTGCTCGTGGTGGCCGAGGACGTCGAAGGCGAAGCCCTCGCGACGCTGGTCGTGAACAACATCCGCGGCATTCTCAAAGTCGCGGCGGTGAAAGCCCCGGGCTTTGGTGATCGCCGCAAGGCCATGTTGGCCGATATTGCGGTGCTGACCGGTGGCACGGTGATCTCGGACGAGGTCGGGCTGTCGCTCGAGAAGGCCTCGCTGAACGATCTGGGTGAGGCCAAGAAGATCGTGGTGGAGAAGGAAAACACCACCCTCATCGACGGCGCCGGCAAGGCTTCCGACATCAAGGCTCGGGTGGAGTCGATCCGCCAGCAGATCGAGGAAGCGACTTCCGACTACGACAAGGAAAAGCTGCAGGAGCGCGTTGCCAAGCTCTCCGGCGGTGTCGCCGTGATCAAGGTCGGCGCTGCCACCGAGATCGAGATGAAGGAAAAGAAGGCCCGTGTCGAAGATGCGCTGCACGCCACGCGTGCCGCGGTCGAAGAAGGCGTGGTGCCTGGTGGCGGCGTGGCGCTGATCCGCGCGCTCAAGGTGCTCGAGAAGCTCGACGCTGCGAATGAGGACCAGGCGGTGGGCGTGCGCATCCTGGCGCGCTCGATCGAGGAGCCGCTGCGTCAGATCGTCGAGAATGCTGGTGAAGATGCCGCCGTGATCCTCAATAAGGTCAGGGACGGCAAGGGCAGCTACGGCTACAACGCTGCCACCGGTGAGTTCGGTGATTTGATCGAGGCCGGCATTCTGGATCCGACCAAGGTGACGCGTCTGGCGTTGCAGAACGCGGCATCGGTTGCGGGTCTGCTGCTGACCACCGAGGTCATGGTCGCCGAGGCTCCGAAGGAGGAGCCCGAGCACGGCCATGGGCCCCCGGGCGGCATGGGCGGCATGGACATGTAACGCGCACTGCGCGCGTCTACGGGCCTAGAAGCCGAAACAGGGCCGGACGCAAGTCCGGCCCTGTTGCTTTGTGCGGCAGGCGGGTCGTGCACTTAAGGCCGTGCGGCGTGGCGCGGGGCAACACGCCCCTGCGCGCCCCCGGCGCGGCCTGCTGCCGGGCCGGCAAATAAGCGCTGGCGTTCATATCAGCGCGTGCCCTGGGCAGCGCCGAAACGCCGAAATGGGTAATGTATATGTAACGAATGGTTAACTTTACAAACCAAAATTCTTCGGTATAGTGACTGCCAGGGTGAGGCGGACGCCAGTTCGCGGAGCCCTAAAAGTCGCGGAACAAGACCCCCCCGTTTCCGCGCAATACCTTGAAGCCCCGCAATGCGGGGCTTTTTTTTGCCCGCGCTGCAGCGCCGTTGCGGCATCATTAGCCGGCCGTGCGCTCCCTTTGCCGAGGCTCTGCCCATGTCGATTCACGTCGCGCTCAATCACCTCACTCATTACCGCTACGACCGCGCGGTACGATTGAGTGCGCAGCAGGTTCGCCTGCGGCCGGCGCCGCATTGTCGCACGCGCATCCTGTCGTATTCGCTGCGGGTCGAGCCCGCCAAGCACTTCATCAACTGGCAGCAGGATCCGCAGAGCAACTATCTCGCACGCCTGGTATTCCTGGAGCGTACGCGCGAGTTGCGTATCGAGGTGGATCTGATCGCCGAGATGGCGGTGCTCAACCCGTTCGATTTCTTCCTCGCGCCCTATGCCGAGTCGGTGCCGTTCGAGTACGAGCGCGCCGAAGCAATCGAGCTGGCCCCATTCCTGGTGCAGCTGCCCGCGTCGCCGGCATTCGCGCAGTATCTGACGCGCATCTCGCGTGCGAGGACCCGCACGATCGATTTTCTGGTGGCGCTGAATCAGCGGGTCGCCGGCGACGTGCGCTATGTTGTCCGCATGCAGCCCGGGGTGCAGACGCCCGAGGAAACGCTGCGCAGCGCCGAGGGCTCCTGTCGCGACTCCGCTTGGCTGCTGGTGCAGCTGCTGCGTCATCTCGGCCTCGCCGCGCGCTTCGTCTCGGGCTACCTGATACAGCTCACGAGCGACGTCAAAGCCCTGGATGGTCCATCCGGACCGTCGGCAGATTTCACCGATCTGCATGCCTGGTGCGAGGTCTATCTGCCCGGTGCGGGCTGGATTGGGCTCGATCCCACCTCGGGGCTGCTGGCCGGGGAAGGCCACCTGCCGCTCGCCTGTACCCCTGAACCCACATCGGCCGCGCCGGTCAGCGGTGAAGTGGATGATTGCGAGGTGCAGTTCGAGCATCGGATGTCGGTGGCGCGCGTTTGGGAAGCGCCGCGCGTCACCAAGCCCTACACCGAGGATCAATGGCGCGCGATCGAGCAGCTCGGCGTCGACATCGATGCGCAGTTCACGCGCAGCGATCTGCGGCTGACCATGGGCGGGGAGCCGACGTTTGTCTCGCTCGACGATCCGGACGGCGCCGAGTGGAACACCGCCGCCCTGGGACCGGACAAGCGGCGGCTGGCAGCCGAGCTGTTTCACCGCCTGCGCGATCATTATGCGCCCCATGGGCTGACCCACTTCGGTCAGGGCAAATGGTATCCCGGCGAACAGCTGCCACGCTGGTCGCTGAATTGCTTCTGGCGCCGCGACGGCGAGCCGCTGTGGACCGCCCGCGAGCTCATTGCCGACGAAACGCGCGATGACGGCGCGACTCCGGCGGCGGCTGAGCGCTTCCTGCGCGGCGTCGCCGAGCGCCTGGGGGTCGATGCGCATCATGTATTCGCGGCCTACGAGGACGTGTTCTATCACCTCTGGCGCGAGCGGCGGTTGCCGATCAACGTCGATCCGCTCGACTCGAAGCTGGAGGATCCACAGGAGCGGGCGCGCCTCGCGCGCGTGTTCGGCCAGGGACTCGAGCGCATCGCCGGCCATGTGCTGCCGCTCGTGCGCGATGAGCGCAGCCAGCGCTGGCAGAGTGGCGCCTGGTTTCTGCGCTTGAAACGCTGCTATCTGGTTCCGGGGGATTCGCCGCTGGGGTTGCGCCTGCCGCTGGAGTCACAACCGTGGGTTGCGAGCAGCGAATATCCCTACATCTTTGCGCCCGATCCGATGCAGAACCTGCAGCCGCTGCTGCCGTACGCACCGATGCGCCCGCAGCCGCGCGATGCCGCGGCGAGCGTGGCCGCGGCGCGCGTCCCGCGCGCACACGAGTCCGCACACTGGATCGCACGTACCGCGCTGTGCGCCGAGCCGCGCGGCGGCGTGCTCCATGTCTTCATGCCGCCAACGCATGCGCTCGAGGACTATCTGGATCTGGTGGCGGCGATCGAGGCCACGGCTAAAGACCTGGCTCAACCGGTGCAGCTCGAGGGCTACGAGCCGCCAGAGGATCCGCGACTGAACAGTTTCCGCGTGACGCCGGATCCGGGCGTCATCGAGGTCAATGTGCACCCCGCGCACGACTGGGACGAGCTGGTCGAACGCACGCAGTTCCTGTACGAGGCGGCGCGCGCCTCGCGGCTCGGCAGTGAGAAATTCATGCTCGACGGCCGCCACACCGGCACGGGCGGCGGCAATCACTTCGTGCTCGGCGGGGCGACGCCGTCGGACTCGCCGTTCCTGCGCCGGCCGGATCTGCTCGGCAGCCTCATCGCCTACTGGCACAATCATCCCTCGCTGTCGTACCTGTTTTCCGGTTTGTTCATCGGGCCGACTTCACAGGCGCCGCGCGTCGATGAGGCCCGCAACGATTCGCTGTACGAGCTCGAGCTGGCGCTGCAACAGTTGCCGCCGCCGCCGCCGCCGCCGCTGCCCGGCACGGCGGCCGCGAGCGTGCCACCCTGGCTCACCGATCGATTGCTGCGCAACCTGCTGATCGATGTGACCGGCAATACGCATCGCGCTGAATTTTGCATCGATAAGCTCTATTCGCCGGACGGCCCCAGGGGCCGGCTGGGTCTGCTGGAATTGCGCGCCTTCGAAATGCCGCCGCACCCGCGCATGAGTCTCACGCAGCAGCTGCTGCTGCGCTCGCTGCTGGCCCGCTTCTGGCAGACGCCCTACCGGCCGCAGCGCCTGGCGCGCTGGGGTAGCGAGCTGCACGACCGCTTCATGCTGCCCTATTTCGTGCAGCGGGATTTCGCCGACGTACTCAGCGAGCAACGCGCGGCTGGTTTTGCGCTCGACCCGGCCTGGTTTGCGCCGCATTTCGAATTCCGCTTCCCCAAGCTCGGTGAGGCGTCGTTCAGCGGCACCCACCTCGAGCTGCGCCACGCGCTTGAGCCCTGGCATGTCATGGGCGAGGAGAGCACCGTCGGCGGCACGGTGCGCCACGTGGACTCTTCGGTCGAGCGGCTGCAGGTGCACGTCACGGGTTTGCCGCCGGATCGCTTTGCGCTCACGTGCAACGGCCGCATCGTGCCGTTGCGGCCGACCGGCGCAGTGGGAGAATTCGTGGCGGGAGTACGCTATCGTGCCTGGCAGCCGCCCTCGGCGCTGCATCCCAAGATAGGAGTGCATTCGCCCTTGACCTTCGATCTGTTCGATACCTGGATGCAGCGCTCGCTCGGCGGCTGCCAGTACCACGTCGCTCATCCCGGCGGACGCAGCTATAGCAGCTTTCCGGTCAACTCCTTCGAGGCCGAAAGCCGTCGCCTGGCGCGCTTTTTCCGCATGGGTCACACCCCTGGCGGGGCCGCCGCGCAGTGGCCAGCCGCAGCGCCGGCGCCGGCGCCGACGGCCGGCAGCCCCGAATTTCCATTCACGCTCGATCTGCGCCGCTCCGACTGAAGGGGCTGCCCGACGCGCCGCGCATGATGTCCGATTCCAAGCAGCTGCTCTACGCCGGCAGTTCACAGCGCTACGACGAATTGCTCGATCGCGACGGGTCGATCCGCGCCCACTGGCAGCCGCTGATCGAGCATATTGCCGACGGCGGGGCCGAAGCCGCGCGCCGCAGCGTCGAATTGACACGGCGGCTCATCGTCGAGAATGGCGTCACCTATAACGTCTATGCCGACCCGCAGGGGCGCGACCGGCCCTGGCAGCTCGATCCGCTGCCGTTGTTGATCGCCGCCGATGAATGGCGCGGCATCGAATCCGGCGTGCAGCAGCGCGCCCAGCTGCTCAACGCCCTGCTGGCCGACCTTTATGGCAAGCAGACCCTGATTGCGCAGGGGCTCGTGCCCGCGGAGCTGGCCTTCGGCCATCCGAATTTTCTCTGGGCCGCGCACGATACCCGTCCGGCCGCACAGACCTGGCTGCACCTGTATGCGGCCGACCTCGCACGCGCCCCGGATGGGTGTTGGTGGGTGCTCAGCGATCGCACGCAGACGCCCTCGGGCCCCGGCTACGCGCTCGAAAAAAAAAAGAGCTCACCGTGCGACCGTTGGCCGGCTTCTTCAACACGCTGCGCGAGAGTCTCATGGAGTTCGCTGCCGGCGGCGATGCGCCGCTGGTGGTGGTGCTCACGCCGGGACCGTTCAATGAGACCTTTTTCGAGCACGCCTATCTGGCGCGGCAACTCGGGCTGCCGCTGGTGCAAGGCCAGGACCTCACGGTGCGAGCCGACACGGTCTTCATGAAGACGCTGCTCGGGCTGCGTCGCGTGCACGCGATCCTGCGGCGCATGGACGATGACTACTGCGATCCGCTCGAGCTGCGGCCCGACTCGGCACTCGGGGTACCGGGCATGCTCGGGGCGGTGCGGGCCGGGCGCGTGGTGCTGGCGAATGCTTTGGGGAGCGGACTGCTCGAATCGGCCGCCTGGCAGGGGTTTCTGCCCGGCGCGGCCGAAGCGCTGCTCGGCGAGCCGTTGCGATTGCCATCGGTGGCGACCTGGTGGTGTGGTGAGCGGCCGGCGCTCGACTACGTGGTCACGCACCTGGAGCAGCTGGTCGTGAAAGGGACCTTTCCGAATCAGAAGTTCGAGCCGCTGTTCGGACGCGACCTTGGCCGCGAGGCGCGGGCCAGTCTGATCCGCCGCCTGCGCGGCCGGCCGTATGCGTACGTCGCGCAAGAGCGCGTGTCGCTGTCGCAGGCGCCCTCGTGGCGCGCGAGCGCGGCCCTGCGGCTCGCGCCGCGCACGCTGACGATGCGCGTCTATGCCGTGGCAACCCCGAGCGGCTATCAGGTCATGCCCGGCGGTCTGGCGCGCATCGCGGCCGAGGGTGTGGTCGACATCGTCTCGAGTCAGCGCGGCGGCGGCAGCAAGGACGTCTGGGTGCTGGCCGACAGGGACATGCGCGAGGCGGAGCCGCAGATACTGCCGCGACGCGTACGTCATGATGAGCTGCCTTCGCAGCTGGTCGAAAATCTCTACTGGCTGGGGCGCTACTCCGAACGCTGCGAAGACAAGGCCCGGCTGGTGCGCGCGACGCTGGCGATGCGCACCAACGCGACGGTGTGGCGTCGTGCGCGCGAGCAATGCATCGGCTACGGCGTGCTGCCGCGCGAGGGCGATCCGGCCAGAACCGTATTCGACGACGCGCACGAAGCCGGGCTCGCGGCCGATCTGGGTCGACTCGGCTGGTGCGCAACCCAGTCGCGCAGTCGATTGTCGGCCGAGCACTGGCGTTCGATCAGCCTCATGCAGCGTCAATTCCAGGAGGCCGGGGCGACACAGAACGATCCGCTCGACGCGCTCGATCGGCTGCTGGTCGCGCTGACGGCACTGAGTGGCTTCGCGCTCGACGACATGACGCAGGACGATGGCTGGCGGCTGTTGATGCTCGGGCGGCGCTTGGAGCGGGTGCAGTTTCTGGCGGCACTGCTCTCCGACCGGCTCGCCGCGCGCACGCCGCCGCTCCAGGGGGAGCTCGAATGGCTGCTCGATGTCGGCGGCCTCAGCATCACCTACCGTACGCGCTACGTGTCGACTCCGCAGCTCGCGCCGGCGCTGCAATTGCTGGTGTTCGAGCAGGGCAGTCCGCGCGCGCTGGGTTTCCAGTGGCACGCGATTCGGCTAGCGCTGGCCGACTTGGCGCAAATTCTGGGGGCTGCACCGGACGATCAGCTCGATGAGCCGATCGCGCAATTGACCACCCTGTCGAGCGTCGGCATCGAACAGCAGGGCGAGCAGAGCGCCGCGCGCCGGCAATCGCTCTCGACGGCGCTGTCAGAGCTGGCCGCCGCGGCGGCGCAAGTGTCCGATCGGCTGGTGCTGCGGCACTTCTCGCACGTGGATCTGGATCTGCACACGGTCGCGACATGAGCCCGGTGCGCTATGCCGTGCGACATGAAACGCTCTACACCTATGGGCGCGAGGTGCTGCACTCGCACCAGCAGCTGCATCTCACACCGCGCAGCTTCGCGCGCCAGCGGTGTCTCGAGCACCGCATTCGGATCGATCCGCAGCCGGCGGTATGCAGCGAGCACTTCGATGCCTTCGGCAATCGCGTCACGCGTGTCGAACTCGACCGGCCGCATGCGCACCTGCAGGTCGTGGCCACCATGGAGCTGAGTCTGGAGGCACCGCGCGCGCTACCGCTGGCTGAAGGCGAGAGCTGGGAGCGCGTGCGCGATGAGCTGCTGTACACGGCCTGCCCGCGCGAGCCGCAGTGGCTTGAAGCGATGCGCTTTCGCGGCGAGTCGCCGTTCGTGCGCATCAAACGCCTGTTCGGCGAGTTTGCGAGCGACTGCCTCGTACCCGGCAGCACCGTGCTCGAGGTGGCCGGGCGCCTCATGGCCAAGGTGCATGCCGAATTCACCTATGCGCCCGGAGAGACCGAGATTGCCACCCCGCTGCTGGAGGTGTTCCACAAGCGCCGCGGCGTCTGCCAGGACTACGCCCACCTCATGATCGCCTGCCTGCGCAGCGCCGGGCTTGCGGCGCGCTATGTCAGCGGTTATCTGTGCACCCAAAGCAGCGCTGAGGAGCCGCAGGCCGAGCGGACGGCGCTGCTCGGAGCGGATGCCTCGCACGCCTGGGTGGCTGTATTTGCGCCGCCCTTCGACTGGATCGAATTCGATCCGACCAACAATGTCTGCGTGCAGCAGCAGCATGTCGCGCTCGCTTGGGGCCGCGACTTCAGTGACGTCTCCCCGCTCCGGGGGGTGCTGCTCGGCGGCGGCACGCACACCCTCGCGGTACGCGTCGCGGTGAGGCGGCTACGCATCCAACAGCCGGATCGAACCGCCGGTCTGACGCGGTGACGATGTGCGGATGGCGCCATGAACGCGGTCGAGGCAGCGCAGCGCCGGGCCCTGTCGATTTTGACCGAGCGCGCTCCGAGCGTGGCCGCGGCGCTGAGCAGCGCGCCGGATGCGCTGGCCGCAAGCGCCCCGGCCGTACTGGCATCGAGCGAATTCGTGCTGGATGCGCTCTGTCGGGATCCGCAGGCCTGGGAGGCACTGCTGTCGCGCAGGCGCGAACGGCTCGCGGGCGAGCGGCTCGCCGGGGCGGCGCTGCCGCTGCCGCCGCCGCCCGCGGCGCCGGCACTG
>JGI12269J14319_10001004_pt1 | contig 27884 bp, 25 predicted proteins | sample PeaSoiSIISIP2007_FD_14319 | JGI IMG/M metagenome (IMG submission 14319)
AGCTCGATACGGCGGCCGAGCGCCTGGCCTCCGCCCGCCGTTCCGCACCGAGTCGCTCGAGATCGTGCGCGTCGTGGTCGACGAACGTCATGGCCTCGGCGATGAGGCGGTGCCCCGCCTGCTGCGCCACGAGGCGGTGCATGTCCTGGGCCACCACGCGGTACGAGGGATGGCCCTGCTCCCCCGACCGCAGCTCGAGCACGTGCATGGCCTCGCGCGCGTTCATGTGCATGACGTAGCGGACGCGATACGCCAGGGCCACCGCGTACGACGCCTGCACGGGGAACCGGCGCGCCATGGCGTCGTAGAGATCGGCCGAGCGCGCCATGGCGCTCTCGTAGTGCTGGGCCAGGCCCGCGTCGGCCACGGCGTCGGGCATCTCGAATCCCAACCCCGGACCGAGGTCCTGCCATTCGACGGTGAGCATCCGGTGGCGCTGGAGGTCGCGGAACGCCCCGTAGTCCGACACCACGTCGAACCGGTAGGCGGTGCGCTCGAAGGCCCGGCCCGGTCGGTGACGGCGATTGGACCGGTCGCCCACATAGGCCCGGACGATCGCCCGTCGCTCCTCGGCCCCGAGCGCCTGCACCCGCCGGAGGACCTCGTCGTCGGGCAGCGATGTGAGCGGGTAGCACATCGCCGCGATGACCTTGTCCTCGCCCTCGGGGTCGAAGTCCACCAGCCGGACGTTCGACGGCTGCGGCGCCGGGGTGGCGCTGGCGTCCGGCCACAGACGGTGCACCACCTCGTCGGTGCGGTTGCGGGTGTCGGCCAGGTACTGCGCCCACACTCCCCCGCGTTCGGGGACATCGACGCGCTGGAGGAACGAGGGGATGACCTTGCGCAGCTCCTCGAGCATGAGCTCGGCGTAGCGGCGGGCTTCGGGCAGGGGGTGGGCCCGCATGCGCAGCAGCAGCATCTCGTAGGACTGGCCCGTGCCGTAGATGCCCACGTTGGACAGCGTCGACGCCGGCAGCAGGCCGCGCAGGGCGTCGAGGGCCTTGGCCCGGATGGACTGGCGGTAGACGAAGTCGGAGTCGCCGGCCTGCTGGGGGAACCGCTTGCCCAGCCACGTCTGGAGCAACGGCAGGCTCTGGCGGTAGGTGTCGAACATGCGGTCCATGTCCCCGACGTAGCGGGCGCCGAGCGGTGATTCGAGGACCTCGGGGTCACGGTGGTAGCGGTAATGGCCCGTGGCCAGCCGGCTGTCGTAGGGCACGTAGCGCGTCGACTGCTCGAGATACGCCATGAGCCGGCCCCACTCGAGGACCTTGGTGAGCACGTTGGAGGCCTGCTCGCACGCCAGGTGCACACCACCGAGCTGGGCCACCGAGTCGTCGCCGTACTCGAAGAAGACGCGGTCGTAGAGCTCCTCTGCCCGACGGAGCCCGACGGTGGCGTCCACACCCGCGTCCCCGCTCATGTCGAGGTCGCCCACGAACTCGTCGAGGAACAGCCGCCGCAGGCTCTTGGCCGAGCGCGAGTAGCGGGCGAAGAGGGCCCCCTTCACCACCTCGGGCAGGTTGACCAGGGCGAACACCGGACCGTCGATGTTGGTGACGTAGCGGCGCAGGACCTCCGCCTCGTCGGCGGTGAAGGTCTCCTCGGCATAGGGGAACATGGCCCCGGCAACACTATGGCCGGCCGCCGGCCGAGGTGGCGGACCCCGTTCCGCCTGGCCCGGAACCCTGCTCAGGTGCCTCCGGGACCGGCACGGTGGCCGTCCGGGGGGCCCTCCGGGGAGTCGTCGAGGGCCCCGGGGAAGCCGCCCCGGCCGCCCTCCGTCGCCGCCGCGGCGTCCCCCTCGGCGCCGAGCCCGAGGTCCGCGTCGTCGTCTTCCTCGGTGGCGAGCTCGGGGATGGCCGAGGCGGCCACCACCCCCCGCTGCAGGGCCTCGGCCGCCTGCCGGGCGCTGCGGGCCGTGTCGGCGTCGGGGCTCACCACCGCCAGTTGGCGGAGCAGATCCACCAGCTGCTTGGCGTTGCGCACGAAGTCACCGGGGGCGAGTGCCGCCCGCTCGAGGACCTGTTCGAGACGGTGGCCGCGCGCCCAGCGCCAGGCGGCGTCGGCGAACCCGGCATCGGGCTCCCGGGTCCGGTCCAGGTGGGCGGCCCGCTCCTCGTCGCGCAGGTGCTCGGCCAGCACCGCCAACCGCTCGAGGTTCCCCGCCACCGCCCGGGGCGGGGTGGGCTCCGCCCGCCAGCGTCCGGGGCGCGTCTCGAAGGTGCAGGCCGACACCACGGCCGCCAGTGCCGGAGCGTCGAGGCCGTCGAAGACCCCCTCGGCCAGCGCCTCGGCCACCAGGAGGTCCGACTCGTGGTAGATCGAAGCCAGCAGCGCACCGCGCCGGGTGAGGGTCCAGGCCTCGAGTTTCACGTAGCCCAAACGTTCGAGCAGGGCGAGGGCCCGGTCCAGGCGCTCCGACAGCGCATGGTGATGGCGACGGTCCAGGAACTGGGCGAAGGACCGGTCGAGCACGACGTGCGCCTGGTGCGCGGGGTACCGGCGCACCAGGTTGACGGCCAGGTTGTAGGAGGGGCGGAACGACGACCGGAGCTCGGGGGCGCGCGACGTTGCCAGTGCGCTCAGGGCGGCCACCGACACCGCCGGGGACCACACCGTGACGGCATGCCCGACCGAGTCGAGGCCCCGCCGCCCGGCACGCCCGGTCATCTGGGCGTACTCCCCCGACGTGAGCCCACTGCGCCCGTGCTCGCGGATCTTCGTGAGCCGCTCGATCACGACCGACCGCGCCGGCATGTTGATGCCCAGGGCCAGGGTCTCGGTGGCGAACGCCACCCGCAGCAGGCCGGCGGAGAAGCAGTCCTCGACCGCCTCGCGAAGCGCCGGGATCATGCCGGCGTGGTGCGACGCCAGGCCCGCCTCGAGCCCCGCCACCCAGGGCCCGTACCCGAGCACGCGTAGCTCGTCGTCGGGGAGGCCTTCGGTGTGCTCTTCGCAGCGCCGGCGGATCTCGAGGCGCTCCTCGGGGGTGGTGAGCCGCAGCCCGTCCGACAGGCACTGGGCCACGGCGTCGTCGCACGCGGCGCGCGAGAAGATGAACACGATGGCCGGGAGCATCGACCGCTCGTCCAGGGCCTCCACCAGCTCGCTGCGACGGGGCGTGGCCAGCTGCGAGTGGCGCATGCCCCCGGGCCGCCGCGCCAGGCGCGTCACCCGCTGGTCCAGGGCCACGGCCCGGGGGGTGGGCCGGCCCTCGTGCAACAGCGGCACGAGGTCGACGCGCCGCGTGCCCTTTTCGGCGATGGCCAGATGGTGGCGCAGCTCGACCGGACGATGCTCCTCCACGACCACGTCGGTGGGGCCCCGCACGCTGCGCAGCCACGCCCCGAATTCCTCGGCGTTCGACACCGTGGCCGACAGCGACACCATGACCACCTCGGGCGGGGTCAGGATGATCACCTCCTCCCACACCGATCCGCGGTACGGGTCCTGGAGGTAGTGCACCTCGTCGAGCACCACCGTGCCGAGACCGGCGAGCTGGGCGGAACGGGCGAAGAGCATGTTGCGCAGCACTTCGGTGGTCATCACCACCACCGGCGCGTCGGGGCGGTGCGCCACGTCCCCGGTGAGCAGGCCCACGGCCTCCGGCCCGTGCACGGCAACCAGGTCGGCGAACTTCTGGTTGGAGAGGGCCTTGAGCGGCGTCGTGTAGAACGCCTTGCGTCCCGCGGCCCGGGCCCGGGCGATGGCGTAGTCGGCCACGGCCGTCTTGCCCGAACCCGTGGGGGCCGACACGAGCACCGAGCGCCCGCCGTCGAGCGCGTCGAACGCCGCCGCCTGGAACGGATCGGGCGGGAAGCCGAGGCGGGCCTCGAACCCGGCCCGCACCGGCGCGGTGGTGCGGTCCCCGGCGGTCACGGGGCGACGCGCCTCACCGGCGCGCCGGTGTGGTGCGGCGGGATGTCAACGGCGCAGGATCTTGCCGATGACGATCGACACCTCGTAGAAGACGTAGAGGGGGACGGCCAGCGCCAGCATGGAGAACGGGTCGCCGCTCGGGGTGATCACGGCGGCGAAGACGGTGATGAGCACGATGGCCCACCGCCGCCACGACGACAGCTTTTCGGGCCGCAACACCCCCACGATCTCGAGCGACACCAGCACCACGGGGAACTCGAAGGTGAGTCCGAACACGAACATGAGCGCCACGATCAGCCCGATGTAGTTGTTGGGGCTGTAGATCTGCTGCAGCGTCGTCCCTCCGATGCTCTGCAGGAACTTCAGCGCGTGGGGGAACGTGAAGTAGGCGAGGACGGCGCCGGCGCTGAACAGCACGATCGAGGCGCAGACGAACGGCACGGCGTAGCGCTTCTCGTTGCGGCGCAGTCCCGGGGTCACGAAACGCCACAGCTCCCACAAGATCACGGGCGAAGCCAGGAACAGTCCGCCGTAGGTGGCCAGCTTGAGACGCAGGGCGAGGCCGTCGAGCGGGCCGGTGATGTAGAGCTTGCAGCGCCCGGGACCCGCCACGCGACAGTAGGGCGACTGCAGGAAGTGCAGGATGTGGGGGTAGACGATGAACGCCACCGTGCCCGCCACCGCCAAGGCGATCACCGACACGAGCAGACGCCGGCGCAACTCCGCCAGATGCTCCCCGAGCGTCATGGCGTCGGGCGAGGGGCGTGACGCGTCCCGTCGTCGGAACGGGATCCGGAGTCGGGCGACCATGGTGGGGGCCGGCGGGACCGGTCAGTTCATGCTGGGGTCGTCGAAGGCGGCCGGCAAGGTGCCCGGCCCGCCCGTCCCGGCGACACCCGCCCCGCTGCCCGATCTCCCGTCGCCCGACACCACCCCGTGTTCGGAGCCCACCCCACGTCCGGACGGCACGTCGGTCGCCGNTAACCCGTTGGCGGCGGCCCCGTTGGCGGCGGCCCCGTTCGGTCCGGGGAAGGCGCCCGAAACCCGACCCGCCCCGTCCCCCGTGGCGGGGGCCCCCGGGGGACCCGCTCCCCCACCGTCGCCGTCCCCGGCGCCGGGTCTCGCGGTGGCGATCGCCGCCTCATCCTCGGCGGCGTCCGGCGACCCGGCCGTCCGCTCGTGCTCGTCGGCCAGGCGGTCGAGGAAGGCGAAGGGCGAGCGCACCGCCTGGGCCACCTCGTTGACCGGGGGGAGGTTGGGGAACGTCCCCCGCACCTCGCCTTCCACCCGGCTACGGAACTGCCGGAAGTCGTGCCATGCCGCGCCCAACTGACGCGCCACCTGTGGGAGCTTCTCGGGCCCCAGCACGATGAGGGCGATGACGAGGATGACCAGCAATTTCGCCGGGCTGAGCGACAACATCTCGGGGCAAGTGTAGGACTCCGGGCCTCGGGGCAGCGGCCGGGTCGGGCGAGCTCAGAAGATGTGCAGGGCCGACAGGGGCCAGATCCTGATCACCACCCGGCCCACGATGAGCGAGCGCGGTATCGGGCCGAAGAACCGGCTGTCCTGGGAATTGGAGCGGTTGTCGCCCATGACGAAGAGCTTGCCGGGCGGGACCGTCTGCGGCTCGATGCCGGTCGTGATCGTGCCCGGCGGGAGCCACGGCTCGCTCAGGGGTTTGCCGTCGATCCAGACCCGGCCGCCCTGGGACGAGATCCGGTCGCCGGGCAACCCGATGACCCGCTTCACCAGGTCCTTCACGTTGGGCCCGGCGTTCTCGTTGGGGGGTGTGGCGAAGACGACGATGTCGCCCCGGTGCACGGCGTGGAGGTGGTAGCTGAGCTTGTCCACCAGGATGCGGTCGCCGATCATGAGCGTCGGCTCCATCGAGGCGGACGGGATGAAGAAGGTCTGGACCACGAAGGTGCGGACGCCGAAGGCCACGCCCACCGCCACCAGCAGCACCATGACCCACTCGAGGAGCCACCGGCCCCGGGGGCGGGGCGGGGGTTCGACCGGCACCGCCCGACGGGGGGCGGGTCGGGTGCTCGGGGCGACCGTGAGGACGTCGCCGGCCAGGGCTGTGGCGGGGACCCGGGGCGCCGCCGTCGTCGGCGGGGCCGGGGCGGCGTGGCCGTTGGCCGGGGCGGTGCCGGGGACCCAGGGCGAGGCCGTGGCCGGAGGAGCGGGGCGGGTCTGTCCGTTGACCGGGGCCGTCCCGGGGACCCAGGGCGAGGCCGTGGCCGGCGGGGCGGGGCGGGTCTGTCCGTTGGCCGGGGCGGTGCCCGGGACCCAGGGCGAGGCCGTGGCCGGCGGAGCGGGGGCGGCGGAGGGAACCGGGGGGGCCGGGGCGACGACCCGGGCGGCCACGGTCGCGACCGCAGCGGCCGGGCGTGGCGCCGGGGGGGGCGGAAGGGTGGGTCGGGTGGCCTCGGGCCCGGTCAGGTCGGGGCCGTCGGGGTACCCGACGAGGGCCGACGGCACGGCGGGCGCCGCCGTGCGGACCCACAGCGAGTCGAGCGGACTCGGCTCCGGCGATTCCGGCGGGTGGGAGGCCACGACCTATCGAGGGTAGTTGACCTCCGCCCCTTACTTGCCCTCGGCCCCGTCACAGGCTGGCGATCAGCTTCTCCACCCGTTCGTCGTGGGACCGGAACGGATCCTTCAGCAGGACGGTCCGCTGTGCCTGGTCGTTGAGCTTGAGGTGCACCCAGTCCACGGTGAAATCACGCCGGCGCTCCTTGGCCCGGCGGATGAATTCACCCCGCAGGCGGGCCCGCGTGGTCTGCGGCGGCCTGCTCATGGCCTCGGTGATGGCGGCGTCCTCGGTCATCCGCTCCATCCGGTCGCGGGCCTCGGCTCGGTAGTAGAGCCCCCGGCTGCGGTTGACGTCGTGGTATTGCAGGTCGACCAGCGCGATCTTGGGGTGCCCGAGCGGCAGCCCGTGCCGGGCGCGGTAGGCCTCGATCAATTGGTACTTGGCGACCCAGTCGCACTCACGCGCCAAGGTCATGGGATCGGACTCGAGCCCTTTCAGGCAGTGCTCCCACATGTCGAGGGCCCGGTCCTCCTGGGGCGACAGTCCGTGGGTGTCGCGGAACCGCAGCGCCCGGCTGAGATACTCGGACTGGATGTCGAGCGCGCTCACCTCACGCCCGTTGGCCAGCCGGACCTTGCGCTGGCAGGTCAGGTCGTGGCTGATCTCGCGGATGGCGCGGATGGGGTTCTCGAGGGTGAGGTCTCGCAGCACCGTGCCGGGGTCCTCGAGCATGCGCAACAGGATGCTCGTGGTGCCCACCTTCAGGTAGGTGGCGTACTCGCTCATGTTCGAATCGCCCACGATGACGTGCAGGCGCCGGAAACGCTCGGCGTCGGCGTGGGGCTCGTCCCGGGTGTTGATGATCGGCCGGCTGCGCGTGGTGGCGGACGACACACCCTCCCAGATGTGCTCGGCTCGCTGCGACAGGCAGTACACCGCCCCCCGGGCGGTCTGCAGCACCTTGCCCGCGCCGGCGAAGACCTGGCGGCTCACGAAGAACGGGATGAGCACCTCGGTGTAGTGGGCGAAGTCGTCGCGTCTGCTCGTCAGGTAGTTCTCGTGGCACCCGTAGGAGTTGCCCGCCGAGTCGGTGTTGTTCTTGAAGAGGTAGATGACGCCGCGGATCCCCTCCTCCCGCAGCCGCGCCTCGGCCCCGGTGACGAGGTGATCGAGGATGCGCTCCCCCGCCTTGTCGTGGGCGACCAGGTCGGTGATCGAGTCGCATTCGGGCGTGGCGTACTCGGGGTGGCTGCCGACGTCGAGGTAGAGGCGGGCGCCGTTCTCCAGGAAGACGTTCGAGGACCGCCCCCAGCTGACCACGCGCCGGAACAGGTAACGTGCCACCTCGTCGGGCGACAGGCGTCGCTGGCCGCGCAGCGTACAGGTAACCCCGTACTCGTTCTCGAGCCCGAAGATCCGCCTGTCCATCCCCCCACACGGTAGTGCCGGGGGCGTCCGACGATGCGCTCCTCCCCGACATCTCCGGGGCCGACGCGTATAGCCTCGGCCCGTGGCCATGCCTTCGATGGTCCATCTCACCACGGTGGGGACGACGTTCGAGGCTCGCGTCGTCATGGCGCGACTGGGTGCCGACGGCATCCTCACCCAGTTGCGGGGGGCGCGCGACGGTATCTACCCCCTCCCTGGGCCGGTGGAGGTGCTGGTGGTGGCGGACCAGGTCGACGAAGCGCGCCAACTGCTGTTGGCCGACCAGGTCGAGGCGCTGTTCCAGGACGACGCCGGGGAATTCCCCTCCTGAAGGGCCGGACGCCGCCGGAGGCGGGCGGGCTCAGGAGGCCGGCGTGTCGCCGTCGCCGTCGGCGTCGGCAGGCGGGGTCTGGGCTCCGGCCCGGCGGGAGCCGGAACGACGGCCGCCGGCCATGCGCTCGGCCAGCTCCCCGGAGCCCAGCCGACGGAACGCACGCCGCCCGCCGCCGCGGGCCAGCACGGCCACCTCCAGGTCGGTGGGCGCCAAGGTTCGGTCCGGGCCGGCCAGGGCGGCGACAGCCGCCCGCAGGGCGGTGTCGAGATTCCAACCGTCGGCGAAGGAGCCGGCGAACCGATCGGTGATGGTCTCGGTCTCCCCACCCAGCACGGCGAAGCGGTCCTCGTCGGTGATGGTGCCTTCGTAGGCGATGTGGTACAGCTCATCCGGCTTGCCGTCGGCGCCCAGCTCGGCCACCAGGATCTCCACCTCGAGCGGCTTCATCTCGTGGGTGAAGACCTGCCCCAGGAACTGGGCGTAGAGGTTGGCGAGGGACCGGGCGTCGACGTCCTCCCGGCTGAAGGCGAATCCCTTGGTGTCGGCGTGGCGGACCCCGGCCACCCGCAGCTGGTCGAACTCGTTGTACTTGCCCACACCGGCGAAGGCGATCCGGTCGTAGATCTCGCTCACCTTGTGCAGCGAGCGCGACGGGTTCTCCGCCACCACGAGAATGCCGTCGTCGTAGACGCACGCCACCAGCGACCGCCCCCGGGCGATGCCCTTCTGGGCGTATTCGGCGCGGTCCTTCATCACCTGCTCGGGCGCCACGTAGAACGGCATGGTCACGGCCCGCCACCTCCGATGCCGCGCCCGACACCCCTGCGCTGGACGAGCGAGGCGAAGCGCTCCGCCACCTCGGCGTCGTCGAGCGGGGTGTAGCCGTCGGCCGTGACGGTGGCCACCATGGGGAAGATCCCCCGCACGAGGTCGGGCCCGCCCGTGGCGGAGTCCTCGTCGGCCGCCTCGTACAGGGCCCGGACGGCCAGCTCGACGCTCTCCTCGCGGGCCAGGTCGGGCCGCCAGCCCAACTTGATGGTCGTGCGGGCGTCACGGCCGCCCGACCCCGTGGCAGCGTGGTCGGCCTCCTCGAAGTGTCCCCCCGTGACGTCGTAGGTGAAGATGCGCCCCCGGCCCAGGCGGAGATCGAACCCGGCGAACAGCGGCACCACCACCAGGCCCTGCATGGCCATGGGAAGGTTCTCGCGCACCATCTGGCCCAGTTGGTTGGCCTTGCCCTCGAGCGACAGAGCCACGCCCTCGACCTTCTCGTAGTGCTCGAGCTGGGTCTGGAACAGTTTGACCATCTCCACCGCCGGGCCCGCCGCCCCGGCGATGGCCACCGCCGAGTGCCGGTCGGCGGGGAAGACCTTCTCCATGGCGCGGTGGGCGATGATGTTGCCCTCGGTGGCGCGACGGTCGCCCGCCATGACCACGCCGTCGGCGTACCGCATCGCCACCACCGTGGTGCCGTGCGCCACCGACGGGCCGGGGGCGTGGGAAGCCGGACCGTCCCCGGCGCTCGCCACCGCGCCCGGGCGCGGCGCCGCCCCGGCCAGGTCGCTGTGACGGATGAGGGCGGCGAAGCTCGGGCCCGGGTCCTCCCCGGGCGGGAACAGGGGCAGGCCCACCCGGTTACTCCCCGCCCTTCTGCACGTAGTTCCGGACGAACTCCTCGGCGTTCTCCTCGAGGACCTCGTCGATCTCGTCGAGCAGGTCGTCGAGCTCGGCCTTCAGCTTCTCGCCCTGCGGGGACGGCGTCGGGGCCTCGACCTCTTCGGTCGTCTGCTCCTCGCGCGTCGTCGGCGCCTGCTTGCGCTTCTGCTCCCGTTCTGCCATCCGTCCGCTCCTAGGCGCTCAACCGTGCCAACAGCTCCGAGGGAGTGGAGCATTCTTGGAGAAGCTCCTCCACGTGCTCGGCTGTGCCACGTAGCGGATCCATCATAGGGACGCGCCGGAGGGGATCGGTACCGAGGTCGAACACCAGGGAGTCCCAGTTGGCGCTGGCCACGGCCGACGCCCACCGCCGCAGGCACTGGCCCCGGAAGTAGGCCCGGGTCCGGCGTGGGGGCTCGGTCACCGCCGAGAGGACGTCCTGCTCCCCCACCAGGTGCTCGGTGTCGAGCCGGGCGAACAGCGACCGCTCCCGACGCAGGTCGTGGTACTGGAGGTCGACAGCCGCCAGCCGGTGGTCGTCCCAGTCCAGGCCGTGGCGCTCGCGGTAGGCCTCGAGCAGCTGCAGCTTGGCCGCCCAGTCGACCCGGTCGGCCACCACGGCGGGATCGGTCTCGAGCCCGTGGAGGACGTCCTCCCAGCGCTGGAGCACCTGCTGGCCCACGGCTTCGTCGCCCAGGCAGGCGAGGCCCCGGTCCTCGGCGTACTTGCGGGCCACGCCCAGCAGTTCCCACTGCAGCGCCAGGGCGGTGGCGCTACGGCCGTCGGCGAGGTCGATCGCCGTCGACAGGGTCGGGTCGAAGGAGACCTGGCGGATGGCCTTGACCGGGTTGGCCAGGGTGAGGTCGAGCGCCCCGAAGGCGTCGTCCTCGATGAGCGCCAGCACCAGGGCGGTGGTACCGACCTTGAGGAAGGTGGCCACCTCGGCCAGGTTGGCGTCGCCCACGATGACGTGGAGGCGCCGGTAGCGCTGGGGATCGGCGTGGGGCTCGTCGCGGGTGTTCACGATGGGCCGCTTCAGGGTCGTCTCGAGGCCGATCTCCTCCTCGAAGAACTCGGCCCGCTGCGACAGCTGGAAGCGGATGTCACGCCCCGACGCGGCCGCCGTCTCGGTCCCGACCTTGCCCGCTCCGGCGAAGATCTGGCGCGTGACGAAGTGCGGGGTGATGAGGTGGGCGATGCGGGCGAAGGGGACGGCCCGGTCCATGAGGTAGTTCTCGTGGGTGCCGTACGAATTCCCCTTGCCGTCGGAGTTGTTCTTGTAGACGACGATGGACTGGCCCTCGGGCAGGACGCGGCGCACGGCCAGCATGGAGCGCCGCAGCACCTCCTCGCCCGCCTTGTCGTAGCGCACCACCTCGAGCGGGTCGGCGCACTCGGGCGTCGAGAATTCGGGGTGGGCGTGATCGACGTAGTACCGCGCCCCGTTGGTGAGCACGGCGTTCACGAGGTGGGTCTCCACCTCGGGCGGGAGCGCCCCCTCCCGGGCGAAGCCGCGTGCGTCGTTGCCGGGTGTCTCGTCCTCGAAGTCCCACCCCGCCCGGGCGAGATCGGACACGTAGGCGTTGACGAGGAGCGACGACGACGCCACGGGGTTGCCGTCGCCCCCCACGTGATGGATGCCGTACTCCGTCTCGATCCCGCACACCTTCGCGACGGCCACGAAACCGACCCTAGTGCTTGGCGGACGGGGCGGCGCGGCGCGGCGCGGACGGCTGAGCACGAGCCCCGGTCCTGCTCAGCGGGGTCGACCTCAGAGGTACTGGCCGGTCCCCACCCGCTCGATGGAGCGCCCGCCCCGGGTCTCCTCGGTGTCGGCCAGCAGGGTGCGGACGTAGACGATGCGCTCACCCTTCTTCCCCGAGATCCGGGCCCAGTCGTCGGGGTTGGTGGTGTTGGGCAGGTCCTCGTTCTCCTTGTACTCCCGCCTGATCGACTCCACCAGGTCGGAGGTGCGCACCCCGGCGCCCTCCTTGGCGATCTCGCGCTTGATGGCGAGCTTCTTCGCCCGGCGGACGATGTTCTCGATCATGGCCCCCGAGGCGAAGTCGCGGTAGTAGAGGACCTCTTTGTCGCCGTTCTGGTAGGTCACCTCGAGGAACTTGTTCTCGTCGTCGGCGCGGTACATCTCCGACACCGTCTCCTCGATCATGGCCTGGACCGTCTTGGCCGGGTCCCCTCCTCCGAGCCGCTGGACCTCGGCGGCGTCGATGGGGAGGTCGGGCGTGAGGTAGCGCGAGAAGATCTGCGCGGCGGCCTCCTCGTCGGGGCGCTCGATCTTGATCTTCACGTCGAGGCGGCCCGGGCGCAGGATGGCCGGGTCGATGAGGTCCTCGCGGTTCGACGCCCCGATGACGATGACGTCGCGCAGCGTCTCCACGCCATCGATCTCCGCCAGGAGCTGGGGCACGATGGTGGACTCGATGTCCGAGCTGATGCCCGTGCCCCGGGTCCGGAACAGCGAGTCCATCTCGTCGAAGAAGACGATGACGGGGACCCCTTCCTCCGCCTTCTCCCGGGCGCGCTGGAACACCAGGCGGATCTGGCGCTCGGTCTCGCCCACGTACTTGTTGAGCAGCTCCGGGCCCTTGATGTTGAGGAAATAGCTCCGGATGTTGGCGTTGCCGGTGACCTGGGCCACCTTCTTGGCCAGCGAGTTGGCGACCGCCTTGGCGATGAGGGTCTTGCCGCATCCCGGCGGCCCGTAGAGCAGGATGCCCTTGGGGGCGGGCAGCTTGTACTCGTTGAACAGGGCGCGGTGCATGTATGGCAGCTCGACGGCGTCGGTGATGGCCTCGATCTGGCTGTCGAGGCCGCCCACGTCGCCGTAGGTGACGTCGGGCACCTCCTCGAGGACGAGCTCCTCCACCTCGGGACGGGGCAGCTTCTCCACCAGGAGTTGCGAGCGCGTCTCCATGAGCACGGCGTCGCCGGCGCGCAGGTGCACGCCGAGGAGGTCATGGGACAGCTCGACGACCCGCTCCTCGTCGGCCCGGGCGAAGACGATGGCCCGGCGGCGGTCCTCGAGCACCTCCTTGAGGGTCACCACTTCGCCCGAGTCCTCGCCCTGGCGGGCGAGGATCACGTTCAGCGACTCGTTGAGGACGACCTCCTGGCCGCGGCGCAGCTCGAACGCGTCGATCTCGGGATGGACCGATACCCGCATCTTGCGACCACCCGAGAAGACGTCCACGGTGGCGTCCTCGTTGGCGTGGAGGAACGTCCCGTAGGCGCTCGGGGGCTGGGTGAGCTTGTCGACCTCCTCGCGCAGGGCCGCGATGTGCTCCTTGGCCTGCTGCAGGGTGTACGTCAGTTTTTCGTTCTGGGAGACCGCCTGGGCCAGCTGGCCCTTGGTCTCGAGGAGGCGCTCCTCGAGCGACTGGACACGTCCGGGACCCTCCGACAGCCGCCGGCGCAGGATGCCGACCTCTTCCTCCGCGTGACGGGACCGCTCGCGCAACCGGTCGAGCTCCTCACGCAGCGCCAGTTGACTCTCCTCCTCGGATTCGGCCGTCGGAACCACCTCCCGGGGATGTTCGGGGCCCCTCTTGCGACCCTACACCGGCCCTGAGCCCGTTTGGCGCTCCGGGATCCCACTCTTTCTGCGCCCACCGGGTGTCCGGATACCGTCGGCCGGCCGGTAAACTGACCGTTCCGGGTACCAGTGGCGCCATGGGTGGCCGGACCTGGTGATTCGTGTGGAGCGGCGCTCCCACGGAAACCGGGTCGGCGCTCCGGGCCCAGTTGACACCCCGAACGGGGCGTCGTTACCGTCCGGTCTACGCCGGGGGCGCGGCGAAGAGAGGCGAGAGCAAAGCCGATGAAGGTCTGGATCGACCAGGATCTGTGCACCGGCGACGGCCTGTGCGAGGAGATCGCGCCGGCCGTCTTCACGCTGCTCGACGACGGGCTCGCCTACGTCAAGGAGGGCGACCAGGTCTGCAACGACCCGGGTGGCTCGGCCGGCATGGCGCTCGTGCCCGAGGAACTCGAGGACGCCGTCACCGAAGCGGCCGAGGAATGCCCCGGGGAGTGCATCTTCATCGAGGCCGGCTGACGCACCGTCGCCGCGGGCACGCGGTGACCCCCGGCCCGGCGTCAGTTTCGCCGCACCGTCCTCGTCAGGACTCCTCGCCCCCGTCCGGTGCGGACTCGCCGCCCCCGTCCGGTGCGGACTCGCGGCCCTCGTCCGGCGGCACGTGGTCGGTGGGTACGAGGAGCCGGGCGGTGGTGAGGAAGCCGGTGTGGGCCACCATGCGGTGGTCGGGCCGGACCGAACGGTGCTCGACGTGCCACGTGCGGCGCAGCACCTCCGACGTCTCCGCCATACCGAAGGGACCCTCGGCCATGGCGGCCCGCAACGTCGCCACCTGCGTGATCGACGGCAGGTAGGCGAGGAGGATCCCCCCCGGGCGCATGGCCTCCCGGGCCGGGCCGAGGACCCGCCACGGCTCGGGCAGGTCGAGCACGATCCGGTCGAGACCGTGCTCCTCGATCCCTTCGTAGACGTCGCGTTCCTCGACGCGGTACGGCGCGTCGGGTCCGGTCCAGGTGGCCACGTTGGCGCGGGCCCCGGCGGCGAAGTCGGCCCGCACCTCGTACCCGACGACCGACGCCCCGGCCCGCAACAGTGCCATCGACAGCGCACCGGACCCCACCCCCGCCTCGAGGACCCGCATCCCCGGCCCGATGTCGGCGGCCAGCAGGATGGCACCGAGGTCCTTCGGATAGATGACCTGCGCCCCGCGCGGCATCTTGAGGACGACCTCGGCCAGGGTGGGCCGGACCACGACGAAGCGCCGGCCGGTGGTGGCGCCCACCGTCGAGCCCTCCTGCTGCCCGATCACGTCGTCGTGCGCCAGGATCCCGTTGTGGGTGTGGAACTGGGCGCCGGGCTGCAAGGTGACGAGGTACCGCCGCTGTTTGGGGTCGACGAGCAGCACCCGCTCCCCCGCCGCCAGCGGGCCGTGCACGGCGCCGGCGACGGGCGTCACTCCCCGCCGGCCGCCGCTCCCGGCGCGCCGGGATCGGTCACGGCGATCACCAGGTGTTCGCCGGGTCGGACCCGTCCGCTCCACACGACCGCGTCGCGCCGGTCACGGGACCGGCGCACGAGCCACGCCGCCGCCGCCACGGCCAGCCACACCGGCTCTCCGGCCAGGCCGCGGCGCATGGCCCGGGACACCAGGGTCCGCAGCAGGCGGTCCACGTCGCCTCAGATCTTGCGGATCTCGACGACGGCGGAACGCCGACGCCCGCCGCGCCGCCCGAGCAGGTAGGCCACCAGGAGCGCCAGCACGAGGCCGCCGACGGCACCGGCGATCAGCTTGGGGCGCGCCGCCTCCACCGAGTCCTCCACGCCCCCCGACATCTCGCGGAGCTTCGCCTCCAGGTCGTCGCGGGTGATGCGGGCGGTCGTGGCCATGCTCATCGCCTTCCGTCGTGACCGTGGGCCCCGGACTTGGTGGCCGGACCCTTGGTGATGCGCCAGGCCGCCAGCCCCAGCACCACCAGGGCGAGGGCCCCGGTGATGAAGTAGGGCAGCCAGCTCAGGTGCCCGGTGAAGGTGGACCCGGTCTCGCTCTGCAGCGCCCGCAACGCAGCCATCAGGAGCAGGACGGCCCCGGCGGCCAGGGCGACGGACCCGGCCACGCCGAAGGCCACGAAGCGGCCCAGTCCCTTGACGGGACCCAGGGTCTCCTGCTTGGCGTAGTCGATGACCAGGTGGACGAAGTCACCACCGGCGGCGGTGAGACCCCCGCCACGTCCCGAACGCCCAGCGTCGCTTCCCGGCACCGATCCTCCCTCTGCACCCGGGCCCGGCGGCTCTCGGGCACCACCGCTCGCGCCGCTGGTGCGTCGTCACCGGGGACCAGGCGAATCGCCATCCTCCCCCGACCAGGCCGGGCATGGCAAGGACAAGGCGCCGTGATCCTCCCGGCAGGTGCCTGGGGGCGACGATCCCGCAGGCGCCCGCCCCCCTCGGGCGACGGTCCCCGGGGAGCGACGGGACCTGCTACTGCTCCCGGGGAGCGAGGAGATAGGTCGAGCTGGCCTTGGCCACCAGGCGACCAGCGGCNTCGACGACCTCGGCCTCCACGAAGGCCACCCGCCGGCCGCCCGAGATCACCCTCGAGGTGCAGGTGAGCACCCCGCCGGGGCGCACCGGGGCGAGGAAGCTCACTTTGAGCTCGGCGTTGGCGCTCGTCACCTTGCGCCCCTGGGCCCAGGTGATGCTGGCCGCGCCCATGGCCGAGTCGCAGCACGCCGCCAGGAATCCCCCCTGCAGCACCCCGACCGGATTGGCGAAGCGCTCGTCGGCGGGCATCTCCCACACCGTGATGCCCGGTTCGGACTTGTCCACGCACACCATGCCCAGGGTGAGATCGCAATTGGGCGGCACCTGGACACGGGGGTCGGCCACGGCGAGACGGTACCGTACGACTCCCGTGGACAGGCGACGCATCCCCACCGGCGGGACGGGCGCTTCGGGCGTGGTCCGGGCCGCGTCCGTGGTGTGTGACGACCGGGTCGTCGACCACGCCGAAGTGGTGGTGCACGACGGTCGCATCAGCGAGGTCCGGCCGGCGGCGGGCGAGGTNCCCGACNTCGTGCTGGCCCCGGGCTTCGTCGACCTCCAGGTGAACGGGATCGGCCCGCTCGACGTGGCCACCGCCGGTGGCGACGACTGGGACGCCTTCGACCGGGCCCTGCTGGCCCAGGGGGTCACCACGTGGTGCCCGACGCTGCTGTCGGCGCCCCTGGGCGACCTCGAGGCGGCCTTGGGGCGCGTGGCCGACGCCGGCCGCCGACCGGGAGGCGGCCGGCCCGACCTCGCCGGTGCCCATCTGGAAGGGCCCTTCCTGGCCGTGGCGGGGGCGCACCGCCCCGAGTGCCTCCGCCCCCGGGTGGACCTGGACTGGCTGCGCCGCCTGCCCGGGCTCGGCACCGGTGTCCGGGTGGTCACGCTGGCCCCGGAGCTCCCGGGAGCGGTCGAGGCCGTCGCCCACCTGCGCTCGGCCGGTGTGCTCGTGGCGCTCGGACACTCCGCCGGCGGCGCCGAAGCCGCCCTGGCCGCCGCCGACGCCGGCGCCCGGCTCGTGACCCATCTCGGCAACGCCATGGGGGCGATGCGCGCCCGGGAGCCGGGACTGCTCGGAGCGGCGCTGGCCGACCGGCGCCTGGCGGTGTCGCTCATCTGTGACCTCGTGCACACCCACCCCGTGTTCGTCCGCGCCGGCTTCGCCGCCAAGGGCGCCGCCGGTGTGGCCCTCGTCACCGACTCGGTCGCCGTGGTCCCCGGGGCCGAGACCCCGCCCCGGCTGGCCGACGGCACCTTGGCGGGCTCGGTGCTGACGATGCCCGCGGCCGTGTCGAACGCGGTGCGCGTCGGCGCCGTCGGCCTCGCCGACGCCCTCCGTTCGGCGAGCTCGACCCCGGCCCGGCTGCTCGGGCTCCACGACCGGGGCAGCATCGCCCCCGGCCGTCGGGCCGACCTGGTGGCACTGGCCGGCGGCGGCGGGGCGTGGGGCGTGGAGGCGGTGTGGGTGGCCGGGTCCCGGGTGTGGCCGCCATGAGGGAGGCGCCGCGGCGCGGCACCGGGGAGGGATGCCGGCGATAGGGTCGCCGGCAATGCCCTTCGCGGCTGCCATGAGCGAGCATCCGCTCACCGCCCACGCTGTGGGCGAGGTCACGGGCGCCGTGCTCGAACGCATCGGGACGCGGCCCGACCTCGCCACCGTCTTCGTCACCGAGCCCCATGCCGGCGCCCTGGAGGACGCCATGAGAACGGTGGAGGAGGTCCTCCACCCGCTGGTGTCGATCGGCTGCGCGGCCGAGTCGGTGCTCGGCCCCCACCGTGAAGTGGAGCAGAGCGCGGCGGTGGTGCTCTTCGCCGGGCACACCGGCCCCCTCCTGCCCGTGTCGCTCGACGCCGTCCCGGGCCCCGACCATGACGCCGTGTTCCACGGCTGGCCCGGCCAGATGCCGTTCGCGCCGCGGGCCCTCGTGCTCGTGACCGACCCCTACAGCTTCCCGGCCGAGGCCTTCCTCGCGTGGATGGAGCACCACCACCCCGGCGTTCCGGTGGTGGGCGGCATGGCGTCCGCCGCCCGGGGTCCGGGGGGCAACCGTCTGGCCCTCGGCACCACGGTCCGGACCACGGGCGCGGTGGGCGTGGTCCTCGGGCCCGGTACCGACGTGTCGACCGTGGTGTCGCAGGGATGCCGACCCTTCGGCCACCCGGTGGTGGTGACCGGGGCCGAGGAGTCGCTCATCTTCGAGCTGGCCGGACGGCCCGCCCTCGAGCAGCTGCTCGTCCAGGCCCGCAGCGGCCTGTCGGAGGAGGAAGCGGCCCGGATCCAGGCGGGGGGCGTCCACCTCGGACGGGTCATGGACGAGCACAGGGACGGCTTCGGCCCGGGGGACTTCCTCGTCCGCAACGTGATCGGCGCCGACCGGGCCACCGGCGCCCTGGCCGTCACCGACGTGGTGCCGGTGGGCACCACCGTGCAGTTCCACCTGCGCGATGCGGCCAGCGCCGACGAGGACCTCAGGACGCTCATGGCCTCGCAGACGGCGGACGCCGCGCTCGTCTTCACGTGCAACGGCCGCGGCACCCGGCTGTTCGGCCGGCCCCACCACGACGTGGGCGTGCTGGCGGAGGAGCTCGGCGCGGTCCCCATGGCGGGCTTCTTCGCCGCCGGCGAGCTCGGGCCGGTCGGCGGGAGGAACTTCCTCCACGGCTTCACCGCCTCAGTGGCGCTGCTACGCGACCCCGCACCGGGAGCGACGCCTCCGGCGCGACCGTCCGGGGAGTCACGGTGACGTGCCCGGGTGAGGGGTAGGTTCTGAAGCCATGGGTGACGCAGCCGTGGAGCAGCTCGGAATCAACGTCATCCGGGGCCTCGCCATGGACGCCCCGCAGAAGGCCAATTCCGGTCACCCGGGGACCGCCATGGCGCTCGCCCCGCTGGCGCACGTCCTGTTCACCCGGGTCATGCGGCACGATCCCCATGAGCCGCAGTGGCCCGACCGCGACCGTTTCATCCTCTCCAACGGACACGCGTCGATCCTGTTGTACTCGCTGCTGTTCCTCACCGGGTACGGGCTCACGCTCGAGGACATCCGCCAATTCCGCCAGTGGGGCAGCAAGACGCCGGGACACCCCGAGGTGCACCTCACCACCGGCGTCGAGGTGACGACGGGGCCCCTCGGGCAGGGTTTCGCCAACGGCGTCGGCATGGGCATCGCCGAACGTTGGCTGCGCTCGCGCTTCGGTCCCGACCTCGTCGACCACCGCACCTTCGTGCTGTGCTCCGACGGCGACCTCATGGAGGGGATCAGCCACGAGGCCGCGTCGCTGGCCGGGCACCTCGGTCTCGGGCGCCTGGTGTACGTCTACGACGACAACCACATCACCATCGACGGCTCGACCGACCTGGCGTACTCCGACAACGTCGTGGCGCGCTTCACCGCCTACGGGTGGCACGCCGAGAACATCGGCGAGGTGGCCAACGACACCGACGCGCTCGAGGCGGCCGTGCGGCGGGCCATGGCGGTCGAGGACCGGCCCTCGATGATCACCCTCCGCAGCCACATCGGCTGGCCATCGCCCCACAAGACCGACACCGCGGACGCCCACGGCAGCCCCCTCGGCGAAGACGAGATCCGGGAGACCAAGGCCATCCTCGGACTGCCGCCCGACGAGCAGTTCTGGGTGCCCGACGAGGTCGTGGCGTACTACCGCGACGCCATGGCGGCCAACGGCGAGGCCCGGCGGGCCTGGCAGGCGCGCCTCGACGCGTGGGACGGCGACAAGGCGGTGTGGGACGCGTGCCAGCGGGGCCGGGGCCTCGACGGCTGGGCGAGCGGGCTCCCGGTGTTCGATCCGGGCACGAAACTCGCCACCCGGGTGGCGGTCAACCGCTGCATCACGGCCACCGCCGACGCCATCCCCGGGCTGATCGCCGGCTCGGGAGACCTCACCGGCAACACCGGCGTGAAGCTCAGCGACGGCGTCAACCAGTCGTCGGCGCACCCCGAGGGGAACCAGATCCACTACGGGATCCGCGAGCACGCCATGGGGGCGGCCATGACGGGGATGGCGCGCCACGGCGGCGTCCTCCCGGTGGGCGGCACCTTCTTCATCTTCAGTGACTACATGCGGCCCTCCGTCCGCCTGGCGGCGTTGTCGGAGGCCCACGTCATCTACTCGTGGACGCACGACTCGGTGGGCCTGGGCGAGGACGGACCGACGCACCAGCCCGTCGAGCAGCTCGCATCGCTGCGGGCCGTGCCGGGGCTGCGTGTCATCCGGCCGGCCGACGCCAACGAGTGCGCCCACGCCTTCCGGTTGGCGGTGGACGGCGACGGACCCACCGCCCTCGTCCTGTCGCGCCAGGACATCCCCGTCCTGGAGGGGACGGCCGAGGCCGCCGACGGGGTGGCCCGGGGCGGCTACGTGCTGGTCGAGGCGCCGGGCACCCCCGACGTGGTCCTGATCGGCACCGGCTCCGAGGTCGCGCTGTGCGTGGACGCCGCCCGTCTCCTCGCCCGGACCGACGACGGTGCCGAACCCGTCCACGCCCGGGTGGTGTCGCTGCCGTCGTGGGACCTGTTCGGGCTGCAGAGTGCCGAGTACCGCCGGGAGGTGCTCGGGTCCGGCCTCCCCCGCCTGGCGGTCGAGGCGGCCGCGTCCTTCGGCTGGGACCGCTACGCCGACGATGTCGTCGCCATCGACCACTTCGGGGCATCGGCACCGGGGGCGCAGGTGCTCGAGCACTTCGGCTACACGCCCGACAACGTGGCTGCCCGGGCACGCCGCCTCCTCGCCGACACCGTCGCACAGCCACGCTGACTCGACCGACGTCCGGGCGCCGCGCCGGTGCCCGTGCCCGGCGGAAAGGACCACCATGACCAGGTTGCATGACCTGTACGAGCTGCAGGGCCAGAGCCCCTGGCTCGACAACCTCCGCCGCGACTACTTACGGGGCGGGACGTTGACCGAGCTGGTGGAGGAGGGCATCCGGGGCGTGACCTCGAATCCCACCATCTTCGCCAAGGCCATCGAGTCGGGAGCCGACTACGACGAGCAGTTCAACGAGTTGCTCGCCACCCACACCGTCGAGGCGGCGTACTGGGAGCTGGTGGTGACCGACATCCGCGAGGCCCTGGCCATCCTCCGGCCGGTGCACGACGCATCGGACGGGGTGGACGGGTTCGTCTCGCTCGAGGTGGCGCCGGCGCTGGCCCACGACACGCCGGGCACGGTGACCGCCGCCCGGCACTTCCACCTGCTGCTGGCGGCGCCCAACCTCTACGTCAAGATCCCCGCCACCGCCGAGGGCGTCCCCGCCGTGCGCACCATGATCGGCGAGGGCCGGAGCATCAACATCACCCTGCTGTTCAGCCTGGAGCGCTACGACGAGGTGATCGAGGCGTACATCGGCGGTCTCGAGGATCACGTCGCCGGTGGTGCCACCGACCTGTCGGGCGTGCGCAGCGTGGCGTCGTTCTTCGTGAGCCGAGTCGACACCGAGGTCGACCGCCGACTGGAGACGCTGGCGGCACAGCTCTCGGGTGCCGATGCCGATGCCGTGCTGGCGCGGCGCGGGACGGCGGCGGTGGCCCAGGCCCGCCAGGCCTACGCGCTGTTCCGACGCCGCTTCTCGGGGCCGCGTTGGGAAGCGCTGGCGGCCCGCGGGGCCAAGGTCCAGCGTCCGCTGTGGGCCTCCACCTCCACCAAGAACCCGGCGTACCCCGATCTCGCCTACGTGGACACGCTGATCGGCCCGGACACCGTCAACACCATGCCCGACGAGACCGTGAGCGCCTTCCTCGACCACGGCACGCCGGCGCGCACCGTGGACAGCGATCCCGACGGTGCCCGGGTCGCCCTGGAGCGGGTGGAGGCTGCCGGCGTGAGCATGGCGGATGTGGCCCGCACCCTCGAGGACGAGGGCGTGGCCAGCTTCGCCAAGTCCTTCGACGAGCTGCTGCAATCGCTGACCGACAAGGCCAACGCCCTGTCGGCGGGCCACTGAGGTCGCCGCGTGAGCGATGACGCCCGCTCTCTCGTGCCGCGGCTGGTGGCCCGGGACGCCTCGCTGTGGCCCGACGGCAACGTGTCGCCCACCCGCCTGGGGTGGCTCGACGTGCCCCGGCGCATGGCGGACGAGGCGGCCGAGCTGGCCGGCTGGGCCCGCACCGTCGACCAGCGGACCGTCGTCCTGCTCGGCATGGGCGGCTCGTCACTCGGTCCGGCCGTGCTCGAAGCCGTCCTGACCGCCACCGGCAAGCCGGGGGGCCCGGGAACGTCGCGACGCCGACTGGTCGTGTGCGACACCACGCACCCCGAAACGGTGGGCGGGCTCGATCTCTCCGACGCCTTCGTGCTCGTGTCCTCCAAGTCGGGGACCACCCTCGAGCCCAACGTGCTGCTGGCCCACGCCTGGGCCCAGCTGCCCGACCCGTCGCGCTACGCCGTGATCACCGACCCGGGGACGCCGCTGGCGCAGCTGGCCGCGGATCGGGGATTCGCCCGCTGCTTCGAGAACCCCCCTGACATCGGCGGGCGCTACTCGGTGCTGTCGTACTTCGGGATGGTGCCGGCCGCCCTCATCGGCTTCGACGTGGCCGAGCTGTGCGAGCGGGCACTGGGCGCCGACCTCGACGAGGCGGCCGGGCTGGGCATGGCCATGGGCGAGGACGCCAAGGCCGGACGGGACAAGGTCACCGTGGTGGTCGACCCCGAGTACGCCTCGTTCGGCCTGTGGGTCGAGCAGCTCATCGCCGAGTCCACCGGCAAGCACGGCACGGGGTGCATACCCGTGCCCACCGTCGAGCCCGAGGAGGGTCCCGACCGCCACGTCGTGCCCCTTCGCCCCGGCAGCCCCGCCGGCCTGGGCGAGCAGTTCTACCGGTGGGAGGTGGCCACCGCCGTGTGCGGGCACGTCCTCGGGATCGACCCGTTCGACGAGCCCAACGTGGCCGAGTCGAAGAAGAACACCAACGACGTCCTCGCCCACCTCCCGCTGCCCGAGGTCGAAGCATCGGCCCCCGACGAGGTCCTCGCCTGGCTCAGCGCCACCACCCGCCCCGGCGACTACGTGTCGCTCCAGGCCTACGTTCCCTTCGGCCACGACGAGGCGCTCGAGGCGTTGCGGCGCCGCGTCCGCGACCACCTGGGCGGCATGGCCACCACCGCCGGCTACGGCCCCCGCTTCCTGCACTCGACCGGCCAGCTCCACAAGGGTGGACCCGACACCATCGTGGCCGTCCAGATCGTCGACGCCGACCCGAGCCCGGTCGTGGCGGTGCCGGGCGAGCCCTACGACTTCGGCACACTGATCGCCGCCCAGTCGATCGGGGACCACCGCAGCCTGGTGTCCCACGAGCGCCGGGTCCTGCGGGTGGCCGTCGGTGACCTGGACGACATCGGGTGACCGTGTCGGTGGCCCACGGTCGCCACGATCGGGCCGAGGGTCGGCAAGAAAGGAAGACCACATGAAGATCGGCATGGTGGGTCTCGGGAAGATGGGCGCCAACATGACCCAGCGGCTCATCGAGAAAGGGCACCAGGTGGTGGCCTTCGACCTCTCCGAGCAGGCCCGGCAGGCGGTCGCGGCCAACGGGGCGGAGACCGCGGCCACGCTGCAGGAGATGGTGGACATGCTCGACGCCCCCCGGGTGGCCTGGGTCATGGTCCCGGCCGGTGCACCCACCACCTCGACCATCGACACGCTCAAGTCCCTCATGTCGTCAGGCGATGCCGTCATCGACGGTGGCAACTCCAACTACAAGGAGGCCGCGCCCACGGCCACCTCGCTGGCGGAGAAGGGGATCGGCTTCGTCGATGCCGGCACCTCCGGTGGCGTGTGGGGCCTGGCCAACGGCTACTGCCTCATGGTGGGGGGCGAGCCCGCCGTGGTGAAGCTGTGCGAGCCGGTGTTCCTGGCGCTCGCCCCCGAGGGCGGGTACGCCCATGTGGGGCCGGTGGGCGCGGGGCATTTCGTCAAGATGGTCCACAACGGCATCGAGTACGGCCTCATGCAGGCCTACGGCGAGGGCTTCGAGATCATGCAGAGGGCCGACGAGTTCGCTCTCGACATGCACCAGATCGCGTCCATCTGGCGCTACGGGTCGGTGGTGCGTTCGTGGCTGCTCGAGCTGGCCGAGCGGGCGCTCGCCCCCGGGTCGGGATTCGAGCACATCGAGGGGATCATCGCCGACTCCGGTGAGGGCCGCTGGACGGTGCAGGAGGCCATCGACCGAGCCGTGCCCGCGCCCGTCATCACGGCCTCGCTCTACCAGCGCTTCGCCTCGCGTGACCAGGACTCCTACACCAACCGCCTCATCGCCGCCCTGCGCAACCAGTTCGGGGGCCACGCCGTGGTGACCGACACGGGCGCGTCCGGCGCGGCGGCCGGCGGGACACCGGCGTCGTGACCCCCGACACCCCGGCCGTCATCGAGGGCGTCGACATCGATGCCGAGGAGCCGGCCGTGGCGGTCGCCCACGAGCTCGACAACGTGCGGCCGTCCCCCCCGTTGGCGCTCGTGGTGTTCGGCGCCTCGGGCGACCTGGCGACGCGCAAGCTCCTGCCCGCCATCGCCGCCCTGGCCGAGCACAAGGCCCTGCCCCGGGGGTTCACCGTGGTGGGCGTGGCCCGGACGCAATGGAGCGACGAACAGTTCCGCCAGGCGGCCCTCGACGCCGTCCCCTTCGCCGGCCCCGAGTGGCACGAGATCGTGTCGCGCTTCCGCTACGTCGCCGGCGAGTACGCCGAGCAGCCCACGTTCGACAAGCTGCGCGACGTCCTGCACGAAGCCGACAGCACCATGGGCACGGGCGGGAACCGGGTCTTCTACCTGGCCACGATCCCCTCCATGTTCGGCGCCGTGGCCTGCGCCCTGGCCGAGCACGGGTGCAACCGGCCCGGCGAAGGCGGTGAGTTCGCCCGCCTCGTGGTCGAGAAGCCCTTCGGGCGAGACCTCGGCAGCGCCCGGACCCTCGACACCGACCTGCACGAGGCCTTCGAGGAGGCCCAGATCTTCCGCATCGATCACTACCTGGGCAAGGAGACGGTGCAGAACGTCCTGGCGCTGCGCTTCGGCAACGCCATCTTCGAGCCCATCTGGAACCGCCGCTATGTGGACCACATCCAGATCACGGTGGCGGAGGAGTTGGGGGTGGAGCACCGCGGCGGTTTCTACGAGACGGCCGGCGCCCTGCGCGACATCGTCCAGAACCACGTCATGCAGGTCCTGGCCCTCACGCTCATGGAGCCGCCCGCCACCGTCGACGCCCTCGGGATCCGTGACGAAAAGGTGAAGTTGCTGCGCGCCGTCGTGGTCCCCGACCCCGACGAGGCGGTCATCAACTCCGTCCGGGGCCAGTACACGGCGGGCGTCGTCGACGGCGACCAGGTGCCGGGTTACCGCGAGGAGGAGGGCGTCGACGCCCGGAGCCGGACGGAGACCTACGTCGCCATGCGACTGGCCGTCGACAACTGGCGCTGGGCCGGGGTCCCGGTCTACATCCGCACCGGCAAGCGACTGCCCACCCGGGCCACCGAGGTGCTGCTGCAATTCCACCGGGTGCCCCACCTGGCCTTCGGAGGCCGCCTCACCCGGGACCTGCGGCCCAACATGCTGCAGCTGCGCATCCAGCCCGACGAGGGCGTGTGCCTCCAATTCGGGGCCAAGGTCCCCGGCGAGGAATTCCGCCTGCGGTCGGTCGACATGAACTTCAGCTACGCCGACGCCTTCCCCGGGTCCACCGGCGGGGGCTACGAACGCCTGCTGCACGACGTCATGATCGGCGACGCCACCCTGTTCATCCGCACCGACGAGGTCGAGCGGGCCTGGCAGATCGTCGATCCGTTCCTCGACGCCTGGAGCCAGGACGGCATCCCGCTGTCGCAGTACCCGGCGGGGTCGTGGGGACCGAAGGAGGCCGACCTCCTGCTCGCCCGCGAACTGCGCCAATGGCACGAACCCGGCTCCCTGGGGTCGTGAGCCCCGCCGGCACCGGTCCAACGGGCACCATCGAGGTCGTCGAGGACGTTCCGGCCGCCTTCGCGGCCACCGTGGTGGAGGCGTACCGGGTCCGGCCCGCGCCCCGGTTCACGCTCGTGCTGTCGGGTGGCGCCGTCGCCCGGCGCTGCTACGAACACCTGGCCGCGGTGGCGGCACACGACATCGACTGGAGCACCGTGGACGTCCTGATGGGCGACGAGCGGTGCGTCGCAGCAGACGACCCCGACGCCAACCAGCGGCTCGTGCGCGAGGCGCTCCTCGACCGGGTGGGGACGGTGGGCTCGTTCCACCCCATGTCGTGCGAGGACGGCCCCGCCGCGTACCAACGAGTGGTCGAGGCCGTGGACGTGCTCGACGTCGTCCATCTCGGCATGGGCCCGGACGGGCACACGGCGTCGCTGTTCCCGGGCTCGGACGTCCTCACCACCGCGCCGGGGACGCTGGTGGTGCGCTCGACCGACCCCAACGGCGACAACCCGCACCCCCGCATGTCCTTGACCTACGAGGCCATCGACCGTGCCCGGCTGGTGGTGTTCACCGTGTCGGGCGCGTCGAAGCACGCCGCCTTCAGCGCCGTGTCGAGGGGGGAGGACCTGCCGGCCGGGCGCGTCCGGGCCCGACGGGTGCTCTGGCTCGTCGACAAGGAAGCGGCCGGCCCCGACGGCGCGTGACCCGGGACGGTTCGACGGGGCCGGAACCGGGACCGGTGCCCGTGGCGGGGACACCTTCCCTCCGTGGCCGATGCCGGGGTGGCGACCGCTAAGGTGACCGCCGTGGGCTTGGACGACCTACTCGAGGCCGCGCCGTCCGAGCTGTACGCCGAGGCCCGGGCCATCAGGGCACGGCACCACGGCACCACCGTGACCTACTCCCCCAAGGTCTTCGTGCCGCTCACCATGCTGTGCCGCGACCGTTGCGGCTACTGCACCTTCGCCAAGCCGCCGGCCCGGCTCCGGGCCCCGTACATGTCCGCCGACGAGGTGCTGGCCGTGGCCCGGGCGGGGGCGGCCGCCGGCTGTCACGAAGCCCTGTTCACCCTGGGCGAGGCGCCCGAGGACCGGTACCCGGTGGCGCGGGCGTGGCTCGACGAGCACGACTTCGCGTCCACCGTCGACTACCTGTCGGCCATGTGCACCCTGGTGCGCGACGAGACGGGGCTCCTGCCCCACGCCAACGCCGGAGCTCTCGGCCCCGACGACCTCGCCCGCCTGCGCCCCGTGTCGGCCAGCCAAGGGATGATGCTCGAGTCGCTCGACCCCGACCTGGCCTGCCACCGCGGGGCGCCCGACAAGGACCCCGCCCGCCGCCTGGCCACCCTCGAGGCCGCCGGCGCGCTGGCCATCCCCTTCACCACCGGGATCCTGGTCGGTATCGGCGACTCGCGCCACGAGCGCCTCCGCGCCCTGGCCGCCATCGCCGACGCCCAGCGCCGCCACGGCCACGTGCAGGAGGTGATCGTCCAGAACTTCCTGCCCAAGCCGGGGACGGCCATGCACGACCACCCGCCGTGCCCCCCGGAGGAGCTGTGGTGGACCATCGCCGCCGCCCGGGTCGTCCTGCCGCCCGAGGTGCACGTGCAGGCGCCGCCCAACCTCTCCGACGACCTGGGCCCGCTGATCGACTCCGGCCTCGACGACTGGGGCGGGGTGTCGCCCGTGACCGTCGACCACGTCAACCCGGAGCGGGCCTGGCCGGCGCTGGACGTACTGCGCGCCGCCACCGAGGCCGCCGGGCTCAGCCTGGCGCCCCGGCTCACGATCTACCCGGCCTACGCCCGGGACCCGGGACGGTGGCTCGACCCGGCCATGCGCTTCGCCGTCCTCGACCGGTCCGATGCCGAAGGGCTCGGGCGTGACGACCCCTGGTGCCCGGGTGGCACCGACGCACCACCAACCCTCGTGGGCTCGACCGGGTCGAATGGTTCGAATGGTTCGAACGGTTCGAACGGTTCGAACGGTTCGAACGGTTCGAATGGATCGAATGG